>Ga0335082_10004795_pt1 | contig 14770 bp, 12 predicted proteins | sample Lox_Sample_41_FD_206718 | JGI IMG/M metagenome (GOLD analysis project Ga0335082, IMG submission 206718) | Soil microbial communities from Loxahatchee National Wildlife Refuge, Florida, United States - Lox_Sample_4.1 | ecosystem: Environmental > Terrestrial > Soil > Wetlands | place: USA...
CTATCACGGCAAGACCTCCGGCTCCCTCGCACTTACCGGCTCGGAGAAGTGGAAAAAATACCAGTTCCCCCTCATGCCGGCGGTGAACCTGCCCTTCGGCGATCTCACGGCACTCGAAGACTGCCTGAAGACCCGTGACGTTTGCGCCTTTTTCATCGAACCGATCCAGGGGGAAGGGGGGATCAAGCTCCATCCGGAAGGCTACCTGAAGGGGGCCCGCGAACTCTGCACCAAGTACGGCACCTATCTCGTCTGCGACGAAATCCAGACCGGTCTGGGGAGGACGGGCAAAATGTGGGCCTGTGAGCACGACGACGTGATTCCGGACGTCATCGTCTTTGCCAAGGGGATCAGTGGCGGGTTCATGCCCCTGGCTGGGTACATTTGCGCGGAAGAACTCTGGAATGCCGCCTACGGCGAGCCGGAGACCTGCTTCCACCATACGGTCACCTTCGGCGAGAGCCCGCTCACCTGCGCCGCCGGCATCGCTTCACTCCAGTACATCTTCGACAATGATCTCATCAATGAGGCGGCCCGCAAGGGTGAGTACCTCCGGTCGAGCATCCGGAAGATCGCCGAAAAGTATCCGAAGGTCATCAAGGAGATACGCGGCCGGGGTCTCATGATCGGCATCGAGTTCCACCTGGCAGGCAAGACCCTCCAGGAAATGGTCGGCAACCGTGCCGCGGCCCAGGAGGCCATTGGCGCCAAGGTCGCCTCGATCCTCATGAACAAGTATAATGTCCAGGTCATGTTCACCATCAACAACCCCATCGTCATCCGGATGCTGCCTCCGCTGGCCGTCAGCCAGGAGGCGATGGATTACGCCCTGAAGGCTCTGGAATCGGCCTGCGCCGATGTTGCCGCCGACTTCTGATTCTCACACCAAACAGGAGGCTTACAGATGAAAACATACGGATTGGTGATCGACGGCAAGACCATCGTCACCGAAAAGACATTCGGAGTCCGCAATCCGGCCACCGGCGAGGTATTTGCTCACTGTTCGGTGGCGGACGGCTCCCATCTCGACCAGGCGGTGGCCGCCGCCGAAAGGGCCTTCAGGAGCTGGAGTCTTGAGCCGGACGCGGTCAGGAAGGCAAAGGTCCATGAACTTGCCGACATCCTCGAAAAGCACACGCCCGAATTGATGCAAATCCTTACCCAGGAAAACGGCAAACCGCTCGGAGGGTATCAGGGGATAGGCTCCGGCATGGAACTGGGAGGATCGGTTGCCTGGACGCGGGTGACGGCGGAGCTGGAACTGCCGGCGGAAGTCATCCAGGATGACGATTATGCCCGCATTGAGGTCCACCGGAAACCCTTGGGGGTTGTCGGATCGATTCCCCCGTGGAACTGGCCGCTGATGATCGCCATATGGCACGTGATGCCGGCTATCCGGACCGGCAACACCGTCGTCATCAAGCCGTCGTCACTGACACCGTTGACTACGATGCGCTTTGTCGAGCTCGCCAACGAAGTCCTGCCTCCCGGCGTACTGAACATCGTCACCGCAGAAAGCGGCATCGGCAGCGCCATGGCCAAACATCCCGGCATCAGGAAAATGGTCTTTACCGGCTCCACCCCCACCGGCAAGCTCATCATGCAGAACGGCGCGGCAAACCTGAAGAGGTGCACTCTGGAACTGGGTGGCAACGATGCCGGGATCGTGCTCCCCGATGTCGACCCGAAGGAAATCGCGCCCAAACTGTTCGCCGTCGGCTTCCACAACAGCGGACAGACCTGTGCCTGTCTCAAGCGTCTCTATGTTCACGAAGCTGTGTATGAGGATATCTGCCGGGAGATGACGGCAATAGCTGTCAGCGTGACGATGGGTAACGGTCTTGAGAAGGGAGTCGAATTCGGGCCACTTCAGAATGAGGACCAGCTGAAGTTGGTTATGGAGCTGGCAGAGGATGCCAAAAAGGCCGGAGGCAGGTTTCTGTGCGGCGGGGAGAAAAGCACGGGCCCCGGCTATTTCTTCCCCCTTACGCTGGTGGCCGATGTTACCGATGGCGTGCGCCTGGTGGACGAAGAACAGTTCGGTCCGATCCTGCCGATCATCAAGTACTCGGACATCGAGGACGTCCTCAAAAGGGCGAACAACAGCCCCTTCGGGCTGGGCGGCTCGGTCTGGTCACGGGACGTGGAGAAGGCGAAACGGATCGCCGCGCGGCTTGAGTGCGGGACGGCATGGGTGAATGATCACGCCTCGATCCAGCCGAATGCCCCCTTCGGGGGGGTCAAGGAGTCCGGCTACGGGGTCGAGTTCGGCAATTACGGACTTGAGGAATATACTTATATTCAGACGCTCAAGGTCGTAAAGTAAGAGACAGGAATGATACCCTCACGGTGGGCGTGAATCACCCTGCTGCTGTTTTGTAGGGGTGGTTCACGCCGGTGACAGAAGATACCGGGAATACTCGTTCCGGGGGGCCGTCCTTCACAAGGGCAATCTCCGGGAGCTGGAGTTCACCGCCCGGCTGGATCTCGACGAATGATCACCGCGTGCCCGGTACCGAGGGTCAGCATGACCAGTACCGGAATTTCACGCAGGTAGAAATCATGCCTTGGGGCAAGGAGTAGCAGTCATGACTATTTTCGACAAGCTGAAGGCTCATCTCGATGAAGGGGTTGTCGGATTCCCGACAGCACTGGCGAGTTCGGTGGGGGTTATCCTGGCGAGTCCCGTCATCCTAACCGTGACCACCGGTTTCGGGCTCGGCGGCGGCATCTTCGCCACCGCCATGGCTATTGCCCTGATCATGATGCTGGCCCAGGCCACCACCTTTTCCGAAGCCATGAGCATGCTGCCGACCTCCGGCTCGGTCTATGACTACATCTCCTGCGGTCTCGGGCGATTCGCGGCGATCACCGGCACCATAGCCGCGTACTTTTTGGTGCATGTCTTTGCTGGCACTGCCGAAACGATTCTCTCCGGGATCATGGCGACGGTCAACTTCGACACCGTGCAGCAGGTGCTGGATAAGACCGGCACGGCCTGGCTGGTGGGGGTCGGCCTTGTCATCACCTTCGGCATCGTCAATTTCATCGGCGTGACCGCCTTCAGCAAGGCGGAGATAGTCCTGACCGGCTTCATGTGGTCTACCCTGCTGATCTTCAGCATTGCCGGGGTGTTGTCAGCTCCGGTAGTACCGCTGCAGGGGATCTACGGCACATCGCCCAGTACGGATCTGACCACGGTCTTTTCCTTCATCGGGATGGCCATGTTCATGTTCGTGGGATGCGAACTGGTGACGCCTCTGGCACCGGAGATGAAGAACGCCGCACGCAACATCCCGCGGGGGATGACCATCGGGCTCTGTCTCGTTGCGGTTCTGATGTATACCTACGGCGCGGCCCTCTGTCGGCAGGTGGCGAACGTGGCGGTCAACCCGGAAGGCACCGTCCATATCCTGGAGACGCCCCAGGCCATTCCAGCTTTTGCCAAGCAGGTGATGGGACCGTTCGGCAAGATATGGATCGGCATCGGTTTCCTGTTTGCCGGGGCGGCTACCCTCAACACGCTTATGGCGGCCCTGCCGCGGATTCTGTACGGCATGGCGCTCGATGGGGCTCTGCCGAAGGTTTTCGCCTACCTGCATCCGCGCTTCAAGACTCCGGTTGTCGGGATAGCAGTCGCAGTGGTGGTCCCCTGTGCCCATGCCTGGTATCTGAAGGGTAACCTGGACAAGATCATGAACCTGGTACTGGCGGCAGTCTGTTCATGGGGGGTGGCTTACATCCTGGTGACCTTGTCCGTGGTGAGCCTGCGCATCCGGCGCCCGGACCTGCCCCGGGCCTACCGCTCCCCCCTGTTCCCCCTTCCGCAGATTATCTCCACTGCCGGCATTGTCCTCGGCATCTGGTACGTCACCCCCCCGGGCATGCATTCGCATGACATCTACGTCCCCTTTCTGGTCATGCTTGGAGCTATTGCCGCGTATGCCCTGGTCTGGACGGTCTTTGTCATGAAGGTCCACCCCTTCAGACCGGTACCGGTGGAAGAGATCCTGGAAGAGGAGTTCCGGAAGAACGATATGGCCGAGGCGGAGATCGGGCATGTGCACGCCGGAGAGATGGTGAACCCATGAGAGCGGCTGTCCTTAAACACTGGCTTCACCGGCCGCCGACAGGTTACTGCCCCGGTCGAACCCTGGCATCCGCCCTGGCCGATTTCAAAGGGGTGTTCTCTCCCCTGTCGGTAGAGACGGCGTCTGCCGTTCTGGCCGTCTGTGATGACACCATGACTATCGAGGCGCGGGAGTGCGTCGAGCGCCACTTTCAGATGCACGTGGTAAGCCTGGAGATGACCTTGACGGTAGCCGCCCGGGTTGAACCTGGGATACGCATCGACATCCGCAATACCGGCATGCTGTTTCGCACCGGTGTCGCCTGCAAAGTCAGGGCCGGCAAGAGTTCTACCGTAGAGGATCTGAGCGGGATGATCACCGGCGATCCTGAGCTGGTCAAAGCTCTGATGGTGCTGGATTTTCGCCGCTGTTCGCTGGAAAGTTCATCGGAGGGATGGATCGTCAGGATTGAGCCGTTCGGTGCCAGCGAAGTTGTCAACAGGATGCCCTCTTTCAGACGGTACATCCGCTTGAGCACGGAGCAGAATCAGGCCCTTCTGGGCGCATTCAGGGCGCTGCGCAGCATCCTCACAAGGAAGGATCTGGCGGTGCCGATGGAAAAGGAGATTTCAGCAGATGCATGATCTGCCCCACTTCATCCCGGTTGGCGCTCTGGAGAAGAGCTTCGACCCGCAGAATAACAGTCTCGTGCCGGTAGCGGATCTTGCCGGCAGGAGGATGACACTCTCTTTCGATAACGGCTGGACGATCGAGCATCACTTTCTCGATGACAGGAACCTGGTCTGGAAGGTTACGGCAGGGAAGGGGACGGGAGAGTCTTCCGAGGAGACGTACCGTGCGACCAATCCGCGGCCCGACCTGTATTTCGTCGACTTTGTCAAGAAAAGCGAGCAGGCGACAAGCGTGAGCCTTGTGCTCGATCTCGCCCGCGGGATTTTCACTGCTGTGCACGCGCAGATGCCGGCACGTAAGGAAGTGGAGGTGCCGTTCCTCGATCGTATCGACGCCGGCAGGGAGCTTACGGCTGTCAAGGCGACGTTCCTGCACGGTTCCGTCGACACGCCGCTCACCTCGCAGACGCCGCGCCATGAAGTGACCGCGGATCTGGTCGGCAAGCGGATCGAGTATACCTACAGCCCGACAGAGCAGTACGAGCATATCTATCTGAACGGCAATTTCTACGCCTGGCATTGCCTGCGCGGTTCCGAACAGGGCCTTTGCGACGTGGACCGGTGCCACTACTTCAAAGTGGGCGAACGTTTTTACCTGTTCGTCTGGCGCGAGAAAATCGTTCCTACGCTTGGCATCGTCCTGGTCGATCTGGACAGGATGCGCACTTCTGGCAAGATTTTCGGCTACCAGGGGAGCGATTTCGACAGCCTGAGCAACTTCCCGGTGGGAGCAACCGCCCGTGTCCTCAGTGTGGTGCAGCGAGACCTTTGAGGCCCTCTCGTTTGCTGGCGAAGGGATAGATCATGGACATGAACGGCAAAGTAGCTCTCATCACCGGAGGCGGCACGGGCATCGGCGAGGCGTGTGCGCGGAGACTGAGCCGCGACGGCGCGCGGGTTGTGGTGACGGGCAGGCGCAGGGGGCCGATCGAGGAAGTTGCCCGCGCGGTCGGCGGACGGGCGATCGTCGCCGATGCCGCCAATTCGTCGGACATGCGCTCGGTTGTCGCGGAGATCAAAGAGCGCTTCGACAGGCTCGATATTCTCATCGCCGCTGCGGGTGGACACGGCTTGGGCAGGGCCACCGACACGGACGACGACTCCTGGCGGCTCAGTATCGACGCGAATCTGAATACCGCTTTCGTTGCAGCCCGGGAGTGCCTGCCGCTGCTCTGCACCAGTCGTGGATCGATACTTCTGGTCTCTTCCATAGCAGGGCTCGCCGCAGGCCCAGAGGTTTGCGGCTACACCACCACGAAGCACGCGATGATCGGCCTGGCACGTTCGCTGGCCCGCGACTACGGCCCTTTCGGAGTCCGGGTGAACTCCATCTGCCCCGGATGGGTCCGCACGCCCATGGCCGACGCGGAGATGCAGGTCCTGATGGCTCGCCACGGAATCTCGCTGGACGAGGCCTATGAACTGGTCACCGCCAACGTACCGCTGCGGCGTCCGGCAACCGCCGAGGAGATTGCCGCAGCCTGCAGCTTCCTGGTGTCGGATGAAGCCGCCATTATAACCGGCGCGACGCTGGTGGCTGATGGCGGGGCAATGATCGTTGATCTTCCGACCCTGGCATTTTCTGAAACACATACGGTCTAGTAAAGGATAACCGGATGGAACTGTATTTACGGAATCGCATTGCCGTTGTTACCGGAGGGGCCTCCGGCATCGGAGCCGCCAGTGCGCGTGCCCTTTCCCGGGAAGGGGCGCAGGTCGCCATTCTTGACCGCGACCGCGAACGTGGCACGAGAGTGGTTTCCGACATCACGGGCCGGGGGGGCAGGGCGATCTACGTCGAAACCGACGTGACCGATGAGGAATCGGTGTCGCGGGGAGTTGGGGAGACCGTGACGGCTCTGGGAGCGCCGGACATGGTGGTGTGCAGCGCCGGTGTGTCCGGCCCGGTGGGGAAACGAGTGACGGAGACCTCGCGCCCGGAATGGGATCAGGTCCTTTCGGTGAACGTAACCGGGATGTTCCTTGTTGCCAAACACTGCCTTTCGTACCTGGAGAATAGCCCGATCGCAACCATGGTGCTCATCGGCTCAGATGCCAGCTTCGTGGCCTTCAAGGGGATGACCCCCTATTGCGCCTCCAAGGGAGCCGTTCTGATGTTTGCCAAGGGACTGTCCGTTGATCATCCCGCCGTTCGGGTGAACTGCATCTGCCCGAGCGTCGTGGATACGCCCATGGTCCGGCGGGACCTTTCCCTGGATGACGATGGCATCAGAAATGCCGCCATGCCGATCATGTCGGCGGATCAGCTTGCCGGTCACGTGCTCTTCCTTGCCTCGCCGGCAAGTGCTCCCATGAACGGGGCCGCGCTGGTTGTGGATTTCGGCTTCACCGCCAGGGCGGCGTTTCCGGAACTGGAGTTCGGGAGTTCCTGAACGGTAACACAGCGCTTTCTATTGCAGTGAACAACCATCGCACGTAAAGGAGGCAGTATGCACAGAATGAAACGGTTATTTGCTGGTATCGCCATGCTTGCGTTTCCCGTAGTACTCACCGCTTGCGCAACCCCATCAACTCAAGTACAGGTGAAGAGTGCCGTTATCGCCAGAGTGGGTGATACTGTCCGTCTCTTCTACGGCGGAACCAAGCAGGCCCGAGAGGAATTCTGCACCGACCAGGTTGTCCCGGTCTATCGGTACGAGGGAACGGGGTACACGGGCAGGGAAAAGGTCGAGGAAGGGAAGGTCAGGATAACGAAAGTGCTGGACGATCAGTATCTTGAAGGGGTCGTGACCGAGGGCCGGGTCCGGAACGATGACATCGCGCAGATGGGCGGCACCTCGTGCCTGGTACGGCTGCCGGGAACGGGTGAAAATTGAGCATGGTACCGAGAGGAACTGGAAAGAGATGGGGAACACACAAGTCATAATGACTGTCACGGGCACAGTACAGGGGGTCTCCTTTCGCAAACACACCCGGCGAATGGCCGAGGAACTGCAAGTCACCGGATGGGTGCGAAACCGTGACGACGGCAGTGTCGAGGGGTGTTTCGAAGGTCTGCGCTCGAATATCGAAGCCCTGCTTGCATGGTGCTCCGTAGGCCCCGAGCGTGCGAGGGTCGAATCGATTACACGGGAATTTCACACCTTTACTGGAAGGTTCGCCGATTTTCGCATCATTGCTGACAAATGATTTTGCCACGACTGAAACTCCTTCTTTGGTCTGGGATTGGGGCGGGCCGACCGGCCTGCCCATTTTTTGCGTCCAAGCACGTGAGGATAGCTCATGGCACTACCAGCGAATCACACGGAAAAGAAGCTGAGCGAGACCGCAGCAAACCGCCGGTGGCTCCGGGAACAGATGAACCCCTACTTCTTCATCGCCATGAAAGATGAGCCGCTTGCAATGGCCATCCTTCACCGCGAAATGGCTTCGCTTCGCCATAACCGTCATCTGGTCCTGGCAGACAGAGACAAATCGCTGATCGTGGCGATGCCGAATGTTGCCGGCTCCCTCTACGAGTCGTTGCGCCGTCTCCCCGAGCGGGATATTTCCTATGCCATGATCGCCCATTCGGAAGGAAACCTGCCGGGCATGGAGCAGTCCCTGGAAATACAGCGCTTCGAATTCGACCGCAAGAGCAATCACGAGATTCTCGCAGGACGTGAGACGATCGTGCCCGTCGGGTTCCGACGCAGGATATTCGGCGAGTTGATGCGGAGCTTCCCGGGCTTTCATCGGAAAGATGCCGAACGGCTCCTCCGCGTTCTCTGGCTCAACAACGAGAATTATGTCCGGGAATCGCCTCCGGCCAGGGTTGCCCAGATCCTCCAGCTGTTCCGGAAGGGGAACGAGTCCGGCGGTCTCTTTCTTGATGTTGAGCCGATGGAAAATGGCCAGGAATCCCGGGTGCTCTTCGCCGTCGGGAACCCCCCCCAGAGCGACTTCCTCCTCCAGGTCATGGAAGTCTTCAACCGGCTCGGCCTCGGGGTGAACCGGGCCTTTTGCCTCACCATCAGCAACGGCGTACATCCGTACTTTCTCGGCACGTTTTATATCCGCCGTCGTGACGGCGGTATCGTGCCGAGGGGTTCCGATATTTTCATCCGTCTTCAGCAGGAACTGTACAATACCCAGATTCTCGATACCCGCTCCCCCGCATATCTGGAGCTCGTCACGAAGGGGCTCATGAGCGGCATGGACGCTACACTGGTCAATGCCTTCATTGCCTTCTGCCACACGAACCTGGCGCATAACCAGCCGGACCGTTTCGGGCTGGATGACGTGCGGGCCGCATTCCTTGCAAATCCTGACATCGCGCTTCACCTGGTGCGCTTATTCCGCAGTCGTTTTGACCCTGCTGCCCGCGCCGATGCCGGGAGCTACCAGGTGCTGCTGGCGGACACAAAACGGGCGGTGGAGGAGTACAATACCGGCCACCGTTATCTCGATGAGGTGCGCCGGTCGATATTCCGCTGCTGCCTTTCCCTCATCACGCATACGTTGAAAACCAACTATTTCGTCCCGGAAAAACAGGCGATTTCATTCAGGGTCAATCCGGCCTACCTTGCAGAACTCGGTCCGGAATTCACGGGCGACCTGCCAGCAGCAACGCCGTTCCGGGTGACCTTCTTCTTCGGCCGCTTCGGATTCGGGTACCACATCGGTTTTTCCGATATCGCCCGGGGGGGATGGCGCACGGTCATCGCCCGCACCCCCGATGATGTCATCACCAGTGCCAACACCATCTTCCGCGAGAATTTCGTCCTTGCCCATACCCAGCATCTGAAGAACAAGGATATCTACGAGGGGGGCTCCAAGATGGTGGTTCTCCTGGATGCGTCCGATCTGATGCGGATCAATGAGCGGGAACTGGAAATCTGGCGCCTCTACAAGCTTCAATACGGGGTCATTAACGCCTTCCTCGATATTTTCGTGACCGAAAACGGCAGTGCACGGCATTCAAGTGTTGTGGACTACTATGGGGAAGACGAGCCGATCGAGCTGGGACCGGACGAGAACATGCATGATGCCATGGTCGAGGAGATTGCCCGGCTTTCCAGAAGGCGGGGCTATATCCTCGGCATCGGCATCATGTCCAGCAAGAAGGTCGGCATCAACCACAAGGAATACGGGGTTACCTCGCTGGGCGTGGTGAAATTCGCCGAGATCACCATGCAGGAGCTGGGAATCGACATCAGAAACGATCCCTTCACCGTGAAATTCACGGGCGGTCCCAATGGCGATGTGGCCGGCAATGCGATGCGCATCATGCTGCACCGATGCCCGAAGATGAAAATATCCCTGATTCTCGACGGGACGGCGGCACTGTTCGATCCCCAGGGGGCGGACCGTGGTGAGCTCGGCCGGATACTGCTGGCCCATGACCTGGATGCCTTCGATCCTGCGGCACTCCATCCCGGGGCGTTCATGCTGTTTCGTTCCGGAAGCCGCAAAGACGGTCTGCGCGAGCTCTACCGCAAGGTGAGCATGACCGTGAGCGGGCTTTCGGAAGAATGGATTTCCCTTGACGAGTTCTCCCGTGTATATGGGTCGCTCCCCTTCACGGTACCCGCGGATCTCTTCATCCCGGCAGGCGGCCGCCCGGAAACGATCGACGCCGGCAACTGGGAGCGATTTCTTCTGCCGGATACGACTCCCTCCGCACGGGGTATCGTGGAAGGGGCAAACTCATTCATCACACCGGAGGCACGGGTACAGCTCCAGCGTCGCGGGGTGCTCATCATGCGGGATGCTTCCGCCAATAAATGCGGGGTCATTTCCTCTTCCTACGAGATCATCGCCAATCTCCTCTTTTCCGAGCAGGAATTCCTGAGGGAAAAGGAGCGGTACGTCGCAGACGTCCAGGACATCCTGGAGACAGTTTCGGAATGGGAAGCACGCCTCATTGTCACACGGCGCCGGGAAAACCCCGCACTGCTCTGCACGGAGATCTCCGATGCCATCAGCTCCGAGATCAACGGGCACTACACCCGTTTGTTCAAGTTCTTCCAGGACCATCCCGACCTGTGCCTCCAGCCGTTCTTCCGCCGGGCCATCGTCGGCCATCTCCCCCACCTGATCCAGCGGCAGGCGCGATATCGTCGCCGGATAGCGAGGCTCCCCCGGAAGTACCTCTTCGCGATTCTCGCCGCCGAAATCGGTTCGTCCATGGTCTACCGGGGGAACCCGGAGACGGCGTTCGAGGACGAGGTGCGGCTCCACATAAACCGGAAATATCCGCCCCGAGCGATTCTTCCCCTGAGGGGTTGAAAGTGATCGGGATACCAAACTCTAAGGAAGGGAGACATCGCGAGATGACGCTTACAAGCATCTTCGTGCATATGGATGCCGATGAGGGAGCGAAGGCCAGGATCGATGTTGCCAAGTCGCTTGCACAACGCGCTGGTGCCAGTTTGACGGGAGTTTTCGGACAGCGGTCCTACGCAGAACAAGTGGGGACCATTGTCACCTGGCCGAGCAGGGAGTATGTCGAGGCCGTCGAAGCGGCCAGGGCGCTGTTTACTCGGGCGACTGCGGATATGCCCGCTACGGGGTGGCATGACGTCAACCGGGGGAGTACCAGCGAGGTGGTGAAGGAGATCACCAGGTATGCCCGTTATGGCGACCTCATGGTGATAGGCCAGCCGGCCGATATCGGCAATGAGGCGGTGCCGCCGCAGTTGGCCGAGGAAGTGACCGAACATTCCGGCCGACCGGTGCTGATCGTTCCCCACGGCGGTGTTTTCAAGGAGGTTGGCCGCCGACCGCTCATTGTCTGGAACGATTCACGGGAAGCCGCACGCGTCCTTCATGATTCCCTCGCTCTTCTGGAGGGGTGCACCGAAGCAACCCTTCTATCCCTGGCTGTGTCGGTTGATGAGGCGCGACAATCCTGCAGGGAAGTGGAGCGCTACCTGGCGTGCCACGGTATCGCCGCAAAATCTGAATGCCACGGGGAAAACAGGGAGGGAGTTTGGGAGCTGGTGCTCGATCGCATCGCCAGTACCGGTGCCGATCTTCTTGTCGTCGGCGCGCACCGCCAGATAGGCTTCCCCTTTGTCAGCTTCGATGTCGTTCTCCAGGAAGCGCCCGTGCCGGTATTGACAGCAAGCTGACCGAGTGCGGAAAACATAATCAATCACTGTAAGTATCAGTCTCAACTATACGAAAAGTAACATGTAATTTGGAAAGCTTGTGTAATGGGTGGGAATGCAATGAATACCAAGAAAATTACCGACTATTCGATGAAAAGTGTTCACAATGCCTTGGACATCCTTGAACAGTTTGCTATTGACCGCAGGGATCTGAATTTGACGGAACTTGTCGGGAGGCTTCATCTTCAGAAGAACAACGTGTTTCGACTACTGGCGACGCTCGAGTCCTGCAGCTATGTGGAACGAGATGCACGGTCGGGGAATTACCGGCTCGGGTCGAAAGTTGGGCGGTTGCGTGAGTCGTTTGCCAGGCAGTCGATGCTGATGTACCATGCCCGCCCCTATCTGGAAGAACTGGCGCGTTCCTCCGGAGAAACCGCAAGTGTCGCCATCCTGCGAGGGTTCCAATCGATTGTTCTGGATGCGGTTGCACCAGATAGGCCGGTGTATGTTGCCCCTCCCGTAGGCCGGCTCTTGCCGGGTTATTGCAGTGCTGCCGGGAAAATGCTCCTTACGTCAGTTGCTCCCGAGAAGGTACGGTCGTATTTTGAAGGAGCGCCTCCCGATGGCCGGACGGATACGACACTATCAAATCTTGACACGCTGCTGGATGAGCTCGACGCCATCTCGGACAAGGGACATGCCGTGGCCGATGAGGAAATGCACCAGGGAGTCTGCAGTATTGCCGTGCCGGTTTTCGATTGCCACCATACCATGATCGGTGCCGTCGCCCTTTCCGGCCTGGTGGAGCGGTTCACCCCAAAAAGGATCGAACAGGAGTTGCTTCCCACTCTTCAAAAAGCTTCCGTTGGGGTGGCGGCACGGTTCGGTTTCAACAGCGGGACAGGCCTGCGTCATTATCAGGCCGCTTGAAAGGAGTTTTTGCGATGTAAAGGTTTACATCCTTCTCCCGCAACCAAAATCATGAAGGCCCCGCAGCGTTTCTGTGGGGCTTTTTTTTATTTGTCATTAATCTGGTGATATGTTATACATCCAAAAGCGTCTAAACTTGTGAAGCGATTTTTGAAGCGGAACATGACCCAGCATATTTGGCAGCAAAAAAATTGGCCACGTCTGACATGGGACACGGAAAGACTCCTGGCTCCGTTGGGGGAGTGCCGTCTTGTGCAAGGCAAGCTCCTCAGCAAGATCGCCGGGCTTGGTTTCAACCTGGACAATCAGGCCCAGGCAGAAATCCTTGTTGAGGAGACGGTAAAGACTTCCGCCATCGAGGGGGAGCAGCTTGATGTCCGTTCTGTCCGTTCCTCGGTGGCGCGCAGACTGGGACTTCCATCCGCCGGATTGCCGGTTGACCGGCGCATTGATGACCTCGTCTCCGTGCTGCTCGACGCCACACAGAATTTCGACAAGCCGCTGACCCCGGAACGCTTGTGGGGGTGGCAGGCGGCGCTGTTCCCGTCTGGTTATTCCGGAATGCACAAGATAAAGGTCGGCGGTTGGCGGGAAGGTACGGAACCGATGCGGGTTGTTTCCGGGCCGGTCGGCAGGGAGAAGGTCCATTTCGAGGCCCCCCCGTCTAAACGGGTGGACAAGGAAATGGGACGCTTCCTGTCGTGGTGGGATGAGAGTAAGGGACAGGTCGAAGGGATAATTAGGGCTGCCGTTGCCCATTTCTGGTTTGTCACCATTCACCCCTTCGAGGACGGCAACGGGCGGATCGCCCGTGCTCTCACCGATCTAGCGCTTGCCCTGGATGACATGCAGCGCGTGCGCTACTATAGCCTCTCCACCCAGATCATGGCGGAGCGGGAGAGTTACTACGACATCCTGGAGAGGTCGCAAAAGGGGACCTGCGACATCACCGAGTGGCTGGCCTGGTTTCTCGGCAGCTTTGCTAGAGCCATTGAGCGTTCCGAGGACATTCTTAATGGTGTTTTTTCGAAGTCGGAATTCTGGCGGACTCATGCCCAGGAAAAGCTGACGGATCGCCAGAAGAAAGTTATCAACCGTCTGCTCGACGAAGGCCCCGGAGGGTTCGAGGGGGGGATGACGACACAGAAGTATGCTTCCATGACCCATTGCAGCAGGGCGACGGCTTTTCGCGAGTTAGACCAGCTTACTGAATTGGGGATACTGCGGAGAGAAGGGCAGGGGCGAGGGGTGAGGTACGGGTTATCTATTTGAAGGGTGCATTTCATTATGAGTACTCTGCGGGGATTATCTTCTTCGAATAGTTGAGGGGTAAATGAAATTTACTGAAGACTCTCGTGTAAAAATACCTTGTATTCTGCATCTGGTCAGGCTTGGCTACGAGTATCAGTCCCTCAAGAACGTCATGTGGGATGAAGAGACCAATATTTTTCCAGAGCTGTTCCATAAAGCCATCGCCAGTATCAACCCCGGCATTGACGGCGAGGATAACCGAGACCGCGAAAGGTTTCTGGGATATCTTGAGTCCGCGGTTGAAAGATACGGGGCGATCATACATGTGTGGTGCCTGATGAATAACCACTATCACCTGTTGTTGGAGACGCCGCAAGGGAACCTGTCGCAAATTATGCAGCACATTAACGGCGCGTACACGAACTACTTCAACACCAAACGGAAGCGATCAGGGCATCTGTTTCAAGGAAGGTATAAAGCAATACTGATCGAAGCCGACGAGTACGTGGTTGAGTTGTCCCGATACATACACCTGAATCCGATCCGGGTTGGTGCGGTCGCCGACCCTGTGCATTTCCGGTGGTCGAGTTGTGCAGACTATTCCAATTACCGGAAGCCTCCCGACTGGCTGAAACGCGACTTCATTCTTGGCTATTTCGGCACCGACCCTTGCGACGCAATACCAAAATACCGAGAGTTTGTAAATGATGTGCCTGGCAAAGAGACGCCAAATCCGTTGACAGAGGCTGTTGCCGGTACGATCTTAGGA
>Ga0335082_10004796_pt1 | contig 14770 bp, 17 predicted proteins | sample Lox_Sample_41_FD_206718 | JGI IMG/M metagenome (GOLD analysis project Ga0335082, IMG submission 206718) | Soil microbial communities from Loxahatchee National Wildlife Refuge, Florida, United States - Lox_Sample_4.1 | ecosystem: Environmental > Terrestrial > Soil > Wetlands | place: USA...
GGCATTCGTGCAGCCATGAAAAAGGATTTTCCGGCTTCCATCGAGGCCATGAACGCGGACATGTTCTGCCTTCAGGAAACCAAAGCTCAGGACAAACAGGTCCTTGAGGCCTTATCGGGCATCGATGGCTATCATATTTATACTAATTCGGCAGTAAAAAAGGGGTACTCCGGAACCGCCATTCTGACTAAAATGAAACCCCTGTCCGTGCGAAAGGACATCGATAGAAAAGGGCATGACCGGGAAGGCCGCGTGATCACACTGGAGTTCGAGGATTATTTTCTGCTGACTGTCTATACGCCCAATTCAGGCAATGAATTAAAGCGGCTTGCATACCGCCAACGATGGGACGCCGATTTTCTCTCGTACTTAAGGGGATTGGAAAAGAAAAAGCCTCTCATCGCCTGCGGCGACTTTAACGTGGCTCATGAAGAAATTGATCTGGCAAGACCCAGGGAAAACTACAATAAGAACGCGGGATATATGCAAGAGGAGATCGACGGGATGAACAATATCGCCCGGGCCCATTTCATCGACAGCTTCCGATATATGAAACCGGATGAAATTAAATACAGCTGGTGGAGTCTTCGAGCCGGCGCACGAAAAAGAAATGTCGGATGGAGGATCGATTACGTGCTCGTTTCGCCGAGCCTGGCCGGACGAATCAAGAATGTCGATATCTTAAATCATGTCATGGGTTCAGACCATTGTCCGGTTTTATTGGATTTGGATTATTAAGCAGGCGGATCGGAGATTCCGGGGGACTTCGGAGAGGGGCCGATGATGCGGCAGATTAATTTAAAGAATATCGCCGAGGAGTCTTCGCCCAAAGGAAGGTTCGGGGGCGCAAGCCGGGAAATCTCTGTCGCCTTGGGGCGAACCCCGCTGTCCACGGACCTGAAGGAGCGTCACCCCTTCGATGTCGAGCTCTGCCGCATCCCTCCCGGAAAGATCCATTCCCCTTATCATTCCCACAACGCGCAGCGGGAGTTTTTCCGCGAGATTTCGGGCAAAGGGATTGTGCGGCACATGGACTGGACGACCCCAATGCTCTCGGTGCGCTGGGCAGGAAAGATGAAGGAGGTGGACAATGGGGGTTGCGGTTGAACAACTTAAGAAAGAGCATGCGGGGATCGAGACAATGCTCAAGATTCTCGATGCGATCTGCATAAAACTCCGTGGGGGCGAGAAGGTCGACCCGGAGCATCTGGACCGGATCGTCGAGTTTATCCGCGTCTTCGCCGACCGGTGTCATCACGGTAAGGAAGAGGAGATTTTCTTCCCTGCGCTGGAGCAAGCCGGAATTCCAAAGGAGGGCGGGCCGATCGGTGTGATGCTCGGCGAGCACGACCGGCTGCGCGGGCTGGTACACGGCCTGGCCGAGACGGTGGACCGGTATCGCGCGGGGGAGGAGAAGGCCGGAGATGGGATTCTCCTGTACGCAACGGACTATGCGGCCACGCTGAGAGGCCATATCGAGAAAGAAAATAAAGTCCTCTTCAAGATGGCCGAGATGCATCTGGCGCCCGAAAAGGAGCAGGAGCTGGCCGAGCGGTTTGAGGTGATGGAGGTGGAGAAGATCGGCGAGGGCACGCATGAGAAACTGCACGCGCTGCTGAATCGCTTGGAGGGATTCTATCTTCGGTGATAACCTTCTGGGGTACCCTTGCGATATCCCCGGCCGGCTCGCCTCTTGTTATGGCCGGCCCTCTTATTCTTTCCCGTAGATAATGCTTTGGGGACCGGAGATCAAGAGAAAGGCCTCGCCCCATTGATTTGGGCTCGTAAGATCCCAGTCTTCATTCAAGGCGACCGGTTTGAGCCGAAGGCCCCAGTTCCCACCGTAAATAAGATAGGCCAGACCCTGTCCGGACTCTTCCACCGGTTGTGCATAAGCCGGGCAAAGCGGATGCTTGCCATCGTCACACCAGCCGGTGACCCAGCACAGCTCGCCGTCGGTTTTCCGGTCGCTCACACGGAGCTGTATGACCGGCCTCGCCGGCCCCAACTCTTTAAAGCGCATCGAGACCGGGTTCGGATAATTGGGATTCTCGTCCACTTCAAAATACATGAATTCCTTCGGTTCATTTCAGGCCGCCCCATACCCATAGCATATTGAGACGCGCGTCACGGCCGCAATTGTAACGGTAGAATTTATAGCGGATCGGGTTGTTCTTGTAATAGGACTGATGATAATCTTCCGCCGGGTAGAAGGCCGAGGCCGGCGTGATCCGGGTCACGATCGGATCCTTAAAGGGTTTCGTGCGCTCCAATTCCGCCCTAGACTGCTCCGCCAGCCGTTTCTGCTCCGCATCGTGGTAGAAGATCTCAGAGCGGTATTGGTCGCCGTAATCGCAGAATTGACCGTTGGCATCGGTGGGGTCCACATTGTGCCAGAAGACGTCCAGAAGTTTCTCGTAAGAGATTTTTTTCGGATCGTAAAGGATCTCCACGGCCTCGGCATGCCCGGTGACGCCGGAAGAGACCTGATCGTATGTGGGGTTCTCGGTATGCCCGCCGGTATAGCCCGCCGTGGTGGAAACGACCCCATCGAGCTTGTCGAACGGGGGTTGCATGCACCAAAAGCAGCCGCCCGCAAAGGTGGCTCTCTCCAAACCCGAAGGGGGGTCCTTGGGAATTTCCCTTGACCTCTCCCCGGCATGGGCGGTCACACAGAGTGCGGACAGGACGAGGCCTCCGAGTAAAAGGACCCTCCGATTTTGCAACGGTGGCATCACGGGTTCCCAAACCTCTAATATGGCCCTGACTATAGATTAACCGACTCCCTTCACGTATGTCATTACAAAAATTAAACCTTATTGGTCCTTATTCCGCCCCCCATCGGTTTTTGTCCTTGACGGATAACACAAAAATGGATATTCTGTAAAGGGTTGGGTGATCGACAGTACATCTTCAGAGGAGTTTGAGGCCATCGGCTCGAGAATAATTCTCCATACGCTGCAAGGAACGGCCCTCTTTCTCGCGGCCCAGCTGGTCCTCGGGTGCACCGATGCGAGTCAGGCGCAACCGGCCACAGCGACTATCTCTTCGGAACAAACCTCCGAAGACCCGCTCTTTTCCCATTTGAATCCCAGAAAACTGTACCTGCGCTCGGATGCCGTTCTGGTCACGGACGGTCGTGAAGGCCAAGTGCTGTTCGAAAAGAACATGCACATCCGGAGGCCGATCGCTTCCCTGACCAAGCTGATGACGGCCATGGTGGTGCTTGATGCCCATCTTCCGGGGGAAGAGATTGTGACCATCACCAAAGCGGACCGCGACCGCTTGCGCGGCTCCGGATCCAAGCTCAGCTTCGGGACAAAACTGACCCGCCGCGACCTGCTGGAGATGGCCTTGGCCGCATCGGAAAATAGGGCGGCCGCGGCCCTGGGCCGCACCTTTCCCGGAGGGACCGAGGCGATCGTCGCGGCCATGAACGAGAAGGCCCGGCAGCTCGGCATGCAGGATACCGCGTTTCAGGATCCGGCCGGTCTGCACTATGGGAACCTATCCACGGCGGCGGACCTTTCCACCCTGGTGGAAGCGGCCTATCGCTATCCGTTGATCCGCGAGCTCTCGACCATCGGAACAGATTTTGTGACGGACCTTCGGACAGGGTGGAAGATCCGGTTCGTGAACACCAACCGGCTGGTTCGGAACGGCCGCTGGAACATCGACCTCAGCAAAACGGGCTATATCGCCGAAGCCGGACATTGTCTTGTGATGCGGGCCGAGATCGCCGATCGTCCGGTCATCGTAGTGCTGCTCAACTCGTGGGGCGAATTGACCAAGTACGGGGATGCCAACCGAATCCGCCAATGGCTTGATCACGCCGACCAAAAGGCCCGGGAAACGGCGCACGCCGACCGGATATCCGCCAGTTAGCCGACCCTTGCCCCCGCCGTCAGATTCTCCGTTCCATCGGCACATAGGGACGTTCCGGAGGACCGATATATTCCGCATTGGGGCGGATCAGACGGTTGTCCGCCCGTTGTTCCATGATATGGGCGGCCCAGCCCGTGACGCGCGAGCAGACGAACAAGGGCGTGTACAGCGCCGTGGGTATCCCGATTAAGTGATAGACGGCGGCCGAGTAGAAATCCAGATTCGGGAATAAACGTTTCTCCTCCCATAGAACCTTCTCGATCGCATCGGATACGGCGTAAAGCGTGTCGTCGCCGGATTCTTCCGAGAGTTTCCTGGCCCATTCCTTGATTACGACATTTCTCGGATCGCATGTGCGGTAGACCGCGTGGCCGAAACCCATCACCTTTTCTCTGCGGGCCAAGGCCTCCCGGACGTTCTTCGCCGCCGCCTCCGTGTCTTTAAATCGCGAAATCAACTCCATCGCGGCCTCGTTGGCTCCACCGTGAAGCGGCCCGCGTAGACTGCCGATGCCGGCCGTCACGGCGGAATAAAAATCGGACAGGGTCGACGCGCACACGCGAGCCGCAAAGGTCGAGGCGTTCAACTCATGCTCCGCATACAGGATCAACGACACATCCATGGCCTTCCGATGCGTCTCCCGGGGCGGCTCTCCATTGAGCAGATGGAGCAGATGACCCGATAAAGTGTCCTCTTCGGAATCCACGTCGATCCGCTTTCGATTTTGGGCGAAGTGATACCAATAGGCGAGAACACCCGGAAGCACGGCCACCAATCGATCTGCGATGTCCTGCTGACGCCCGAAGTCGGTCTCCGGTTCCAACGTTCCGAGCAGCGAGCAGCCGGTACGAAGGACATCCATCGGCGAGGCCGAGGGCGGAATGCGTTCCAGGACCTCTTTGAGGGCGGGCGGCAGGCCGCGCAGTCCTCTGATTTTCTTTTTGTAGGCCTCGAGCCGAACGCGTGTGGGAAGCTCACCCCTGAGCAGCAGGTATGTAACTTCCTCAAAGTTGGATTGCTCGGCCAGATCGAGGATGTTGTATCCCCGGTAGGTCAGGCCCATCCCTTCTATCCCGCAGGCACAGATCGCGCTTCGGGCAGCCTGGACCCCCCGGAGGCCCGTGCTGTCGGTAACTGACTTTCTCCCGCTCATACCGCTCCATCCTCCATGACTATATTATAGTATAGTCGAAGAACGGCTTTTTCAGGATGCATGGCCCTGGCGGGGGGTTATACGGTTCGACAGGGCCCTTCCGGGTCGAAGACAACCGGGAGGCCGATGGCGGGGATCGGAACCGGAGCGGTTCGTCTTGGTCGGATATAATTTGGTGCCGAGGGGCAGAATCGAACTGCCGACACAAGGCTTTTCAGGCCTCTGCTCTACCGACTGAGCTACCTCGGCACGGGGGCTTAAAATAACAGAGGGGGCGAGAAGTTGTCAATGGCTTTTTCGATGGGCCGGAGGGATATCAGGAATTGGACAGGCTGTCCCAGCAAATTCGATGGGCCTTGAGGAACTTTTTATCGGATTCCGTCGGTTCGAATGCGATCTTTTCAGGGGTATTCTCGTCGTTCTTCTTGAGGATGCGGGTCATGGAGGCTAGGATTAGATCCACCCGGTATCCCTTTTCCTCGATGCCTTGAATGGCCGAACGCAGTTCAGGGCTCTGGACCAGCACGGCATTGATGAGCTGAGCCAATTCCTGAATCAACAACCTGAGCTTTTCTTTTTCGTGGGTGTCCATGTTTAAAAGGGGCTTGCGTCGCCCCCTCCACCGGCAAAGCCGGATGGCGCGACTCGACTGAACTCGTCGAAGTCCTCCCCCCTCTCGCTTGCGTTGCTCGCTGGATAAATTCCGTTTTGGGGGCCTACGTTTTTAATAGGGGCTTGCGTCGCCCGCGATCAATCGTTCACAGTTTCAGTATAAGAGATGGTTTCTTCGCTTGTCAACAGAACTTTACTTTGGAGTTTGGGATTTATTATAATTGATTTATAAACCGAGACACGAAATCATACGGTTCAAACGAAAAGGGAGAGGGATCATAATGATGAAGTGGATGGATCGAAAATATTTTTTAATTGGATTGAGCGCCGGTATTTTTTTAAGTCTGGGCATTATCGTCGGATTGATCCTCGCGGCCAACGAAGGTCGCCTCACCTTGGGACCGTCCGGCTCTTCTGCCCCGCCCCGCATGGCGGAGACCCTCGCCGCACCCCCGCTGGATCAGGGTTTTGTCCCCGTGGCCAAAGCCACGACGCCGGCCATCGTCAACATATCGACCACGCGCGTGATCAAGGGGCCTTCGGGGGCACCGATGACCCCTTTCTTCCAGGATCCTTTTTTTCGACAGTTTTTCGGGGACGAATTCTACCGCCAGTTCGAGGTTCCACGGGAACGGCGGGAGCAGAGCCTGGGATCGGGCGTGATCGTCGATCCCAACGGCCTGATCGTGACGAATAATCATGTTGTGGCCAAGGCGGATGAGATCAAAGTCCTGTTGGGCGACAATCGGGAATTCAAGGGAAAGGTGGTCGGAACCGATCCCAAGACCGACGTGGCCGTGGTCAAGATCAATGCCAAGGACCTCCCCACCATTCCTTGGGGTGATTCCGACAAGTTGCAGGTAGGCGAGTACGTTCTGGCCATAGGAAATCCCTTCGGCCTGAACCAAACGGTGACCATGGGGATCGTCAGCGCCGTCGGACGCGCGAACGTCGGCATTGCCGAGTACGAGGATTTTATCCAGACCGATGCCGCCATCAATCCCGGGAATTCGGGCGGAGCCCTGGTCAATATCCGGGGTGAATTGATCGGGATCAACACGGCCATCTTCAGTCAAAGCGGCGGGTACATGGGCGTCGGGTTCGCGGTTCCAAGCAACATGGCCAAGTCGGTCATGGACAGCCTGGTGAAGAGCGGCAAGGTGATCCGTGGATGGCTGGGAGTCTCCATCCAGGACGTGACACCGGAATTGGCCAAGCAGTTCGCCTTGCCGGAAACCAAGGGGGCGTTGGTGACCGACGTCCTTGAAGACAGCCCCGCGGCGAAGGCCGGCCTTCAGCAGGGAGACGACATCAACTCGTTCGACGGCAACCCGGTTGAGAATACCGGCATCCTCCGGAATCATGTCGCACAGACTCCCGTCGGAAAGAAAGTGCAGGTCGGCGTCATCCGGGACAAAAAGGAAAAGGATTTTGAACTCCTGATCGCCGAGCAGCCGAAAGAGCTCGCGAGCGGAGAGGAGGAATCCTCCGGAGCCCCGGAGGGAGAGGTCAGCACGGCCCTATCCGGAATCGAAGTGCGCGACCTCAGTCCCAGCCTGGCCCAGCAATATGGATTGTCCAAGTCCGACAGGGGCGTTGTCATTACGCAGGTTGAGCAAGGCAGCGCCGCGGCGGACTCGGGCCTTCGGGAGGGGGATCTGATCGTGGAAATAAACCGACAGGCGGTTAAATCGGTCAAGGATTATGACCGTCTGGCGGCGAAGGTGGGAAAAGAGGATACGGTACTGCTTCTGGTAAACCGGCAGGGAAGAAATTCTTACTTTGCGCTCAAGCCTTGATGACGTCGTCAAACCATCCTCAGTGTTTTATCCACGAAAAAGTCCTCTCCGGAGGACTTTTTCGTGGATAGGAGAATCTTTCCTGTGGCCAAACTCGGTATCGCGTTGAGCGGGGGGGCGGCCCGCTGTATTGCCCATCTCAGTGTCCTCGACGTTTTGGAAAAGGCGGGGATACCGATCCGTCTTGTGTCCGGAACGAGCGGAGGAAGCATGGTGGGAGCGCTGTTCGCCTCCGGTCGGTTTTCTGTCGAAGAATTGATCCGCCAGGTGGGCCGCTTGAATTGGTGGCAGGTAACTCAACCGGTGATGTCCCATCAGGGCCTGTTCAGCAGCGATCGGATCGGCCGTTTTCTACATAAGTTCCTTGGGGACCTGACCTTCGATCAATTGGCCCTCCCGCTGGCGGTCGTCGCGACCGATATGAATACGGGAAACAAGGTCGTCCTTCGGGAAGGCTCCGTTGTAAAAGCGGTGCAGGCGAGCTGCAGCCTTCCTGTTTTTTTTAAACCCACGGCCCACGGAGGCCGCCTGTTGATGGACGGGGGTTTCGTCAGCCAGATCCCGGTCCTGGCCGCACGGAAGGAATTGGCAGCGGATTTTGTGATCGCAGTGGATGTGAACTACGGCGGCATGGATGGGAAAAAGCCCCCCCGCAACATGATTCAGATTGCGACCCACATGGCCTCCCTGTGGTCCCGTAAAAACGCGGAAGAGGAGGGACGGCAGGCCGACTATTTATTGCCGGTGAACGTTTCGGGCATCAGTCTGACCGATCTCAGACGGGGCCGCGAACTGCTTCACCGGGGCCGCCAGGCAGCCGAAGCATCGCTCCCGGAAATCCAAAGGCGCTTGGAGGAGGGCGGTCTCATTCCCCGTGGCTAGGGGGCTGGGCCGTTTGACGGACCCAAAGCGAGATGCTATGATTATTAAGGGAAATCGACTGCCATGTTTCATTTTTGAGCCAGGATTAAAACGGAGGCCATCATGGTCATACGTATTATCTTTTTATTCTTGTGCGGATTGGCCGGCATATATCTATTCTCCCATGGGTTGGAAGCGAACGAATTTTATTTCATCGGCATCGGGGGAGGACTTTTGACCGCCGCCGTGGGGATCCTGATCGAGCGGGAGATCCATCGCGTCCCGGCGGGCGTTGTCCTGGGCGCAACAACGGGAACGATCACCGGGATCGTCGCGGCAGGGGTGATCGGTTTTTCCGCCGCCTCCATTCTTCCGGATCTTCCGACGATTCGCATTCCGGTTCAGCTGTTTCTCCTGCTGCTCCTCAGCTACCTGGGCATCGTCATCGGGAGGAAAATCGGAGGGGAGCTGCAGACCCGGAAGGCCAGCCCGTGGGTCCGCATGGGGTCGAACGAACCCAGCAACAAAATCCTCGATACCAGCGTGATTATCGAAGGGCGGATTGCGGATTTGTGCGAGACCGGTTTCCTGGAGGGAACTTTCATCATCCCGCAATTCATTCTTCACGAGCTTCAGCACATAGCCGATTCTTCGGACTCCATGAAGCGGGCCCGGGGGCGGCGGGGTTTGGATGTTCTTCACCGAATCCAGAAAATGGTGGATATCGACGTCCGCATCGTGGAAAACGATTTCCCCCATATTCGAAACGTGGACGCAAAACTGGTGGCGCTGGGCAAGGAGATCGATGCCAAGATCATCACCAATGATCTGAACCTCAACAAGGTGGCGGAGCTTCAGGGGGTCCGCGTCCTCAACATCAACGAGTTGTCCAACTCGCTGAAACCGGTGGTCCTCCCCGGTGAAGTCCTCCGCGTCTTCATCCTAAAGGAGGGCAAGGAGGCGGGCCAGGGCGTGGCCTATCTCGATGATGGAACGATGATCGTGGTGGACAACGCCAAGCGGTTGATCGGCAAGAATGTCGACGTGGTGGTGACCAGCGTCTTACAAACCACCGCCGGGCGCATGATCTTCACCCGGCTGAGGGAGGGGACCGAGAAGGAAAAAGAAAAGGAAGAGGCTCATGTCACGCGCGAACACGCCTAGGATCCCGCCGCTCGCCTCCGGGGATCCCTCCGCATGACCTCCCGAGTCGCGGCGGTCATTCCGGCGGCCGGCAGCGGCCGAAGAATGGGGCGATCCACGCCGAAACAGTTCCTGCGGCTCGACGGGATACCGATTCTTGTCCATACCCTGAAGGTCTTCGAAACCTCGCCGTTCGTTCACGAAGTCTGCCTGGTCGTCCCCCAAGGCCGCGAGAAACAGTGTCGGGAAGAATTGCTGGAGCCCTACGGACTGCAGAAAGTGACCCGGACCGTTGAAGGCGGAGCGACCCGACAGGATTCGGTCTATCGGGGTCTAACGAACCTGTCCCCCGAAACGGTCCGTGTCGTGGTGCACGACGGCGTCCGTCCCTTTCTTTCCCCGGCTTTGCTCAAAAAAGTGATTAAAGCCTCGGAGAAAGCCGACGGGGCGGTCGCGGCCGTACCGCTTAAAGATACCCCGAAATATGTCCGCGAGGACGGAACGGTCGATCGCACCCCGGAACGCGCCCGTCTCTATCTGGCCCAAACGCCCCAGGTATTTTTAAAGAATATCTTGATTGAAGCCTACTCAAAAGCGTATGTTGATGGGGTCAACAGCACGGACGATTCGGCCCTTGTGGAACGCTTGGGCTACCGGGTACGGGCGGTCGAGGGGAGCTGGGAAAACATCAAGATCACCACGAAGGACGACTTGGACCTCGCGGAACAAATCATCCGGATGCGTCGGGCCCAAAGAAAACGAGCGAAGCGATGACGTATCCACAGATCCGCACAGGCATCGGATATGATATCCATCCCTTGCAGGCGAATCGGCCGCTCATGATCGGCGGGGTGGAGATTCCGTATTCCAAGGGGCTGGCGGGCCACTCGGACGCCGACGTGCTCTGCCATGCCATCGCCGATGCGCTGCTGGGCGCCGCGGGAGAAGGGGATCTGGGCCGCCACTTTCCGGACACCGATCCGAAATACAAGGGCATCTCGAGCCTCCGCCTGCTTGAAAAAGTTTGCGATCGATTGAAAGCGGGACGGTTTGTCATTCTCCATATCGACACGGTCATCATCGCCCAGGCGCCCCGCCTTATGCCGTATCTGGATGCGATGCGGGTGCAGATCGCCAAGACGATCGGCGTGGAGGAAGGGGCGGTGAATCTTAAAGCGAAGACGGCCGAAGGACTGGACTCCATCGGACGCGGCGAAAGCATCGCGGCCCAGGCCGTCTGCACCCTGTATCGAGCCTGATCATGTTGGATACCCTACGGCGCGATTTTCAGGTTGTCTTTGAACGCGATCCGGCGGCCACCAATCGGTTGGAGGTCGTGTTGACCTACGCCGGATTTCAGGCCATCGTGAGCCATCGGATCGCCCATCGGCTCCGGGAATGGAACGTTCCGGTGTTCCCCAGGCTGATCGCGACCCTGGCGCGCTGGTTTACGGGAATCGAGATCCATCCTGCCGCGCGGATCGGGTCCGGGTTTTTCATCGATCACGGAATGGGCGTGGTGATCGGTGAAACGACCGAAATCGGCGACGACGTCACCCTGTTTCAGGGCGTCACCCTCGGCGGCACCGGAAAAGAACGGGGCAAGCGTCATCCCACCCTGGGAAACCATGTGGTGGTGGGCGCGGGGGCCAAGGTTCTTGGTGCCATCACGATCGGGGATCATGTCAAGATCGGCGCCAACTCGGTCGTGCTCCGATCCGTCCCGCCACATGCCACGGTGGTGGGTGTTCCCGGGAGAATCATCAAGACCGCGACGGAGGAGGCGCCGGAGGTTCAAATGGACCATACGAATATTCCGGATCCCATTGCGGAACGCCTAGAGGCTCAGGAACGGATGATCCTGGATTTAAAAAAGCGGTTGGACGAGGCGCTGGGGGAACGCCTCCAGAAACCGAAAGAAGGAGAGGGATGAATGGGAAAGTTTTATTGGTGGACGACACCGAGTTCTACCTAAAATTGTACAAGACAAAGCTGTTGACCGAGGGTTACGTCGTGACGACGGCGAACAACGGCTTAGAAGCCATCAAGGCGATCACCGCCGAGAAACCGGACATCATTTTGTTGGATCTGGTGATGCCGGTGATGGACGGTTTCAAGTTTTTAGTGACCATCAAGGCCGACCCGCAGTTGAAGGATATTCCCGTGGTCGTCTTCTCGGGCAAGGGAAATTCGGATGAGGTCGGCCAGGCGATCACGGCCGGGGCCGCGGATTTTTTGGTCAAAGCGACCACGACACCGAACAAGGTGGTCGAGAAAATCCAGAAGATCATGGCCAAATCCGCGGAGCCCGCAGGCGGATAGCTACTTGTAAAAGACCTTGACCAGGCACAGGCCCTGGGGAGGGGCCGTCGGACCGCCGAACCGGCGGTCTTTTTTTTGGAGCAGAAGCGGGATATCCCGCGGGCTGAATCGGCCCCTTCCGACCTCCACCAATGTTCCCACGATCGTTCGGACCATTTGCTGTAAAAATCGATCGGCCTCGATGGTGATGACAAGGTGATCGCGTCGTCTTGCAAGCTCCAGACGGCGGATACGACAGACCGCAGACCGTTTTTTTCCCCTCACGCGAACCTCGGATGAATCGGACCCCCGAAAGGAACTGAAATCATGCTTTCCCAGAAGAGCCTTGGCGGCCGACCTCATGCGTCGCAGGTCCAATGCGCTGTAAACGGTCCAAACGTACTGGCGGCCGATGGCCGGAGGATATCGACGGTTTAAAATTCGGTAGTGGTAGATCTTGCCGACCGCCGAAAACCGCGCGTGGAAACGACTTGAAACTTTTTGGGCGCCTACAACGACGATATCCTCTGGAAGGAGGCTGTTCAGAGCGCGCATCCAGGCGGCGGAAGTGAGACGGGCGTTCACTTTGAAGTTCGCCACCTGGCCCTGAGCGTGAACGCCGGCATCGGTCCGGCCGGCCCCGATCACCGTCGGTCGTTGTTGCGAGATGGCGTCGACCGCCGCTTCCAGCGCTCCCTGCACCGTCGGGAGGTTCGGTTGACGCTGCCAGCCGTGATAGCGCGAGCCGTCATATTCAATGACGAGTTTGATGTTCGGCATGTATCACGAAATCGGCTTGAGGGCCGTCAAGTAGGCGAGGATCCCCTGGAACAGGGATTCGGCGATGGCCTGGCGGTATTGGTTCCTTCGAAGAAGCTGTTCTTCCGTCGGATTGCTAATGAAAGAAACTTCGGCCAGGATGCTTGGCATATTCGAATTCAAAAGGACATAGAACGGCGCCCGTTTCACGCCGTGGTCCACGACGGTATAATCGTATCGCTTCTCGAGCGTGGTTTGGAAGGACTGGCGCGTGAAATAAGCCAGGTCCTGGGACTGTTCCATGTTGTAGTCCCGGCCCAGATCGAAAAGGATTTGTTTCACCGTCCTGTCCAGGTTGTCCAAGGATCGCATCGAGACATTGTTTTCCCGCGCGGCCACGGCCAGCGCGTGGCGGTCGGAGGATTGTCCGAGGTGATAGATCTCCACGCCGCGGGTCCTTCTTTGCGGATGGGAATTGACATGAATGGAAACGAACAGATCGGCCTTCTTCGAATTGGCGATCAGAGTCCGATCGTCCAGCGAAATAAACGTATCGTCATCCCGGGTCATGATCACCTTGATGCCCAAGCGTTGCTGGATCAGGCTTCGCAATCGCAGGCCGATATCTAGGACCACATCCTTCTCGGTCACGCCGGTCCTTCCGATCGCACCGGGATCTTTTCCGCCGTGCCCGGGATCGATCACGATCGTCTTAAAGTCCAGCGGCTGCGCCTGGGCGACCACCGTTCCCCCGCCCGCTGTCTTCGGCAAGGACGGGTCAGGAGCATCGGGGAGTGCGGGGCCGTCCGCGTGGGTCGGTCCAAAGAGATCGATCACCAGTCGGTCCGGGTTGCTCAAGGGGATGATCTTGGGTGGTTCCCTTAGATTTTTGACGTTGATATATACTCGGATCCCGTCCGTTTCGGTCGGCCGCAGCGTGATTCGCCGGAGCAGCCCGTCGGTCAGGTCGGCCACCCCTCTTTGCGCTTCGGGGGATAAACGGGTCCGGTTGAGCGTGATCCGCATAAGCTCCCCGTTGGAACTGCCTGGTGAAGGAATCCTGGAATCTTCCAGTCGAAATTCGATGCCGCGGTCCATGTCCAGAACCAGACGGGTATAATCCGGATAGATCCAGTGCCGGATGCTCTGAACGGTGGTGATCGAAACGGGAGGGACCGGATTTTTGTGGGGATCGAGCCGTCGCTGAGCCTCCCGTGTGTAGGATCCGTCGGGATAGCTTGCAATCAGCGTCCGGTAGTATTCCCGGGATTTCTCCTTGTCCCGAGGTTTATTGGAATAGCGATACAGTCCGGCATACAGGTCGCCCAGGACGAAGACCGATTTTTCGGCCAACCGATGATTGGGGTATTGGGCGAGAAAAGCGGTGAAATTACCGATGCAGTTTTCCCAGTTCCGGCGGAGCTTCCGGAGTTTCGGCGAGTGCGCCAGGCGTTCCTGACATTGCATCCCGGCGTTGAAAAGCGTCTCCGGGCCGCGCCCGTCGGCTTGGGAAGGGGAAGCGGGCGACAACAAGTTCCACCCGATGGCCAGGATGAGTATCCAGTGGCCCGCGCCGCATTTTTGGTAGGGCTGGTCCGGTCTCATCGTCCCCAATTTAGCCGACTCCGTCGGCGTTGTCAATATGCATGGATTGACTTTCTTCGAAAGCTGGATTATCTTTAGAGCCCATGGCCATCCGGATTATTGTGGACGGATATAATTTCATCGGAAGGGAGAAAGGTCTGCAGGGCAATATCGAAGCCCGCCGTGAGGAGTTAATCGACCGGCTGGCCCGCTATCAAGGGCTCAAGGGCCATCCGGTCACGGTAGTTTTCGACGGCTGGAGGTCCGGCTGGCCGGATGAACACGGCGAGCTCCGCCGCGGGATCGAGGTCGTTTTCTCACGCCACGGCGAGCGGGCGGATCAGGTGATCGCACGAATGGCCGATGAATTGGGAAGCGCTTGCCTGGTGGTGTCCTCCGACCGGGAGGTGGCCCGCCATGTCCAAGCGGCCGGCGGGGTGGCGGTTTCGGCGGGAGAATTCGAGACGCGCTTGTCTCGGGCCGTGAGCGGCCACCCGGACAAGGAAATCGTACTCGAAGACGACACCGCGGCCCCCGGGACGGAAAAGAAGGGAAACCCGAGGCGCCTATCCAAACAGGAACGCAAAAGACGTCTTCGGTTGAATAAGCTATGAATCGCGTCGATCGAGCCATCCAGGGAAAGAACATGGTTCTTCCCGCCGACCGTAAGATC
>Ga0335082_10004798_pt1 | contig 14768 bp, 9 predicted proteins | sample Lox_Sample_41_FD_206718 | JGI IMG/M metagenome (GOLD analysis project Ga0335082, IMG submission 206718) | Soil microbial communities from Loxahatchee National Wildlife Refuge, Florida, United States - Lox_Sample_4.1 | ecosystem: Environmental > Terrestrial > Soil > Wetlands | place: USA: Florida...
GCTCTCCGACGACAGGCACCGCGGCGGCGTCTCGCGGGTGAACACCACGCGTTGCGACAGCTGACTCCCCTTGGCGAACGTGGTCGCCGAGACTGCAGTGACGGGGGCGGATCCATCCTCCGGCTCTTCAACCCACCCCCACACGCTGGACAGCACCTCGCCGCTGTGGGCGTCGGCCAGCTCGTATTGGATGGTGGGCAGCGCCCAAGCCGACGGCGGGAGGGCCACGGCGTAGAGCCACAGGCAAGCCACAACGACCGGGCGGCAACGCTGGCGCGCGATCCCGTGAACCCGATGCATGCGCTCAAACCCGCGCCCGGTGCCGCGGCCACGGCCACCAACGACTGACCTTGCGACAGTAGGCATCGTACTCGGCGCCGAACCGCTCGCGCAGCTCCGGCTCCTCGACGTACACCACGGCCAGGTGTCCGGCGATGCTGGCGACCGCCGCGTAGATGAGGATACCCAGGCTCGCGAAGTACACCGCCTCGCCCCAGATCACCGCCAGCTCGCCGACCATGATCGGGTTGCGCACCACCCAAAACGGCCCGGTGGTGACCAGGCGTCGCGGCGCATCCAGCGGAAACGGTGTGCCGCGGCCGCGCCGACTGAACACGTCGAGGCACGTGCCCCACAACAGCACACCGCAGCCGCAGAGCAGCGCCGCGACAATCGCCCGCAACGCGAACGGCAGCGGCAGCGTCCGCGGTAACAGCCAGTGTGCCAGCGCCGGCGCCGCGACCATAAACATGCCGAAGAAGAGCACCGCATTGAGCACCGACTTGGCCCATAGTGCCGTCGTGCTGGTAGTCGTGCTCGGACGGATGCCGCGACTCGCCACGGTCACCCTTATAGCGCAGACCCCGTGGGGCGTGTCCACCGTCAGCGGCGGAGCGCTCAGCCGCGCTGCGCCAACAGACGGGCGCACTCCAGCGCCGAGTGAGCGGCCGCGTCCATCTGAATCGACGGCAGGTTGATGGTCTCACCGACGAAGTAGAGCCCCTCGACCGCCGGCGCGCGCACGTCGGGTCGCGGCGCCGCGCAAATCATGTACTCGGTCCCATCATGCGTCACCCAGTGGCGCTGCCAGCGCAGCACCGCGTCGACGTCGCGATAGATCTCCCTGACCATGCCATGGAAGTCGGCGACGACCCGTCCGACGCGCTCGGCGTCGGCCAGCAGCGCGCCGGGCACGAGACGCATGCCTTGGAGGATGTGCTTGCCCGGCGGCGCGTTGCGCGGCGAGTGATGCGATGTCCAGAACAGCCCTCCGCCGAAGCCGCGCTCGGCACCTACCAACAGCCGCGTCCAACCCAGGAAGCGATCGGGCTCACCGGTTTCGTGGAGGCATGGCAAAGCGTTGAACGCGTAGGCAACGCTCACGGTCCCGCCGACGGCGGCATACCGGCGCGCGTTGGCGACGAACTCGGCCGGGAAGTGATCGGGTGAGATGATGTCGAACAGGGTCCAGATGGGCAGATTGCTGACCACCGTATCCGCGGAAAGATGTTCCTCGCTGGAACCGTTCCCACGCACGCGCACGCCCACCGCGCGCCCGTCGGTGACCACGATCTCGGTGACCGTCGCGCCGCAACGCAGCTCGGCAGCGTTGCGTAGCAGCGCGGCGCGCACCGCCTCGACGAGGGCACGCACCCCGCCGCGGGGATTGGCGCCGCAATACTCAGGCTTCGCCGGAGCACCGGCGCCGCGGTTGCGTTGCAGGAGGCGCCCGAATGCACCGGTCGATGCACTGGCGGGATCGTAGGTGCCGAACAGCATCAATGTCCGCAGCACGGCGGCCGCGATCCGCGGCGCCGTGCGGTTGGCAGCGAGCCACTCACCCAAGGTGAGCGATAACAGCGCATCGACCTCGACGGTTGTGGCGCGCGCGAGTGACGCCAGCACGCGCCCGACTTGCGCGAATTCGTCTGGTGAGATGCCGTAAACCTCGCGAATCGTTGCCTCCGTGTTGGCCCGATCGCGGCCCAGCCACGGGAAGGCGAAGCGCTGGCCACCGCGACCCTGCACGTAGATGCGCATCACCTGGTTGGCTGGGATCTCCGAGCCGACGAAGTCGGTGACACCGGCGGCGGCCAGGGCTTGGTCGAGATACTTGTTCGGCCACAGGAACGCGCCGCAGTCGACGACGAAGCCGTCGACCTCCTCGCTGCGCAGACGTCCACCCGCAGCAGCTTCGCGCTCGAGCACCACGACGCGGCGACCGGCGCGCGCCAAGAGCGCGGCGGTGAGCATGCCGCCGAGCCCGGCGCCGACGACGATGACATCCCAGCGCGACGCCGGCGCCGTCATGGGCAGGTGGCGGAGGGAGCCGCGGCGCTGCTGCGGTTGGCCTCGCAGCCGCGGCGGATGCGGCTGTGTCGTTGACGCCGCCGCGCGGTCGGCACCGGCGTCGTGACGGGCGCAGCTGCGCTCACGGCAGCAGCGCCCGGCGCCACAGCACCCGGCGTTGGCGCGCAACCATAAATGCTGCAGGCCTCTTCGGCCGGCCCCGTGCTCGCACCAACTCCCGCCAGTAAGAAGAAGAGCGCAGCGCAGCGGAGAATGGTCATCGGATCTCACCTAGCCGGCTCAGATTGCGAGGAAGGCTCGCGTCAGTCAACCCTGGCCCCGATCAGCGATCAGCGGTCGAGAGTCGCGAGCTCAGAGTCGAGAGCCGCAAGTCGATGGTGTCAAACGAGCGGCTCGAATCCCGGACTCTCGACTCTCAACGATCTCAACTCGGGGCCGCTGGGCGCGCTGTCCTACGCATAGGCCGGCGGTGTCTCGTAGCCGCCGACGACATCCGCGAGCGCGCGGGCGAAGTCGATCGAGGTGCGGTCTTCGAGATACGGGCCGACGATCTGTATGCCCACCGGCAGGCCAGCCGTGGTACGACCGACCGGTGCCACGGTCGCGGGCAGGTACGCCATGCCGATCACGCCGGCCCAGATGATCTGGTCGGTGTACGGCCGCGCCGCGCCGTTTACCTGGATCCGGCGCGACAAAAACTCGCTGGCCTGGTCGTGCAGAATGGCGGTCACCGGCGTGATCGGACAGAGCAACACGTCGTAGCGCTGGAAGAACGTCGCCCACTGCGCCCGGTAGCCGGCGCGGCGCTCGTGCGCCGCCAACCAGTCACGATGCCGCTGGGTACTGAACCGCATGAAGCGCGCGGCCTGATCGTCAGCCTCGGCAGCCATCTGATCAGCGTACACGACGATGCTGCGAAACTGCTCGTCGGGCAAGGTGGCGGAAGTGATGGGATAGAGGAGTTGCTGGTAGTCACGGAACGCGGCGCCCAAGTCGAAACCCGGTCGCGCCTCCTCGTCAACCTGCGTCCCCACCGCACGCAGCGCCGCGACCGCCGCATCGAAGCGCTCACGCACCGCGGCGTCGAGCGGGCAGGCCGCGTCCTCAAACCAGGCGGCGACGCGATACTCGCGCAAGCTCCGCCGCCGTGGCGGCGGCAGCCGGAGCTGCCAGGCCACGGCGCGGTCGTCGTCTGGAGCCGCGAGCACGTCGAGCGTCAGCTCCAGATCCGCCGCGCTGCGCGCCAGAGGTCCGAGCACGTTGATATCGGGCTCGACGCGCGCGCCGGGCGGGAACGGAATGTGTCCCGTCGACGCAACGATCCCATACGTCGGCTTGTGACCGTAGACGCCACAGTAGTGGGCGGGGTTGCGAATCGATCCGCCGATGTCGCTCCCGACCTCGAACGCGGTGAGGCCGGCGGCGACCGCGGCGGCTGCCCCACCGGACGATCCGCCGGGGGCCCGACGGAGGTCCCACGGGTTGTTGGTCGTGCCGAACACGGGGTTGTACGTCTGGCAATCCATTGCGAGCGACGGGGTGTTGGTCTTGCCGAAGATGATCGCCCCGGCTGCCACCAGGCGGCGTACCGTCGGCGCATCCGTGGCGGGCACGTGCTCGGCATATTGCGACGCGCCGGCGGTGGTGCGCAGCCCCGCCGTCTCGATGCAGTCCTTGACGGTCAACGGAATCCCATGCAGCGGGCCGCGTATCTCGCCGCGCTGCAAAGCCGCGTCCGCGGCCTCTGCGCGCTGGCGGGCGCGTTCGAGATCGAGCGTCACCACGGCATTCAACTGTGGATTGAAACGCTCGACGCGGGCGACGTAGTGCTCCAGCAGGTCGCGGCTGCTGATCTCCCGGTCACGGATGGCGCGCGCCAGCTCGCCAACGGAGCGCAAAGCGATATCAGTCATCCAACCAACCTGCCTTCCCCACTTCACAGTGCGTGCCGAGACTCTACGCATCGCGGCGCCGTCGGTGCAAGAGGGAACGGGGCGCGGCAGACAGACAGCGAGAGGACAGGCTTGCAGATGACAGGCTTGCAGACGTCCGACGATGGGTGACGCAGCCCGGCGTCCGTATCCGTCATCGTCGGGTCTGTCGTCTGCAAGTCCGTTGTCTGTTGCCTCTTGTCTACGCTTCGCCGAGGGTCGCCTCGTAGAGCCGATGAATTGCGGCGATCTCGTCGTCGAGTGATTCCACTGTCCACGAGGCCGTGTCGATGGGTGGATGGACGACGACCTCGACGGTGGCCGGACGCACCACCAACGCGTGCTTGGGCAGGGCGTCGAGCGCGTTGCGGAAGACGATCGGGACGATGGGCACCTTCGCCGCCAGGGCGAGGTGAAAGGCGCCCTTCTTGAAAGGCCCGAGGCGGGGCGTCGGGCTGCGCGTGCCTTCCGGAGCGATGACCAGCGACAGCCCCTGGCGGAGCGCGTCGACCGCCGGTTGCAACGCTTCGATCGCCTTGTCGCGATTGAAGCGATCAATGAACACCGTCCCCACCAGGGCGAATGCAGGCCCGAAGATCGGGTTGCGACGCATCTCTTGTTTGGCGACGCCGACCAGGTCGCGGCGCAGCAGCTTGCAAAGCAGGAGGACGTCGATGCCGCTCTGGTGGTTGAAGATGAACACGGCGGGGCGACGCGACCACAAGTGTTGCTCGCCGCGGACGTCGACCTCGATTCCCGCGAGCGCCGAGCCCAACTCGCCCCACGTGGTCGTGGCGATGTTGACGGCGCGCCGCCAGCCGCCGCCGAGTGCCACTGCGGACAACGCCAGCAGAAACGACGGCACCAGGCTGCCGATGCCGAGCGACGTCCGCACCGCTTCCATCACACCGGGTGTGCCGCGGCTGGTGAAGCGCCGCACCGGCCAGCCACGGCTGCCGGCGACCTCGCGGAGGCCGCGATTCGGGTTCGTCGGCCGCGGGCGTCCGACCAGCTCCAGGAGCGGCAGGTCCTCATCGCTGTCGGTGTAGAAGTAGCTCTGCGTCAGATCGAGTGCCGAGTCGGCAGCGAGGCGGCGCACGGCGCTGGCCTTCCCTTCACCGTAGCAGGTTGGTCGGAGCAGCTTGCCGGTAAACTTGCCGCGACGAATCTGCAGCTTGGTGCACAGTGCGTGCGGGATGCCGAGGTCGCGCGCCAGCGGCTCGACCTGGTACGGCGTTGCCGCTGAAACGATCGCGAGGGTGTGCCCCTTGCGCCGATGCGCGTCGACCAGAGCGCGGGACTCTGGATAGATCGCCCCGGCCAGTCGTTCACTGAACAAGCGCTCACCCAGCGCAGCGAGCTCGGCTTCGCCGCGACCACGCAGCAGACCCGCCGTACCGGCGACGAATGCCGAGAAGCCGATCTGTCCGAGCTGGAAGCGCGTTGCCGTAGCCAGCGTCGCCGCCAGGTCGGCGGGCTGCAGCAGCCCGCTCCGCAGCGCTTCGCGCATGAGCGCGACGGCCGAGAACCCGGCGATCAACGTGCGGTCGACGTCGAAAAAGGCGCCCACATGCGCGCCGCTGGGCCCCGCGTCAATCTCGCGCGTCAGTTGACCGTGGACCGACATGCTGGGCACCCACTAGCACAGGCGGAAGCCGCAGGTCGACGGGGCACGCACCGGCCCCAGCCTTGGACTTTGTCGCGCCGACTCTCTATGAAGGCCCTGTGCCGGGTCCGGGCGTCGTACACGACGAGCCGCGCTGGCCACTGGCTGACGGGCGCCGCGTGGTCTTCCTGGTGGACGCATCGAGTCCGCTCGAGGAGCGCATGCTCGCCGAGTGGATTGCGCGGCAGCAGCCGATACCGGGTGCGAGCGCCTTCGAGGTCATTCCGATTCCACCGACGCGCCGCGGCCGCAACCGGCGCGTCGACCCGCGCCTGGAGGCCGCCCTGGCTACCGACGACGATCCGTTGCTGGCACCGCTGCGCGTCGCGTGGCAACCAGCCCAGCGCGACGGCGTGCGCGCCGTACGCTTCTCCGATCTGCTGACCTTCGGAGACCCACGCGACCCGGGGCGCCTGCGGCAGGCATGGGTCACGCGCCGCCATCCGGACCGCTACTGCATCGTGGCGGGCGAGCCCGCCCCGGCGTCGGACCTGCGCGAGCGCTGGCGCCGCGCCGGCGGCGCCGACGTTGCGCACACCACCGGCTTGCCGGAGTTCGTGGCACGGCAGGCAACCCTGGCGCTGGAGCGCGCCGAACGCCGCGTGCGCGGCTTGCGTTACAAGGTGCCGCGTCTGGTTCACGAGGACATCCTGGCGCGGCCGGGGTTCCGTGGTGGCCTGGCGCGCCTGGCGCGGCAACTAGGACGGGACGACGAGGCGGTCGCAGCCGATGCGTCGCGGTACCTGCGCGAGATTGCCGCCAGCCACAGCCCGTATGTCATCGACCTGGTCGCCAACCTGATCCGGCTGCTGTACACGCAGGGCTACAGCGAGGCGCTGCACTACGATCGCGCCCAGCTGGAGACGCTCTACGCCCTGGCCCAACGCTACCCGTTGGTGTTCCTGCCGTCGCACAAGTCGAACCTTGATCATCTGGTCCTGCAGTACGCCCTGCACGAGAACGGGCATCCGCCGAACCACACCGCCGGCGGCATCAACATGAACTTCTTCCCGATGGGGCCGCTGGTGCGGCGCAGCGGCGTCTTCTTCATCCGCCGCACGTTCAAGGACAACGCCGTCTACAAGTTCGTGCTCCGACAATACGTCGACTACCTCATCGAGAAGCGCTTCCCGCTCGAATGGTACGTCGAGGGCGGTCGCTCGCGCTCCGGCAAGCTGCTGCCGCCGCGCTTCGGCTTGCTGGCGTACGTCGTCGACGCCTACCGCCGCGGCAAGAGCGAGGACGTCTATCTGATCCCGGTGTCGATCGCGTACGACCAGATCCAGGACGTCGGCGAGTACGTTGCCGAGCAACGTGGCGCCGCCAAGCAACGCGAGAGCTTCAGCTGGTTTCTCGGCGTCGTGCGACGGCTGCGGCGGCGCTTCGGCAACATCCACATCCGCTTCGGCGAGCCGTTGTCCCTGGCGCAAACGCTGGGGCCCTCCGATCCCGGCGCCGAGCCCAATGACGATGAGCAGAGCCTGGCGCTGCAGAAGCTCGCCTTCGAAGTGTCGGTGCGCATCAACCGCGTCACGCCGATCACGCCAACGTCGTTGGTCACCCTGACCCTGCTCGGGGTAGGCGACCGCGCCCTCAGCGTCGACGAGACGGCGCGCGCGCTGCGCGATTTGCTCGAGTATGTGCGGCGGCGCAACCTGCCCACGACCGGGGAGCTGGATCTCGACAGCGCCGACGGGGTGCGTGGCGCCTTGCAAGCGCTGGTGGAGAACGGCGTGGTGTCCTGCTTCGCGGAAGGGCCGGAGGCCGTCTATGCGATCGGCACCGACCAGCATCTGACCGCCGCGTACTACCGGAACACCATCATCCACTTCTTCGTGACCGGTGCGATCGTCGAGCTGGCGCTCCTGGGCGCCGCACAGCCGGAGATCGCCGATCCGACCGCCGCGTTCTGGGACGAAGCCCTTCGCCTCCGCGACATGCTCAAGTTCGAGTTCTTCTTCGCCGACAAGGACGCCTTCCGCGCCGAGGTCGAAGCCGAGTTGACGCTGCACGACCCGGGCTGGGGGGAGCGCTTGCGTGCCGGAGGAGCGGAGACGCAGGCGCTTCTACGGCGTATCCGTCCCCTGAAGGCCCACGGTGTGCTGCGGCCGTTTCTCGAAGCCTATCGCGTCATCGGCGACGCGCTCGCGCAGGCCCCGACTGAGACGCCGGTCGTCGAGGCGGCGTTCCTGGCGAAGTGTCTCGCCTGGGGGAAGCAGTATCGGCTGCAGCGCCGCATCCGCAGCGCCGAGTCGGTGTCGAAGGTGCTATTCGAAACGGCCTTGCGTCTGGCGCGCAACCGCAACCTCCTGGACGCAAGCGTGCCGGGCGTGGCGAGCCGCCGCCGCGCCTTGGCCGAGGAGATTCGCGCCGCCAATCGCCGCGTCGAAGCCATCGGCGCCCTCGCCGCCAGCCGCTTGGCGGGTCTGATCGAATGACCAGTGGCGCAAGCGGGGACGCCGTCTGGACTCTGCGATGTGCGCGTCATAGGGTGCGCGACATGACGACAGAGCTGGCGAACCTGGATGCGAGCGCGCAAGCCGCGCTCGTGCGGCGCGGCGAGATGACAGCGGTGGAGCTGGTCGATGCGGCGATCGCACGCATCGAGCGCGTCAACCCGACGCTGAATGCCGTCATCATCCCGCTCTTCGAGAAGGCGCGGGCGCAGGCGCGCGCCGCCACCTTGCCGGACGGGCCGTTTCGTGGCGTGCCCTTCCTGCTGAAGGACCTCGACGTGTTCTCCGCCGGCGACCCGTTCCACGGCGGGACACGCTTTCTGCGCGACGCGGCTTGGACGGCGCCGCACGACTCGTACCTCGTCGAGAAGTTTCGCGCCGCTGGTTTCGTCATCCTCGGGAAGACGAACACACCGGAGTTCGGGCTGAACGTCACCACCGAGCCGCAGACCTACGGCGCCAGCCGCAATCCGTGGAACCCGGCGCACTCGACGGGTGGGTCGAGCGGCGGTTCCGGCGCGGCGGTGGCGGCAGGCATGGTTCCAGCCGCGCACGCCAGTGACGGCGGCGGGTCGATTCGCATTCCGGCGAGCGAGTGTGGCCTGGTCGGCCTCAAACCGTCACGCGGCCGCGTTTCGCTCGGACCCGAACACGGCGAGTATTGGCACGGCCTGGTGATCTCGCACGCGGTAACCCGCTCGGTGCGTGACTGCGCCGCGATCCTGGACGTCGCGGCAGGCGCGATGCCGGGCGACCCGTACACCGCGCCGCCGCCGGCGCAGTCGTTTGCCGCCGAGGCCGGCACGCCGCCGGGACGCCTGCGCGTCGGCGTGCTGAGCCACATCCCCGGCGGGGCGTCGACGCTGCATCCCGACTGCGTCACGGCGGCCAAAGAGGTGGCGGGGCTCATGGAGTCGCTGGGACACCACGTTGAGGCGGCGTACCCGAAGGCCATGGAGGAGAGCCAGACGATCACGCAACACTTCACCACGCTGCTCACCGCCTGGGTGGCGGCGAGCCTCGAGGGGTGGGGTCACACGCTCGGCCGCCGCATCGACGCCGGCGGCGTCGAGCCGGCCACGTGGTTGTTTGCGGAGATGGGTCGCGCCGTGAGTGCCGCCACGTATCTGAACGCGGTGGACGCGCTGCACGCGTACACACGGCGGATGGCGAGTTGGTGGGCCGGCGGCTTCGACGTGCTCCTGAGCCCGACCCTCGGCGAGCCGCCACCGAAGCTCGGCGAGCTGGTGCCCCCGGCGGACAACCCGCTCGCCGGCTTGGCGCGCAGCTTGTCGCTGGTGCCGTTCACCGCCGCCTTCAACATCACCGGGCAGCCGGCCATGTCGCTGCCCTTGTGCTGCAACGCCGCCGGCCTGCCGATCGGGGTCCAGCTCGTCGCCGCGTACGGACGCGAGGATCTGCTCTTCCGCGTCGCCGCTCAGCTCGAGGAAGCACGTCCGTGGGCCCAGCGGCGACCGGCGGTGCACGCGTGAGGGCTTCGGGGTCGATTGCGTCGACGTAGCCGGAGACTGCCGCCGTCACACCGCGGTGGCGCTGAAACATCTAGCGCGCTCCCCAGAAGAGAATGCGCTTGAATGGATAAAAGAAGGGCCGCGTGTCATCCAGCTGCGCCAGCAGGCGGGCGCGGTACCGCTGCAGATACTGTGTGAACAGCTCCGCCGACAGACGTTGCTCGTAGTCCACCAGCAGCGTGCCCTTCACCCACTCCACCACGTCGTCGCGTGACGGCAAGCGGTGCGCATACACTTGAAGGCGGACGTGTTGCTCGCGATAGCCCAGGTCGTGCAGCACCTGGGCGTACCCTTCAGGGGTGAGAATGTTCACAGGACGGACGTAGCCGCGGAGAGCGTCGCGGAATGGCGGCTCGGCGGCGACGGCAGCCGCGATGATGTGCGACGGGTGGTCGTGGTTCGCGGGCACCTGGACCGCGAGCTGCCCGCGCGCCGCGAGCAGACCGGTCAAGCGGCGCAACACCGTCACGTGGTTTGCAACCCAGTGCAACACCGCGTTGGAAAAGATGAGGTCGTATGCGCCGGCGGGAGCGAACGTCGTGAGATCAGCGCGCGTGAAGCGCAGACCGTCGCCCGCGAAGGCGGCGCTCTTCGCCAGCATCGACGCGGAGCTGTCGACGCCGAGCGTCTCACGCGCCGCCAGCGCCCGATGCAGATGCCGCGTCAGTTCACCAGTCCCGCAGCCAAGATCGACGACACGGAAGTTCGGCCGGGGCCGCACCAGGGCGAGCAGATCGAAGAACGGCTGACTGCGCTCCTCGCGAAAGCGTTCGTACTGCTCGGGGTTCCACGCACTCTCGGGCACTCGACGCGACCTCCGACGCTCCATTTCGCCAGCAGGCGTATTGCCATCCGTTCCCGGTTGCGTCAGGTTGCAGAACGATAGGGTATGAGCGCGGCACAACGAACCCGTAACGCAGCGCTGGCGGCCCTCCGCCAGGCGCGCCGCCTCGTCGTCGCCGTGATTGGCCTGACGGTACTGGCGGTCGGCGTGGCCATGCTCATCCTCCCCGGTCCAGCATTCGTCGTCATACCGATTGGCCTCGGCATCCTCGCCACCGAATTCGTCTGGGCACAACGCCTGCTCCATAACCTGAAGGAACGCGCCGGCAGTCTGGCGCGGCGCGCCACCGGCGGCGGCTCGTCGTCATCGACCTCCGATTCACAGTCCTGACCTCACCGGCGCGGCAACGGCTCGACGTCAACGCGCGCGTCGTTGAAGCAGGCGCCCGCGCCGATGTCCGTGAGGTGGTCGGGTGCCAGCGCCACGGCAGTCGACCCGTTGCGGGTGCTGGAGCGCCACAGACCTTTTGGGAGCACGACGACGCCGCGGCGCAGGTCCGTACTCAGATGCACCGGCACGTGCACCTCGCCCAGGTCGTTGTGCACTCGCACGACATCGTGCTCACCAATGTTGCGCGCCGCGGCATCGGCCGGATGCATATCCAACATGCCGTCCAGCAGGTTGAACTCGCCGAAGATGGAGTTGATCATCTTTCCGGAGGCCGGGCTCAACAGCATCAGCGGGTAAGAGCTGGGCGGCGGCGTGGCGTACGTCGGCGCTCCCAACTCCGCTGGGCAGAGCTCGATGCGTCCGCTGTGGGTGGTGGGAAAGTCGGTGCCGAATTGCACCAGCTCCGCACCGCTATTGAAGTGCACCGCGGCGATGCGCTCGTGCGTCAACCGTCCACCGCCATCTCCGCCAAACCGCTGCGCATGCGCACGCAGCGCGTCCTCGAGCAGTGCCGTTTCGTCGGCCGCCAGCTCCGGTTCGGTGAAACCCATCGCCCGCGCCAGGCGCGCGAATAGCTCGACATTGGTGAGCGACTCGCCGACCGGTGGGATCAGCGGCTCCGAGTATTGCAGATAGTAGTGACCATACGACTTGTGCAACTCGGTCTGTTCGAAGATCGTGGTCGCCGGTAACACGACGTCGGCGAAGCGCGCCGTATCGGTGAGCACCTGCTCGTGCACCACGGTAAACAGATCGTCACGCGACAGACCGCGGAGGATCAGGTTCTGCTGCGGCGCCATCGCGACCGGGTTGGCGTTGTACACGAAGAGGGCACGGATCGGCGGCGTCCGGGGGTCGGTCAGCACCCGACCCAGCTGCGTCATGTTGACCTGACGCGCCGGACGCTGGCGCAGAGCGGGACGACTCAGCGCGATGCTGTCGATTGGAAAGCTCCGGCTCAGGCTCATGGTCACGCCGCCGCCGCGCACACCAAACTTCCCCGCCACGGCGGGCAAGGCGATGATGGCGCGCACCGCGTTGCCGCCGTTGCGGTTGCGTTCCACACCCCAGCCACAACGGACGACGGCGGGCGAGGCGGCGGCGTAGGCATCGACCAGAGCGGCGATGTCGCGCGCCGCGACCTGACAGATCTCGGCGGCGCGGGCCAGCGGGTAGGATTCCGCCGCGGCCGCCAGCGCCTCGAAGCCGTTGACGTGCGCCGCCAGAAAGTGGCGATCGGCGCGACCGCTCCGCACCAGCTCGTTGGTCATTGCGAGTGCCAGCACCGCGTCGGTCCCGGGGAGTAGTTGCAGATGCAGGTTGGCGGTGCGTGCCAACGGCGTACGGCGCGGGTCGATCACGGCGACGAAGGCACCGGCACGGCGCGCCGCCTGCACCTGCGGCACCAGATGAATGTTCGTGGCCGATGGATTCACCCCCCACAAGATGATGGCTCGCGCCAAGGCGTAGTCCTGCGGCGGAACCCCGCCCATCGTCCCGTACATGGCACGGTACACAGTACCGGTGGGAGCGGCGCAAATCGTCCGCAGCAGCTCAGCCGCGCCCAGGCGGTTGAAGAACCTCGCATCGGCGGCGCCCTCGCCGAAGACACCATTCGAGCCACCGTAGTGATAGGGGAGGATCGCTTCCGCCCCGTCGCTGGCGATGATCTGCTTGAAGCGCGCGGCGATCAGCTCGATGGCATCGTCCCAGCTGATGCGCTCGAAGCGGCCCGCGCCCTTGGTGCCGACGCGACGCTGCGGATACTGCAGGCGGAGCGGCGAGTACACCCGTTCCGGGTAGCGGCGCACCTTGGCGCAGATGAAGCCGTCGGTGTACGGGTTGCGTCGCGAGCCGTCGACCTTGGTGATCCGTCCCGCGTCGACGGTCACCGAGAGGCTGCAGGTGTCGGGACAATCGAGCGGGCACACGGAATCCAGTATCTGCGCCATGGCGCCGACCATACCGCAGCGACACGCGCTATGGGAACCATCTCGTCTCCACGACTGTCGGCGTGACGGCGGGGTTTCCGTCAGCCGGCATCCGCGATAGAGAAGCGCGTCGGAGGAAGCCCACATGCAGGTGATCGAGCTCCAAAACGAGCGGCTACGATTCCGCTGTGTGCCGCAGATCGGCGGCAGCGTCACCGACTTCTCGGCGCGTCTCGATGACGACTGGGTCGCCATCATGCGGCCGACCGTGGAGCCGCTCGAGCGCGCCTCGAACGCCGCCAGCTTTACGCTGGCGCCGTACTCGAACCGCCTGCGCGACGGACGCTTCGTCTTCGAAGGACGCACCTACCAGTTGCAGCACGCCGCGAAGCACGCCATCGCCGGCGACGTGCGCGATCGTCCCTGGCAGACCCTGCAGGTCAGCGACACCCGTGCCCTGCTCGGGTTCGATTCGACGCATTTCGACGACGTGAACTTTCCGTTCCCGTTCACCGTCCAAGTAGCCTACGGGCTCGATGGGTCGACGCTGCACACCGCGCTGACGTTGACGAACACCGGGACGATGCGCATGCCGGCGGGCGGCGGCTTTCACCCGTACTTCAATCGCGCCTTGGCGGGGCGCGCCGAGCACGTCGAGATCGAGCTTGGGGTGGCCGGCGTCTATCCGGCCGGTAACCCGCCATTGCCGACCGGGCCAATCGTGCCGCTATCACCGGAGCAGGACTTTCATCGCCTGCGTCGCTTGGACGTCGTCCTCGATCACTGCTTCGGCGGCTGGGACGGGCGCGCCTTGCTGCGCTGGCCGGCGAGCGGCGTGCGCTTACGGATGGAAGCGAACGACCGCATGCGCCACGTCATCATCTACTCTCCACCCGGGCCGGTCTTCGCGCTGGAGCCGGTGGTCAATGCCAACGACGGCTTCAACTTGATGGCACAAGGCCAGCGTGACACCGGGGTGGTCGTGCTCGAGCCCGGCGACTCGTTCGTCGCGGCGTTCACCCTGAGCGTCGAACGCGATCGCTAGCCGGCGCGTGCCGCACCTACCGTTTGCGCACGATCGTCAGGCCGTCCGCCACCGGGAGCATCACCGCCTCGACGCGTGGGTCGGCGGCGATGCGATCGTTCAACTGGCGCAGGGCGCGCGTGCTCTCGTCGGTGCTAGCCGCGTCGACCACCTGTCCCGACCACAACACGTTGTCGAACAGCAGCAAGCCGTTCGGTCGCAGGCGTTGCAGGATCGCTTCGTAGTAGTGCTGGTAGTTGGGCTTGTCCGCATCGACGAAGCCGAGATCGAACTGCGTGTCGGAGGGGAGGGCGCGGAGCGTATCGAGCGCCGGACCGATGCGCAGGTCGATCTTGTGCGCCACACCGGCACGCTCCCAGTATCGGCGCGCGATGCCGGTCCACTCCTCGTTGATGTCGCAGCAGAGCAGCTTCCCGTCGTCGCCCAGGCCGCGCGCCACCGAGAGGGCGCTGTAGCCGGTGAAGGTGCCGACCTCGACGGCGGAGCGGGCGCCGATGACGCGGGCCAGGATCGTCATGAAGGCGCCTTGCTCGGGCGCGATTTGCATCAGGCTGATGGGACCCAGATTCTCGGTCTCCTGCGCCAGCGCCGCGAGCACGGCGTCGCGCTCGCTGCGGTGATCGACGAGATAGGCGTACAGATCGGGTGTCATGGCGGTGAACT
>Ga0335082_10004799_pt1 | contig 14766 bp, 18 predicted proteins | sample Lox_Sample_41_FD_206718 | JGI IMG/M metagenome (GOLD analysis project Ga0335082, IMG submission 206718) | Soil microbial communities from Loxahatchee National Wildlife Refuge, Florida, United States - Lox_Sample_4.1 | ecosystem: Environmental > Terrestrial > Soil > Wetlands | place: USA...
CGGCCAGTAGCGGTGCGCTCGCGACCGAAGGGTGGAGCAAGGTCCTGGTGCTGGATCGCGCTCAGGCGTCCACCATCGACGATCTCGGCGAGTTCCTATCCAACCCACCCCCAGTTCACCCCCAAGAGCCGCCGTCTGGGGATCGGCATGACGAGGTGCGAGACGGCGACCCACGCGACTGAGTTGGCTTTCGCGCACTAGCCCCATCCTTGTCATCCCTGACCGCCGCGACAAAGACCCCAACGACAGCCCTCGACCGGCACGAGGCCTGATCAACGGGCTTCCCCGGATCGTCCGTCCGAGATGATGCCGGACGAGCCGCGGACGGACCGATCTGGCACGGGGAAGACCGGGCGCGCTCGCAGCGCCGTCGCCTAGGGTCAACGTGTGAGACCCCTACGGCGCTAGCCTAGGTTCTTCGGTTCCCGGTGAGAAAGGAGCATGCTCAGGCAATGAACGTCGAGACGGCCAGTCGCCTGATTCAGCTCATCCTTGCGCCCTCAGTTCTTGTGACGGCGTGCGGCATCCTGATCGGAAGCGTCCTTTCCCGCTACGCCGCGGTCAACGACCGGGTTCGCGAGCTCATTCGTGAGCGGCTGGGTCTCCTGCGCGCTGACCGCTCCGCCGTCTCCACGGAACGCATTGGGGAGATCGACGCCCAACTGCCGTTGCTCCTGCGCCGACACCGGATGTTGCAGTCGTCTTCGGTGACCTTGTACGTGGCGGTCATGGTCTTGGTGATGTCCATGATTGCCATCGCCGTGGGCGCGATCCTCGGCACACGACCCTGGGGGACCATCTCACTCCTTGTCTTTCTTGCCGGAACGATGGTCATGATTGCGGGCTTGGCTATCGTCGCCGTCGAGACGAGGATGTCCCACGACGCCCTCCTGCTGGAGGTTGGGCGCATCGAGGGGCTTCATCTCGACGGATGATCGGCGAGGTTCGGGTCCCGGTGATGTCGCGCACTACTCCACAGGATCGAGCACGAACACCGGGATCTGCCGTTCCGTCTTCGTCTGGTACTCCGCGTAGTCGGGCCACGCTTCGACCGCGCGTTCCCACCAAAGGGTCTTCTCTTCGCCCCTGACCTCGCGGGCGATGAAATCACGCTTGGTTGCGCCATCTTGCAACTCGACGTGCGGGTTCTCCTTGAGGTTGTGATACCAGACGGGATTGGTCGGGGCTCCGCCGAGAGATGCGACTACCGCGTAGACGCCGTCATGTTCGACTCGCATGAGCGGAGTCTTTCGCAGCTTGCCCGTCCTGGCGCCGACCGAAGTCAGCACGATCACGGGTCTTCCGCGAAGGTCGCCACCTTGCTCGCCGTTCGTCGACTCGTAGAGCTCGGCCTGCTTGCGCGACCATTCGGACGTGCTCGGTTGGTACTCTCCGGTGAGCGGCACCTTCACATTATTGCTCGTGGACGCGCGGGTCTGCCCCCAGTTCGGTTGACTCGAACGGTTGGCGGTGATCACGCGGCATTGGCCGCTCCGTGAACGGCTTCGAACTCGACCGGGGTGAGCTTGCCGAGCCCGCGCTGACGACGCCGTCGATGGTAGGTGCGCTCGATCCAGACGACGATCGCCAGGCGGAGCTCCTCGCGGGACTGCCAGCGCCGGCGGTCCAGCACGTTTTCGCTGCAGCAGGGCGAGGAACGACTCCATGGCGGCGTTGTCGGCGCAGCTGCCGGTGCGGCCCATCGAGCCGATGAGGCCGTGTGTGCGGAGCAGGCGCACGACCTTCTTGGAGCGAAATTGGGACCCCCTGTCCGAGTGCACGATCGTCGCACCGGGCCGCCTGAGCTCGATGGCGTTTCGAAGCGCCGCCGCGGCGAGAGAGGCCTTCATCCGCGAGTCCATGGAGTAGCCGAGGCGAGCAGACGCGCCAACGACCCGGACTCTCGTGCCATGAGCTCGGTGTAGGAACCCACCTCGTCGACGCGTCCGCTCCGGAGCACGACCACACGGTCAGCGAGCCGGATCGTCGAGGGCCTGTGGGCGATCAGCAGCGTGGTTCGGTGCGAGGAGACCGCCATGAGGGCGCGGTGCAACTCGCGCTCGGACTCGGCGTCCAAATTGCTGACCGCCTCGTCCATGAGGAGGATCGGCGCATCGCGAAGGAGCGCCCGAGCGATGGCGATCCGCTGCCGCTGGCCTCCGGAGAGGGTGGCTCCCCGTTCGCCGAGCACGGTGTCCCAGCCGTCCGGAAGCGCTTCGATGAACTCGGCCGCGTAGGCGAGATCCGACACCGCCTCCACCTCCTCGTTCGTCGCGTCGGGTCGCCCGAGACGGATGTTCTCGCGAACCGTGGTGTGAAAGAGGTAGACGTCTTGCGGAACGACGGCCATCTGGGCGCGAAGCGATCGTTGCGGGAAACCCCTGACGTCGTGTCCGCCGATGCGAATCGACCCCGATCGGACGTCCCAGAGCCGCAGGAGCAGGTTCGCGCACGTGGATTTCCCGGCGCCGGACGGCCCGACGAGGGCCACGGTCTCCCCAGGCTCGAGCGTGAACGACACGCCGTGGAGGACCTCGGGAAGCGTCTCGCCGTAGGCGAAGCGCACATCCACGAACTCGATTCGTGGCGCGACGGGTCCGGAAGGCGGACGCTCGACGAGGTCGACGACGCTCGGACGCTCGTCGAGGAGCGCCTGAACACGTTCGGCCGCGGCCGACACCTGACCCACCTCCCGAAAGGTTCCCGAGATGGAGATGAGGGGGCCGAAGGCCCCGGTGGCGAGGACGAGCGCCATGGGCAGCGCGGAGGCGGGCATCGACCCGTTCACGACGAGCGCCGACGCGACCACCAGCGTCGTGATCGCCGCCAACCCGACCAGGCCGTCCGTTGCCGCCTGCTCGATGCCCGACCGTCGACCGTGGGCGATGCTCGCTCCCAGGATCGACTGGTGCTGGCGCCGAATTCGGGCGAGCATCTCCTCGGTCGCCCCGGACGCGAGGATCTCCCGGCTGCCCTGAACGACGTCGACCACGTTCGCTCCGAGGTCGCCGAGCCCCGTGCGGAGCGCGTCTCCCTGCGCGCGGGCCCGCTCCAACAACCAGGACGGGACTGAGGCGACCGCGATGGCGAACGGAAGGACGACCAACGCGAGCGGCCAGTCGATCCAGGCGAGGCCGATCAGGGCGAGCGCCGGGATCGTGAGCGCGGCCACCAGCGGAGGCGCCATGTGCGACGTGAAGAGCTCGAGCAGCTCGACGTCGGCGATCGCCGCTCGGGTGACGTCGCCCGAGCGACGTACCAGGAGGTACGCGGGCGCGAGTTCGCGGAAGCGCTCGTAGAGAACGAGCCGCAGGTCGTGGAGCAACCGGAACGACATGACGTGCGTAACGACGATGTCGAGCCATCCCAGCACGCCGAGCGGCACGAGCAGCGCGACCACGACCCAGATGAGCGGCTCGAGCTGCTGGGCCGTGGCCCCCGTCAGCGCGCGCCCGACGAGCGCGGCGCCCGCAACTGCGGCTCCGATCGTCGCGACGTAGATTCCCAGGTTCACGCCGATGGCTCCGATCACCCAACGGCGATACGGACGAAGGAGCGCGGCCACGGGGCGCAGGCTCGCCACGAGCCGTCCGACAGCCCCGAAGCGGGCCTCCCGCGCGGTCAAGACGGACGCCTGGCTCACGGCGACCTCTGCGCTTCCACGAGACGCGCATATCGGCCCGAACGGTCCAGCAAACTGTCGTGCGAGCCCTCCTCGACGATCCGGCCTCGATCGAGCACGAGAATCCGATCGGCATCGCGCACGGTGGACATCCGGTGCGCGATCACGAGCGTCGTCCGCCCCCGGCGCAACTCCCGCAACGATTCCTGAATGCAGGCTTCGCTCGCGACGTCCACGCTCGAGGTCGCCTCGTCAAGGATGAGGATGGGGGCGTCCTTGAGGAGCGCTCGCGCGATGGCGATGCGCTGGCGCTCGCCTCCCGACAACCGCAACCCGCGCTCCCCCACCACCGTGTCGTAGCCGGCCGGGAGCGTGTCGATGAACGTCGTGGCGTTCGCGAGACGCGCGGCCCGTTCGATCGTGTTCGGATCCGCAGAGGGATCGGCCAGCGAGATGTTGTCGCGAACGGTGGCGTGGAACAGGAACGAGTCCTGGGGCACCAACGCGACGTGACGGCGGACCTCGTCCGGGTCCATGAGGGACACGTCCGTTCCCTCGACCGTGATTCGCCCCGCCTCTGCGTTGTAGAAGCGAAGGATCAGGGATGCGACCGTCGTCTTCCCGGCTCCGGAGGGGCCGACGAGCGCAAGCGTCTCCCCTTCCTCGACGGCGAAGCTGAGGTCCTCGAGGGCGGGCTCGCCGTCCGCGCGGTAGCGGAAGGTCACTCCCTCGAACGAGAGCGCAGGCCCCTCTGTCGGCCGGAGGGCAGGTGCCTTGACATCCGTGACCTTCGTCGCGGGCCCCGATTCGAGGATCGAGAATGCCCGTTCGACCTTGGACATCCCCCAAACGGCGAGATGCATGGCTTCATGGATCTCGCGGGCGGGGAGGAAGCACTCACCCACCAGGAGCAGGATCAACAGGAGCTGCTGTGAGGTCAGCTCGCCATTCGCCATGCGAATGGCCCCGACCGAGAGGCCCGCGGCCACGCCGGCCCCCGCGGCGAACGTCATCAGCCCCCAGTAGACGCCGGACGTGGAGATGAGTCGGATCGCGGCGTCCCGGACGTCGGCCGAGCGCTCGGCCAGCTCCGCCCCGCGTCGCCGGGCAACGCCGAACGTCTTGAGCGTCGCCATCCCCTGAAGGTTGTCGACGAACTCCGCCGCAAGAGGCCGATAGCTTTCCGACCAGAAGCGCATCCGAGGACCGAGTGCCCGATACTCGATCGACGGCAGAAATACGACGATCGCCGCAAAGAATCCGATGATCGAGCCGACGACCGGGTCGACGACGATCACCGTAACGACGATCGCGATCGCCGTGATCCCCGCGACGATCACCTTGGCGAGGAACAGCCGGTAGTACGCGTCGAGCTTCTCGACCCCGTCCACCAGCACCGCCTCCAGCTCCCCGGAGCGCTCGCGCGCGACCCAGCCGGGGCCCCGGCGAAGGATTCGGCCGACGAGATTGAGTCGAAGATCGGTGGTGATCCGAACGGAGGCTCCCGCCATCGCGCCTCCCTGAAGGGCCGTTGCGACGGCGCGAACGGCCACCAACGAGACGGCGAGAGCCACCCACGGAAGGATCGCCGACCAGGTGTGGCCCGAATAGACCGCGCCCAATCCGTATGCGAGTGCGACTCCCTGACCGATCCGGGTGCCGGCGATCACGAGACCGAGCGCAACCGCGCCCGCAAGGGAGCGGCGCTCGCCGAAAGCGAGCTTCAGGAGTCGGCGATCGAACGCGCGTGTCGACAGCGCACGCGGCTGGGCGCCCACGTCCACGGATGCCATTGTTGCACCCTACCTCACGTGCAATATTTTGCAAAAGGAGAGCCCTCAAGCCTAGGATGACCGATCGTCGCAGATGAGGAGGGCGCGAATGCCGGACACGGTGATCTTCGGGGACTCGATGCGCCAACCCGCGGTGCGACACGAGGTGCCGGTCGCGATCCACGATCCGTTTCTCTTCGTGGAGACCGTGGACAGACGCGTCGTCGTCGCGACAACGCCAGAACTCGAACGCCTCGCCGCGTTGAGCGGCATCGAAGTCCACACGATCGAGGAGTATGGGCTGGCCACCCTTTTCCGTGCGGGAGTGCGCGGACACGAAGCGATCCACGAGGCGTACGCGTCGGCCGTGCAGGAGCTCGGAGTCACGGCCGCTATCGTTCCCGACACCACCCCTATGGAGTTCGGCGAACGGCTTCGCCGGCGGGGAATCAGCCTCACGGTCGACAGGGACTACTTCGTCGCCCGGCGACGCCTGAAGAGCGACGTCGAGCTTGCAGGCATCCGGCGAGCGCAGGGAGCAGCGGAAGCCGGCATGCGGACGGCGGTCGACATGCTACGCGACCGGCATCGATGGCCGCTCACCTCCGGTGAGGTCAAGACGTCGATCGCGCGCGTGTTCGCAGATCACGGTTGCGTGGGCGAGACGTTCGTCGTTTCCCATGGCCCTCAGTCGGCAAACGGCCACGAGCGAGGGTCCGGCGCTTTCTCGCTGAGCGAGCCGATCCTCATCGATCTCGGGCCTCGGGACATCGAGTCGGGTTGCTTCGCGGACATGACGCGCACGTTCGTCTGCGGAGAACCGCCGTCAGAGCTCGTCGAGTGGTACGAAATCGTTCTGCGAGTGCTGCGAGCCGCCACCGTTGAAGCGGGCCCGGGCGTCGCGGGTCGTGCGCTCTACGACCTCACGTGCGACATCTTCGAGCAGAACGGATACGAGACCAATCGATCGGCGGGACCCGGGTCCGGGTGACGGAGGGCCTCACGCACGCCCTCGGCCACGGGGTCGGCTTGGACCTCCATGAGGACCCATTCCTCGGCTCGCTTTCGGAGGCGACGCTCGTGGAGGGCGATGTCGTCGCCATCGAGCCCGGACTGTACCGACAAGGGTTCGGTGGAATCCGACTCGAAGACCTCGTGCGTATCACGGCAAACGGCCGTGAGATCCTGACCGACTTTCCGTACGAGCTTCGACTCTAGGCCGGCTGGTTGTTGATTGGTTGGTTGATGGATCGGCGGCTTGTTTGTTTGTTTGGTGGTGGTGGTGGTTGGTGGGTGGGGTGTTCTCAAAAGTCCCTGGCCAGCACGATCCGCGGCGTCCCGGGCGACCTCCCACAGGCTAAGGAGGGTACCTCCCACAGCAGGTCAGGGGGCCAGCGGGTCAACATCTGCTACTCCGTTTCTTACCGACGGGGCGACATCGGTCCTGAATTCCTCGGTTTCCGCGACTAGCGCTGTGCGAACTCAACCATGTAGATCCCGTATGGCTGGCCGTCGGGGTTCCTGTAGGGCCAGTCGTCAGGGGCATCCACTCGCTGGAGGAATTGGCGCCACCCGGTGTGCAAGTTCCGAACCGTGGCTTCCCCGAGTCGGATGCCCCCTGGCTCGGCGGTGCCTTCGATCTTCTTCGCCATGCTCACAACGATCCCCCGGATGTCTCTCTGGCTCTTCACGTCGGGGCTTCCGGTCGTGACAACTGGAGCTGCTCCCGCTTCAAGGCCTATTCGCACATCAAGAAGCGGCAGCCCTTGACTTGCCAGACTCGGATGGATGGCGTCGTAGACAAGCGACCGGATGGTCAAGGCGCAGTCGAAGGCGAGATCGTTCTTGCGCATGAAGGAGGGCTCGGGAAAGAACGCGATCAAGCCATCTCCCACATAGGCCAGAACAAACCCGTGGAACATCGGAAGTACTTCGCTAGCCTCATAGAGAATCGTTCCCACGATGCGGTTGAACGCCTCCTCGCCGATCTCCTGCAGATGCTTGGTGGAATCGACCACGTCCAGTGACAAAATCACGAAGCCAAGTTCACTCTCATCGATCCGACGTAGGAACTCCTGGCTCTTGTCCCGGAGAGACGGAGGCGCGGCCTCGCCCCGGACCATCTCGTCAATGGCATCGATTCGCGAGGCGATGTACGCATCAGCACGATCGATTTCTTCCTGCCGCTCGTAGGACATCGGCGTTTCCTGAGCCTGCCGAATCAGGTCCTTCCAAGCCGAGTCTGCAATGTACACGTCGTCGAACCGGTCATAGAGCCATTTCTCGCCGTCCCTTTCTTGCAGCTCGTATCGACGAGGATCCGGTTGGATCAAGAATTCAACTTCGCCAGTCTCAGGATTCGCTTTCACCACCCGGGTGATGACGTCGAACCGACGGGACGAGAAATAGTCTCGCCGCTTGGCCAACGCATCTCGAGGCCCCTCTTCGCCCTCCTTGGGCCGATCCGTCGACTCCACCTCTATGCTCCCTGCTCGGTGCTGAGGGCTCGACGGATCAACGTAGCCACGTCCCCGAGGTCGCTTCTCGTGAATGTCTTCTCGGCAGGCCATATCCGGCCGAAACCATCCTGCTTCCAACGGGGAACGATGTGGAAATGGAGATGGAATACGGTCTGCTCGGCGACCATGCCGGAGCTCGTGATCACATTGGTCCCCTCGGGCTCGAGTGCGGTACGGATCGCCCCTCCGACCCGCACAACCCCGTGCATGAGGTTTGCTCCCAACTCCCAACCAACGCCCCAAAGATCCGCCACGTGCTCGCGTGGCACAACCAGCGTGTGACCTGGAGTCGCCGGCTTCAGCGGAAAGAAGGCGACCCAGGCTTCCTCCTCACCCACGACCTGCGCAGAGCGATCCTCTCCCCGCACGATGGCGCAGAACTCGCAGTCTACGGGGCCACTGGTCATCATCGGCCAGCCTTCTTCGCGGCCTGCTCAACCCAGGAGCCGATGTTCTCGTGGCCCTTATCCTTATTCCAGAGATAGAAGTCATACCCGGTCGGGATTCGAGCACATCGCTCAGTCCTCTCACCATGCAGGTCGGCAATCTTGCTGACGTCGATACCAAACAGACCATTTCCACGAGCTTGGCTCTGTTCGATCTCGTATTTGACCCACTTGCTGTTGCACGTGCGTTTTCCGACAAGCACTGCCGTCACGGAGGTGCCATTGAGCTGTCGGTCGATCCACCTCTGGATCGCCTGGTCCCCTTCCGCTTGAAGTTCCTCGAAGTCAGCGGCATCGATGAAGCCAGCTGCGTCGCGGCCACGGGTCACCCAACTGTTCCTCACCACCATGGCCCGCGAAACGTCCCCGTATTCAAAGCTAAAGAACACTCGTCTAGCCATGGGCGCCGCTCCTTATCCACACGATCCCAACGGCGTCGATCACGATGATCGTCCCGTAGAACAAGATCAGATGATGCCGCCAGCACGTCATGAACCATCGCGTAGCCGCACGTTCCTTATTTATCTTCATGTTGAAGTCGATATCCGCTTCTGCCTTGGCGGCCACGACATTGTGGAGCTCAACGAACCCATGCTCCAGCCAGAGGTAGTAGCCGTCCAAGCCCCAAAAGAGAAGTGTCGATCCGAGTGCGATAACCAACAGAGCCGGTTTGGTATTTGTTGCACCGAACGCGGATAGAGCGGCTGCCAGGCTGATCGCCCAACCCTTGAAAAGGAAGGAGTTGGTCGCCATCCGATTGATTGCCGCCTGTATGAACTCCAAATGCTTGAGCTTTGCCTCCAAGCTCGTATCTCCCTACGCCAGTAGCCTCTTGAGGTTCTGCCAGTTCCATTCGTACGTTCTCCCGGCCCCGGGAATGGCCCAATTGCGCGAACCACCGCGATAGCCAATCACCTGAAATCGAGGCTTCCCAAGACGCTTCGATATGGCAATCTCCTTCAGCACACCCTGGGCCCAACGTGTCCTTGGGCCGAGCATGACTACGAAACGATCGGCCCGCATGATGGCTGCCGCAGCTCTTGTCTCCCAGTTTCGCTCAGGCGCAGCTTCCTTCAGAGAGTGATCTGCGATCTCAAATGGAGAGTCGGGCAGACGTGCTTGGCCGATAATGAAGTCCTTCAGGACCTTGTCTCGGTCGAAGTCATAACTTACGAACACGCGTGTCTTTGGCATTCACAACTTCCTTGAAAGCTCTGGTCGCTGGTGCGCTACTGCGATCTCGACCATGGCGGAGAACCGCCGAGGACGAGGGCCCACCTCTCGTCTGTCCACTGCCACCTCCTGTCCAGGACTTGATTATGACGGGCGGGTGGGACATGTCATGACCATCCGGGATGTCTCAATTGGAGCGCGGCTGGTCGGCCAGGCACACCCCCGAGTCGGGCCTCGTCTCGCGTCGACTCCTTGCTGCAGGGAGCAGAGACCCTAGGTGCACGGACATCGCAAACGCGAGCAAGAACCTGTGGGCTATCTGGCGTCGGCGGCGTGGATGGGCGGAGACCAATGCGTCAACCGGTCGAGCAAGCAGATCAGGGTAACGAGAAGGAGTGCCAGCACCTGAAGCACAGCGCCAGGTTCGGCCCGTGCGGGGTCCACGAGATCTGTCGCGACGAACACAACGCAGGAGGCGATGACAGCGAAGGTGGAGAGGCCGAACCTCTGTCGAATTCGCGATAGACCCTCTAGGGCCATGAGAACAACCACGGGGAACCCCAAGACAACAAGGCGCTGAGTGTTAAGCGCGAACAGCAGCTGCGCGAGAACACCGACGACGAAGGGCCAGTAGCGGCGAAGGACCGCCACGGAGCCTCGCCCACCGACCAAGGCAAGAATCGGCAGGAGAAGACCGAATGCCGAGAAGACGTGCACCAGTGTCGGCACGAAATCGGCCGCTCTTCCGTGGATGGCTTGGCTCATCGCGCCGGTGAGCGAGTAGCCGTTGTCTGCGGGGTTCGCCAGTCGGAGGATCGCGAGGACGACGACGGAAGGAAGCGCGAGGGCCAGGGTCTTCAGGGCCAGCCGGCCCTCCCACGGTTTCGCTTGCTTGAACGAATAGTAGAGAGGCGCCACGAAGATGACGCTTTCCTTGGCGAGGACCCCAATCGCCAGAGTGAAAGCGAAGAGGAGGATCCGGTCGTCCAGCAGGAGCAAGATCGACGTCAGAACGAACACGAACGCCAGGGGATCGGAGAGCCAGAAGTCGAACATGTTGAACTTCACGGCGTAGCCAAGCGAGCAGAAGAGCAGGAGGCCCGCCATGGACAATGTGCGATCGAAGGCGGATCTTCGGCAGATGTAGTAGACGAGAATGGCGCTCGTCCACAGGCTCAGGAACGCCACGAGTTGGAATCGGACGATTAGGGTTCCGGGGAGGAAGTGGACGATCAACGGCGTGAGGACGCGCCACGAATACGGGGCAATGTGGAGAGACATGACCCCGTCTTGAGCCATGCGGATGTACTTGTGATGGTCGGCGGGCGCGGCGAACAACGCCGTGCCGGGCAACAGTTTGGCCGTCCGGCTCCAGAGGATGAGGCTGACGAGCATGGCCGTCGCCGCGACGACGAGAAACTCTTTCGATCGGTCACGCGATTCCCTGCCACTCGCCGGAGCGGCGGCTCCCCGGGCGTTCACATGCCCTTCTTCAGGACCGCGCGACGGGGACTTCAAGATCCCTCAGCTCGGACGGCATGAGGTGCGTGATCAACCAATCTCGAAACCTCGGGCTCGCCTCGATTGAGTTGTAATGAACAAGATCTCGCTCACGCACGAGGTAATAGTTGTACTCGAGTGGATCCAGCACTTGCGTCAACTGCGTATCGCTCCCCGATTCTGCGAGAACTTCGCACAGGATGTGCGGGCGACGCTCGCGGAGGAATCGCTGTCCATGGGTCACGACATCCAGCTCGCCCCCCTCGACGTCGATCTTCATGACCACTCCCCCGCTAGACCGCACACACCCGCCCAGATCGTCGAGCGCATCGATACGCACCTTCACGCCGGACGTGAACGTCATGCCGGCGGAATAGAAGCTGGGAAGCGCCGACCCCCCCGTGCCCACGGGAACCGTCGCGAACGTCCCAGGCTTTCCCAGGCCGGTGTGATGGAGTGTGACCTGGTGGAGGATGCCGTTGCGAACGCAGTTGTCGAATAGCGCCTTGTACACGGCGGGGACGATTTCGAACGCCTGCACCTCAATCGATTCATTGATTCGCGCAGCCACCAGGGTGAAGACTCCCGTGTACGCGCCGATATCCAGTGCCAGATCTGCGTCGCGGGCTAGCGTCGCGAAGAGGTTGAGCGCGAGGTCATCCTCTGGCCGGGGCCGCTTGCCGCCACCCCAGTAGAGCTCCTTGGCGATCTCGCATCGGTCCGGTCGGAGCATCACGAATTCAGCGGAGCCCACCCGGCCGTTCACTTCCCGTAGCGAGGCGGGAGCCGGGAGTCTGCCCTTGGTGGTGGCAAACGCCCCACGCTCCACCGCCGTGCGCAGCAGGAAGTGAGGGACCCGCCAGCTCAGGACCCTCTTTGCATAGCGCTTCGTTCCATGCCAGCTCTGGCGGCGGGCCGATTGTGTACCACGGTAGTCCATCAGCGCTCCTTGCCTGATCCTACCGGGTCGCCAGTCCGGGGATAGAGTTGTCGGACAGCCAAACTTGGATTGCCCATGAACTCATCGCAGCGGAAAGGTGGGGCGCAACCCACCGCAACCGATACCGGCCCCCCATTCCTGCTCACAACGGTCGTCTTGCTTGGGTCGATGATTGTCTCTCAGGCTATGCCTTGGGCGAAGGAGGCGATCGCAGGCAACGTCCCGCCGCTCCTGGCCCAACTGCACCCAAGCATCGGCCCATGGCTGCCGCTTGCGATCGCTGCAATTCTGGCGGCGATCGTGCTGCTGCCAGTGTCCCTCGCCTGGTCGCGCCCGGCATTCCTGATCGGCGTGGTATCGATCGGGTTCGCGGTAGCCGTGTTGCTCGCGGTCCAAGCGCATGGGCTGTCTGCGATCAGCGCCCCGTTCCGGCGGCCCCTCGAGTACTACGCGAGCGTTCCCCTCGTGCGCGCAATGGGTGTGCGGGCCTTCGCGACACACTTTCCCGACCTCGGATCTCGCTTGTCCCTGCATGCCTCGACGCACGGACCGAGCGCAGTGTTGTTCCTGTGGTTCCTGTGGAAGATCACCGGAGGCAGCCTGCTCGGCGTGTCGCTGTTCGTTGCCCTGATCGGAGTCGCCGGCGCCGGTCCTACGTACGCCATCGCTCGCGAGCTCGCCGACGAAAGGAGCGCGCGGCTGGCGACGCTGCTGTTCGTGTGCGCCCCCGGCGTTCTGATCTACTCGGCGACATCGATGGACGTCGTGTTCATGACCGTCATGGCGTGCGCGCTGGCGGCGCTGGTCCGTTATCCGCGATCGGCCGTCTGGGGGCTCGCGGCGGGCGTCTGCTGGGCGATCGCCCTCAGCTTCACGTTCGGCGCGTTCGTGATTGGGCTATTCGCGATTGGGTTGGGCATCGTCGCTCTCAGGAACGGCGAGGCGACAGTCCAGCGGATACTCGTCAGGGCATCCCTTGTGGTGTGCGGTCTCGTTGTCGGTTGTTTGATTCTGCGCCTTGCTCTGGGAATGAACTTGATCGCTGACTTCCATGCGGCCTCACGAGCTCACTATCACGACCCATCACGAGCTCGCCCCTACCTCTACTGGGTCTTCGCCAACATCCCCGCGTTCCTGTGGGTGGCCGGGATCGTTCAGACGGCACTCTTCCTCTATTGGACGCGCCTCGCGTGGCGGGCACGGACCTTCGGCTTTGAGGCCGTGCTGATCGGCGTCGTCGCGCTGTCGTCGCTGAGCGGCGTGTTTCTTGGCGAGGTCGACCACATCTGGCTGTTTTTCATTCCGCCTCTTGCCACGGTAGCGGGGATGGGTCTGCACAGAATGCTCCTAGAGGACGCCTCGCCGTCAACAGGTCTCCCTCCATCGCCTACACTGAGAAAGGTCCTCTTCGGGTCCTACAGCCAGGCCATACTCATCCAACTTCTTCTCTACGTGTACTGGTAGAGGGCTGTTATCAGGTCAAACTTCAATCGCCTTGCCCCGGCTGAGAGGGGCGGGGATCCCGAGCGGGGGACGTCCCAGACAAGAGAGCGACGGATTGACTGTCTGGAGGCGAACCCATCACCTGTTTTGAGAAGGCAACGACTGGAAGTGGCAGATGGCGTCGTAGCCTCGTTGTGCCAAACGCAAACTCAGGCGCCTAGCCGCACGTTATCTGGAACTTCGTCGTGTAGATCTTGGGCGGGGAATAAGTATTGTGTTGGCATGTATCGCACGTCTTCCAGTAGCCGTCTGCTTGGCCTCGGACATACCAGTTGCCACTGGGCAAGGAATCGCACGGCCGAACTGTGTAGTAGCCGGTCCCGCTACTGTTGGCGTTGTACTTACTTGTGGAGGGCGGCGTGTCGAACTGGTGCCAAGTGCCGGCCGTGTCCTGGTACTGACACATGTAGCTCACCAGGATGAAATACACGTTACCTCCAGTGGACCTCTGGTTAAGGCCGGTACACTTGGATCGTCGGTCCGCTGGGATTGGTTGCCGTGACCGTGATTTGATTCCCATTCTGAGTGCCCGTGTTTGACACGGCAAACGCTTGACCCGCCAGCACGACCACCAAGACAACGACCGTTCCGGATAGGAACAAAGCTCGAGCTCTCCTCATTCGACGCTCCTTTCCGAGCATCCCCTGCACGGGGCCGAGGCACAGCGCCACCTGCCACCTCGAGGCTATAGCCAGGTGCGCGTTTCGGTCAAGAGGCGCAAGTGTCGTTAAGCTCCCCCTCCACCGAGCAGCGGGCAACTGCTCAACGGCGGATATCACGGGCCGGGCGACGCAGTGGCAACTCTGGGACGTCCGCCCCTGAGATCGCCGAGATTGAGGTGCACCGAAGGTAGCGAGTCCCCTTTGGTCCCATCCGAGCCAGCGCGCTGTTTGGATGTGCCGAAGAGTCAGACCTAACTGCATCTCGCCAAGGCCTGTTGTGGTCTGAATTGCCACCGCCCGGAGAGTGGACCATCCTAAGTAAGGGGTGTTCTCGCCCTTCTGCCAGCCGGTCGACCTGGGCGGCGATCCGGATGCCGACGAATCCACGACTCGATCGCTGATCGCTTCCAGATGCGTCCCGCTCGGAGTTCAACCTCAGGCGTAGGGAAGTCGTCGTAGGCGGCCGCAAGTTGCACGACCCGGGCGGTCGAAACCCCGAGCATCTCCGCGATCTCGGCGACCCCCACGAGGTGGTGGCTCATGCCGTGAGCCTACCACGATATATTGACACCATTAAGCTAACCATGTATAATCCTTAGCGATCAGTAGAAATGGCCCCGGCGGCGCTG
>Ga0335082_10004800_pt1 | contig 14765 bp, 10 predicted proteins | sample Lox_Sample_41_FD_206718 | JGI IMG/M metagenome (GOLD analysis project Ga0335082, IMG submission 206718) | Soil microbial communities from Loxahatchee National Wildlife Refuge, Florida, United States - Lox_Sample_4.1 | ecosystem: Environmental > Terrestrial > Soil > Wetlands | place: USA...
TAGGAGGGCCCCCCGCCCGCCTCGCGCCCCCAGATCGAGGTGATCATCACGATCGCCCCGCCGCCGCGGCGCCGGAGCTCGGGGATGACGCGCAGGCTGGTCCGGAGCGCCGGCCAGAGGTTCCGGTCGAGCACGGCCCGGAAGTCGCCCTCGTCGGCGGCGGCCAGGGTGCGGGCCCCCGAGCCGCCGAGGTTGTTCACCAGGACGTCCACGCCGCCGAGCTCCGCCACCGTCCGGCCGACCAGCGCCTCGACCCCCTCGGCGGCGGTGAGGTCGCCGGCGACCCCGAGGTGCGGCCCGGGGCCGGCGACGCGCAGTGCGGCGAGGGCCGCCTCCACCCCGGCGGGATCGCGGGCGCCGATCGCGACGCGCGCCCCCTCCCGCGCCAGCGCCTCCGCGATGGCGCGGCCGATGCCGCGGCTGCCGCCCGTGACGATCGCGACCTTCCCGCCGAGCCCCAGCTCCATGGCCGGAGTCTAGCCCGGCCGCGCGGCCGGCGGAGGCGAGCGGCGGCGAACGCGAGGAGCGCGGCCGGCCGCCACCAGGGCGAGCTTCTGGCGCCGGCTGAGCCGCTTCAGGGCCGCCTCCCGGCGGAGCGCGGCGCTCCGGTCGCTCGCGGGCTCGTCGTGGACGAGGACCACCGGGAGCCGCGCCCGCGTGTAGCGCGCGCCCTTCCCGGCCGCGTGGCGGGCCAGGCGCAGGGGGAGGTCGTTCGTCGCCCCGGTGTAGAGCGAGCCGTCGGCGCAGCGGAGGACGTAGACCCGCCAGCCGCGCGCCGCGCGCCGGCGGGCGGCCACCGCTACCTGCCGCGCTGGGCGCCGCGCTTGGCCTGCTGCATGGCGACGAACGGGTTGGAGGGCTTGCCCGCCCTCGGCTGCGGCGCGTCGGGCCTCGGCCCCGCGTCGGGGTGGTGCTCGCCCTCGGCGGCGGGTGTCGCGGCACGGTGGACCGGCTTGCCATCCTTCTTCCGCTTCTTGCTCACGGGCATCTTCGGCTCCCTGGCTTCGGTGGCGGCCAGAACCTAGCGCGAACCCGGCCCCGGCCCAAGGCCGTCTTCGGGCTCCGCTGGAGCGCCCGAACGGAGGGTCCGGGGAGGAGCGCCCGGTCGAGGCCGCCGGCGGACGTGACCCCGGTCCGTCCGGATCGTCTCCCTTGTCCACCTTGCGTGACATATGGGTGAAGGTGCGACAAATCGACACGGGGAGGCTTCGTACTATAGCCTTGGGAATACCCAGTCTCGCAGCACCGCCCCAGCGCCGTCGGATACTGAGGAGACCATGGCTCTCACCGGTAGCTTCAAGGAGACCCCGTTCGCGGATCTCCTCCAGCTCTACTCGATCTCCAAGCAGACCGTGGCGGTGAGCGTGACGCTCCCCGGCTCGGTCCGGCCCGACGGCGTCTTCTACTTCGACCGCGGGGATCTGGTGGCCGCGTTCATGTCCGGCACCGAGGGGCGGGAGGCGGTCCGGCGCGCGCTGCGGCTCGGCGACGGCAAGTTCCGCGTCGACCCGGGCGCCAACCCGCCCGACGTGAGCGGGCGCGATGCGCTCCGCCACGTGGTGCTCGAGGAGGTGGTCAAGGTCGACGAGGAGCGGCGCGCGGGGAAGCCGGCCATGGGCGCGACCGCCACCACCAACGGCTCGTGGGAGGCGGTCCCGCCGGCGGTCCGCGCCGCCCCAGCGGGCGGACCGTCCCCCGCGCCCGCGCACTCCGCCGCTTCAGCCCCCGGGTCGCGACCCAGCGGCGGCGACGGAGGCGGCACCGGCGGCGGCCCGCGGCCGGCGGTCCCGCCGAGCCCGCCCCCTCCCAAGTCGCGCGTCGGCCTGCTCCTGGTGGCCGGGCTGGTGGTGCTGGCGGCGGTGGGCGGAGGCGGGCTCTGGTTCGCGAGCCAGCACCGCACCCAGCCGGCGCCCGAGGCCACCCCGGCCCCCGCCTCCCCCGCGCCGGCGGCCGCCGCCCCGGCGCGCGGGGTGACCGACTCGGAGATCGTGCTCGGGATGGTCGCCTCCCTGAGCGGCTCGAACAAGGAGCGCGGCCGGGCGATGCGGGCGGGCTGGGAGGCCGCCCTGGCGGCCGCCAACGCCGCCGGCGGGGTCAACGGGCGCAAGCTCCGCCTCGTCGCCTACGACGACGGCTACGACCCGTCCCGGACCCTGGCGGCGATGAAGGAGGTGGTCGAGGGCCAGCACGCCTTCGCCGTGGTGGGCAACGTCGGAACGGCGACCGCCGCGGTCGCGGTCCCCTACTGCGCCCAGCAGAAGGTGGTCTTCTTCGGGGCCCTCTCGGGCGCGGACCTGCTCCGCAAGACCCCGCCCGATCGATACGTCTTCAACGTGCGCGCCGGCCTGGCGACCGAGGCCGCCGCGGCCGTCCGGTACCTGGTCGAGGTGCGGCGGATCCCGGCCAAGCGGGTGGCGGTCCTCGCCCAGGACGACGACTTCGGCGCCTCCGGGTCGGGGGGGGCGGTCCGGCAGCTCCAGACCTACGGGGTGGCGCCGGGCGACGTCCTGCGCCTCTCCTACGCCCGGAACACCGCCGACGTGCGCGAGGCGCTCGCCCGCCTCCGCGAGCGGGCCGGCGAGGTGGACGGCGTGGTGATGGTGGCCACCTACAAGCCGGCCGCGACCTTCGTGCGCAAGGCCCGCGACGCCCGGCTGAAGCAGGTGTTCACCGCGGTCTCGGCCGACTCGAGCGGCCTGGCGGAGGAGCTGGTCCAGGCGGGCCAGGGCTACACCGAGGACGTGATCCTCACCCAGGTGGTCCCGGTCCCGACCGCCGGGGCGAGCGCGCTCCTCCGCTTCCGCAAGACCCTGGAGCAGTACGCGCCCGGCGAGAAGTTCGGGTCGACCCAGCTCGAGGCCTGGCTCGGCGCCCAGCTCCTCCTCGAGGGGCTGGCGCGCGCCGGGCGGGACCTGGACACCGAGCGGCTGGTGGCGGCGCTGGAGGGGATCCAGGGGCTCGACATCGGGATCGGCACGCCGCTCACCTTCGGCCCCCAGCGCCACCAGGCGTCGGAGAAGGTCTGGGGCTGGGCGCTGAAGCCGGACGGGAGCTGGCGGCAGCTGGACCTCGAGTGAGGGAGGGGACCATGACGGCCAGGGATGCGGTGCGGGGCGCGCTCGCGGCGGCGGCGCTGGCGGTCGCTGGCGCGGCGGCCGCCCAGGGGGCGGCGGGCGACGAGATCGTGCTCGGGATGGTGGCGCCGTTCAGCGGCGCCGCCAAGGAGATGGGGCAGGCGGTCCGCACCGGGGTGGAGGTGGCGTTCGCCGCCCAGAACGCGGCCGGCGGGGTGGGGGGTCGCAGGCTCCGGCTGATCGCGATGGACGACGGCTACGAGCCGGCCCGGACGTCGGCGGCGATGAAGGAGCTGGTCGAGGGGAAGAAGGTGTTCGGCGTCATCGGGAACGTCGGGACCCCGACCGCCGCGGTGGCCGTCCCCTACGCCAACGAGAAGGGCGTGCTCTTCTTCGGGGCGGTGTCCGGGGCCCCGCTGCTCCGGAACGACCCGCCGGATCGGTACGTCTTCAACTACCGCGCCAGCTACGGCGAGGAGACCGCCGCCATCGTCCGGTACCTGGTGGAGGTCCGCCGGATCGCGCCCTCCGAGATCGCGGTCTTCGCCCAGGAGGACGCCTTCGGCGACGCCGGCTTCGAGGGCGTGGCCCGGGTGATGCGGCACTACCGGCGCGACCCCGCCAAGGTGCTGCGCGTCGGATACAAGCGAAACACCGCCGACGTCGAGGAGGCGGTGCAGGGGATCCTGCGCCACGCCCGGGGGCTCAAGGCGGTGGTGATGGTGGCCACCTACAAGCCGGCCGCCCGCTTCGTGGAGAAGCTCAAGGACGCGGGGCACGGGCGCCTGGTCTTCTCCAACGTCTCCTTCGTGGGCTCGAACGAGCTGGCCGAGGAGCTCACCCAGCTCGGCCCGGGCTACGCCGACGGCGTGGTGGTGACGCAGGTGGTCCCGAACCCGCTGGCGAAGGCGAGCGCCACCCTCCGCTACCAGAAGGAGCTGAAGGCGAACGCCCCCGGGGAGAAGCCCGGCTTCCTCTCCCTCGAGGGCTGGGTCGCCGCCCGGCTCCTCATCGAGGGGCTGCAGCGGGCCGGCAAGAACGTCAACACCGAGGCGGTGGTGGAGGCGCTCGAGGGGATCAAGGCGCTCGACCTCGGCCTGGGCGTCCCGCTCACCTTCGCCCCCTCTGAGCACCAGGCCTCGCACAAGATCTGGGGGACGGTGATGGACGGCAAGGGGGAGTTCCGCTCGCTCGAGCTGGAGTGAGCGGCCCGGGCTTGACCTGGCCCGTGCCCGCGGCACGATCGCGCGGTGCGGCGGATCGATGGCGCGGGGGGAGGGCGGCCCGGGCTCGGGATGGCGGTCCTGCGGGCGCTGGCCGGGGTGCTCCTGGTGGCGGGGCTCGCCTGGTGGGCCCGCCACCGCCTGGCGGGGCTCGACCTCCCGGAGCTCCTGGAGCGGATCCGCGCCCGTGGGCCGGCGGGGGTCGCGGCCCTGGCGGTGGCCTTCGCCGTCGCCCCCCTCCTCGCCCTCCCCACCGCCCCGCTCTCGGTGGCGGCGGGTTGGCTCTACGGGCCGCTCCCCGGGGCGGCCCTCTCCACCGCGGCGGGCACGCTGGGGGCGGTCGGGGCGTTCCTCGTCGGCCGCACCGTGGCGCGCCCGCTGGTGCTCGGCCTGGCGGCCCGGCGCCCGGCGCTCGGCGGGCTGCTCGAGCACGTCCGGGAGCGCGGCCTGCGCATGATCCTCTGCCTGCGGCTCTCGCCGGTGATGCCGTTCCCCATCCTGAACTTCGTCTTCGGCGCCACCCGGCTGCGTGCCCGCGACTACCTGGCGGGCTCGCTGGTGGGCTCCGCGCCGGCCATCCTCTGCTGGACCGCGCTCGGGGCCACCCTGGCCCGGCTCGGGCACGGGGCGTCGCTGGAGGAGCTCGGGGGGACCGCCTGGCTCCTGGGGGGAGCCGCCGCGGCGACCGCCGTGGCGGTGGTCTCCGCCCGGCGGGCGCTCGCCCGGGACGAGCTCGAGGGCAGCGCCGGGCGGTCCTGAGGCCGGCTCAGGTGCGCGGGGGAGGCCGCGGGGGCGGCCCGCCGGCCGGCGCCACCGGGTAGAGGTTGGAGAAGGTCCCGTCCACCGCCCCGTCGGCGGGATCGGCGGTCACCTCGACGAGCCCGGCGCGATCGGCGACCACGGCCGCCCGGCGCGCCACCAGGTCGGCGACCCCGAGCTCGCCGAAGCCGATGCTCTCCTCCGCCCCGCTGGCGTGGCGGTGCAGGATCCGGAAGCCGATCCGGCGCGGGTCGAAGCCGTTGGTGGCGATCACCACCACCGCCTCGGGGGCGACGAGGAGCGAGCGGGCCGGGGAGGTGGCCAGGCGCCGCCCGTCGGGCAGGACGAGCTCGACCGAGACCGCCGGCCGGTTCACCGGCGGGACGCGGTCGAGGGCGAGCGCCACGTCTCCGCCGGCGGGGCGCCCCCAGGCGCGCGCCACCACGTTCTGGGCGCGCTCGATGCCCGGGGTGCGCGGCCCGACCCAGGGCATGCCGTCCGGCCGGAGCGGCGTCACCAGCACCGACTTCACCCGGATCGCGTAGGGGCGCATCGTCACCCGGGCGAGCTGGGCGCGCGCGTAGCCGGTGCGGTCCACGTCGAGGGCGGCCGCCTCCTGGAAGGAGCGGGTGGCGCCGGCCCAGTCCCGGCCGGCGATGGCCTGGTCGCCGGCGACCACCAGCCGCGCGTAGCGCTCCAGGGCGCGAGCCCGCGGGTCGGGCCGCAGCTCCTGCGCCGCGTGGAACCGGTCCGCCGCCTCGGTCCAGCGCCCCGCCTCCCCGAGGGCCACCCCCTCGGCGACCAGGCGGTCGTGCTCGGCCGCGCGCCAGGCCTCGTACTCGCGGGCGGCCGCGTCGAGCCGGGGCTGCAGGGAGGGGTCGAGGGAGACGCCGGCCTGGAGGAGGGCGATCGCCTCCGGCCAGCGGTGGGCGGCGCGGAGCTGGTCGCTCTGCGGGAGCGCCGCGCGCTCCCACTCGGCGGTGACGGCGCGCGCCGCCGACACCACCGCGGGAGCGCTCGAGAGCTGCAGCGCCGTGCGGATCCCGTCCGCGGCCGGGGCGAGCTGTCCCCGGGCGATCTGGGCCCGGGCCTCGGACACCCGACCCTGGGCGACCGCGTCGGCGGCCATGCGGCGGAGGGTCGCCATCTCGACGTTGCCGGCGTCGACCGAGAGCACGAAGTCGGTCTCGACCAGCGCGCAGTCCCAGCTCCCCTGCGCCGCGCAGGCGCGGGCCCGGTTGGTCGACCAGGCGAGGGCCTGGCTGCGGGCCTCGGCCAGCTTCTGGCGCAGGACCGGGTCGTCGGGCTTGTCCTGGACCGCCTGCCGGTACTCGCCGTAAGCGGACTTCCAGTCGCCGACCGCCGCCGCGCGGTCGCCCGCCTTGTCGTGGGCGACGCAGGCGGCGAGGAGGAGGACGGCGACGGAGAGGAGCAGGGAGCGCAGGCGCATCCCGGAAGGGTAGCATCCCGGAGACGCGCCGGGTGGGCTCGTCCACGCGCCGTGTAGGGCGGCGTGCCACCGCGCGGGCGAACGACCCCGGAGTATCATCGGCCGGCCGGGCGAGCCGGGCCAGGCCGTCCGGGGGGGGGGGCACGGACCATGGGGATCAGGACCAGCGCGGCCGCCGTCGCCCTCCTCGCCTGCGCCACGGCGCGGGCCGGCGCGCCCGCCTCCATCACCATCTCCGGCGGGGTGAGCCTGGGCGCGTACGAGGCCGGCCTCCTCCACTACGCCATCGAGGCGATGCGCCTCAACCCGGCCGCCGCCTCGCCGCGCGTCGTCACCGGGGCCTCGGCCGGCTCGGTGAACGGCTTCATGACCATCCTCCAGTCGTGCGGGCCGCCGGTGGAGGATCCCACCGCGGGCCTGTTCTGGAACGCCTGGATCCCGCTCGGCCTCGACGAGCTCTTCGACCCCGCGCACCCGCAGAAGACCAGCGCCTTCTCCCGCGCCGCCTTCCAGACGCCGCTCGACCTCATCGTCAAGGCCTGGAACGCCGGCCTGCCCGAGTCCTGCGACGTCGTCTTCGGCCTCTCCGTGACGCGCCTGGTCCCGCGCACGGTCTCCTTCGAGGACGTCAAGCTCCAGCTCCCGCGCGTCGAGGAGCACTTCGTCCTCCGCGTCCAGGGGCGGGGAGCGGGCAGGCCTCCGCGGCTCACCAACTACGCCGATCCGGCCTGGAAGGGCGAGCAGGCCCTCCTCGCCGAGAAGGACGGCGAGGTGGTGTTTCCGGTCCTCGTCGACGCCCTCTTCGCCTCGACCGCCTTCCCCGGCGCCTTCCCTCCCCAGGAGGTGAAGAGCTGCATCGTCGACGCCGGCAAGGGTCCGGTCGCCTGTCCCATCGAGACGGCGCATTCGGACCTCTACGTCGACGGGGGCGTCTTCGACAACACGCCGGTCCGGCTCGCGCTCCGCTACGCCGCGGCCGGCCTGCGCGTGGACGGGAAGGGCGAGGCGCGCTGGCTGGATCGCCCCGACCTCCACGCGCGCCAGGTCCCCCCGTCGCTGGTGATCGCCTACGTCTCCACCGAGGCGCGCAACTTCCCCGGGCAGACCGAGCAGCCGAAGCCGCACGCCTTCGAGACGCTCCTCGGGGTGGCGACCCAGGTCGGGGGATCGTTCTACGCCACCGCTCGGGCGAAGAACCTGGTGTACGTGCAGGAGGACTCCCCCGAGGCCTTCGACCGCCTGCTCGTCCCGGAGCGCAACCTCCCCGCCGCCAGCGCCCCGTTCGGCGCGTTCTTCGGGTTCTTCGAGGGGGAGCTGCGCCGCTTCGACTTCGCCCTGGGGATGTACGACGCCCGCAAGCTGGCGGAGGCCCGGCTGTCGCCGCGGGCGGGGGCCGGTGGAGCCGTTCGCTACCCGGAGGACACGCGCGGCGCGGCGACCACCGCGGAGGCGTGGCGGCCGTACCGCTGCCTCCGGGCGGTGGTGGAGGCGCTGCCCGAAGTGGACGAAGCCTGCCGCGGCGAGGAGCTCCGCGACTTCCGCATCGTGCTCCAGACCGCGGTCGAGGCCCTCTGGGACACCTGCTCGCGCCTCGGGGAGGTCACCACCTACGACGGGAACCCGCTCTGCCGGCGGGCGCGCCGGGGCGAGCCGGTACAGGCGGTGCCGCAGGTCGGGCCCCTCGCCGGGGAGGGGTGGCGCTTCCGCGCCGACGAGAACGAGGCGGGCTACGCGATGCGCGTCCTCGCCGCCCACCGCTTCCACTTCAAGGACCTCGGGCTCTCCCGGGAGGAGGCCGACCGCGCCCCCGCGGCGCTCCGGGCGCGCCTCCTCCAGGTGGGGGACGCGATCGCCGCCACGCAGCCGGTGGGGGACGCCCTCGTCCTCTCGACGATGGTGAAGATGGCGGCGGACGAGGTCGCCTACGTCCCGCCGCGCTTCACCGGCTGGGTGGCGTACGGGCGGGATCCCGAGGTCGGCGCGAGCCTGGGGTTCCGGGTGCAGCGCTTGCTGGTCTCGCCGCTCCGGATCCACGCCGCGCTCCAGTTCGTCGGGCTCGGCAGCGTGCTGTCGTCGGAGCAGGGCAAGACCGCCTACACCTTGCTCCTGGGCGCGGAGTACCTCCCGTCCTGGTGGTCGACCACGCGGCTGCAGCCGAGCCTGCTCGTCCGGGGCGGCTGGATGTTCGCCACCGCCGACGGGGGCGGCTTCTCGTCCTGTCCGGACGTGAAGAACGACACCATCGGCTACTGCTCGCGCCCGGCGATCCAGGTGGGCGTCTCCGCCTCGATCCTCGAGCTGGTTCGCCTCCAGGTGACGGGCAACTGGTACCCGCCGGCGCGGAGCGGCGAGACGAGCCAGTGGTCGATCGGGCCGGGGATCGGCGTCCAGTGGGGCTTCTGAGGAGGAGCGACGATGCGCTTCCAGGGGATCGCCGTGGCCGGGCTGGCCGCTCTCGTCGCCGGGTGCGCGCACTGGCCGGTCAACGCGCCGCTCGCGCGCGTCGACCCCGGCGCCGGGTACCGGCTGGAGCACGTCCGGCGCCCGGGCCAGTCGGAGGACCTGCTCGTCTTCCTCGCCTTCTCGGGCGGGGGGACGCGGGCGGCGGCCCTCTCCTACGGCGTGCTCGAGGAGCTGGCCCGGACCGAGGTGACGATCGGCGGGGCGCGGCGGCGGCTGATCGACGAGGTCGACGTCATCTCCGCCGTCTCCGGCGGCACCTTCACCGCGACCTACTACGCGCTCCGCGGCGATCGCATCTTCCAGGAGTTCGAGGGGAGGTTCCTCAAGCGGAACGTGGAGGGGGCGCTGGCCGGGCGGGTGGTCTCCCCGGCCAACTGGTTCCGGCTCGCCTCGGGGACGTTCTCCCGCTCGGACGTGGCGGCCGAGCTGTACGACGAGACCCTCTTCGACCGCGCGACCTACGGCGATCTCCTCCGCGCCGGCGGGCCGTTCGTGATCGTGAACGGCGCGGACGTGACCACCGGTGCCCGCTTCCCCTTCACCCAGGATCAATTCGACGTCATCTGCTCCGATCTGGCCGCCCTCCCCGTGGCGCGGGCGGTGGCCACCTCCTCGGCGCTGCCGCCGCTCCTCACGCCCATCACCCTCCAGAACCGAGCGGGGACCTGCGGCTGGACGGCGCCGCCCTGGATGGCGGAGGCAGGGAAGGGGGAGGGCCTGGGGCGCGCCGGGCTCCGCGCCCGGGAGCTCGCCTCCTACGCGGACGCGGCCGCCCGTCCCTACCTGCACCTCTTCGACGGCGGGCTGGCCGAGAACCTCGGGCTGCGCTCGGTGATCGAGGCGCTCGACGCGATCGCGTCGCCCACCCCCTCGCCGGCCCTGGACCGCCTCCGGGCCGCGAAGCGGCTGGTGGTGATCGTGGTGAACGCCTACCGGGATCCGGAGCACGACTGGGATCGCTCGCCCGAGCCGCCGGGGAAGGGGGACCTGGAGGACCAGATGTGGTCGATCCCGGTGGACCGCTACTCCTTCGAGGCGGTGGAGGCCGCGCGCGACCAGGTGGCGCGCTGGGCGGCCGCCGGGCCGGGCCGGAGCGGCTACTTCGTGGAGGTGAGCTTCGAACGGCTCCCCGATCCGGCCGAGCGCAGCTACTTCCGGCGCGTCCCCACCAGCTTCGACCTGAAGGCGGAGCAGGTGGACCGCCTCCGCGAGGTGGCGGGGCGCATCCTCCGGCAGTCGCCCGCCTACGCGCGGCTGGTCGGGGACCTGGGCGGCGGGGCGCGGTAGGTGCTGGGCCGGCCTGGAGCCGTTCACCGACTCAGTCCCGTCCCGAGATCCGGGGACAGCCATCGAACCTGCGCCACGCGCCACGCGCCTCGGCGGCTCGCTCCCGAGCGGCGAGCGGCACCACTGTCACGTGTTCGCGGGACTCGGAGCGGACTCCTCGCTGCAGAGCGCGAGATCGACCTCCAGACGATTCCACTAAAGGTGCGTACCCGCTTGGGGTCATGCCCAGCCAACGCGTTAACCTTCCGATTGGCGGGTCAGCCTCGGGCGGTATTCACCGATAGTCATAGGAGATCGCCCTGGCGGATCAAGCGGGTGGGTCGAACCCCCCGTCCTTTGGGAGGGTCGCTCTGCACCTCGAGGCGAAATGAGCCAGCGCTTCAGCTCGGGCGCCGGCGAACCGAACTCACCGTCCGTGAACGATGAGGTAGGTCTTGGACGATTTGCCGCGCCTGGGCGCCGCCACCAGCCATTGCCGCTCGTCAAGCAGTGGACACCCTGGGTATCGCACCCCGAGATACACGCCGACCGGGGGCCGGGGGGACGCAGGCAGCCAGGAGCACCGCCAGGAGCGAACCAGCAAACGAGCAGTCCGCAGGGAGGGCGAAGCAATGAGAACCATGATGACGCGGCTCGGCGCGTTCTGCGCCGGAGTCCTCGCCACGGTGTCGGTGGCCAGCGCACAGCTCCCGTTCCCGCAGAACTGGGCGGGCGCGCCGACCGGCGGGGCGAAGCAGAACGTCTACCCCTATCCTGGCCAGTGCGTGGCCAGCACCGCCGCGGGGAGCGTGGGCGCGGCCCTCGCCGCCGCGGGCACCCCGGTGTGCGACACGGTCAAGGCGCCGTCGTTCGCCTGCGAGCCGAGCGGCTCGGGCCTGCCCAATCAGTCCGCCGGCGGCTACCGGTCCTGCGGCGCCATCGTGGCGCCCACCATGCCGAGCCTCCTCGCCACCGGGCCCCAGCCGAAGTTCCAGTGGGAGGTCCTGAACCCGCCCGACTACGCCCCCTCCGCCGACGCCCGCTTCCCCGGCGCGGACTACTACGAGATCGCCGTCCACGAGTCCTGGGGTTTCCAGGCGCTCGCCGACGTCCCGGCCACCATGGCGGCGGGCGCGTTCCCGCCCGTCCCCGGCGGCTGGACACTGCCCGGGCGCCTCTTCCCCAACCCCAAGGACGCCCCCGCCGTCGCCGGCACCTGGACGCCCAACGCCGCCGGCGTGCCGAACGGCATGCAGTGGACCGGCCTGGTCTGCGCGCCCGTCGCCCCGGCCACCACCTGCAGCTGCCCGGCCGAGGCCTCCGCCGCCTACAAGACCGCCTACTGCACCTCGGGCGGCCGGATCCCGGCCGGTAGCCCGCTCCTCACGCCGATCTGGGGCATCGGGCAGAAGAAGCCCGCCGGCTCGACCATCACCACCCTGACCGACGTCCTCACCGCGGCCGGGACCTTCCCGGTCGCCTCCTTCCCCGCGCCCGCCGGCGCGCCGGACTGGTCGGCGGACGACTACGTCGCCACCTGGCCGTCGATCTCCATCCGGGGCACGACCGGCAAGCCCGTGGTGGTGAACTGGGTGAACGAGTTCCCGAACAACCACCTCTTCTGCCCGCACCCGGAGGCCGCCGACTGGCCCTGCGGCATCGACCGGACCTTCATGGGCGTGAAGGCCACCATCGACCCCTCGGCCTCGCCCTTCCTCACCGGCGTCGGCACGCCCACCCCGGGCATGAAGCTGCCCTACAACAAGGTGAACCAGTTCGGCAGCCCGATGCAGCCCGACAACTCCTAGGTCACGCACCTGCACGGCGGCGAGATCCCGCCGGCGACCGATGGCTTCGCCGAGAAGTGGTTCGGCAACGCCCGGACCGGCAGCCTCTACGCCCCGCAGGCATGGCTGCTCAACCCGGCCTTCAACGCCCCAGAGGGCGCCCTCACCGACAAGGCCGTCTCCGGTCCGGCCGGGACGCAGGTCGGCGCGCTCTTCCGCCCGGGCGGCGCGCCGGTGGCCGGCGGCGTGTCCTCGTGGAGCAACGACACCTACGCGTACCCGATGGTGAACGGCGAGTCGACCATCTGGTTCCACGACCACACCCTGGGCAAGACCCACCACAACGTGATCGCCGGACCGGCCGGCTTCTTCCCGGTCAAGGACCCGACCAAGCACGGCGCGGTGACCAACGGCCTCTGCCAGGTCCCCAGCTCCCCGAGCGCCTGCGAGTACACCTGGCTCGATCCCGTGACCGAGCCGCGCAACCCGCTGGGCCAGCCCAAGTACGACTTCTTCTTCGCCCTCCAGGACCGTGACTTCAACGACGACGGGACGCTCAACTTCCCGAACGGCATGTCGCTCCTGCCCGCCGGGGCCACCGGCCCGAACGGCGCCGGGCTCGCCGCGTGCGTGCCCAACGCCGCCGCCGGCATCGTCTGCGCGCCCCCCGGCTCGACCGAGATCACCCCCGGCCCGAACCCGCAGGTCCACCCGACCTGGGTGCCCGAGTACTTCGCCGGCAGCGCGCTGGTGAACGGCGTCCTCTGGCCGAAGAAGACCGTCGACGCCGGCATCTACCGGATCCGGCTGGTGGACGGCTCCGACGCCCGCTGCTACACGCTCGGGTTCTCCACGGTCCAGGCGGCCGGCGGCACCGCCGCGGCCAACGCGGCCAAGCCGAAGAACGACGTGAGCTTCACCATCGTCGCGGACGAGCAGGGCTACCTGAAGGGCCCGGTCACCGCCAAGAGCGTGACGATGTGCCCCGGCGAGCGCTACGAGCTGCTGGTGGACTTCACCAAGTACGCCGGGAAGCAGATCTTCATGACCAACTCGGCCGCGGCGCCGTTCCCCAACGGCCTGAACGAGCCTTGGCGGATGGGGACGCTCTACCCCGACATGGCGAACATCATGCGCTTCGACGTGAGCGCCGCCGTCGGCGTGCGCACCTGCGCGGCCGGCTCGGCCCTCACCTGGCCCGCGCCGGCGGGTAGCCTGGGCTGCATCACCGTCCCGACCGTGCTCGACGCCGACTACGTCGACCTCGCCGCCGGGGCCCGGGCCTGGATGCGCGCCAACACCCCGGCCTTCCCGGTGGCGGCGGAGCCGGCCGGCGCGCCCGCGGTCCCGGCGCTGCCCATCTCGGCGGTCCGCCTCCTCTACCTGAACGAGAAGGTGGACGGCGTCACCCTGGCCTCCCTCGGCCTCCAGATCAACGGCGTGCCCTTCGAGTACGACGTCACCGAGACGCCGAAGGTGGGCACCTACGAGATCTGGCACGTCATCAACACCACCGTGGACGCGCACCCCATCCACCCGCACCTCATCAAGGCGCAGATCCTCCAGCGGGTGCCGTTCACCAAGGCGAAGTACCTGAACCTGCTCACCGGCGCCAACACCGGCACGCCGAGCGTGGCTCCGGGCGGCGGGATGGTGCTGACCCCCGACGTGCTCCCGGCCATCGCGGCGGGGGCGGTGGCGGCGCTGCCCGACCCGAGCGAGGGTTCGTGGAAGGACGCGATGCGGGCGCCGCCCGGCCAGATCACCACGTTCGTGGCGCGCTGGGGCGGCGGGTGGAACGGCGCGGAGGCGCCCTGCACCGGCACCGGGATGTGCTTCGACGCGGTGACCAGCGGCCCGTACGTGTGGCACTGCCACATCAACTCCCACGAGGACTCGGAGATGATGCGGACGAGCCTGGTGGTGAAGTAGCGGAGGAGCAGTCCGCGTAGCCTCGGGGGGCGGCGCCGTTCCGGCGTCGCCCCCTTCTCCTTCTCCGGCGGTGGGTCGATCCGAGGTAGCCTCGCAGCGCGAGGAGGTGAGCCGGTGAGCGCTCGTGCCCTGATCCTGGTGCTGTCCCTCGCGGCCGCTGCGGCCGCGTCGGCGAAGGACCTCGCCCCCTGCAAGGGAGAGCTCTCGGGGGCGGTGAAGGGGACCTTCCGCTGCGCGGTGGAGGTCCGGGATGGCGGCGACGGGGTGGTGACCCTCGGCGTGACCGCGCTCGAGCCGGTCGCCGGGGTCCAGTCGCTCGCCCCGGGAGGCTTCCAGCTGCCCGGGCCCTTGAAGGCCCGCACCTACACGCTCGCCGACGTGGTCAACGGCCGGGTGGCGGTGATCGCCGCCGACGGCGTGCTCTACAGCGCCACCCGGACGACCGGGACCCGCGGCGAGGCCACCCTCGCCCTCCGCGAGGTGAAGCGGCTGGCGCAGCCGGCCGGGGCCTGGGCGGTCCGGGGCCGGCTCGAGGCGAGGCTCAAGCCCTCCGGCTCGCCGCGGGCCGACGAGATCGTCCTGGTGGTGGAGTTCTAGCGGCCCCGGTCAGGGGAGCGGGTAGAGGAGCCGGATCCGGCTCCCCGGCCTGGCCGAGGCGGCCGGGATCACCTGGCCGCGCAGGGCCCGCTGGGCGCAGGCGAAGAGCCCGTCGTCGGCCTGGCCCCGGGTCTCGACCGGCGCGTCCACGATCCGGACCTCGCCGTCGAGGGTCTCGATCTCCAGCATCAGGGCGGGCGCGCCCTTCTCGTCC
>Ga0335082_10004801_pt1 | contig 14764 bp, 9 predicted proteins | sample Lox_Sample_41_FD_206718 | JGI IMG/M metagenome (GOLD analysis project Ga0335082, IMG submission 206718) | Soil microbial communities from Loxahatchee National Wildlife Refuge, Florida, United States - Lox_Sample_4.1 | ecosystem: Environmental > Terrestrial > Soil > Wetlands | place: USA: Florida...
AAGACTCTGTGGCTCGATCTGCGCGGCCTCGAGCCCGCGGACGAAGCCGAGTTCACCGGGCAGCTCACGGCGCTCGCGCCCTCGGTCGCCGGGCCGCGGCCATGATCGTCGGCACCGCCGGACACATCGATCACGGCAAGACGACGCTCGTGCGCACGCTCACGGGCGTCGACACCGACCGCCTCAAGGAGGAGAAGGAGCGCGGCATATCGATCGAGCTCGGCTACGCTCATACGCCGCTCTCCGGCGGCGGCGCCCTCGGCTTCATCGACGTGCCCGGCCACGAGCGGCTGGTGCATACCATGGTCGCGGGTGCCTGCGGAATCGACTTTGCGCTGCTGGTGGTCGCGGCGGACGACGGCGTCATGCCGCAGACGCGCGAGCACCTGGCGATTCTCGAGCTCCTCGGAGTGACCCGGGGCGCGGTCGCGCTCACCAAGATCGACCGCGTCGACACGCGGCGGCGGAACGAGGCGGAGGCGGAGGTTCGGGCGGTGCTCGGCGATACGGCTCTGAGAGAGGCGCCGCTCTTCGGCCTCGATGCGACCGCGGCCGCACATCCGGGCGTCGAGGCGTTGCGGCGACACCTGAGGGAAGCCGCGGCCGCCACCGCCGCCCGTGCCGACGACCGCCTGTTCCGACTCGCCGTGGACCGCGTGTTCACCCTGTCGGGCCATGGCACGGTCGTGACCGGAACCGTGTTCTCGGGCTGCGTGCGCAGCGGCGACACTCTCACCGTGATGCCGGCCGGCCGCCGGGTGCGCGTGCGCGGTATCCACGCGCACAACCAGGCGGCCGAGCTCGGCCGCGCCGGCGAGCGCTGCGCGCTCAATCTCGCCGGTATCGACAAGAGCGCGATCGCCCGCGGTGACTGGCTGGCCGATCCGCGCCTCCTCGCCGCGAGCACGCGGATCGATGTGCGCCTGACGCTACTCGCGCAGTCGCGAGCGCATCTGCAGGCCTGGACGCCCGTGCATGTGCACGTGGGCACCGCGCACCGGCTGGCGCACGTCGTCCCGCTCGAGCCGGCGCGCCTCGCCGCGGGCGAGACCGGGCACGTACAGCTCGTGTTCGAAGCCCCGCTGTGCGCGACTCCCGGCGATCGCTTCATCGTCCGCGACCCGCAGGCGCGCCACACGGTCGGCGGCGGCGTGGTGCTCGACCCTGCCTCTCCGGCACGCCGCCGCCGCTCAGCGCAGCGGCGGCGGTATCTGGGCGCGCTCGAGCAGCTCCTCGCGGGCAAAGGACTCACGGCGCTGCTCGCCTGCGCCAGCTATGGCGCGACGATGTCCGAGCTCGTGCGGGTCACGGGCCGCGCACCGGACGACATCGCGGTGCCCGCGGGTGCACTCACGGTCGCTGGCGGTGAGGAGCGCTGGGTGTTGCTGCCCGAGCGCTGGCAGGCCATGCGCATGGGCGCGCTCGCCGCCATCGGGCGCTTTCACGCCGAGGTCCCCGATGAGCCCGGGCCCGACCTCGGGCGCCTCCGGCGCATGAGCTTCCCCGATATGCCAGCGCCGCTCTGGCGGGCGCTCATCGAGGAGCTGGTGCGCGAGCGGCGCCTGGAGAAGAGCGGCGCGTGGCTCCATCTCCCCGAGCATGCCGTCACGCTCTCGGCCGCAGACCAGCAGCTCGCACGCAAGCTCGAGCCGCTGCTCACCGCCGGCGGCTTCGATCCACCCTGGGTGCGCGACCTCGCGGCGACCCTGCACGAGCCGGAAGAGCGGGTGCGCGCCGTGCTGCGCAAGCAGGTTGCGCGCGGTGGCGCCTACCAGGTGGTGCGCGATCTCTTCTATGCTCGCGAGCGGATCGCCGAGCTCGCCGGCATCATCGAGACCTGCGCGCGCGAGCAGGGAGCGGTGAGCGCCGCCGGTTTCCGCGATACGACCGGACTCGGACGCAAGCGCGCCGTACAGATCCTCGAGTTCTTCGACCGTGTTGGTTACACGCGCCGCGTGCGGGATACGCACGTGCCGCGTTCCGATTGGAAGGCACACGTACCCGGCGGTACGACTGGGCTTCAAACCCAGGAGGGGGCGCCAGACGCTTCCTGGTAGGTTCGACTCCTGCTGCCTTCCGCCATCTCGCCTGCCCGACATCAAGTGGATCGTTATGACTGACATGACCACCGCGCCGCGACTGACCACGCTCTCACATGGGGGCGGGTGCGGGTGCAAGATCTCCCCTGCCGTACTCGCCGGGCTGTTGCAGGGAGCAGCCGGCGCCATGCCGCACGCGGATCTTCTGGTCGGCACCGAGACGGGTGATGACGCGGCGGTCTATCGGCTCAATGAGAGCCAGGCGCTCGTGGCCACGACCGACTTCTTCATGCCGATCGTGGATGACCCGTTCGACTTCGGACGCATCGCGGCCACCAACGCCCTCTCCGATGTGTACGCGATGGGCGGGCGACCGATTCTCGCCCTCGCGTTGCTCGCGATGCCGATCAACGTTCTGCCTGCGGAGACGATTCGCGCCATCCTGCGCGGTGGTGAGGCGGTGTGCGCCGCGGCCGGCATTCCGATCGCAGGCGGACACAGTATCGATTCGGTCGAGCCGATCTACGGACTCGCCGCGCTCGGTCTCGTCCACCCCGACCGGGTGATGCGCAACAGCGGAGCCCTGCCGGGAGACATCCTGATCCTCGGCAAACCTCTAGGGGTCGGCATCCTCTCCGCGGCTCTCAGGAAACAGGCGCTCGACGCGGCCGGTTATCGGGCGCTGATCGAGACCACTACGCGCCTGAACACCGCCGGTCCCGAGCTGGCCGAACTCCCCGGGGTCCATGCGATGACGGACGTGACGGGATTCGGAACGCTTGGGCACCTTGTGGCGATGTGCCGTGCGGCCGGCGCCGGCGCGCTGATTCGCTACAGCGCGCTGCCGCTCATCGACGGAGTCGAAGCTTTGCAGTCGGCCGGGTACATCACGGGCGCCTCGGGGCGCAACTGGGCGGCCTACGGGGATCAGGTAGCGCTCGACCCCGGCCTGACGGCGGCACAGCGCGCACTGCTGTGCGACCCGCAAACCTCCGGAGGACTCCTGATCGCCTGCGCCCCGGAGAGCGCTGGCGCGGCTCTCGAGGTTTTCCATCGTCACGGCTTTGGGAGGGCAAGCATCATCGGCACCATTACCTCCGGCGAGCCCCGCATCACGGTCGAGAGAGGCGCTACAGCCGCCTAGCGTGCGCGCGGACGAACCGATTACACCTCGAACAGCCCCGCGGCGCCCATGCCGCCGCCGATGCACATGGTGACGACGACGCGCTTTGCGCCGCGCTTCCTCGCGGCGATCAGCGCATGGCCGGTGAGGCGCTGGCCGCTCATGCCGTAGGGGTGCCCGACCGCGATTGCGCCACCGTCGACGTTGAGCCGCTCGTCCGGCAGGCCGAGCTTGTCCCGGCAGTAGAGCACCTGCACCGCGAACGCCTCGTTGAGCTCCCACAAGTCGATGTCCTCGACCCTGAGGCCAGCGCGCTTCAGGAGCTTCGGCACCGCGTACACCGGACCGATGCCCATCTCCTTCGGGTCGCACCCCGCGACCGCGAAGCCGGCGAAGCGGCCGAGCGGCGCGAGGCCGCGGCGCGCGGCCTCCGTGCCGCTCATGACCACGCAGGCGCCCGCACCGTCGGAGAACTGACTGGCGTTGCCCGCAGAGATGAGGCCGCCGGGGAGCGCAGACCTCAGGCCCTTGATCGAGTCGTAGGTCGTCCCAGGCCGCAGCCCCTCATCGACAGCGACCGTGACCTCCTTCGTGTAGAGGCGGCCGGTATCCTTGTCCATCCCGGCCATCGTCACGGTGATCGGCGCGATCTCCTCGGTGAACGCGCCCGCCTCTTGCGCAGCGCAGGCACGCTGCTGACTGCGCGCGCCGTACTCGTCCATGCGCTCACGCGTGATGCCGTAGCGCTTCGCGACCTCTTCGGCGGTCTCGAGCATCGACCAGTAGATGCCTGGCTTGTGCTCGCTGAGCCACGATTCCCTGAAGAGGTGCTGGTTGAGCTCGTTCTGCACCACCGAGATCGCCTCAACGCCGCCCGCGACGTACACCTCGCCCTCCCCAGCGAGGATGCGCTGTGCGGCAATGGCGATCGTCTGCAGGCCCGACGAACAGAAGCGGTTGATCGTGGCGCCGGACACCGAGTCCGGGCAGCCGGCCCGCAGCGCAATCTGCCGGCCGATGTTGCCGCCCGTGGCACCCTCGGGAAGCGCGCAGCCCATGATCACGTCCTCGACATCCGCAGGGTCGACTTTGGCGCGCTCCAGCGCGCTCCTGACCACGTGGCCGCCGAGGACAGCACCGTGCGTCAGGTTGAAGGACCCCCGCCAGGACTTCGCGAGCGGCGTGCGGGCGGTCGAGACGATGACGGCTTCGCGTGTCATGGCTTGGCTCCCACGGACCCGAAGGCGCCACCGGCGCTCGCGAGTCGTTGGATCAGGGGCGCCGGTGTCCAGAAGCCCGGGTCGCCGTACGGGTTGCGTGCGAGCTCGCGCATGCGCTGCGCGACGCCGTAGACGCCGACCTCGTCGGCGTAGCAGGTCGGTCCACCGCGCCACACCGGAAAGCCGTAGCCCATCAGGTAGACGATGTCGATGTCGGAGGCGCGCTGCGCGATGCCCTCCTCGAGGATCTTCGCGGCCTCATTGACGAGCGCGTAGACGAGCCGGTCGACGATCTCACGCGCGTCCAGCGTGCGCGGCCCGAGACGCAGCGTCTCGCGGTGCTCCCTGATGAGGTCGTCGACGATCCTGGACGGGTAGGCGGTGCGGTCACCCGGCCGGTAGTCATACCAGCCGGCGCCGGTCTTCTGGCCGAAGCGGCCGAGCTCGCACAGCTTGTCTGCGAGTTTCGAGTACTTGAGGTCCGGGTGCTCGAGCGCGCGGCGCTTGCGGATGTGCCAGCCGATGTCGTTGCCGGCCAGATCGGCCATGCGGAACGGGCCCATTGCGAAGCCGAACTTCTCCATGGCAGCGTCGATCTCGCCGGGACTCGCGCCCTCGTCGAGCATGAAGAGCGCCTGCCGCAGGTACTGTTCGATCATGCGATTGCCGATGAAACCATCGCACACGCCCGACACCACGGCGGTCTTCTTGAGCGTCTTCGCGAGCTTCATCGTCGTCGCGAGCACCTCCTTCGCCGTGGCTTTGCCACGCACCACCTCGAGCAACTTCATGATGTTCGCGGGACTGAAGAAATGCATGCCGATGACGTCGGCGGGGCGCTGCGTGAACGCGGCGATCCGGTCGACGTCGAGCGTCGAAGTGTTGGTGGCCATGATGGCGCCCGGCTTCATGACCGAGTCGAGCGTGCGGAACACCTTCTCCTTGACGCCGATGTCCTCGAACACCGCCTCGATGACGATGTCGGCGGAGGCGATGTCCTCGTACCTGAGCGTGGGCTTCAGGAGCTGCGCCCTGGCCTCGGCGTCAGCGGGCTTGAGGCGGCCCTTCTTTACCTGACCCGCGTAGGTATCCCGGATGCGGGCGACGCCCCTGTCGAGCGCCTCCTGCCCGACCTCGAGCAGGAACACGGGGATGCCGGCGTTGAGGAAGTTGATCGCGATTCCGGTGCCCATGGTGCCGGCGCCGATGACCGCGGCGCCCTTGATCTCGCGTTGCGGAGTCGACTCCGGGACGTCGGCGATCTTCGCGGCGCCCCGCTCGGCGAAAAAAGCGTGCCGCAGCGCCCGCGACACCGGCGTCATCATGAGCTCGGCGAACAACTGCCGCTCGGTCGCGAGGCCCTCCTCGAACGGCCTGGTCGCCGCCGCCTCGATCGCATCGAGGCACTTGAGCGGTGCCGGGAAGTTCGGATAGGTTGCCCGTATCGTCGTGCGCGCAAATCCGAGGATCGCCTCGATGTTCGCCCCGCGCACCTTGAGGTCGCGGACCCTGGGAAGCCTGCCACCCGCCGCGAGCGCCGCGCCCTTTTCGGCCGCGAGCCTGATCGCCTCCGGCAACGGGTCGCCGGATATCAGCGCGTCGAAGAGCGGGCTGCCCTTGAAGAGCTTTGCCGGCACCGGCTCGCCGCCGACGATCACGTTGATGGCATTCTCGATGCCGATCAGGCGGGGCAGCCGCTGCGTGCCGCCCGCGCCCGGCAGCAGGCCGATCTTGACCTCGGGGAGTCCCAGCTTCGCGGATTCGCTCGCGACCCGGTAGTGGCAGCCGAGCGCAACTTCGAGGCCACCGCCGAGGCAGGTACCCTCGATCGCCGCGACGACTGGCTTCGGGCTCGACTCCACCGCCGTGATGACGTTGCGCAGATTCGGCGCTGCGAGCATCGCCGGCGTGCCGAACTCCTTGATGTCAGCGCCAGCGGAGAAGAGCGCGTTGTTGCCGGCGATCACGATGGCCTGGACTGCGGGGTCTGAGACGGCGCCTTCGACGGCGGCCACGAAGTCGCGGCGCGTCGCATGCCCGAAGCTATTTACCGGAGCCTCGCCGAAGCGGATCACGGCAACGCTGCCGCGGTCCTGCCTTACTACTTGAGTCACGATTCCGCTCCTCTTTGCAGGCTACCTTTGCGGTGGTGCGCGCGAGCAGCTCGCGAGCTCTCGAGGCGGGAGCCGGCGGAGCCCAGCCCGAGCCGTTGTCCGTCCATAGCATCCGACCAAGCAGGTCGACTCCGTTGTCAGTGGCTCGCGCGCGGCGGGCGCCCCGCCGAGCGTTCGCTTTGCTGATGGCGAGCGCGGGGGGACTCGCCTTCCTCGACCCCGAACAGTCGTGCCACTTCAGCGAGCCTTGCCCGGTCCTCAGAGGAGAGCTCACCGCGCGCACTGAGTACGTGCCGGATGAGCTCGAACGCCTCGCGTCGGGTGGCGGCGTCGGGTGGAAGCATCCCCGGGATTGCGGCGAGCGCAGCCTCCCGGTTGATCAACAGCATGTTGAATTGTTCGCGCACGAGTGCCTTGAACTGTGCCAGCGTCAGATCAGTTTGTGCCTGGCGAATGAGGCGCAGCGCCTCGAACCCGCGCTCGTCGATCGAGGCCCGGGACATCCCCGCATAGAGCAGACCGCGGATCACGGCGGCACGCGAACCGCCCGCCGGGATCGCGGCTTCGAGGGCAGCGCGTCGCGTCTGCAGCAGTTCGCGGTGCAGTGGATTACGGGCTGCCTTGCGCAGCGGGCGCGTTTCGGTCGGGTCGATGCCCACCGCCGCTTGCAGCGTCGGCGACCCATAGATCGACAAGAAGGTGCGTTCCGCCAACGTCTCGCAGCAAACCCGCCACGCATCCAGCGCGGTCGCGATGTCGTGCGAAGCATGCTCCTGCACCGCCACGAACGCATTGTCGTCCGCTACCGGCTTGCGCTCAGCGCGAACCCGCTCGGCGAGCGTGGCGAGCGGCGCCATCAGCGGATTGGCATCTGAGAGGAACTCGTATTGCAGCCGCAAGGGGTGCAGGTGCCGGAGCAGTTCGGCGAGCGGCGCCCCGACCATGGCACGGATCAGGGGCTGTGCGAAGGTCCGATAGAGCGCCAGATTGATCTCAGAAACCCGGGCGGCGGTGGCAAACCGGCGTTCATCTGCCGCATCGTTTCCCCCGAGGGCTCGAATGTCGTCCAACGTTCTCGCCTCGCAGCGCATCACCCAGTTACCGCTGACGAGGTCGGCGTGCGCAGTATCTTCAGTCTTTGCCTCGAGCACTGCCTCATAGAGGCCGGGCGGCAGAGCTTCGATCAGGTCGATGTTGCTCGCGAACTGTTCGTGCTCCTTCCTGGCCACGCGGGAGGAAACGAAGATACCGAGGTGGCCGATGGATTCGTGGATGGTGTAGACGATGGTCTGCCCATAGGAGCGGATCTCATCTACGCTGTCATACAGATCGAGAACCCACCCGAGTGCCTGCTGGGGCGGCGTGATGTTGTCGCCCTTCGAGCACAGCACCACGATCGGCGAGCGGATGTTGCGCAGATCGATGGCCGTGCCGTTTGAAGTGACAATTCCGCCTGCGGCAAGCTCGTTGCCGATGAACAGCTCGTCTACGATGAATTGGATTTCCGCTGCGTTGAGATTGACGTGACCTCCCCACCAGCGTTCAAAACCGAGGTAACGCGGCGGTTCGGTATCGATCTTCGAATAGAGGTTGTACGGCTTGCTCCATAGGGTATTCGCGGGGTTCTGGTTCTCGAAGTTCTGCACGAGCCAGGCGCCGTCGAACCTGCCGCGGCCCAGGTCGCTGGCGAACGCGGTCAGCCAGCTGCCGCCGAGGAGGCCGCCGCTGTAACGCATCGGATTCTGGCCGTGCACGCCCGCCCAGTACGAGAGGGGCGAGCCGGCAACGATCAGAGGCCCTGGGAGCTCGGGCCGCAATGCCGCCAGCATCATCAATGCCCAGCCCGCCTGGCAGTTACCGATCACGCAGGGCTTGCCTTCGGCGCCGGGATGCAAGGCGATGACCTTCTCGATGAAGGCCGCTTCGGCGACTCCGATGTCCTCTATCGTCTGGCCTGGCACCGGCTCGGGAAGGAAGCCGATGAAGTAGCAGGGGTGACCGGCCTTGAAGATGGCCCCGACCTCGCTCTCCGACTTGAACCCACCGATGCCCGGGCCGTGACCGGCGCGCGGGTCGATGATGATGAAGGGCCGCCGCGCCGGATCAATCTCCACCCCCGGGGGCGGAGCTACTCGCACGAGCAGATAGTTCACCGGTCGCGGCAACGTTCTACCGTCGAGGATGAGCTCCGCTGCGTAGTCGAGCACGTGTGGGACAGCTTCGGCTTCGTGCTCGCGATACTGGTTGCCGCGCTGACGCAGCACATCCCAGAACAGGATGCTGCGTTGGGCCGCATCAACCATGTATTCGACGGCCGGCGTGAACATGCCGAAGGGCGCAGCCGAAGAACCGACCGGCGGGCTGGGTTGCTTGGTGGACATCGTCTCCTCGTTCCCTGATCTACGCGCGCATGGCGACGAAGCAAGTACAAATACTAAGTGGCGGCGCGGGTGGATCAATAGGTAATAATCGCGGCTCGGACGCCCCACGGAGCGATTTCGCCATGATTCCGGCCGTGAAAGCCAAACTGCTCGAGGGCAAGAGGGGGCTCGTCGTCGGAATTGCGAACGAGAACTCCATCGCCTGGGGCTGTGCCAGGGCATTCAGGGCGTTTGGCGCCGAGCTGGCGGTGACCTATCTCAACGACAAGGCGAAGACCTTCGTCGAGCCCTTGGCTCGCGAACTCGAGGCTCCGATCGTGATGCCGCTCGACGCGCGCACAGCCGGGGAGATGGAGGCGGTCTTCGAGCAGATACGCAGGCAGTGGGGCAAACTCGATTTCGTAGTCCATTCGATCGCTTTCTCGCCGAAGGAAGCCTTGCAGGGACGCGTCGTCGACGTGCAACGGGAAGGCTTTCTCGTCACGATGGAGGTGTCCTGCTGGACATTCATACGAATGGCGCATCTGGCAGAGCCGCTGATGCCCGATGGCGGCACTCTCTTCACGATGACCTACTACGGCAGCCAGGCAGTCGTGGAGAACTACAACATCATGGGCGTTGCGAAAGCCGCGCTCGAAAGCGCGGTACGCTATCTCGCGGCCGAGCTCGGCCCCAAGGGCATCCGTGTGCATGCCATCTCCCCCGGCCCGCTCGCGACCCGCGCAGCCTCCGGGATCCCAGAATTCGACGCGCTGCTCGAGAGGGCGAAGACCAAGGCCCCGGCCCGGGGCCTGGTGAGCATAGAAGACGTCGGCGTTGCCACTGCATTCCTGGCGCACGACGCCGCTCGGCTCATCACGGGCGACACGCTATACATCGACGGGGGCTACCACATCATCGACTAGCACCACTCTCGTGCAGCAAGCAGATCCGCTCCTGCTCGCGGATCGCACGGCGCCCGCCCGCACCACGAACGCTGGATCGTGACCCCCACACCGACCACCGCATCGCTCCTCCTCTGGCTCACGCCGGCACTGCTCGCGGTTCTGCTCTATGGCCTCGGGCAGGGCTTGGTGAAGATGTGGATTGGAGAAGTCTCCCCGGCGCGGTTCTGCCTCTATTTCGCCTGTGCCCGCGCATTGGTGATGCTCTGCTACTTCCTCGCAAACACACGCACGAGCCAGTTCATGCTCCAGAGCCGCGGCGTGTCTGCCGTCGGCGTACTCGCTTACCTGCTCGATGGCAGCGCGTGGATCTTGTACTTCCAGTCGATCATCGCGGGCCCGATCACGATCGTGGGCACCCTCTCGGCCGCCTATCCCGCGGTCACGATCGTATTCGCGCACTGGTTCCTGGGCGAGACGCTTTCGCCGCTGCAGTACTGGGCGGTGATCCTCGTGATCGGCGGTTGCATCGGGCTGGCCTACCAGCCGTCGGATGCCGCGAACAAGGTCGCCGGGCGAGCATGGATTGCGCTGGCGTTGCTCGCACTCGTGCTGTGGGGCGGCGCACAAACCGTCATCAAGTACGACTACGGCCTGGGTGCTACCGACACCGACATGGCGCTCTACAGCGCTGGCGGCGCACTGCTCACGCTCGGGGTGTACGGCTTCTGGAAGGGACTTGCGGGTGCGCACTCCGTGGTCGAGTGGACGCGCTCGTTCTTGCCGATGGGGATGATGGCAGCGGGCGATCTTGGCGTGTTGATCGCCAGCCGCTACGGCAAGATCTCGATCGTAACGCCGCTCACCGGCGCCTACCCGCTGGTCACGCTCGCGTTCGCGGCCCTCGTGCTGCGTGAGCGCATCCGCCCGTTGCAGTGGGTGTGCATTGTCGCAATTCTGAGCGGCATGTTCCTGTGCACCTCTTAAGGCGCGAGGGCTCGACGCTGTCCGGTGGAACGTCCGCGGCCACGATTGCCACCGGAGCGGTGTTCGTTGCGGCCGGCGGCAGACTGAGGGCCGCGCCGCGGATGCGACCCGCGCAAGTGCTGCCCGTGCGCGTGCCCCCGCCCCTGTCCTGACGGCTCGCCGAGCCGATCGGGCGGCAACAAATGCTGCGGCGCTGCAGATACCGGGTACGCGGGGGAGGCAGTCACGGGAAGCGACCGCTTCAGCAGTTTCTCGATGTCGCGCAGCAGCGGCGCCTCTTCCGGCGAGACCAGCGACACGGCGCATCCCGCACCGCCGGCCCGGGCGGTGCGTCCAATGCGGTGAACGTAGTCTTCCGGCACGTTTGGGAGCTCGTAATTGACGACGTGCGGAAGCTCCTTGATGTCGAGTCCGCGGGCTGCCACCTCGGTAGCGACCAGGGCGGTGATCCGGTTGCTCTTGAAATCCGACAAGGCGCGTGTGCGCGCGCCCTGGCTCTTGTTGCCGTGGATCGCCGCCGCGCGGATACCGCTCGACTCGAGCTGCTGCGTGAGTCGGTTCGCGCCATGCTTGGTTCGGGTGAATACCAACACCTGGTGCCAGTTGCCGCTGGCGATGAGATGAGCCAGCAGATGCCGCTTGTGCTCCTTCGGCACGCGGTACACCTGCTGGTCGACGCGGTCCGCCGTCGCGTTGCGCATGGCCACTTCGATCGTCGCGGGTTCACGCAGGAAGCGGCTGGCGAGAGTGCGGATCTCATCCGAGTAGGTGGCAGAGAACATCAGATTCTGCCGCTGCGGGGGCAGCAGCTTGAGCACCCGACGGATCGCAGGAATGAAGCCCATGTCGAGCATGCGATCGGCTTCATCGAGCACAAAACATTCGACGCTCCGCAGATCGAGCGCGCGTTGCTCGGCGAGATCCAGCAGCCGTCCGGGAGTGGCGACCAGGAGGTCGCATCCGGCCCGGAGGGAATCGATCTGTGGGTTGATGCTCACGCCGCCGAACACGACGTTCGTGCGCAGATCGAGATATCTTCCATAGGTACGCGCGCTCTCCGCCACCTGGGCCGCGAGCTCCCGAGTCGGCGTGAGTATCAGCGCACGCGGCAGCCGCCCGTTGGCCCGTCCCAGCTTCTGCAGGATGGGCAGCACGAATGCCGCCGTCTTCCCCGTGCCGGTCTGCGCGCCGGCGAGAACGTCACGGCCCGCGAGCACGACGGGGACTGCCTGGGATTGAATGGGAGTTGCGGTGACATAGCCCTTTTCGGCTACGGCACGGGCGAGTTCGGACCTGAGTCCGAGATTTGCAAATGACATCGAAAACCTCAATGTTGAGCTCGCTCGGCAGCACCGTAGTGGCCCCGCACGCCGGAAGATCGGCATGCGGGCGTAGGCTGCGGCGGTCAGACGCGAGGGTGGTTGATCGTAGGAATCGAAGTAAGCCAGGAGGGACAGACTGCGAGCAAAACGGGTGCTGACCGCGCACCCCTTTGTGTTTTAGCGCGCGCAGACTACAGGCTTTTCCCCGCGCCGTCCAATCGGGCAAGCGACGATATGTCGCCCGTCACACTGCCCGCTGCTCACCGAGGGCAAGGTGCATGTCTTGAAATTCCCTCCGGACGACCCCAAATCGGGGTGCGAACCTCCCAATTACTGGTTTTGTCATGGAACTGATCAAACTCTCGATCGCGGGCAGTACATTGCTTGTTGCGGCACATTGGTACGCAGTGGTTCGGGATCGATTCTTTCCTTCAAAGTAACGCGCGCACCCGCGCGAGACACCTCTTGCGGCCGGTGTGCCGCGCACGTCGTGCCAGGCCCTCCGCCCGGCGAAATTGCCGGCTCAGATCCGCGCCCTGATCCCCCCTGAACCCCGCCATTCTGAGCCATCCGCGTTTTTGCGTATGGCGTAGCGTCAACCGCCCTGAAAAATAGCGGTATGCTGACTGAGCAAAAGATGCAGACCCCGCACACACCGAGGACACCTCCTGCCTCACGGACGCCGCACGTCCGGCCTCCAGGTCATTCCTCGGGCCCGCCGGTCGAGCAGCTCGCCCATGAATCGGGCCACTCGATGGAGTTCGTGCAAGATCTCTACGAGCGGGAGCTACGGCTTCTGGGGCACGGCGCGCGTATACACTCCTACATCCCGGTGCTGGCGATGAAGCGCGTCCGCAATGCACTGCGAAGCGACCGAAGCGCTGCACACACTCGCTCGAGAGTCCGAGCTGTTGCGGGCGGGTCGCAGATTGGATCTTAATTTTTCAGCAGACGAGGAGCGCTTCCGCAGCGAGGTGCGCGCGTTCGTCGCCGCGGAATTGCCCGATTCGATCCGCGACAAGGTGCTCGGTCACAAGCGCCTCGATCGCGAGGATTTCCTCACCTGGGTGCGGATCCTGAATAAGCGTGGCTGGGTCGCGCCCAGCTGGCCGCGGCGTTTTGGCGGCCAGGAGTGGGATCCCGCGCGCGGGCTCATCTTTGAGGAGGAATGCGCCCTCGCCGGCGCGCCTCCGGTGCTGCCCTTCGGTCCACGGATGGTGGCACCGGTCATCATGGCGTTCGGCAGTGCGGGCCAGCAGGAGTACTTCCTGCCACGGATCCTGAACGGCGAGCACTGGTGGTGCCAGGGGTATTCCGAGCCCGGTGCCGGCTCCGACCTCGCCTCGCTCAAGACCCGGGCCGAGCGCCGTGGCGACAGCTATGTCGTGAACGGCCAGAAAACGTGGACCACGCTCGCCCAGTACGCCGACTGGATCTTCTGTCTGGTGCGAACCTCGAGCGAGGGGCGCCCGCAGAACGGCATCTCCTTCCTCCTGATCGACATGAAGTCGCCGGGGATCACCGTGCGCCCCATCGTGATGCTCGACGGGGAGCATGAGATCAACGAGGTGTGGTTCAACGACGTCGAGGTCCCGGTCGTCAATCGGGTTGGCGAAGAGAACAAGGGCTGGACCTATGCGAAGTTCCTGCTCGGTCATGAGCGCGTGTCGAACGCCGCTCTGGGGCCGAGCAAGCGCGCTTTGCGGGAATTGAAGGCCATCGCCGCGGCGGCACCCACCGGCGGCGGCCGACCGTTGATCGAGACGCCCCGCTTCCGCGACCGGATCGCGGAAGCGGAGATTGACCTCATGGCGCTCGAAGTACTGGTGCTGCGGGTCATTGCCATGGACCGCGAGCGTCATGCCCCCGGTCCCGAGGCCTCGCTCCTCAAGCTCCGGGGCAGCCAGATTCTGCAGACGATCTCGGAACTGGCGATGGAAGCGTTGGGCCCCTATGCCCCGCTGCATCAGCCGCAGGCCCTGGCCGCGGACTGGACCGGCCCGCTCGCGGGTCCGCCCGCCGGCGTCGGCGTCACCGGTCGCTACTTCAACTATCGCAAGGCCTCTATCTACGCCGGCTCGAACGAGATTCAGCGCAACATCATCGCGCGGCACATGCTGGGACTGTGACAGCCATGAATTTCGCCTTCACTGAGGAGCAGATTCAACTGCGCGACTCGTTGCGCCGCTTTCTCACGGCGACCTACACCCTCGAACGGCGTCGGGCCATCGCGCGCTCAGGCAGCGGGTGCGACCCGCAGATCTGGCGGCAGTTTGCGGAGCTCGGAATTCTCGGACTTGCGATCCCCGAGTCGCTGGGAGGGATCGGCGGAACTGCGTTCGATGCCCTGGTGGTGATGGAGGAATTGGGACGCGCGCTCGTCCTGGAGCCGTATCTCTCGACCGCGCTCGTCGGCGCCGGCATCCTCGTGCGAGCGGGCAGCGAGCGGCAGCGCCAGCTCCTGCCCGCGGTCGCCGCGGGAGAAATCCGGCTCGCCTTTGCGCACGGCGAGCCGGACTCGCGCTGGCAGCTGGATGCCGTGACGACCCGGGCGGTGCACGCAGCCGACGGCTGGGTCCTCGAGGGCCGCAAGGCGATGGTGACGGACGGTGCCGGCGCGCATTACCTCCTCGTCTCGGCGCGCACGGTAACCGGTATCTCCCTGTTTCTGCTCCCGGGCGCGAGCGAGCGCAT
>Ga0335082_10004802_pt1 | contig 14764 bp, 10 predicted proteins | sample Lox_Sample_41_FD_206718 | JGI IMG/M metagenome (GOLD analysis project Ga0335082, IMG submission 206718) | Soil microbial communities from Loxahatchee National Wildlife Refuge, Florida, United States - Lox_Sample_4.1 | ecosystem: Environmental > Terrestrial > Soil > Wetlands | place: USA...
CTGCCGCAGTGGCGCCCGCGGCAAAAAACGGATTTAGAAAAGTCGAGAACATCAGAGCTACGGTGCCCGCCAACGCACAAGCCACCAGGAGACAGAGCATCAGATACCAGACCTGGGACACCGGGAAACCTGCGTCTCCCAGGGTCCAACTGCCGGTCAAACCAAGGGTGAAGCAATAAATGGCGCTGGCGAAGGTGATACCCAGAACCAATCCCGACAGGTAATCCCGGCGGCCGATGGCTTTCGACAACACACTCAGAATGCGGCGCGATCGCCGATCGTTGAAGATTGCGGAACTGCCGAAGAACACGCTGAAAGCAACCACATAAACAGCGACCTGCTTGAAGACAAAAAGCAAGTCTTCACGTTGGCGGGCAGCATCGGTCGCCAATCCCAGAAATGCCAGCACCAGGACCCAGAGCAACAAGACGAGAATCGGCCAGCGCTGTTCGCGCACAAAGTTGACGGCGATCAGAAGAATAGGTTTCATGTCATGGTTTTCGTAAACTCAGTTCCTCCGGTGACCTCCAGAAAAATTTCTTCCAGGGAACGACGCTCCGGGTTGACGCTGACGACTTCTCCCCCCGAGTTCCACACTCGCTCCAGAACTTCCCTTTGCTGCTGCGAGGGTATGGAGAAGGTCACGCTCCCATCCCGCGCGCTGGCGCCGGCAAAGAGGTCGGGCGGAATGCCGCGAGCTACGATCTGCGTTCGTCCTCCGGCATGCAGGAGGTCTGCGGTCCGGCCCAGTCGAACCAGTTTGCCGCGGTGGAGTACGCCCACGCGATCGCACACCAACTCAACCTCGGAAAGCAAGTGGGAGCTTAAGAAGATTGTTCTGCCGGAGGCCCGTGCACGGACCAGGAGTTCGCGCACTGCCACCCGTGCCAGCGGATCCAGCGCAGAGGTAGGTTCATCCAGGATGAGCAACTCGGGATCATTCACCAGAGCCTGGGCGAGGCCGACCCGCTGCAACATACCACGAGAGAAACGGCTCACGTTCCGCTTGGCCTCGTCCTGCAAGCCCACCATCTCCAAGACCTCGCCTGCGCGGTGGGCAACTTGCGAGGCTTTCATGCCGTTAAGGGATCCGTAAAATCGAACCAGGGTCTCGGCTCGTCGAGGATACAAGGCGACATTTTCGGGCAGGAAACCTACACGACTCCGCGTGGCACGATGGCCGAAACGTTCTCCGAGCAGGCGGCCGGTGCCGCTGGTTGGAAGCATGAAGCCCATGGCCAGGTGAATGGCGGTAGTCTTCCCTGCTCCATTCGGACCCAGAAAGCCGAAAATCTCCCCACGCTCCACTTGCAAACTGAAGCCATCCAGAGCGCGAAACCAGCGGCGACCTAGCAACGTGCGATATTCCTTGGTCACGCACTGAAACTCGATCACCGCACTCATGGCTTTCATTCTAAATCCCACGGCAGGGAGGGGTTGGCTCGGCAGTCAGCATGGGACCCGGTTTGACAAGGGCGCCCCAGTCCGGCATCATGGTCTGGCGCCACGATCGAATGTTCAATAAGGGAGGAGACTATGGCAGAGTTCGCCCAAAGGCTCTGGAACGACGATCGGGGGCAGGATATCGCAGAATATGCGGTGATGCTGGCTGTCATTCTGGTCCTGGTGGTGGGAACCATCCGGCTGATTGGCAGTAATGCCAACAACGCATTCTCGGCCACCGCGAGCTCGATCGCGCAATAACCAGCGCCGCCAGCGTCCCTTGATGCCGCATTCGAGGCTTTCATACCCCAGCAGTTGGCTCGGCCCCAAGTGTCGCGATTTGGGCCTGACCGTGGGTTGGCAGATCCCCTAACTTAGCATCTGGCTTGGAGCGTCGATCTGCAGGGGCCAGCGGTTCTTGGAGGTCGTTTCCGCTGTCGCCAGGCTGTCCTCGATGGGTACCGGCCGCTCGGTCAGCATCGACGCCACCAGTTGAAGGGCTTCTACTTCCTGCCGCACACGCAGCAGGGCCATCTCTTTTTCCTGCAGTACCTCGTCCAGGTTTCTCATCCCCACACCCCGCCTCCGTGAGATCGAAAGAGGTCGAACCCTATGGCTGGGAGTCCCCGGCTACTTGTTGGCTGGATGGGCAGGATTGTAATACACAATCACGCCGCTGTCTCCAGTAAACTTGCATGGCGCCTGTGCATCGTCCGTGATATGTAAGGGCGGGCCGTGATGCCATCGTGATCTTGTGAATCCTCATCAAACGTCCCCGAAGAACGCAACCCGCACGGAGGTCCGCCACGATCTGACCGAGCTTGACGGAACCTTGCCGGACAATGAGGTTCATGTCTGGCAGGCGGAGATCGTGGCCTCCGAGGCGGTGGTCGGCGCGGGTTCCAACTTCCTGGATGCCGGCGAGCATGCCCGGGCGTCCCGTTTCCTGGTTGCCGGAGCCCGGGAACAGTTTGTTCTCTCCCGTGCCTTTTTGCGATTCACCCTCGGCCGATACCTGAGGATGGATCCGCGGGAACTACGCTTTCGCACCGCGGAGTACGGGAAGCCAGAGTTGGCGGGGGACGCCGACTTGAAATTCAACCTCTCGCATACGGAAGGAGCGACGGTGATCGCTGTCACTCGAGCCGGCCGGGTCGGCGTGGATGTGGAGAGAATTCGCGAGAACCTGGATCCCATCGAACTCGGTGACCGGTTCTTTTCACGTAAGGAAGCGGAATGGCTGCGGTCTCAATCGGTATGGGAGCGTTTTGCGGCCTTCTTCGCTTGCTGGACAGCCAAAGAAGCGTACATCAAGGCCTGGGGAGAAGGTTTGTCGATGCCGCTGGCAGATTTCGGACTCATCCCCAAGGGAGGAAACGCGAAACTGGAGTTGGAAGTCTACGGCAAACCCGGGTCCGCCGAGAATTGGTCGATTTGGCAACTGGATGCTGGCCCTGGATTGTGCAGCGCCACGGCGGTCGAGTGCCGAGACTGTATCGTCCGTGCCGGCAAATGGTCTTTTGACAGCATGCTTTGATAACGGAGGAAGAATGAGTTTGAAGAAAGTCGTCGTCAGCTTTGCTCTGCTGTTGACAGCTGGTACAGCGTTATTCGCCCAAGAAGCGCGGTGGCCGCAGGCTGCGCCACAGGACGTGAAGTCGCCCTCTGCAGTGGCGAAGGCATCCTACGAGGCGGTCTCATCTCCGGTGGGACAAGCGCTCAATCTGGATCGTTTTCGTTCGCTTTTCCTGCCCGAGGCACAACTGATAAGCCTGAGTCGGAAAGACGGTAAGCCCACCACCCACATCATGACCATAAGAGAGTTTGCTGACCTTATTGAGCGCAGCATTGGTAAAGAAGGACACTTCGAACGCGAGATTGTTGAACGGACCGAGGTGTATGGGAACATGGCCCACGTGTGGAGTTCGTATGAGCTGCGCCGTACCGCCGAAGATCCCAAAGTGGACCGAGGCATCAACAGCATTCAACTGATGAACGACGGCAAGCGCTGGTGGATCACGGGTGCGGAGTGGCAGCACGAGACCGCTGACCTCCCTTTGCCCGCGGAATACTTGCAAGGAGGCCATTAGGCGCGGCCGATGAAACTGAACGCCTGCCTGGCGATGAGCACCGCCGCGGCTTCTTTGGGCGGCTTGATGTTCGGCTTCGATACCGCCGTCATCTCCGGAACCACCAGCACGCTCACGCAGACTTACCAGCTCACACCCGGCTGGCTGGGAGTAACGGTTTCCAGCGCCCTGTGGGGCACAATTGTGGGCGCGGGGTTGGCCGGACATCTGGGCGAACGCTTCGGCCGCCGTGACAGCCTGCGGATCATGGCCATTTTGTACTTGATCTCTGCCCTCGGCTGCGCCACTGCCTGGTACTGGTATGCTCTGGTCGGCTTTCGTTTCATCGGCGGGTTGGGGATCGGCGGCTCGTCGGTTCTGAGCCCTATGTACATCGCCGAGGTGGCCCCTGCCAGGTTACGCGGGCGACTGGTCGGCTTCTTTCAGTTCAATATCGTGTTGGGGATTCTCCTTGCCTATCTGTCCAACTACCTGATCAGCCTGCAGCGCTTTGGCCTGGCGGAGTGGCGCTGGGAACTGGGCGTGACTGGCATTCCAGCGGTGGTCTTCTTCCTGATGCTCTTCCGTGTGCCGCGCAGTCCGCGCTGGCTGGTCAAAAAGGGCCGCATGGCGGAAGCACGGCAGGTCTTGCAGATGACTGGCGAGCCAGATTTCGAGAAAGAGCTGCAGGATATCGCGGCCTCTATCAATTCCGAGCACGGGCAGGCTTTCGAAGGTCTGTTCTCACGAAAGTATGCCTTCCCGATTTTCCTGGCGGTAAGCATCGGTATGTTCAATCAGCTTTCCGGGATCAATGCCATTCTCTACTACCTGAACGATATCTTCGCGCACGCCGGCTTCAGTAAGATGTCCAGCAGCCTGCAGGCCATTACTATCGGCGCCACCAACCTGCTGTTCACAGTAATTGCCATGGCGTTGATTGACAGGATCGGGCGCAAGCTTCTGCTGCTGACGGGCGCGGTGGGAATGACTGTATGTTTGGCCGGAGTCGCGGCCGTCTTTCTCACCGGGCGAAATCAGAGCCTCCTGGTGTGGCTGCTCATCGGCTATATTGCCTGCTTCGCGTTCTCGCAAGGCGCGGTCATCTGGGTTTACCTGGCGGAGGTCTTCCCCAATGCGGTCCGCTCCAAGGGCCAGAGCCTGGGTAGCTTCTCCCACTGGCTTATGAATGCTATGATCTCCGGTTTCTTTCCGCTGGTGGCAGCCTCCTCCGGGGGCTATCCCTTCGTCTTCTTTGCCGTCATGATGGCGGTACAGTTCTTCGTGGTCTGGTTTGTATACCCGGAGACGAAGCAACTTTCCCTGGAAGAAATGCAGAGAAAATTGGGTATCGCCTGAGTGCCGTCGACTTAACCTCGCTCACGAAACATTGGCAACTACGTCGAATAGGAGTACAGTGTGTGTTTCCCAAGAGGTTTGCCCTTTTCCACATAGGAGCACGTTGCATGCGTAGTGGCTTGCGCTGTCTGCCGTTACTCGTCTGCCTAAGCCTTCTCGCCTCCGCTCAGACTGCGGAAGAACTGGTCAACAAGAATATCGAAGCCAAGGGTGGAATGGAGAAGATCCAGGCCATCAAGTCCCTGCGCATGACTGGGAAGGTTGTTTTCCCGGGTGGCATCACGGCCGCCACAGGACAGGAGAACATGCGGCCCAACCTCGTGCGGGAGACGTTCTCCTTGCAGGGGATGACCGGAATCCAGGCTTACGATGGCACCGCCGGCTGGCAGATTCAGCCCTTCGGCGGCAAGAAAGACCCGCAGTTCATGGGCGAGGACGATCTCCGGGACCTGCTCATTGATTCCGACTTCGACGGGCCGCTGGTCAACTACAAAGAAAAGGGTAACAACGTCGAGTACCTGGGCCATGACGTCGTCGACGGCGATGATGCCCTCCGGCTGAAGGTCACCCTGAAAAGCGGAGACATCCTTTATTACTATCTTGACCCGGACACCTACCTCGAAATCCGCAGGGAAACTCAGGAGTTTATTCGTGGCTCGGTGAAGGAAACCGCAGCCGAAATGGGCTCCTACAAGCCGGTGAATGGAGTGATGTATCCGTTCTCAAGCGCCTCGGGACCCAAGAACGACCCCAGTTCCTGGCAGACTGTCACTTACGACAAGATCGAAGCCAACGTGCCCCTGGACAATGCCGACTTCGCGGTTCCCGCATCCCTGCGAAAAGGCGAAGCGAAGCAGCCGTAGTTTGCACATCCTATGTTTCAGCCTGCACCATGCGAATTCACAAGGACAACCGATCAATGACTCCGACTTTCGCCCGCCCTATACGGCACTCTTCCATCATCACGTTCGTCACTTTGATTCTGTTGTCGGCCGTAGCTCTGGCACAACAGCCCGTCAAGTTCGATGCGGCCACGGTTTCAGGCTTGCCGGCCCGCAACATCGGCTCTGCCACCATGAGCGGACGAATCGCCGCCGTGGATGCGATTGAGAAGGATGGCCGGCTGAGCGTGTTTGTCGGCTCCGCCAGCGGCGGAGTGTGGAAGTCAGTTAACGGCGGGACCACGTTCAAACCAGTTTTCGATAAGCAGTCCGTGCAGTCCATCGGCGCGGTCGCGATCGACCACTCCGATCCCAGCATCGTGTGGGTCGGCACCGGCGAGGCCTGGACGCGAAACAGCGTTTCCGTGGGTGACGGAATCTATAAATCCACCGATGGTGGCGAGAACTGGAGCAACATGGGATTAGCCGACTCCGAGCACATCGCGAAGATTCTCGTCGACCCTCACGACGGCAACACCGTCCTCGCCTGTGCCACAGGCCACTTGTGGAATGACAACGACGAACGTGGCGTATTTAAGACGACGGACGGCGGCAAGACGTGGAGAAAAGTATTGGCCGGTGCTAACAGCTCAACGGGATGCGGAATGCTCGCCGCTAGCCCGCAGGAGCCAAATACCGTCTACGCGGACATGTGGGATTTTCGGCGGCAAGGCTGGACATTCCGGTCGGGTGGGCCCGGCAGCGGGTTATTCAAGTCTATGGATGGTGGCGAGCATTGGACCGAGCTCAATGCGAGCAACAGCAAGGGCCTTCCCGACAAGCCCTGGGGAAGAATCGCACTGGCCGTAGCCGCTTCCAAACCGCAAGTCGTATACGCGATGATTGAATCGAAAAGCAGCGCTCTGTTCCGGTCCGACGATGGCGGAGCAAACTGGCAGCGGCTTGATTCCAGCCGCTTCATGATCTGGCGTCCATTCTATTTCGCCAATTTGATCGTCGACCCCAAGAACGAAAACAAGATCTTCAAGACTGACGGTCCTCTGCTGCTCAGCGTCAATGGAGGGAAAAGTTTCAGCTCCGTGGCCAATGCGCACGGGGATTTCCACGACGTCTGGATCAGCCCGCAAGACCCCAACCTGATGTTCACCGGCGATGACGGTGGGCTCTGGCGCAGCGAAGACGGAGGAACGCGCTGGAAGCACCAGCTCAACCTGCCAGTCTCGCAGTTCTACCATGTCAGCACCGACAACTCGAATCCCTACCATGTCTACGGCGGTCTGCAAGACAACTCTGCATGGGTGGGGGACTCCTCCTACCCCAGCGGGGTCACGAACTCACGGTGGGAAAATCTGTTCAACGGTGACGGCTTCTGGATGTTTGAAGACCCGTCCGATCCTAACTACATTTACGCAGAATCGCAGGGCGGAGAAATCGGGCGTGTGAATCGCCACACCCTGGAGGTCCACTCTATCAAGCCGCTTCCCCACTTCGGCGAGAAGAAGCTGCGTTTCAACTGGAATACGCCCATCCACATGAGTCCCAACGAAAAAGGAACGATCTACATCGGGGCGCAGTTCCTGTTCCGCTCGCGGGATCATGGCCAGTCGTGGGAGCGCATCTCCCCCGACCTGACCACCAACGACCCGGAAAAACAGAAGCAAGAGGAGTCGGGCGGAGTCACGGTAGATAACTCAGCTGCAGAAATGCACACTTCGATCTACTCGATCTCAGAGTCGCCCAAAAACGGACAGATCATCTGGGTTGGAACCGACGATGGCAACCTGCAGATCACCCGAGACGGCGCGAAGACCTGGAGCAATGTTGTCGACAACATTCCCGGTCTGCCCAAGAACTCATGGGTCTCGACGGTTGCCGCCAGCCGGTCTGACGAGGCGACCGCCTACGCCACCTTCGACCGTCACACCTACGGCGACCTCAAGCCCTATGCGTACAAGACCACCGATTACGGAAAAACCTGGACCTCGCTGAATGTGCAACAGAGCGGAGCGCAGGGTTACGCGTACGTGATCGCTGAAGACACGGTGGATTCGAAATTGCTCTTCCTCGGGACCGAGTTTGGGCTGTGGATCTCATGCGACGGCGGCGAGCGCTGGGCCCAATACAAGGGCAGTGACTTCCCTGCAGTCGCCGTGCGCGACATTGTGGTTCAGCCCCGCGAATCCGACCTGGTCCTAGCCACCCATGGGCGTGGCATCTGGATCATCGACGACATCTCTCCGCTTCGCAGCTTGACGCCGGAGTTGATGACAAGAGATGCGGCGTTGATCCCGGGACCTGCGGCTATCGAGTATCTGAATGCCAATGGCGGATGGGGAGAGGGTGACGAGACCTTTACCGGTCCAAGCCGACCAACGGACGCCTTCATCGACTACTACCAGAAGGGCCGTCATATCTTTGGCGACTTGAAAATCGAAATCTTTGACCAGAGCGGCAAACTGGTCGGCACCGCTGCCGGCAGCAAGCATCGGGGCCTGAACCGGGCCACCTGGTCCATGCGGCTGAAGCCTCCGATCGTACCTCCGGCGGCCTCCCTCATTTTTGCGACGACCCAAGGCCCAAAAGTCCTGCCGGGTACTTATACCGTCAAGATGACCAAGGGCAACCAGGTTTACACCGAACCCCTGCGGGTGGTGCTCGACCCGCGCGCGAGTTACACACTTGAGGATCGCAAGGCGCAGTTTGATCTGAGCATGAAGTTGATCGAGACGATGGCCCACATGAGCTACGGGGTATCCGCGATCGAAGGTGTTCGTAATGATGCCCGGAGCGCCGCTGCCAAGCTGGCGCAGAAGGACCCCCTGCAGGCCCGGCTCTCGCACCTAGCGGAGCAGTGCGACCAGTTCCGCTCCAAGATTGTCGCCACCAAAGAGGGCGGGGCAATCACCGGAGAAGAGCGCATTCGCGAGCACCTGGGCGAGGTCTACGGGTACGTCAACAATTACGGAGGCCGGCCCACGGAATATCAGACTGAGCGCGCAGCCTCACTCGCGCGTGAACTGGAGGACGTAATTACCGACTTCCGCAAGCTCACCGATCAGGAACTGCCCGCCGTCAACAGCACCCTGAAGAAGAAGAAAATGCAGGTCATCCCGGTCTTGCAGGAGGACGAGTGGCGAAAGCAACACCAGGATGACTCCTCCGCTCCAGGAACCCGCAGCGGCATGCAAGAAACAGACTAAGCTGCCCTAGTTACTGGTGGCTGTACCTCTCGCCGCGGAGCCTCCGCCGCGGCTCGCCAGCCAGGAAGAGAGCTGTGTCGCCTGCTGCGACTTCAAGTCGATACAGGTATCGATCCTCTCCAGCGACTGTTTGAAGGTCCGCTGCGCCGAGTCGGAGGGGTGAGCGGCGAAGAATTCCTTTACCTCTTCTCTCATCGCAGGATCGCAGAAGGAACTGGTGCTCCCCTGGACCTGGTCACCGGCGAAGGGACCTCCGGCTTTCTGAACGTCTGCCCAGTGCGAGCGAACAAAATCCCAGGCGATAGTCTGTCCTGCGGACGACGCCATCACTGCCCCGATCAGTCCTAGTGCATCCTGGGAGCGGACCTCCGGCGAAACGGCGAACTCCAACGTTCGGGTGACGAGCTTGGGATCGGTGAAGGTGGATAAGCCATAGAAGTACCGGTAGTATTCCTCCGGAGTCTTGGCTTCTCGCATTGCCGCTAGAACCTTGTCGTAGAAAGCGGCGTCTCCGTTGGAGGCCGACACGCCCAGGGCCGCAGCCGCCAGATCGCTGCTGACCGAAGATGGATCGCTAAGCGATTGTTCTGCCAGTTTCCTGGCCTCCGTCACAGCGTCGGGATCGCTTGCCGTGTTCCCCAGGACATCCAGCAGCCTGGCGCGGAGAGGCCTTTGGTCTTCCGCTTCTCCCGGAGCGGGTGCCCAGCCGATCCGCTTGGCGAGAGGATTCAATGTGGTCTGTATCCAGGTCTGATAGCTGTCGCGATCGCTCGCTGTCACCAGGTACTTGCCGATGAACTTCAACTGGTTGATGAGTGCAGCCAGCACCGCGCTGGTACGGTCATCCTTTATCCCCTCAGCCAGGGTGAGATAGTCGCCCACGGGCTGCCGCCCGATTCGTACTGACGCCCACACGTCCGCCAAGAGCATGGTCCGCTCCAGCGGCGTGAGCGACATCTCCGCGGCCTGTGCCAGCTTCCGCATGTCCTGCGATCCGTAGCCGCTGCGGTAGTATCCGTTGCCGCCGCCATTGATAACCACCCAAGCCGGGCAGCTTGACAGTGTGAAGGTGTCTTCTTTCTTGGTCAGCAGCGAACAAGACTCTTCGCTTCCTCCGCCAGCAGTTCCGGCCTTCAGGCAAACCGGAATCTGCCATAACTGCGGGCTGCCCGCGTTGAGCAGCGTGCGGTCGTAGTAGTAGCGCTCCTGGTTGAGGCTGACCGTGGCAGTGTCGCCGTGGCATTCGAAGCGGGCACTGACCATGGGCACGCCCGCCTGCTGCACGAACGTCGGCATAATCTTGTCCACCGGCTTGCCCGACACTCGCGCCAGCGTGCTGGAGAAATCTTCGGCAGTGGCATTGCCATAGGCGTGCTCTTTCAGGTAGGCGTTGACGCCGTCGCGAAACGCATCCTGCCCCAGGTATGCCTCCATCATTCGCAGGACCGCAGCCGCCTTTCCATAGGCGATTCCGTCAAAGAGCTCAAGGATCTGGCCCGGCGTCTCCGCCGGCTGGTGGATGGGGCGAGTGCTGGCGAGAGAGTCAATGTTCATCGCTCCGAAGGTGGTCAGAATATCTCCACGGCCCACCTCATCAAGCAAGGTATGCCATTCGGGCTTCCAGGCTTCGATGGGCTTGCTCTCCATCCACGTCGCAAAGCCCTCGTTCAGCCAGACGTCGTCCCACCACTGCATGGTCACCAGGTCGCCGAACCATTCGTGGGCGATCTCGTGGGAGACTGTGATGGCGACATTTTTTTTCTGGCCCAGAGATGCGCGTTGCTCATCCAACTGCATATCCGCTTCGCGGAAGGTAATCAGCCCGACATTTTCCATAGCGCCGGCCGAAAAGTCGGGCAGGCCGATCAGATCGAGCTTTCCGTAGGGATACTTGATTCCAAAATATTGATTGAAGTAGTGCAGGAAGTTCTCGCTCGCTGCCAGGGCAAACTTGCCCAGTTCTTTTTTCTCCGGCGTGCCATAAACCCGGATTGGAATCCCGTCGGCGGAACCCTCGAGATACTCGAAGTTGCCGACGGCAAAGGCGACCAGGTACGAAGACATCTTCTGCGAAGTAGCAAAACGTACGGTGTGCTTCTTTCCAGGCCCCGGAGTGTCGGTAACGACGTTCGTATTTGCGATCGCTGTGAGTCCCTGGTCGGCAATCAAGGTCAAATCAAACGTTGCCTTGTAGGCAGGCTCGTCAAAGCAAGGAAAGGCGCGCCGGGCATCGGTCGATTCGAACTGCGTGGCAGCGTACTTACGGCCGTGGTCGTCCTTGCCGCCATAGAACCCGCGCATCTGGTCGTTCAAGATTCCGGTGAATTTGAGGTGGATGGTGGCCGGCCCGGGCTGGATCTCGGAGGAAAAGTCCAGCGTGGCCATCTCCTTCTCTTTGTCCAGGGTGACTGTAGCTCTCTGGTTGGCCCCCTGACTCGTGATGGATGCTTCGTGGAACGTGATCTCCGCGGAATTGAGCTCGATCTGGTGCGTGGGCTGCTGCACCTGGACCCAAATGGTTTCGTCCCCCGTAAAGCTTCCCTGTTCGAGATTCGGCGCCAGGGTTAAACGGTAGTTGTTGGGAACGACGATGCGCGACAGGCGCTGGGCCCCAGCAAATGCAACTCCGAACAGAATGCAACTCAACAAGACGAAAATCCGTTTCATGCTCTCTCCGCCATTTTCTATTTAAGGGTTGGTGTTTCCCCAGCGCGATCTGAAACCTGGGCCTAGTTTAGACCATCGAGGCTGGCGATCGTTAGCGTTTGCCAGCAGGAATGATGGCAGGGTGGGCTTTCCTAAACCCTGGCGAGCTTCGCGCTTAAGATCTCGAACCGCAGAGATCGCGAAGAGCGATCGCAGAGAACGCAGCGGTTCCCCCGTCCGAAGCTCCACTCGAAAGCTGCTGCCAGCTGACTCTTTCATCCAACAACATACAATTGTCTTGTTTCGTCGCCCCCTTTGGCGATTGTTACAATTCCGTGGTTTGAACGTCTAAATTGCGCGTTTGCCAACCAAATCTCGAGGTCCTCTATATGCGTTTGTCGCTTCTGGCTGCGATCCTGTTCACTCTGACTCTGGCGCCGGGGGTTTTCGCGGCCCCTCCCGGCGATACCATGCCGGAGCTTGAGCGCTTCAGCCCTTCCCAGGTAGATCGCTCGCTCGACCCCTGCTCCGATTTCTTCCAGTACGCCTGCGGCAAGTGGATGAAGGCCAACCCGATCCCGCCGGACCAGACCAGCTCCGGGACCTTCACCCAGCTCTTCATCTGGAATGTGTCGGCGGTCCGCAACACGCTCGAAGATGCTGCGAAGGCCACGAATCGCACGCCGGTTGAGCAGAAAGCCGGCGACTACTACGCCGCGTGCATGGATGAAACTGCCATCAACAAGGCCGGGATTGCGCCGTTGAAGCCAGCACTGGACCGCATTGCCAAAATGCAGAAATCGGACCTGCCGGAAGTGATAGCCTCGATCCACCAGATCACCCGGCCCGCAGACCTGAATTTCATCGAGGCCCAGTACCCGGGAGTGCTGTTCGGCGTGTACGCCGCCCCTGATTTCGATGATGCCCGCATCACCCTTGCGGTGCTTGATCAGTCCGGCATGGGACTGCCGGGACGAGAGTTTTATCTCAACGACGACGACAAATCGAAGGAGATCCGTGAGCAGTACCTGAAATACATCGCGACCATGCTCGAACTCAGTGGTGAGGCGCAGGCCAAGGCTGCGAGCGATGCGACGGCCGTGATGGCGATTGAAAACGGACTGGCTAACGCCGCCATGGACATCGTTGTCCGCCGCGATCCCAAGAACCTGAACCACAAGATGTCACTCGCCCAAGTGCAGGCCTTGACCCCATCATTCAACTGGAGCCACTACCTCAAGGCAATGCAGGCGCCAGCTTCGCCTCAGTACCTGGTCACCGCGCCAGACTTTTTCCGTGGGATGGACAAGTTGATTGCCTCGGAATCCGTGGACCACTGGCGTGCCTATCTGCGGTTCTCCATCATGCGATCCATGGCGACATTCCTCAGCCAGCCGATCCTCGAAGCCAATTTTGACTTCTTTGGCCGCAAGCTGGGAGGAGCGAAAGAGATGCAACCCCGCTGGCGGCGCTGCTCGCTGAACGCGGACGCCGATTTAGGCGAGGCAGTCGGCCAAGCCTATGTCGCCAAGTACTTCACTCCTGAAGCCAAGGAACGCATGCTGACCATGGTGCAGGGGATCAAGACCGCGCTGCACCAGGACATCGACGCTGCTAGCTGGATGTCGCCACAAACCAAGCAGCTTGCGCACGCCAAGCTGAACGCGCAGGTGGACAAGATTGCCTATCCCGACCACTGGCGGGACTACTCTTCCGTGCAGATCAAACCCAACGATTTTATGGGCAACGTCGAACGCTCGGCCAAGTTTGAAATCGACCGTCGTATGGCCAAGTTCGGCAAGCCTTCTGATCGCACGGAATGGGGAATGTCTCCGCCGACGGTGAACGCGTACGAAGATGCGCAGACCAACACCATCAACTTCCCTGCCGGCATTCTGCAGCCGCCGTTCTTTGACGCGAAAGAGATTGATGCCGTGAACTATGGCGCGATTGGCGCGGTGATTGGCCACGAGATCACCCACGGCTTCGACGATCAGGGGCGCAAGTTCGACGCGGACGGTAACCTCAAAGACTGGTGGACCGCCACCGACGCCGCTAACTACGACGACCGCGACAAGTGCATCCAGGACGAATATACCCAGGACATTCCCGAGGCCGGAGGCGGGGTCAAGCAGAACGGCAAACTCTCCGCCGGGGAAGATACCGCAGACAACGGCGGCGTCCACCTCACGCTGTCGGCCTTGCAGGAGACACTTAAGGCGCAGGGTAAAGAGCTCGATTCTCCCGCGGGGAACGGCCTGACCGAACTGCAGAGCTTCTTTGTGGGCTATGCCAACGTGTGGTGCGGCGAGGTGCGTCCGGAGACGGCGCGTACGCTGGTGATGACGCAGGGCCACTCGCTAGGCCACTACCGGGTAAATAACGTGGTAGCGAACATGTCGGAGTTCGCGCACGCCTTCGGCTGCCGCGCCGGCCAACCGATGGTGCATGCCAACGCGTGCCGAGTGTGGTGAAATCAAATTGTCATGCTGAGCGGGGTGGCGGTTTCGCGTAGCGAAACCGCCGCGAAGTCGAAGGATCCCATACGCCAGGAAAGCGACCGCCGGGTTCCTGGTGGCCCACTCAAGCCCGGTTTTGGCTTGAGTGGGGAAGTTCCACCGCTGGACTCAGGGTTCCCGCCGCTCGTTCGCGTTTTCTTGCCGTCCACTCCGATTCGATCTTGACTCGTCCTTCCACGCCGGCAGCGAAGTGTCGAAAGCTGCTCCACGGCCAATCCTCCGGACGATCGCATAAACCCCTCTTCACCGGATTGTTGTGAAGATAGCGCACTTTCTGCTCAAACTGCCGATGAGTGCGAACGTTAAAATCGTAGTAGCGCTTTTGCCAGAAATGCTTGGCATCCCCGATGAACCGCCGCGACACTCCCTGCTTCAGTGATTTCACGGCACCGGCCAGGGTGCAGTCTTGCGGCCGACGAAGCCAGTCGTAGTCCGCCTTGTAGCCCAAACCGGGCTTGAGGAGGTCATCTTCCAGTTGGGGTTCGCTGAGCAAAAGGTGAACGTGCTCCGGCATGAGGACATAGGCGTAAATGTAGAGTCTGTAACAACGCCGCACGCGCTCCAGGGCCGACTCGAAGGTTCGGCGAATCTCATCGCTATTTAACAATGGATGCCGATGGTAACAG
>Ga0335082_10004806_pt1 | contig 14757 bp, 14 predicted proteins | sample Lox_Sample_41_FD_206718 | JGI IMG/M metagenome (GOLD analysis project Ga0335082, IMG submission 206718) | Soil microbial communities from Loxahatchee National Wildlife Refuge, Florida, United States - Lox_Sample_4.1 | ecosystem: Environmental > Terrestrial > Soil > Wetlands | place: USA...
AAAGGCGATGGAGGCGCGCATAGATCCCACGATCCGCGACCTGAAAGGACGCATCGAGCCCCGCCTCGTGGCGCCCGGACATTGCACGGGCTGGCGAGCGAAGGCGAAGCTCGCTCAGACCTTCGCCCCAGGACGGTACGCGCCGAGCGTGGTCGGAACGCTCTACCGCCTGAGCCAGCCCCCGCCGCCGGCGAAGCGATAAGAATCCCTCTCCCGCCGGGAGGCGGGAGAGGAAGGGGCCCGGCGCGCAGCGCCGGGAAGGTGAGGGTGATTGCCGCGGAAACGCCCTCGCCCTCCCGCGCTTCGCGCGGGCCCCAACCCTCTCCCGCGCAGCGGGAGAGGGACTCTTATCCCTTCGGCGGTGGGGGTTGGCTCAGGCGGCGGAGAACGTCGTCGAGCTGCTCGAGCGACTGGTAGCGGATCGTGATCGTGCCGCCGGAACCGGCGGGATCGACGCTGACGACGAGGCCGAGCACCGCCGAGAGGTCGCGCTCGAGGGCGCGGGTGTCGGCATCCTTGCCGTCGCTGGATTCGGCAGGGAGGCGGCGCGGGCGCGGCTTCGTCGGGCCGCGCTTTGCGAGACGCTCGGTCTGGCGCACGTTGAGGCCGCGCCGCACGACCTCGCCCGCGAGCGCCGCGGGATCGGTCGCGGTGAGGAGCGCGCGCGCATGGCCCGCGGTGAGCATGCCCTCGTCGAGGAGCCGCTTCACCGGCAGCGGCAAGTCCAGAAGCCTGAGCGTGTTCGCGACGTGGCTCCGGCTCTTGCCGACGGCTTGCGCGACCGCGTCCTGGGTGTGGCTGAACTCCTCGAGCAGGCGGCGATAGGCCTCGGCCTCCTCGAGGGGCGAGAGGTCCTGGCGCTGGAGGTTCTCGACGAGCGCGATCTCCAGCGCCTCGCGGTCATCGATCTCGCGGACGACGACGGGAACCTCGTGGAGCTGCGCCATCTGCGCCGCGCGCCAGCGCCGCTCGCCCGCGATGATCTCGTACTCGCCCGCGCGGCTCGGGTCATGCCGCACCAGAAGCGGCTGCAAGACCCCCTTCTCGCGGATCGACTGCGAGAGCGCCTCGATCGCGGCGGGATCGAATTTGTGCCGGGGCTGATAGCGTCCGGGATGCAGGAGGTCGACGCGGACGCGATGCGTCGCCAACTCCGCTGCGGGCGCCTCCTCCTCGCCGAGGAGCGCCGAAAGGCCGCGGCCCAGGTTGCGCCGCCTCGCCTCGTCGATCATGCGGGCACCCGATGCTCGCGCCGCAGCACCTCGCCCGCGAGATGCACGTAGGCCTGCGCGCCCGGACAGTCGAGGTCGTAGAGCAGCACGGGCTTCCCGTGCGAGGGCGCCTCGGAGACGCGGACGTTCCGGGGGATCACGGTCTCATAGACCTTGCTGCCGAAATGCCCGCGCACGTCCTCGGCGACGAGGCCGCTCAGGTTGTTGCGCTTGTCGAACATGGTGAGGACCACGCCCTGGATCTCGAGGCCGGGGTTGAGATGCTTCCTGACGCGCTCGATGGTGCGGACGAGGTGGCTCAGCCCCTCGAGCGCGTAGAACTCGCATTGCAGCGGTACGAGCACCGCATGCGCCGCGACCAACGCGTTGAGCGTCAAGAGCCCGAGCGAGGGCGGGCAGTCGATGAGGACGTAGTCGTAGTCGAGCTCGGCGCGCGTGAGCGCGTCGCGGAGCCGGAACTCCCGGCGCTCCATTTCCACGAGCTCGACCTCGGCGCCGGTGAGATCGACCGAGGCCGGAACGATGAACAAACCGGGAACGACGGTCGGCACTGTTGCGTCGGCAAGGGGCCGATCCGCGAGCAGCACGTCGTAGCTCGTCACGGCACGCGCCTGGCGGGAAATGCCGAGGCCGGTGCTGGCATTGCCCTGGGGATCGAAATCGATGACGAGAGCGCGCTTCTGCGCCGCGGCGAGCGCGGTCGCGAGATTGATCGCGGTCGTGGTCTTGCCGACGCCGCCCTTCTGGTTCACGACCGCGAGGATCCGCGGCACGCGAGGCTTCTCAGGAATCGCTGCCTCGGTCTGGGGGTCGGTCGGGAGCATGGCGGAGCCCCTCCAATCTCAATATATGGCCCTTGTCATCGCTCAGACTGGCCAGAACTTGTGTTTGCATTATCCACTCGCGCTGCGCGGCGGTCAATTCATCCGCGATATCGGCACCCTTGAGGAAGAGGCAAACGGTGGACTCGCGCAGGAACGGCGCGCTCCAGCGCAGGAGTTGCGGCAGCGGTGCGAGCGCTCGCGCAGTGACGGCATCGGCGCCGAAGGGCGCGACCTTCTCGATCCGCTCGACGTGGAGGGTGACCGCAGCCTTGGCGACGCGCGCGGCTTCCCGCAGAAACTCCGCCTTCCGCCGGTCCGACTCGATGAGATGCACCTCCGGCACGCCGAGGATGGAAAGGACGAGGCCCGGCAGCCCTGCCCCGCTTCCGAGATCGACCAGAACGCGCGCCGCGGGCGGGAGGTGACGCATGAGTTGGCCGCTGTCGAGGATATGCCGGCGCCAGACATCGCCGAGGCTCGCGGCGCTCACGAGGTTGATGCGGGGGTTCCAGCTCCGCAGCAGCGCCACGTACGCCTCAAGCCGCGCCAGCGTTTCACGTGAAACGCCGAGGAGTCTGGCGCAGTCGGACGGGCTGAGCGGCATGGCGGCAGCTTAGAGTCCCTCTCCCGCGCGCGGGAGAGGGTTGGGGCCCATTGCGAAGCAATGGGAGGGTGAGGGCGGCAGAGCGTCCCTGGCTGGCCCCCTCACCCTCCCGCGCTGCGCGCGGGCCCCTCCCTCTCCCATCTCCGATGGGAGAGGGAGTCAGGCGGCTTTGCGGACGTATTTGAGAAGCGCGACGAGCGCTGCGGGCGTTACGCCGGAGATGCGGCCGGCGGCGCCGAGCGTCGTGGGGCGGGCAGTGCGGAGCTTGCCGCGGATCTCCGCGGAGAGGCTGCCGATGGAGTCATAGTCGAGATCGGGCGGCAGCGTGAGCGCCTCGTCCTTGCGGAAGGCGCGGATGTCCGCCTCCTGGCGCTCGAGATAACCGGCGTAGCGGGCGTCGATCTCGAGCTGCTCCGCGATGGCCGGCGGGATAGCCGCGAACTCGGGCCAGACGGCGCAGAGGCGCGCATGGTCGATGCCGGGATAGGCAAGCAATTCGGCCGCGCTTCGGGGAATCCCGTCCTCGTTGACGGCGATCCCGCGGGCACGGAGCGCGGGCGGCGTCAAGCGGAGGCTGCGGCTCAGGACCCGGGCTGCCTCGAGCGCGCCGATCTTCGCCTCGAAGGCCGCCTTCCGCTCGGGGCCGACGCAGCCGATCGCGATGCCCCGCGGCGTGAGCCGCTGGTCCGCATTGTCCGCGCGGAGCACCAGGCGGTATTCCGCCCGCGAGGTGAACATGCGGTAGGGCTCGTTCGTGCCCCGCGTGACGAGATCGTCGACGAGGACGCCGATATAGGAGCTCGCGCGGTCGAAGGTGACGCCGTCCCCGCCCCCGGCAGAAATCGCGGCATTGAGGCCCGCGACCAGCCCCTGTGCCGCCGCCTCCTCGTAGCCGGTGGTGCCGTTGATCTGGCCCGCAAAATAAAGGCCGCGAACGCGCTTCGTCTCCAGCGTCGGATAGAGCTCGCGGGGATCGACGAAGTCGTACTCGATGGCATAGCCCGGCCGCAGCATCGTCGCGCGCTCGAGCCCGGGAATGGTCTTGAGCAGCTCCGTCTGGACCTCCCGCGGGAGCGAGGTCGAAATGCCATTGGGGTAGACCGTGGGATCGTCGAGCCCCTCCGGCTCCAGGAAGATCTGATGCCGCTCGCGGTCGGCGAAGCGCACGACCTTGTCCTCGATCGAGGGGCAGTAACGCGGGCCGGTGCTCTCGATCTGGCCGGAATACATGGGCGCGCGGTGCAGGTTCGCGCGGATGATCGCGTGCGCGGCCGGGGTCGTCGCGGTGATGTGGCACGGGAGCTGCGGCGTCTCGATGCGCTTCGTCAGGAAGGAGAAGGGCTGCGGCGGCTCGTCGCCCGCCTGGGGCTCCAGCCCGGCGAAGTCGATGGTTCGACCGTCGAGCCGGGGCGGCGTTCCAGTCTTGAGCCGTCCGAGCCGGAATCCGATCCGGCTCAGCGTCGCCGAAAGACCCAGCGCCGGCGCCTCGCCCACCCGGCCTGCCGGGATCTTCTCCTCGCCGAGATGGATGAGGCCGCGCAGGAAGGTTCCGGTGGTCAGAATCACCCGCCCCGCCGGGAGTGTCTCCCCGGCGGCCGTCCGCACCCCCGCGATCCCGCCATCCATTCCGATCACGAGGTCCTCGGCGGCTCCTTCGCGGATCTCCAGGCGCGGCTGCTCCCTGAGGATCGCCTGCATCGCCTCGCGATAGAGGCGGCGATCGGCCTGCGCCCGGGGTCCCCGGACCGCGGGCCCCTTGCTGCGGTTGAGGACCCGGAACTGGATCCCCGCCCGGTCGGTCGCACGGCCCATGACGCCGTCGAGGGCGTCGATCTCCCGGACCAGATGCCCCTTGGCGAGGCCGCCGATCGCGGGGTTGCAGGACATCTCGCCGATGGTCGCGGCCTTATGCGTCAGCAGCAGCGTGCGGGCACCGAGCCGCGCGGAGGCAGCCGCCGCCTCGCAGCCCGCATGGCCTCCGCCGATCACGATGACGTCGTAGCCGCTCATGGCGGCGCACTCTACGGAGGGGGATTACCCCTGTCAAAGAACGCCGATAGGCACCGTGTTTCACGTGAAACCCTGCTCCGCGCCGGCGTCCGTTGACACCCCCGGCAGCGCACAGCATAGACGGGGGCATGGTACAGCCGCGATGGTGGAGCCTCGCCTGGCCCGGGCTTTGTGCGACGTTGACGGGTGTCGGCTTCGCCCGGTTCTCCTATACGGCGCTGATCCCCTTCCTCGTGGGCGCAGGCGAGGTCTCGGCGACCCAGGCCGACTATCTCGGCGCCGCCAATCTCGCGGGCTATTTCCTGGGCGCCTGGATCGCGAGCGCCCTCGCCCAGCGGCTCGGCTCCGCCCTCTGCATCCGCGGCGGTTTCGTTCTGACGGCGCTGGGCCTCGGGCTCTGCGTCATCCCCGGCGGCTTCTGGTGGATCGCGCCCTGGCGGCTCCTGACGGGAATCACCGGCGGCGTGCTGATGGTGCTGGGGCCGAGTTTCCTGCTGACGCAGGCGCCCCCGGCGGTTAGAGGCCGGATCGGGGGCGTAATTTACGCCGGGGTGGGGCTGGGTGCCGGATTTGGAAGCCTTCTCGTGGCCCCGCTGGCGTCGATCGGGCCAGCGTGGGCGTGGGCGGGATTGGCTCTGGGCTCAGCGCTCTCCGCGGCAATAACTTGGACGCGCTGGCACGACGGCTTTGCCGGGGCCGCGCCCGGCGCGATCCGCCACGCGAAGACGCCCATCACGCTCCCGCTGCTGCTGGGCGGCCTCGCCTTTGCGGCCGATGGGGCGGGCTTCATCCCGCACTCGATCTTCTGGGCGGACTTCGTCACCCGCGAGCTCGGCCGCGGTGCCGCGATCGGCAATGCGACCTGGCTGCTCTTCGGCTTCGGCGCGGTCTTCGGGCCAAGCCTCGCGGGCGCGCTCGGCGATCGGATCGGCTTGAGCCGCGCCCTCCTCGTCGTATTCGCGATCAAGTCGATTGCGGTCGCGATGCCCTTCGTATTCACGGGCCTACCGCTGCTTGCGGTCTCGGTGCTCGTCGTCGGCGCGCTTACGCCCGCCATCCCCGCGGTCTTCGCGGGGGTCGTCGCGGAGCAGGTGCCGGCGCGCGACCAAGCGCGCCTTTGGGGCCTCGCGACGCTCGGCTTCGGAGTGGCACAGGCTGCAGGCGGCTGGGCCTTCTCCTACGCCTACAGCCTCACGGATCGCTATCAGCCGCTCTATCTCGCCGGCGGCGCGATCGAGGCGCTCGGAGCCATCTGCGCCTTGGTCGCGATCCTTACGGCCCGGCGCGGCTGACGCCGTCCGCTCTGTCCGGGATAGTTAAAGGCGCTCGGTAGCGGATATCGCGCCGGACAACGATCCGCGCAGGCGACACCGTTTGCACGCCATCCGCTTGCTGATCCCTGCTGCTACATGAAGACACCGGGCGGCAACGCCACCCTGCCCGACCAGCTTTCTTGGAATCCGTCGTCGCACCAAATGGCGGACACCAAGATGTGCGTCTCCGGGTAATAGTCGAGCTGATAGGAGCAGCTCGCTCCTCTCACCTCGACGGCACCGCCACGAGACTGCGCATACGCGCTGCCCTGGACGACGAGCGCGCCCACCAAGCCTACGGCCATGAGAACAAATTTCATCGCTGCCCCCTCTGATCCTTTCGTACGAAAAATAATGCCAAAGGATCATTTCCGCCAGGGGAATTTCACGATGCTTTAGGCAGCATTGAGCCGCTGGATGCTTTAGCTACTTTCCGATGCAGAACTCGCGGAAGATCAGGTCGAGCAAATCCTCGACATCGACGCGGCCGGTGATGCGGCCGAGCGCGCGGGCCGCGAGGCGAAGATCCTCCGCGGCGAGCTCCGGCAGCGCCGCGGTCTCGTAGCGTCCGAGCGCAGCCGCGCACTCCTCGAGCGAGGCGCGATGGCGCGCGCGGGTGAGCGCCGGCGCGGCGCTTGCGTCCCAACGCGCTGCGATCTCGCGGATGAGCCGTTGCAGCAGCGCATCGAGACCTATTCCAGACGCCGCGGAAATTCGCGCTGCCTTCCCGCCGCCTAGACGGTCGGCCCAATCCGCGGCGCTGTCGCGCGGGAGTAAATCGATTTTGTTCGCGATCACGATGGTGTCGCGATCGATGACCGCGCCTACGGGACCACCCGCCTCTTTCGCGCGGCCGGCATCGAGGATCACGAGTTTAAGATCGGCGCCGGCGGCGCGCGCCTCGGCCCGGCGCACACCTTCGGCCTCGATGCTGTCCGACGTCGGACGCAGCCCCGCGGTGTCCGCGACCGTGACCGCATATCCTCCGAGATCGAGGTGCACCTCGATCACGTCCCGGGTCGTGCCGGCAATCGCCGAGGTGATGGCAGCCTCGCGCTGCGCCAGCCGGTTCAGCAGCGTCGATTTCCCCGCATTGGGGGGCCCCAGGATCGCAATCGAGAGGCCCTCGCGCAGGCGCTCGCCTCTGCGGTCGTCGGTCAGATGCCCGGATACCTCTGCCCTGATTGCCTGGATTTCTGACCGGACGGCATCCATAATTCCAGTTGGGAGCCCTTCGTCCGGGAAATCGATCTCCGCCTCGATCCGCCCCAGAGCGCGGACCAGCCGCTCGCGCCACCCCTCATACAATCGACCGAGCTCGCCGGAGAGCTGCCGCAGCGCCTGCCGACGCTGAGCCGCCGTCTCCGCCGCGACGAGGTCGGCGATCGCCTCCGCCTCCGTGAGGTCGAGTTTGCCGTTCTCGAAGGCCCGGCGCGTGAATTCGCCCGGATTTGCGAGCCTCAATCCGGGATTCCGCCCCAATACGCCCAGAATGGCGTCCGTCACCGCTCTCCCGCCGTGAAGATGCAACTCCACGACATCCTCGCCGGTATAACTCCGGGGCGCCGGAAAAAGCACGGCCATGCCCTGGTCGATGAGATCGCCGCTCTCGGGGTCGCGAAAGCTCGCGCGCCGCAGCTCTCGTGCGCGCGGGATCGCGGCTCCCAGGGCTCGGAGCGCCGCCGTCGCCCTCGGACCGGAAATCCGGATCACCGCAATTCCCGCCCGGCCCGGGGCGGTGGCGCAGGCGAAGATCGTGTCGTCGAAGGAACGGGTCACGCGCGTGCGAATGAGACGCAGGAATCAGGTTGAGCCGAATGCGGCGGACGACCACTATCGGCCCCGCCATGACCCGCCGCAACGTCCTCGCCAGCGAGACCAGCCCCTACCTCCTCCAGCACCGGGACAATCCCGTAGCCTGGCAGGCCTGGGGTCCCGAGGCCTTCGCCGCCGCCAAGGCGGAGGACAAGCCGATCCTGCTCTCGGTCGGCTATGCCGCCTGCCACTGGTGCCACGTCATGGCGCATGAGAGCTTCGAGAATCCCGAGATCGCCGAGCTCATGAACGAGCACTTCATCAGCATCAAGGTCGACCGCGAGGAGCGGCCGGACGTCGACGCGATCTACCAGCACGCGCTCGCGCTCCTCGGCGAGCAGGGCGGCTGGCCGCTGACGATGTTCCTGACGCCGGAGCGCGAGCCCTTCTGGGGCGGAACCTATTTTCCGCCGGTGCAGCGCTGGGGCAGGCCCGGCTTCTCGCAGGTGCTGCTGGCGCTCGCGAAGGCCTATCGCGAGGACCGCGAGGCCGTGACCAAGAATGCGACGGCGCTCAAGCAGGGCCTCGCACGGCTCTCGCAGCCGACGGCGGGCGAGGGCATCTCGATGGAGCTCACCGACGCCGTCGCGGACCGTCTCGCGCGGGAGATCGACTGGACGCATGGCGGCATCGGCGACGCGCCGAAATTCCCGCAGGCGAGCCTGATGAACGTGCTCTGGCGCGCGTTCCGGAGAAGCGGCGCCGAGGCCCTGGGCAAGGCCGTGACGCTCACGCTCGACCGCATCTGCCAAGGCGGCATCTACGATCACCTCGGCGGCGGCTTCGCGCGCTACAGCGTCGACCGGCGCTGGCTCGTGCCGCATTTCGAGAAGATGCTCTACGACAACGCCCAGCTCCTGGAGCTGCTGACGCATGCCTGGCAGGCGACGGGGAAGCCGCTCTATGCGGAGCGCGCGGCCGAGACGGTGGATTGGCTCGCGCGCGAGATGCGCCAGAAGGAAGGCGGCTTCTCCTCGAGCCTCGATGCCGACAGCGAGCACGAGGAAGGCAAGTTCTACGTCTGGAGCGCAGCCGAGATCGACGCGCTGCTGGGCCCGCGCGCCGCGCGCTTCAAGGAAGTCTACGACGTGACGCCTGAAGGCAATTGGGAGGGACACTCGATCCTCAATCGCCTCGAGAGCATGGAGCGCCTCGACGAGGCGGCCGAGCGCGAGCTCGCGGAGGATCGCGCCCTCCTGCTGCAAGCGCGCGGGAGCCGCGTGCGTCCCGGCCTCGACGACAAAGTGCTCGCGGATTGGAACGGGCTCGTGATCGCCGCGCTCGCCTATGCAGCACCGGCCTTCGGCAAGCCGGAATGGCTCGCGCTCGCGGAGGCCGCCTTCGCCTTCGTCCTGAAGGAGATGACTGCGAGCGATGGCCGCCTCCGGCATAGCTGGCGCGCCGGCCGCGCCGCGCATCCCGCGACGCTCGAGGACTACGCCAATCTCTGCCGCGCGGCCTTGCTGCTCCACGAGGCGACGGGCGACGCCGGTTATGTCGATCGGGCCCGCGCCTGGGCCGAGATCGTGGAGCGGCACTATGCCGACGCAGCCGGCGGAGGCTATTTCGTCGCCGCCGACGACACCGAGGCTCTGCTGACCCGGCCTAAGATGGTGCAGGACGCGGCCACGCCCTCAGGGAACGGCACTTTCGTCGAGGTGCTGACGCGGCTGCACTATCTCACTGGCGAGGAGCGCTACCGCGAGCGTGCCGTGGACGCGGTTGCGGCCTTCGCGGGCGACGTTCCCAAGAACTTCTTCCCCTTCGGCTCGCTCCTCAACGGCAACGAGACTTTGCGGCGAGCGGTGCAGATCGTGATCCGCGGCCGCCGCGGCGAGGCCCGCGCTGAGGCGCTGCTCTCGGCGGTCAATGCGGTGTCGTTGCCGACGCGCGTGCTCTCGATCGTCGCGCCCGGCGCGGAGCTGCCGGCCTCGCATCCGGCCGCGGGCAAGGACCAGCTCTCGGGCGAAGCGACGGCCTATGTCTGCCGCGGTCCCGTGTGCTCGCTGCCGATCACCGAGGCGGCGGCGCTGCGGGCGGAGCTGTTGAAGAAATGAAAGCCTCAGCGCAGAGGTCGCCGAGGGAATGAAATGAATTAACCTTCCTCTGCGCCCTCTGCGCCTCCTTGGCGTCCTCCGCGCTAAAGCCTTTTTGGTATTTCCCATGCCCGAAATCACCGTCCCGAGCCCCCTAGGCCTCCTCGCAATCGAGGAAGACAACGGCGCCCTCGTCGCCCTTCATTGGCGACGAGCCCGCAAGGAGAAGCCGACGCCGCTCCTGCAGCGAGCCGCCGAGCAGCTCGCGGAGTATTTCGCGAAGCGGCGCCGCGACTTCGATCTCCCGATGAAGCCCGCGGGCTCGCCATTCGAGCACGCGGTCTGGGACGCGATGCTGCGCATCCCCTACGGCCAGACGCGCAGCTACGGCGAGGTCGCGCGCGAGGTCGAGGGCGACGCGCGCGACGTCGGCGCTGCCTGTGGCACGAACCCGCTCCCGATCCTCATCCCCTGCCACCGCATCCTCGCCGGCGGCGGCCGGCTCGGCGGCTACAGCGGCAAGGGCGGCGGCGAGACGAAGACGATGCTGCTGACGCTCGAGGGGGCGTTGCTGGTCTAGACCCTCACCCTCCCGCGCCACGCGCGGGCCCCAACCCTCTCCCGCAATCCGCGGGAGAGGGGAAATATCGTCCCTCTCCCACGAGGTGGGAGAGGGTTGGGGCCCATTGCAAAGCAATGGGAGGGTGAGGGCCGCTCAACGCGCTCGACATGCTCATTTTCGGGTTCTAAGGTTCGGCCCCTCTAGCAAAGCCTAGACGGGAGGGGTCATGACGGACATCACCATCCGCGCTGCCGATGGCGGCAGCTTCAGCGCCTATCAGGCGACGCCGAAATCCGGCAAGGGTCCGGGCGTCGTGCTGATCCAGGAGATCTTCGGCGTCAACAAAGTCATGCGCGACATCGCCGACCGGCTCGCGGGACAAGGCTATGCGGTGCTCTCCCCCGACCTCTTCTGGCGCCAGCAGCCGGGCATCCAGATCACCGACAAGACCGAGGCCGAGTGGGCGCGCGCCTTCGAGCTCTACAAAGGCTTCAACGAGGCAAAGGGCGTCGACGACCTCAAGGCGACGCTCGCGCATCTGCGGAAGCTCCCGGCCTGCACGGGCAAGGTCGGAAGCGTCGGCTACTGCCTCGGCGGCAAGCTCGCCTATCTGATGGCGACGCGCTCCGATGCGGATTGCTCAGTCGGATACTATGGCGTCGGCATCGAGGGCGCGCTCGAGGAGGCAAAGAACATCAGGAAGCCCCTCCTCCTGCACATCGCCGCCAAGGACCAATACTGCCCGCCGGAGGCGCAGGCGAAGATCCAGGCCAGCCTCAAGGGCAACGCGCATGTCGCGATCCACGTCTATCCCGGAATGGATCACGCCTTCGCGCGGCCCGGCGGCCAGCACTACGACAAGGCCAGCGCCGATCTCGCGAACTCGCGCACGGCCGAGTTCTTCAGGAAAAACCTCGCTTAGATTAGAAAGGAACCGCTCCATGCAAGTCCATGCCATCCGTTTCCACAAGGCCGGCGGCCCCGAAGTCCTGCAATGGGAGAGCGTCGAGGTCGGCAAGCCCGGCCCCGGCGAGGCGCGCGTGCGCCACACCGCGATCGGCCTCAACTACGTCGACACCTATGTGCGCTCCGGCCTTTATCCGGCGGCGCTGCCGAGCGGCCTCGGCGGCGAGGGCGCGGGTGTGGTGGAGGAGGTCGGCCCCGGCGTCACCGACATCAAGGCGGGCGACCGCGTCGCCTACGGCAACAGCCCGCTCGGGGCATATTCCGAGGCGCGCAACATGCCGGCCGACCGGCTCGTCGTGCTGCCCAAGGGCATAACGGACCAGCAGGGTGCCGCGATGATGCTCAAGGGCATGACGACGCAGTACCTGATCCGCCAGATCCATCGCGTCTCCAAGGGCGACATCGTCCTCTTCCATGCGGCCGCCGGCGGCGTCGGTCTCATCGCGTGCCAGTGGATGAAGGCCTTGGGCGCCACCGTCATCGGCACCGTCGGCAGCGACGAGAAGGCGAAGCTCGCGAAAGCGCACGGCTGCGACTATCCGATCGTCACCACCAAGGAGGACTTCGTCGAGCGCGTCAAGGAGATCACCAAGGGCGAGAAGCTCCGGGTGGTCTACGACAGCGTCGGCAAGGACACCTTCATGAAGTCGCTGGATTGCCTCAGGCCACTCGGCCTCATGGTGAGCTTCGGCCAGGCCTCGGGCTCCGTGGGTCCGGTCGATCTCGGCATCTTCGCTGCCAAGGGCTCGCTCTTCTTCACGCGCCCCACGCTCAACACCTACGCGGCCAAGCGCGCGGACATGCTCGCGATGGCGAAGGACCTCTTCGACGTCGTGCTCTCCGGCGCGGTCAAGATCGAGATCAACCAGACCTACGCGCTCAAGGACGCCGCGCAAGCCCACCGCGACCTCCAGAGTCGGAAGACCACGGGGTCGACGGTGTTTACGATCTGAGGCGCGCGGGGACAAGCCTCTGGGAGACGAGGGGGCAGTCCCAGGCCTGAAATTCGCTGCCGATACCGCCGGCGGGCGCCTCGGCCCGTGTCTTTTCTTGCCTACCAGCCGCCGGGCCCTTTGGCCCAGGCAGAGGCGCCTCGTCGCTTGAACCATTCATCCGCTCGCCCGTCTAACAGGTGCGTGGGAATTCGGGATCTCCCCGACATTCCCGCGCTCACTGAGTCAATCCATTCGGAGCCGGTGTCATGGCATTATGCAAAATGGGAATCGCAATCGTCGTCATCGCCCTCGGAGCAATGCTCTTCGCTCCGGGCAACCTTTCGGCGGGAACCATTCCGAATGGCGATCCCAATTTCTGCTACTCGGGCTGGGTGCTCAAATCCGCGAAGGATGGGTCGATCAGCTGGTATTTCTGCGCCGACTACACCGAGCTCTGAGCCGGCCCGCCTCCGCGAGAATGCGCACGAGGCCGAGCGCGCTCGCGGCGGGGCTGCCGTCCTCGACGAGGCGAGCGACAGGCTCGCAGAGGATTCCACCGGCGCCGCGCATGACGGGCCTCACTGCGCCGCGAGCGTCAGTCGAGCGAGGCCAAGGGGCGCGGATGCGCCCCGCCCGGCGTCCGAGGGACAGAAAGCCTAAGTGTTCATCGCCTCGAAGAAGTCCGCGTTGTTCTTGGACTGCTTCAGCTTGTCGATGAGGAACTCGAGACCGTCGACGGGCCCCATGGGCATGAGGACGCGGCGGAGCACCCACATCTTCGAGAGCACGGCCTTTTCCACCAGGAGCTCCTCCTTGCGGGTGCCGGACTTCGTGATGTCGAGCGCCGGGAAGGTACGCTTGTCCGCGACCTTGCGGTCGAGCACGATCTCGGAATTGCCGGTGCCCTTGAACTCCTCGAAGATCACCTCGTCCATGCGGCTGCCGGTGTCGATGAGCGCGGTCGCGATGATCGTGAGCGAGCCGCCCTCCTCGATGTTGCGCGCGGCACCGAAGAAGCGCTTCGGGCGCTGCAAGGCATTGGCATCGACGCCGCCCGTCAGCACCTTGCCCGATGAGGGCACGACGGTGTTGTAGGCGCGCGCGAGGCGCGTGATCGAATCCAGCAGGATCACCACGTCGCGCTTGTGCTCGACGAGGCGCTTTGCCTTCTCGATCACCATCTCCGCGACCTGCACGTGGCGCACGGCGGGCTCGTCGAAGGTCGAGCTCACGACCTCGCCTTTCACCGTCCGTGCCATGTCCGTCACCTCTTCCGGCCGCTCGTCGATGAGCAGCACGATGAGGTAGACCTCGGGATGGTTGCGCGATACCGCGTGCGCGATGTTCTGCAGCATCACCGTCTTGCCCGTCCGCGGCGGCGAGACGATGAGCGCGCGCTGGCCCTTGCCGAGCGGCGTGATGAGATCGATGACGCGCGTCGTCAGATCCTTCTTGGTGGGATCGTCGAGCTCGAGGATGAGCTTCTCGTCGGGATAGAGCGGCGTCAGGTTGTCGAAGTTGATGCGGTGGCGGACCTTCTCGGGGTCCTCGAAATTGATCTTGTTCACCTTGAGGAGCGCGAAGTACCGCTCGCCATCCTTGGGCGAGCGGATCTGCCCTTCCACGGTGTCGCCGGTGCGCAGCGAGAAGCGCCGCACCTGGCTCGGGCTCACGTAGATGTCATCGGGGCCCGGAAGGTAGTTGGCCTCCGGCGAGCGCAGGAAGCCGAAGCCGTCCTGCAGGATCTCGAGGACGCCGTCGCCGTAGATTGCGACGTCGTTCTCCGCGAGTTGCTTCAGGATCGCGAACATCATGTCCTGCTTGCGAAGCGCGGACGCGCTCTCGATCTGCAGCTCCTCCGCGAAAGCGAGGAGTTCGGCCGGGGATTTGTGCTTCAGTTCTTGGAGATTCATCGGGACGATCAAATGGTGAGACGGGAGCTGGTGAAGCTGTGCGACGCGCGCGGATGCCCGCACGAAACGCCGCTCGATGGGGAGACCCCTTCGCTCGCCCGACCGTGCTTGTTGCGCGTGTTTTTGTTCGCGGGGGGTCGTCGAAGGGACGTTGGGAGACGCACTCGAAGTGCGCGGGCTAAGCCTTAATCAAAACCGCGCCACAAGTCAAACCCGTTTGCGTGACAGTTTTTAGAACGGCCGGACCACGACGAGGATGACGATCAGGATCAGCAGCAAGGTCGGGACCTCGTTGACGGCGCGGTAGAAGATCGGGCGGCGTGCGTTGCGGTCCTCCGCGAGAGCCTTGCGCCAGCGCCCGAGCAGATGGTGGAAGCCCGTAAGCGCCGCCACGAGCAGCAGCTTCGCCCAGATCCAGAAGCGGTCCCACTCGACGGTCCCCGGGGTCAGCAGCAGCAAAATCCCGGAGAGATAGGTTGCAGCCATCGCGGGATTCATGATGCCGCGGAGGAGCCGACGCTCCATGGTCTTGAAAGTCTCGGACTGC
>Ga0335082_10004807_pt1 | contig 14757 bp, 15 predicted proteins | sample Lox_Sample_41_FD_206718 | JGI IMG/M metagenome (GOLD analysis project Ga0335082, IMG submission 206718) | Soil microbial communities from Loxahatchee National Wildlife Refuge, Florida, United States - Lox_Sample_4.1 | ecosystem: Environmental > Terrestrial > Soil > Wetlands | place: USA...
AGGCTCGCGCGATCGATGCCGAGCGCGCTCGCCGCGCCGGCGCCGAGCACGACGGCCGGCAGGCGCGACGTTGCGGCGTTCACGAACGCTCCGGCCGCGAGCCGCCCTTGCAGTGTCTGGAGCAAGTTGGTCGGTGTGGCGTACACCGTGATCGCGTTCGTGTTCGCGGCCGAGACGTGAGGGTTGCGATACACGTTGGCCGTGACGTCGCCGATTGCCGCCGCGCCGAGCACCGGTCCGATGCGGCGAATCATCGCGGGCGCCGTCGTGGGCAGCGTAAGGGCTTGACCCGAGAACGACTGACCGGGTGTGACGGTCAAGAGGTTGGTGCCGAGCGCGTCGATCTCGGCGACGAGCTGCGCCCGGCTCGACGTCGAGATGCCGAAGACGGCGACCATCGTCGCAATACCGACCGCGATGCTGCCGCCCGACAAGAACGTGCGCAACGGCCGGGCGCGGGACCCGAGGACCGAGAGTCCGATGACATCGCCGGCGCGGAGTCGGCTGCGCTCAGTCATCGCGAGGCCCGGTGTCGGATTCGACCGCGCCGTCGCGCAGGCGGATCGTGCGGTGCATCGCGTCGGCGAGCTGTTGATTGTGGGTGACGACGACGATGGTCGTGCCTGCCGCGTGCAGATCGAGGAGGAGCCGGAGGATGTCGTCACCCTGGCGCGAGTCGATGTTGCCGGTCGGCTCGTCGGCCAGGATCAGCGCCGGATCACCGACCAGCGCGCGCGCGATCGCGGCGCGCTGGCATTCGCCACCGGAGAGCTCGTTCGGGAGGTGCGACGCTCTGTGCGACAACCCCACGGCGTCGAGCGCGGCGAGGGCGGCGCGGCGCCGATCCGCGCGCGGTATGCCACGGTAGAGCAAACCGGTTGCGACGTTGTCGAGTGTCGTCAGGGTGGGGAGGAGAAAGAACTGCTGGAACACGAACCCGATGTGGTGTGCGCGCAGCGCGGAACGGGCCGCGTCGTCGAGGCCCTCGACCGCGATACCCGCGACACGAACCGTTCCGCGGCTCGGGCGTTCGAGCGTCCCGGCGATGGTGAGCAGCGTGGACTTGCCCGAACCCGACGGTCCGACGATCGCCGCGAGCTCTCCCGATGCGATCTCGAGCGTCACACCCCGCAGTGCCGCGACCGGCGAGGCGCCGCGATACGTCTTCGCGACGTCGCGCAGTTCGAGCGCCGTGCTCATTGCGCGACCACAACCGTGGTGCCGGCTGCGATGCCGCGCCCGGCGATCGCGACGGAAGTTCCGGTGAAGACCCCCGTCGTGACGCCGACGAGGCGATGCTGACCCGACGCCTCGACGGTCTCGACGCCGTAGCCGCCGTTCGCGAGCGCGAGCAGGGCGCCCACGGGGACGGCCAGCACGTTCGGAGCCGACTGGGTTACGAGCGACACCTGCACGTCGGCCGTCGCGTTCGCGGTCGCCGCGGGGCGATCGGGTCGGACGATGACGAGCGCGGTCGGCGCGTTCGAGCCCGCGCTCGACGAGCTCGACGAGTTGTCGTCTCTCGACTGGCCGGTGCTCGGCGGTACCGGCGCGATCGCCGTCACACGCGCACCGACGGTCGCGTTCGTCGAGAGCGTGACGGTGACGCGCTCGCCGACCGCGATCGGCGGGAGCTCCGGGTTGTCCGGGACGCTGACGATACGGCTTGTGGTGGTGACGGCGTACGGCGCGGCGCCGGGCGCCGCCGCGCCCCCGATCGCGACCTGCCACGCGCCGACGCGCACGTCGGTCGGAAGAAACACGATGTCGCCGAGCTCGATGCGACCGGTAGGCGGATCACCGAGTGAGTACTGCCAACGTTCGACGGCGTACTCGGTTGCGGTGCCGAAGTGCCCGGTTGTCTCAGTCGGGAAACCGAGGGTTTGCAAGTTCGCTTGGAGCTCGGCGACGTCGGGTCCGTCGGTCATGCCGGTCGCGAACGGGCGCCACGCCGGTGTCGTTCCGTAGAGCAACGCAACCGGACGGTTGTCGACGCGATACAACACGCCGCCGCGCCCGACGGTCGTCCCGGGCGCCGGCAATGCGGTGTAGGTCCCTTGCACGCGGTTCACGACGGGCGGGCTCGTACCGTACGCGAGGGTTCCCTCGGCCTGCACCGTGTTGACGAGTGTCGTCCGCGAGACGCGCGCGGTCGACACGGGGGGCGGTTGCGGCAACGCGACCCGGGCGCGCCCGCGTACCGCGATCGTCACGACCGAGCCGGCGACGGCAGCCGCGCCGGCGAGCGCGACCACCTTCACCACCCGGTTCATCACGGGCCCGTTCCGTCGTCGTGCACCGCGGCGGGGAGCAGATGCCGGCATGCGGTATCCGCGTTACGGAACTGCGGCGAGTACCGACCGAAATCGTTGTTGATGCCCGGCACCGAGCCCAAGTTCAAGGAACCCTGCGCGTTCGGGTCGAGCATCGCGATGTCGTGCGCCCGCATGCACTGCGCGTACGCCGTCAGCTGCGGAAGCCATTGGGCAAGTTCCTGCCGCGCGCCGGCCTGTTTCTGTTGCACGATCGGCGCGATGAAGTGGTTGCAGGCCGAGAGCGCGGCGGTCGTGCGCGGGCCCGGCGCGGGAATCGAGATGCTCAAGCCGACGTGTCCCGGCCGGTGGTACGGATCCGGTTCGTCGACGCCGTGACTGCGGAGGCAGCGCGCGAAGCTCACCATCAACTCGTCGCTCTGGCTCGGTGTGAGTGACGCTGACTGCTGGTTCGACCCGGTGCCGCCCGGCAAGCTCGCGACGGAGCGATGCGTGCTGCTCGACGCGCAAGCGCCGACGGTCACGGCCAGCGCCAGCGCCGGCGCCAGGAGGCCGACACGGCGCCCGATCGATGGAGGGAGAAGTCTGTTCATGCGGCGATCCTTTGGTCGAGTGAGCCGTCACGAACCTCATACGCCCCGCCGCATTACAAGCCTCCAACACGGCGAGAGCGGTCGCATCGCGCGTGGCAGACTCTGTTGGACGGCTGTTACCTCGACTCCCGCAGGATGTCGGCATGAGGGTCCTCGTTGTCGAAGATCAGGCTGACCTCGCCGACGACATCGCCGAGGGTTTGCGCGACCAAGGCGTCGCCGCCGACGTTGCCTACGACGGCGCGACCGCGATCGAAAAGGCCGTCATGAACCGGTACGACGTCGTCGTGCTGGATCGTGACCTGCCCAGGGTTCACGGCGATGCGGTGTGCGTCGCGTTGCACGGCGCGGGGGCCGAGGCGCGCATCTTGATGTTGACCGCGGCGGTGAGCGTCGACGATCGCGTCGAGGGCCTCAACCTGGGGGCCGACGACTACCTCACGAAGCCCTTCGCGTTCGACGAGCTCGTTGCGCGCGTGCGTGCCCTCGGCCGCCGGACTCCCGCCGCGCCGCCGATCTTGACGCGGGGCACGATCGTGTTCGACCGAGCGCGCCGGCGGTGCAGCCGCAACGGTCAATCACTGTCGCTCACGCGCAAGGAGATGGCCGTGCTCGAGGAATTGCTCGCCGCCGACGGCGCGGTTGTGAGCGCGGAAGAACTGCTCGAACGCGTCTGGGACGAACACACCGATCCATTCAGCCAAACCGTGAGCGTGACCATCGCGCGACTCCGGCGCAAGCTCGGTTCCCCCGACCCCATCGAAACGATCGTCGGCTCCGGATACCGCATCCCGTGAGCGACGAGACGCAACGTTCGCGCGCTCGTTGGCTCCCGCAAACGATCCGTGCCCGGCTCACGCTCCAGTACGCGGCGATCTTTCTCGCGGCGGGCGCCGTGCTCCTGGGCGTCACGTACGGACTCGTCGCGCACAGCCTGCCGGTGAAGCCGTCCGCGGCCGCGAGTGCGTCGCAACAGGCGAAGCTCAATGCAGCGTGCAAGGCCGCCGCACTCCACAAGAGCGCGGCGGTGCCCGGCGGCAAACCCGTGCCCCGGACCGTTCCGATCGAGTGTCAGGAGGCGTTCAGCGCGGGCGCGAAAGCAGCCGCGAACGATCAACGCGCGCAAACGCTGCACAATCTGTTGTGGTACTCACTCCTCGGACTCGGCGTGATGACCGTTGCTTCGGGCGCGGTCGGCTGGCTCGTCGCGGGCCGCGCACTCCGCCCGGTCCGTATCATCACGAGCACGGCGCGGCGGGCGTCCGAAGCGCACCTCGGAGAACGCGTCGCCCTCGACGGCCCCGACGACGAGCTGAAGCAGCTCGCCGACACCTTCGACGACATGCTCGACCGCCTCGACGCCGCTTTCACGGCCCAGCGACGGTTCGTGGCCAACGCGTCGCACGAACTGCGCACCCCGCTCACGGTCATGCGCACCGCGATCGAAGTGACGCTCGCCAAGTCCGAGCCGACCCAAGAGCAACTCGAGGTCATGGCGCACAAGGTCCGACGTTCCGTCGATCAAGCGGATCGCCTGATCGACGCGCTGCTCACCCTCGCGGTGAGTGAGCACAACGGCGCCGCGCCCGAACGCGTCGATCTCGCAACGCTGAGCGAGGACGCGCTCGACGCCGCCGCCCCGGCGATCGACGCGCTCGGACTGCACCTCGAGACGGAGCTCGAACCGGCGGCGACCGAAGGCGACGCCGTGTTGCTCGAACGGCTCGCCGGCAACCTCATCGAGAACGCAGTGCACCACAACGCGCCGGGGGGAACCGTCCGGGTCGTGACGCGGACGACACCACAAGGCGCGAGCCTGTGTGTCACGAACGACGGGCCGGTTGTCGCCGAGGATCTCGTCGCCGAGCTCTTCGAGCCGTTCCGCCGGGTCGACGAGCGAACGAACCCGAGTGAAGGTGTGGGGCTGGGCCTCGCGATCGTCAAGTCCGTGTGTGCCGCGCACGGAGGGAACATCGACGCGCGCAGCCGCGTCGGTGGCGGTCTCGAGGTGCTCGTGACGCTCCCGAACGAGGCGCCGGCCTAGGCGATCGCGTGCGGCTCGTCTCCGTCGACCCACTCGTAGCGCTTGACCCGCGTGACGCGCGTCTTGTCGCGGTATTGCGCGGGCGCCACGAGCCGAGCCTCCTTGTGGCTCGCCGCGTCGACGATGAGCCACGCGTCGTGCACGCCGTCTTCGCAACCGAAATCGGCATGCGTCAGGTAGTGCGAGCCCGACTCGGCGAAGATCTTGATCGCGGCAAGGCACGCGGCCCTGTCAGAATCGTGCGGCACCTCGACCAGGAAACGGTCCATCGCAGACTCCTTTGAACGCTTGCCGTCTCGTAACCCGTCGGGACCCGTCCTCATTCCCGATGGCCGCGGTGGCATCGGACCAGGTCAGACGCGCGTCACCACAATGTGACCGTGCCGTGATCAAGGTTCGCGGCGTGGAACGCCGAAGGGGACTACGGTTGAAACACCCAGTGCCGGCCTTGGGACCGACACGTGCGTAGGAGGTGGCAATGGCCGAGACCCACTACGTAGCGGGCGGAGTAGCTGGCGTCGACCACGTCGACGATCACTTCTTCCGCCGGTACCGTCAGCTCCTCGACGCCGAAGACGCAGCCTTCGACGAGTTGGAGCACGCGTACGAGGACGGCGACCGCCAGAGCTTCGAGATCGACCTCGCGGCCTGGCACACGGCGATCCACCGCCGGGCGACCTTCCTCGAGCTACACGGTCTCACCGCCTCGCCCTTACCGGTTTAGCGTTCAGTCGGCGGGGTAGCGCGCCGCCAGGTCGCGCACGAACCGGCCGGTGATCTCGACGACCTTCTCCGTGCGGCCCACGAAGAAATGGCTCGCGCCTGCGATGACTTCGACGCGCGTGTTCGCCCACGACGCGACCTCGGCTTCGATCTCGACCGGCGCGCGGAACTCGTCGTGCGCGGCGAGGACCAGCAGCTTCGGACGCGCGTCGTCCGCGACATCGTCGTAGTCGGCGAACGGGCGGAACCGCAACGGCGGCGCGATCCCGACCCAGGCCGCGAGCCGGTCGTCGACGACGCTCAGCGCCATGTCGGCGCCGAACGACCACCCGACGACGACGACGGGCACGCGCCGAGGCGCGGAGAGCTCACACGCCGCGTCGAGCGCGGCGAGTACGTCGAGTGGCTCGTCGCGGCCTTCACCGTGCTCACCGTCGCTGCCTTCCACGCCGCGGAAGTTGAAACGTAAGCATGCGATGTCGAGCTGCGGGAGCGCGTCGAACAGCGCGGAGATCACGATGCTGCGCATCGTGCCGCCGTATTGCGGATGCGGATGGCACAGCACGACCCGTGCGATCGGATCGTCGGGTCCGCGCGTCTCGGCTTCGAGCATCACGCCGTCGGTTGTTCGGAGCTTCATTGCGTGACACCGAGCGCGTTGCACACGAAGGCGAGCACGATCGCTTCGTCGCGCCATGCGTCATAGCGCCCCGACGGCCCGCCGTGCCCCGCGCCCATCTCGATGCGCAAGACCACGGGGCGGCCCGACGTGGTGCTCTCGCGCAGCTTCGCTACCCACTTCACGGGCTCCCAGTACTGCACGCGCGGGTCGTTCAACCCGGTCGTCACGAGCAGCGCCGGGTACGCCTGCTCGGTCACGTTGTCGTAGGGCGAGTATGCCTTCATCCGCGCGTACGCGTCGGGTTCGCGCGGGTCGCCCCACTCTTCCCACTCCGTGATCGTGAGCGGGAGCGTGGGGTCGAGCATCGTGGTGACGACGTCGACGAACGGCACCTCCGCGACGATCGCGGCGAAGAGATCGGGCCGCAGGTTCGTGACCGCGCCCATCAGCAAGCCGCCGGCGCTGCCGCCGCGCGCCGCGAGGCGTGGGGGCGAGGTGAAGCCCTGCTCGACGAGATGCTCCGCACACGCGATGAAGTCGGTGAAGGTGTTCATCTTGTGTTCGAGCCGGCCGCTCTCGTACCACTCCCGACCCATCTCACCGCCGCCCCGTACGTGCGCGATCGCGTATACAAAGCCGCGTTCGAGCAACGAGAGCCGCGACGCGCGGAACGCGGGGTCGGTCGAGTGTTCGTAGGAGCCGTAGCCGTACAGCAGCATTGGTGCGGAGCCGTCGTGCGGCACATCACGGCGCGCGACCCACGAGATCGGCACTCGGGTACCGTCGGGCGCGGTGGCCCATTCCCGCCCCGACGTGAACTGCGTCGGGTCGTAGCCGCCGAGCACCGGCTGGGTCTTCACGATCGTCGCGGCGCGCGTCGTCATCTCGAAGTCGACGTCGGTCGTCGGCGCGACGAGCGAGGTGTAGCCGTAGCGGAGCTTGCGCGTGTCGTAGTCCTCGTTCGCCCCGACCCAAACGGTGTACACGGGGTCGGGGAGTGCGATCTCGTACGTGTCGCCGTCTTCGAGGCTCATGACCGAGAGCCGGGTCAAGCCGTTCGTGCGCTCGGTGAGCACGAGGTGTTCCGCGAACGCGTCGACCGCGTCGAGCTTCACGTCGGCACGGTGCGGCACGAGGGGCGTCCAGTACTGGCGCTCGGGGTCGACACACGGTGCCGCGACGAGCTCGAAGTTGCGCGCCCTGCCGCCCTGGTTCGTGACGATGAGGAAGCGGTCGCCGCGTTCCTCGCTCCAGTGGTGCTCGACGAAGTACTCGTGACCGTGCTCGCGGGGCGCGATGACGCGGGCGGGCGTTGCCGGCGCATCGCTCGGGATGAACCACACCTCGGTCGTGAGCTTCGAACACACGTCGATCAGCACGAAGCGGCCGCTGCGCGTACGGCCGATGTCGACGAAGAACCGTTCGTCGTCCTCGCGGTACACGAGCGCATCGTCGGTTGCGGGCGTGCCGAGCGTGTGCCGCCACACTTCGAACGGGCGCATGGCGTCGTCGGGTCGCACGTAGAAGCACGTGCGCGCGTCGTCGCCCCACGCCAGCCCGTAATACACGTCGTCGACGACATCCGGCAGATCCACGCCGGTCGCGCAGTCGCGGAATCGCAGCGTGTATCGCTCGCCCCCGTTGAAGTCGACCGAGTACGCGAGGATCGCGTCGTCGGGTGTGATCTCGAAGCCGCCCAGCGCGAAGTAGTCGCCGTCGCCGGCAAGCATGTTCTCGTCGAGCAATACCGTGGCGGCGTCGGCGTCATCACCAGGGCGTCGGCGCCAGTGGCTCGCGTACTGCAACCCCTCGACGGTGCGTGAGGTGTACTCCCACGGACCCCTCCGAACCGGCGCCGACTCGTCGGTCTCCTGCACGCGGCCCTTGATCTCGTCGAAGATGCGGTCGCGTAGCGCGTCAGTGGGCGCGAGCATCGCGTCGGCGTACGCGTTCTCGGCCTCGAGGTGGGCGACGACGTCGGGGTTGTCGCGGTCGCGCAGCCAGTACCAGTCGTCGACGCGCTCGTCGCCGTGGGCGGTCATCGGGTGCGGCACGCGACGGGCGTGCGGCGGCGCGGGTGAGGTCATCGGCCCGGGAGCATAAGGCGAAGAAGGCATCGGGCGCGCGACGACGGGCCGCTACGATGCGAGTCCCATGCCGCCCGTCGCGACACCGATCCCGTACACGCAGGCCGAGCTCGACAGCGTGGCCTACGGACCCGACGGCCTCGTCCCCGCGATCGTGCAGGAAGACGGCACGGGCACGGTGCTGATGGTCGCGTGGATGAACCGTGAGGCGCTCGAAAAGACGTTGAGCACCGGGCGCACATGGTTCTGGAGCCGCAGCCGCCAGGAGTACTGGTGCAAGGGCGAGACGTCGGGCGACCGGCAGTTCGTGCGCGACGCGCGCTACGACTGCGACATGGACGTGTTGCTGTTCGTCGTCGAGCAGGAGGGCCGGGGCGCCTGTCACACCGGAGAGCGCAGTTGCTTCTTCCGCGCGTTCGGTAGCGGCGCGCCGCCCGGCCGCGTGTGACCGCTCCGAGCGACGTGCGGCCGTCGCGCGACGAGTTCCGCGCGCTTGCCCACGACTACAGCGTTGTGCCGGTGTGGCGTGAGGTGCTCGCTGATCTCGAAACGCCGCTGTCGGCGTACGTGAAGCTCGTCGGCGGCCGCGAAGGGTTCTTGCTCGAATCGGTCGAGCACGCCGAACGATGGGGACGGTTCTCGTTCCTCGGGCGCGATCCCGCCCGCACGTTCGTGACCCGCGGCCGGCACGTGAATTGGCTCGGCGGCCGCGCGCCCGACGGCGTGCCGACCGACGACGGCACGCTCGCCACGCTCGAAGCGCTGCTCGGGCTGTACCGCGCGCCGACGCTGCCCGAGCTGCCGCCGTTCCACGGCGGGATCGTCGGCTGGATGGGCTACGACACCGTGCGCGAGATCGAGAAGCTGCCGTGGGCACCGCGCGACGATCTCGGCTTTCCCGACGCGGTGTGCTCGCTCGCGGGCAGCGTTGCCGCGTTCGATCACTTCCGCCAGCGTCTGTACCTGATCGAGAACGTGTACCCGCCCCCCGGCGCCGGCCTCGACATCCTCGACGCGATGTACGACGGCGCGATCGCGCGTCTCGACAATCTCGTCGACGATCTCGGTCAGCCGCTCTCGTACGCGGCCGCGCCGCCACCGGCCGACGAGCTCGACGAGCTGCCCGAAGTGCGGCGCAACCTGTCGCCGGATTCGTGGGCCGACGCGGTGAACGCCGCGAAGGAGCACATCCTCGAGGGCGACATCTTCCAAGTCGTGCTGTCGCAGCGGTTCGATCTCGTCGAGCCGGTCGATCCGCTGGCCGTCTACCGGGTGCTGCGGCTCGTGAACCCTTCGCCGTACATGTACTTCTTGCATCATCCCGAGGCGAGTGTCGTGGGCTCGTCACCGGAGGCGTTGGTGCAGTTACGCGACGGCCGGGTGATCAGCCGGCCGATCGCGGGGACGCGCCGCCGTGGGCGCAACGACGAGCACGACCGCCGGCTCGAAGCCGAGCTCGTCGAACATCCGAAAGAGCGCGCCGAGCACGTCATGCTCGTCGATCTCGCGCGCAACGACGTCGGTCGCGTCGTGCAGTTCGGCACCGAGCAGGTCGAGGAGCTGATGACCCTCGAGCGCTACTCACACGTCATGCACATGACGAGCCAGGTCGCGGGCGACCTCGCGCCCGGCAAGGGACCGATCGACGTGCTGCGCGCCACGTTCCCGGCCGGCACGGTGAGTGGCGCACCGAAGGTGCGCGCGATGGAGATCATCGACGAGCTGGAGCCCACCAAGCGCGGGCCCTACGCCGGTGTGGTCGGTTATGTCGATTTCTCGGGCAATCTCGACACTGCGATCGCGATCCGCACCATGTTCTGGCGCGGCCAGCAGGCCACCTTGCAGGCGGGAGCAGGAATCGTGGCCGACTCGGTGCCGGCCGACGAAGACCTGGAATGCCGGAACAAGGCGCGAGCGTTGTTGACAGCAGCGCGGGCCGCGCAACGCCTGTTCTCGTGAGGGTGTTCTCATGACTGAACTCTTCCAAGCCCGGATCGACCGAGACGTGGTGATCGTCGACGGTCCTGACGCGACCTCCTTCCTGCAGAGCCTGTTGTCGCAGGATCTCGATCCGGTTGCGGTCGGCGAGGCGGTGCACGCGTTGTTGTTGCAGCCGCAGGGCAAGCTGCTCGTCGATCTGCGGGCCGCGCGCGTCGCCGCCGACACGTGGTGGTGCGTGTGCGAAGGCGGGTTCGGTTCGGTGCTCGCCGACGGCCTCAGCCGGTTCAAGATCCGGGTGAAGGTCGACGTGCGCGTCGAACCGGTGAAGGCGTTGTTCGTGCGCGGCGCGTTGCCTCCTGCCGTCGACGGTGCGGTCGTCGTGCCGGTGGGTTGGGGCGTCGAGATCGTCGGCTCCGAGGGTGAGGTCGCCGCGCTCGCCGACATCCCGGTGTGCGATGACGACGCGTACGAGCGGGCGCGCATCGAGGCCGGCGTGCCTCGCCAGGGCTACGACACCGACGAGCGCACGATCCCCCAAGAAGCCGGGCTCGAAAGCGACGCGGTGTCGTTCACGAAGGGTTGCTTCGTGGGCCAGGAGCTCGTGTGCCGGATCGACACTCGCGGGCATGTGAACCGTTCGTTGCGACGCCTGCGCGCGGACGCGCCCGTCGCGCGCGGTGCGTCCGTCGAACGCGACGGCAAGGCGGTCGGCGAGGTCACGAGCAGTGCGGGCGACGTGGCCCTGGCGATGATCCGGCGCGAGGTCGAGCCGGGCGCGACCGTGACGGTCGACGGCGTGCGCGCGACCGTCGAATCGCGCTAACTCTGCGAACTCTCGTCGGCATCCCGCGCCTCCCGCAGGACAGTGACGACAGTTGGCGTCACGGCCGGAGCGGATGCGCCTGGAAGAACTGCCAGATCGTCGCGCTGGCGTCGAGTTGTTGCGTCGTCTTGCCCAGGGCGGCGATCGGGATCGATCCCGGCCACGTGTGACCGCCGCCGTCGATGATGTAGAAGACGGTTGCCGACCCGGCGTCGCAACCCGACCACGTGCGTTTGCGCACCTCGGTGCCGAGGCGCTCGTCGTGGTACGCGGGGTTGCAATGGTTGTGGGCAGCCCATGCGGCCATCGCGCCGGGAGCCGAGCCGACCCCGGAACCGCCGCAGCAGTTCACCTTCCCCCCGTTGAACGGCACGATCGGATCGGCGGTACCGGAGTACGCGCTGATCGCGATCGGATGCTTGCCGCCGCACCCCGACCGGTTCACGATCACGGCGACCGCCGCAAACGCCGCGAAGCGATTGAATCCGACGCAGGCCAGCACCGAGGTCATCGCGCCGCCGTCGGACATGCCCGTGGAATAGACGCGCCGCGTGTCGACGCACAGCGTCGCCTCGATGTGATCCAGCAGCGCGCCGACCATCACGACGTCGTTCTGCAAGCCGGGCTCGTTCGTGAGGTTGAAATGCCGGGCCGCGGGATCTTGGCCGTCGGGCGCGACGATCACGAAGTCGTCGCGGTCGGCTTCGGGCTTGAAGTTGCCGTACGCCATCTGCTCGAGCGCGTTCGAGCCGGAACCGTGGAAGTTGAACACGACGGGTACGTTCTGCGTGCCGGTGTACACGCGGGGGACGTAGAGCTGATAGGTGCGAGGGACGCCTTGGAACGAGAACGACTGCGTGAACTGGCCGGGCGCGTGCGGGCGGTTGCACGGCACCGTTGTCGTGGTCGTGGACCCGATCGTGGAAGTCGAAGCGTTCGTCGTGGGGAGGTTCGTCGCGTGCGACGACGAGCTGCTGCAGGCCGCCGCGCCGAGTGAGACGATCAGCGTTGTCGTGAGCAGGACACGCCGCACCGCGTCATGCTCTCACCGAACGGTGGCGCGCACGTTCGTCGGCAAGGAGACGACGAAGCGGCTGCCGCCTTCGGGCACCGCTTCGGCCCACGCCCGTCCACCCATCGCGGCCGCGAGCTCACGCACGATCGCGAGGCCGAGCCCGGTACCGACGGCGCGCCCGGGTGTTTCGCGCACCGTGTAGAGCCGGTCGAAGACGAGCGCCAGCTGGTCGGGCGGGATCCCCGGGCCGTCGTCGACGACGACGATCGCGACCTGCCCGGGGCCGTGGGCGGCCGCGTACGCGTCGACGCGCGTCGCCGCGTACTTCAGCGCGTTCTCCACGAGGTTCGCAACGATCTGCGCGAGCCGTTCCGGATCGAGGTCGACGGGAAGCGCACCGCCCGAGCGGATCGACAGTGCGATCCCGAGGTCGTGCGCCTGCGGCGCGAACGCGTCGGCCGCGTCGTGCACGATCTCGGTCGCGTCGCAGGGACGTGGCTGCAGCGAGAACTGGCGACTGTCGAGGCGCGAGAGGTCGAGCAGGTCGCGAACGAGGCGTTCGAGTCGCCGGGCCTCCGCGCCGATCACCGACGCGGCCCGCTTGCGATCGTCGGGTGATGCATCGTCGAGTGTGCCGTCGGCGAGGGCCTCGGCGTAGCCCCGGATCGACGTGAGCGGTGTGCGGAGGTCGTGCGAGATCGAGAGCAGGAACGCGCGCTCGCTACCGCGCGCGTGCTCGAGTTGCGCGGCCATCGTGTTCAGCGTGCCCGCGAGCGCGGCAAGCTCGTCGTCGGTGGTGGGCGGAACGTCAGCGCGCGCCGTGAGATCACCGGTTGCGATCAGCGCGGCCGCACCTTCGATGGCGCGAATCGGGCGGGTCAACCGGCGTTCGAGCCACAGCGCCACGCCGAACGCCGCCGCGAGCACGACCAGACCCACGAGGAACATGAGCGGCAATGCCCGCGCGAGCACCTTGGTTTCGACCGTGTTCGTGGCGACGACGACGAGTGTCTTGTTGCCGACGGTGCGCACCGGCTCGGCGAGAAACACCGTCTTGCCCTTGCGGCCGGTGACGAGCTCGTTCTGCACCAGCGCGCGCGGGAGGAGATCGGCCGCGCTGATGTTCGGCGGCAGCTGGAAGATGTCGGCCGGGCCGGGAGACGTGACGTTGCCCGCCGCGTCGAGGTAGAGCGCGCGCACGTCGCTCAACTTCAGCGTGGTCTTGAGTGCAGCTCGGATGCCGGCGGCCCGCGCCAGCGGGCGGTTCGGCAGGAGCGCGTCGTCGGTGATCAGCGCGTTCGCCGTCGTGCGAAAGTCGTCGGCGCGCGACTTCAAGTTGTCGAGCGCGTTCTGTTCGAGTGAGCGTCGTACGAGTACGAACGTCGCCGCGTAGGAGATGCCGAGCACGCCCAGCGCGACCAGCAAGATCGCAGCGACGAGACGCGTGCGCAACGACGGCCGCCGCCGGTTCACGCGCCGCTCACTTCGCTTCGAGCCGGTAGCCCACGCCCCGAACCGTGAGGATCTGGACCGCGCCTTCGACCTTCTTGCGAACCTGCGCGATGTGCACGTCGACGGTGCGTGCATCGCCGTACCAGCCGTACCCCCACACCCCGTCGAGAATCTGTTGGCGTGACAGCGCCAGGCCGGGGCGCTCGGCGAGGAACCTCAGGAGGTCGAACTCCTTCGTGGTGAACGTGACCGGCGTGTCGTTCACGCGCACCTCGCGCCGGCCCATGTCGATCGTGACGCCGCCGACGTGCACGATCTCGGCCGGCGCGGCCGACCCGTCGACGCGCCGGAGCACGGCCTTGACGCGCGCGACGAGCTCGGCGGGCGAGAACGGTTTGGTCATGTAGTCGTCGGCGCCGAGCTCGAGGCCGAGGATGCGGTCGATCTCCGTGTCGCGGGCGGTCAGGAAGATCACGGGGATCGACGTCGTCTGGCGCAATCGCCGGCACACTTCCAGCCCGTCGATGTCGGGCAATCCGACGTCGAGCACAACGAGCCGGGGACGGTGGTCGTTGACCGCACGCACGGCTCCTTCACCGGTCGCAGATTGCACCACCCGGTAGCCGTCGCGGCGCAGGTAGAGCTCGACGAGGTCGGCGATGTTCGGTTCGTCGTCGACGACGAGGATCGTGCCGCGGTCCATGACTCTTCCATCGTCGCATCCGGACCTGGGATCCAGTGTGATCCGAATATGAGGACTTTGTAAGCCAGAGCGTCTCTATGGGTCGACTCCACGCTCCGCTCCCCTCCGGTCGCTGCGCTGTCGCCTCCCTCAGTCGAGGCGGTTGGCCCGGGCCACCTCGCCGAACCACGCCGCCGACGGCTTGGGTGTGCGGGCGAACGTCTCGCGGTCGACGCTCACCAGCCCGAAGCGCGGCCCGTAACCGTGGGCCCACTCGAAGTTGTCGGTGAGCGACCAGTAGAAGTAGCCGCGCACGTCGATCCCGTCGGCGAGGCAGCGGCCGACACCCTCGAGCGCGTCGTGCACATACACGATCCGGCGCGTGTCGTCGTCGTGGCCGAGGCCGTTCTCGGTGACGTAGATCGGGACTTGCGCGACCTCGGCCGCGAAACGGATCGCGGCTTCCAACGCCGGCGGCCAGAATTCGTACTGCATCGACGGC
>Ga0335082_10004810_pt1 | contig 14749 bp, 13 predicted proteins | sample Lox_Sample_41_FD_206718 | JGI IMG/M metagenome (GOLD analysis project Ga0335082, IMG submission 206718) | Soil microbial communities from Loxahatchee National Wildlife Refuge, Florida, United States - Lox_Sample_4.1 | ecosystem: Environmental > Terrestrial > Soil > Wetlands | place: USA...
GCGCGCGACGAGCGGGAGTCGGGAGCCCGCGCGCTCCTCAACTTCGGCCACACGTTCGGGCACGCGATCGAATCGGCGGCCGGGTACGGGACGATCCTCCATGGCGAAGCCGTCGCCGTAGGGATGGTGCTCGCCGCGACCTTCTCGGCCCGCCGGGGGCGAATCGCCGGGTCCGACGCGCAACGCCTCGCCTCGCTCCTCGCGCGCCTGGGCTTGCCCGTGCAGGCCCCGCGCTTTCCCGTCGATGTCTGGCTCGAGTACATGGGCCGCGACAAGAAGAACGAGGCAGGGCGCATCACGCTCATCCTGCTGGACGGCCTCGGGCGCGGAGCGGTCGTGAAGGACACGCCCACCGCCGAGATCGAGGCGTTCCTCGCCGCGGCCTAGCCGCCCGCGGCCTTCTCGACACGCCGCAGGAAGACCGCCATCTCCTTGGCCGCCTGTTTGTCGCCGCGCCGGCTCGCCGCCTCGATGCCGCTCGCATAGGCGCCGGCCGCGCCCTCGCGATCGCCGCAGGCTTCGAGCGCCTTGCCGAGCAGCTTCCACGCCGCCGAGTAGGCGGGATCGTGCGCCACTGCCGCCCGCAGGTGCACGGCCGCGCGCTGCGCATCCCCGGCGCGCAGGTAGTGCATTCCGAGGCCGAACCGCAGCAGCGCGTCGTCTTTGCCCGCGGCCAACAACGCTTCGAATCGCTCGGCCGGATCCATGGCATTCACGGTATCATGGCCCGCATCCGCGCGAGGCTGCCGCCGGCGCGATTCCCCAATTCGCCAGGAGGACTCGATGTTGCGCATGCTTCGGATCGCGGCCCTCGCCGTTGCCGCCGCCGGTATGACCCTCAACGCGGCCGCGGACCGCGAGATCTCCGTGGGACTGCAGGCGGCGATCACCTCGATCGACCCGCACTATCACAACCTGTCGCCCAACAACAGCCTGCTGCTGCACATCTACGAGCCGCTGGTCGAGCGCGATGCGAACGGCAAGCTCATCCCGGGCCTCGCGGTGTCCTGGCGCGCGATCGACGACCTCACCTGGGAATTCAAGCTTCGCAGGAACGTGAAGTTCCACGACGGCTCGCCCTTCACGGCCGAGGACGTTGTCGCGACCTACAAGCGCGTGCCCAACGTCCCCAATAGCCCCTCGTCCATGGCGACGTTCGTGAAGCCGATCGTCGAGACGAAGATCGTCGACCCCTACACGATCGTCTTCAAGACGGCCGTTCCGCACGTGCTGCTGCCGAGCGACCTCGCCTCCGTGGACATCATCCCGAAGGCCGTCGCGGAGCACGCCACTACCGAGGATTTCAATTCGGGCAAGGCCGCCATCGGCACGGGCCCGTACAGGTTCGTGGAGTACATCCCGAACCAGCGCGTCGTGCTCAAGGCGAACTACGGCTACTGGGGCGGCGAGGAGCCCTGGGACAAGGTGACGTTCAAGATCCTCTCCAATCCGGCCGCGCGCGTCGCGGCTCTGCTATCGGGCGACGTGCAGCTGATCGAGACCGTTCCCACGTCCGACATCGCGAAGCTTTCGGCCGACCGCAACTTCTCGCTCGCGGACAAGGTCTCCAACCGCGTGATCTACGTGCACCTCTACCAGTGGAACGACAAGGCCGCTCCGGGCGTCACCGCGAAGGACGGCTCGCCCCTGGGCAAGAACCCCTTCATGGACGCCCGCGTGCGCAAGGCCCTGTCGATCGCGATCAACCGCGAGGCGATCGCCGATCGCATCATGGAGAAGAAGGCCGTGCCCGCGGGCCAGCTGCTGCCGGACTTCTTCTACGGCACGAGCAAGAAGTTGAAGCCCGCGAAGTACGATCCCGAGGGCGCGAAGAAGCTGCTCGCCGAGGCGGGCTATCCCAACGGCTTCGCCCTCACGGTGTACGGGACGAACAACCGCTACATCAACGACGACAAGATCGCGCAGGCGATCGCGCAGTTCTATTCGCGGATCGGCATCGAGGCGAAGGTGGAGACGATGCCCTCGAGCGTGTACTTCACGCGCGCCACCAAGGGGGACTTCGGCTACATGCTCCTCGGCTGGGGCACGGAGTCGTGCGAGCAGGGCTCGAGCCTGCGCTCGCTGCTCGCCACGCAGGACCTGTCCAAGGGCATGGGCGTCACCAACCGCGCCCACTATTCGAACCCGGTCTTCGACAGGCAGCTGCAGGCCGCGCTCGCCACGATGGACGACAAGAAGCGCGAGGCCATGATCCAGCAGGCCGCCGAGACCGCCATGAACGATACGGCGCTCATCCCGATCCACTACGAGGTGAGCACCTGGGCGACGGCCAAGGGATACAGGTACGTTCCGCGCGTCGACCAGTACACGCTCGTGATGGGCCTGAAACCCGCGCGCTGAGAAGGGCGCGGCCGGCCGGATGCTCGCGTTCACGCTTCGCCGCCTCGGACAGAGCCTGCTCGTCCTGGTGGTGATGTCGTTCCTCGTGTTCGTGGGCGTCTACGCGATCGGCAACCCCGTGGAGCTGCTCGTGAATCCCCAGGCCGACGAGGTCGAGCGGCTGCGGGCCACCGCGGCCCTCGGGCTCGACAAGCCCTTCCTCGAGCAGTACGCCACGTTCCTTCGCGGCGCATTGCACGGCGACCTGGGCCGCTCGTTCGTCTACAACGTCCCCGCGATACAGCTCATCCTGGACAAGCTGCCCGCGACGCTCGAGCTCGCGGGCGCGGCGATGCTGGTCGCGATGGCGCTCGGCATCCCGCTGGGGCTCGTCGCGGGCCTCAAGCCCACGTCCTGGATCGGCCGCACGATCATGGCCGGATCGATCCTTGGATTCAGCCTTCCCACCTTCTGGGTCGGCCTCGTGCTGATCATGCTCTTCTCGGTGCACCTCGGGTGGCTTCCGCCCAACGGGCGCGGGCAGACCGTGGTGCTGCTGGGCGTGCCCGTGAGCTTCCTCACGCTCGACGGACTGAGGCACCTCGCGATGCCCGCGGCGAATCTCGCGATCTTCAAGCTCTCGCTGCTCGTGCGGCTCACCCGCGCCGGAACCCGAGAGGCCCTGCTGCAGGACTACGTGAAGTTCGCGCGGGCCAAGGGATTGCCCCCGCGGCGCGTGATCGGCGTGCACGTCCTGAAGAACATCATGATTCCCATCGTCACGGTGATCGGCCTCGAGCTGGGCTCGGTCATCGCCTTCGCCGTGGTGACGGAGTCGATCTTCGCCTGGCCTGGCAGCGGCAAGCTCCTCATCGACTCCATCAACCAGCTCGACCGGCCCGTGATCGTGGCCTACCTGCTCGTGACGGTCACGATCTTCATCGCGATCAACTTCGTGGTCGACGTGCTCTACTCGGCGCTCGACCCGCGCGTAAGCCTGGGTGCCGCGGCCTCCGCGCACTGAAAGCTCCGTGAACAGCGCCGCCGGCGACACGCCGCTCGTCACCGAAGCCCCCGCGGCGGCGCGCTCGCCCTGGCGCCGCTTCGCCTCCGAGTTCGCGGAAAGCCGCATCGCGATGGCGGGCCTGCTGCTCCTCGCCGCGATCGTCGTCGTCGCGATCGCCGCCCCGTGGCTCTCGCCGCAGAATCCCTACGACCTCGCGCAGCTCGACGTGCTGGATTCGAAGCTGGCGCCGGGCGAGCATTCCTCGAGCACCGGCAAGCCCTACTGGCTCGGCACGGACGACCAGGGCCGCGATATGCTCTCGGGCATCTTCTACGGGTTGAGGATCTCGCTGTCCGTGGGGATCGCGAGCACCGCGATCGCGCTCGCGATCGGCCTCGTCCTCGGGCTCGCCGCCGCGTACTTCGAGGGATGGGTCGACACCGCGATCATGCGCGTGGCCGACATCCAGCTCTCGTTTCCGGCGATCCTGATCGCCCTCATCCTGCTCGCGATGATGGGGCAGGGGACGGGCAAGATCATCGCGGCGCTCGTCACCGTGCAATGGGCCTACTACGCGAGGACGGTGCGTTCCGCCGCCCTCGTGGAACGCCGGAAGGAATACATCGAGGCCGCCCGCGCCCTCGCGCTTTCGCAGCCTCGCATCCTTTTCCGGCACCTGCTGCCCAATTGCCTGCCCCCGCTCATCGTCGTGGCCACGGTGCAGGTGGCGCACGCGATATCGCTCGAGGCCACGCTATCGTTCCTCGGGCTGGGCCTGCCCATCACGGAGCCGTCGCTCGGCCTGCTCATCGCCAACGGTTTCCAATACCTGCTGTCGGGCAAGTACTGGATCAGCTTCTACCCGGGCCTCGCGCTGCTCGCCACAATCGTCTCGATCAACCTCGTCGCCGACCAATTGCGCGACGTGCTCAATCCCCGCCTCAAGCGATGAGCGACAGCGCGCCGCTTCTCGAAGTCGAGGGCCTGCGGATGCATTTCTTCACGCGGGAAGGCGTCGTGAAGGCCGTCGACGACGTGAGCTTCCGCGTGGAACGGGGGCGCGTCCTCGGCCTGGTGGGCGAATCGGGATCCGGGAAGTCGATGACCGGATATTCGGTGATGGGGCTCGTCGATCCGCCCGGGCGGGTGGTCGCCGGCCGCATCGCGCTCGGCGGCATGGACCTCGCGTCGCTCGACGAGAAAGCGCGGCGCAAGCTGCGCGGCGGACGCATCGCGATGATCTTCCAGGACCCGATGATGACGCTCAACCCGGTCCTGCGCATCGACACCCAGATGGTCGAAGCCGTGCTCGCGCACCAGCCGGTGTCGCGCGCAAGCGCCCTGCAGCGAAGCCGCGAGGCCCTGGAGCGCGTTGGAATCCCGTCGCCCGACGAGAGGCTGCGCAGCTACCCGCACGAGTTCTCCGGCGGCATGCGCCAGCGCGTGGCCATCGCGATCGCGATGCTCAACCGCCCGGATCTCATCATCGCGGACGAACCCACCACCGCGCTCGACGTCACTGTGCAGGGCCAGATCCTTTCCGAGATGCAGGCGCTGTGCCGCGAAACGGGCGCGGGCCTCATCTGGATCACCCACGACCTGTCGGTGATCGCCGGCCTCGCCGACGACGTCTGCGTGATGTACGCGGGCCGCATCGTCGAGTCGGGCCCCGTCGACGAGGTCCTGGACCGACCGATGCATCCGTACACACGCGCCCTCATCGACTCCGTGCCCAGCCGCAATACGCCCGGCCGTCCCCTGGCGCAGATCCGGGGGATGGCCCCATCGCCCCTCGCCCTGGACGAGGGATGCGCGTTCCGCGAGCGGTGCGCGCGCGCGATCGACGCCTGCCGCGCCGCGCCGCCGGTCGGCTCTCCGTCGGCGCGTCGAACGCTTCGATGCGTGAATCCCGCGGCATGAACGCGAGCCCGCCCATGATCGAGATCCGCGGGGTCTCGAAGCGCTTCGAGGGACGCGTCGACCTCGCCGAACGCGCGGCACGCCTCGTGCGCAAGCCCGCGAGCGACGGATCCGTGCGCGCCCTCGACGACGTGAGCCTCGAGGTTCGCGAGCGCGAGGTCGTGGGCCTCGTCGGCGAGTCCGGATGCGGCAAGTCCACCCTTGGAAGAATCGTCTCGCGCATACTCGAACCGAGCCGGGGCGAGCTCTTCTGGCAGGGAAGGCCGTACAGGGACCAGGCGGGCGCGGCGGCCCGGCGCGAGCGCCTCGCCGTGCAGATGATCTTCCAGGACCCCTACGCCTCGCTCAATCCCCGAATGCGCGTCGCCGAGATCGTCGGAGAGGCACCGGTCGTGCACGGCATCGTCCCGGCGCGGCAACGCGACGAGTACGCAGCGGAGCTCCTCGCACGGGTTGGCCTCGATCGCGCGGCGATGCGCCGCTTCCCGCACCAGTTCTCGGGCGGCCAGCGAAGCCGCATCGGGATCGCCCGCGCTCTCGCCGTCAAGCCCCGATTCCTCGTCTGCGACGAGGCGGTCGCCGCGCTCGACGTATCCATCCAGGCCCAGGTGCTGAATCTCTTCATCCGCCTGCGCGAAGAGCTCGCTCTCACGTACCTGTTCATCAGCCACGATCTCGGCGTGATCCGGCATCTGTCCGACCGCGTCGTGGTGATGTACCTGGGTCGCATCGTGGAAAGCGGCCCCACGGCCGAGGTCTACGCCAAGCCGAACCACCCGTATACCGCCGCCCTCATCGCGGAGGTGCCGCGCATCGAGGCGCGCCACCGCACCTACGTGCCGATCCGCGGCGAGATCCCCTCACCCCTGGCGCCGCCTTCCGGGTGCCATTTCCACCCCCGATGCCCCCACGCGTTCGGCCGCTGCCGTGAAGAAGCGCCACGGCTTCGCGAGATCGCGCCGGGCAGGCATTCGGCCTGCCACCTGAATGAGGCAACACCATGAGCCCTCCGTATCGCATCGCCGCGCCCTCGGGGCCGCGTGTCCCGCTGGTCCTGGATTCACCGCACAGTGGCACGCGCTACCCCGACGATTTCGGCGCCGCCGTCACGATCGAGCAGTTGCGCGCGTCGGAAGACGCGTTCGTCGACGAGCTCTACGGCGCCGGGCCGGCGCTGGGCGCAACGCTCATCGCGGCCGAATTCCCGCGCTGCTACATCGACCCGAACCGCTCGCTGCTCGATATCGATGCCTCGATTCTCGCGGCGCCGTGGCCCGGGCCGGCGGTCCCCAGCCGCAAGACCGAGCTGGGCGTGGGGCTCATCTGGCGCGTGCTCGACACAGGCGAGCCCATCTACTCGCGCAAGCTCTCCGTGGACGAAGTGAAGCGCCGGATCGTCGACTATCACCAGCCCTACCAGCGCGCGGTGAAGGACGCCCTCGACGAGGCCTATGAGCACTTCGGCGCCGTGTGGCACATCAACTGCCACTCGATGCCGGCGCTCAGCGGGAAGGTCTCGGAGGAGGGCCCGGGCAAGCCGCGCGCGGATTTCGTCCTCGGGGACCGCGACGGCTCGACCTGCGAGCCCGGGTTCACCGCGTTCGTGGCGCAGACGCTTCGCGCGATGGGCTACGACGTGAAGGTGAACGACCCCTACAAGGGCGTGGAGCTGGTGCGGGCGTTCTCCGATCCGGCGGCGCATCGCCACAGCCTGCAGGTCGAGGTCAATCGCAAGCTCTACATGAACGAGCAGACCCGCGAGAAGAACGACGGCTTCGCCAGGCTGCGCGGCGACATCGAGCGGATGCTCAGTGCGGTGGCGGCCTACGCCGGCGAGCGCTCGCACGTCTGCCGCGACGGGCACGGCCACTCCGGGCATGGGCACGACCACCACCATCACGGCCACGATCACAGCCATCACCACCCCCATGACCATGATCATGGGCACGATCACGGTCATAATCACGCCCATGGCCACCCGCACGGCCACTCCCACGATCACGAGCACTGAGAGTCCCATGCCTTCCATCCCCGTCGAGCTCGAGGCTCCCGACATCGAGCAGCACCGAAAATCCAATACGGGAACGGAGTTCGTTCACGCGTTCGACAGCGGCAAGCCGGGGCCCAGCGTCCTCGTGGTCGCGCTCACGCACGGCAACGAGATCTGCGGCGCGATCGTGGTGGACCGACTCCTGCGCCAGGGACTGCGGCCGACGCGCGGCAAGCTCACGTTCGCGTTCGCGAATCTCGCGGCCTTCGCGAGATTCGACCCCGCCAATCCCTACTCCTCGCGCTTCGTCGACGAGGACTTCAATCGCGTATGGACGCCCGCCACCCTGGACGGCCCGCGCAGCAGCACCGAGCTCACCCGCGCGCGCGCGCTTCGCCCGTTCGTGGAGGCCGCCGACTACATGCTCGACATCCACTCGATGCTCGAACCCAGCCCGCCGGTGATGATCTGCGGCCCGCTCGAGAAGGGAATCCGCTTCGCGTTCGACATCGGCATCCCCGAGCACGTCGTGAGCGATACGGGACACGCGAACGGGACCCGCATGCGCGATTTCGGCGGGTTCGGCGACCCGTCCAGCCCCAAGAACGCGCTGCTCGTCGAATGCGGGCAACACTGGGAGCGCAGTTCGGAGCGGATCGCGTGGCAGGCGACGTGGCGGTTCCTTCGCCATCTCGACGTGGTGGACCGCGCCGCGGCCGATCGCGAGATCGAGCCCCCGGCCGCGCCCCAGCGCCTGGTGCGCGTGACGGCCGCGGTCGTCGCCAACTCGCCGTCCTTCCGTTTCGCCCGGAGCTTCACCGGTCTCGAGGTGATCGCGCGCGAGGGCGATGTGATCGCATGGGACGGCGACGAGCCGGTCCGGGCCCCCTATGACAATTGCGTGCTGGTGATGCCCGTACCGAACAACATCAAGACGGGGCTTACGGCCGTGCGACTCGGCCGCCTGGAGGCGCGCTAGCTTCCGGAAACGTCCTCGCCCTTGCCGGAGGGCCGGATGCCGAGCTGCTTCAGCTTGCGATAGAGGTGAGTGCGCTCGAGGCCGACGCGATCGGCCACGCGCGACATGTTGCCGTCTTCGCGCCGGATGTGGTGCAGGAAGTACTGCTTCTCGAACTGCTCGCGCGCGTCGCGAAGCGGGAGATCGAGCGAAACGCCGACCTCGGTGGTCGCCTGCTCGCGAGGTCCGAGGTTGAACTCGCGCGCCACGCGGTTCACGTCGTCGCCGGTGATGTCGTTCGACAGCGCCGTGAGCGCCAGCGTCTTCACCGCGTTCTGGAGCACCGGCAGGTTGCCCGGCCAGTCGAGGTTGCGCATCACGTTGAGCGCGCCCACCGTGAGGGTGCGCAGCGGCACCTCGTTCGCGTCGACCAGCTGGGTGAGCATCGTCGCGGCGATGTCGGGAACGTCCTCGGGATGGTCCGCGATCGCCGGAACGCGGATCGTGAGGCCGGAGAGCTGGTGGTAGAGCGCGGCGTCGAGGCGCCCGTCCTCGGCCATGGTGGGCAGGGGCCCCGTCGCCGCGCAGACAAGCCGCACGTTGAACTTCTCGAGCTTGGCGAGCAGCTGGGTGAGGCCCTTCTGCTCGGCTTTCGACAGGTTCGAGATCTCGGGCAGGAAAAGCGTCCCTTCGCGCGCCTCGTTGAGCGGTTCGAAGGGGTTGCTCGCCAGCCACTCGGTCTCCTCGGGCGCAACCCACGGCGTGTTCGCCAGGTGCAGGTGGCGCGCGCAAAGCTCGAAGCCGCAGCCGGGCTCGCCCGTGAGGAGCACCGGCGTGCGCAGCCTGCCCACCTGCTCGAGGCGCTGGCGCAGCTCCTGGACCACGCGGGCGCGCCCGAGGTTCACGAGCGCGAGGCCGGTCTTGGGCAGCACGCGCCCTCCGGCGAGCGCCTTGCCGACGGTGGCGAGGAGCTTGGGCAGGCTGATCGGCTTTTCCAGGAAGTCGAACGCGCCGATTCGGGTGGCCTCGACCGCGGAGTCGATGGTGCCGTGGCCCGACATCATGACGACGGGCATCGTGAGCAGCCCGCTTCCGGCCCATTCCTTGAGGAGCGTGATGCCGTCCGTATCCGGCATCCAGATGTCGAGCAGGACGAGGTCGGGCCGCATCTCCTTGCGGGCCGACCGCGCCGTCTGCGCGTTCTCCGCGAGGCGAACGCCGTAGCCTTCGTCGCGAAGGATCTCGAACAGCAATTCGCGGATGCCGACTTCGTCGTCGACGACCAGGATCTGGTTTGCGGACATGCGCTGGTTAGGCCGCCTTCTGCGGCAGGACGATGCTCACGGTGGCGCCGTGCGGTTTCACGTTCTCCACCAGGATTCTACCGTGATGCTCGTCCACGATCTTCTTCACGATCGCGAGGCCCAGTCCGGTGCCCTTGGGCTTGGTCGTGACATAGGGTTCGAAGATGCGGCCCATGACGCCCTCGGCGATTCCGGTGCCGTTGTCCTTCACGGTGAGCAGGACGCCGCCCGTGCCGATGCTCGTGGCCACGAGGATGCGCGGATTCTCGATGCCCGTGAGCGCGTCGATCGCGTTCTGGAAGAGGTTGTGCAGCACCTGACGCAGCATCGCGGGGTCGGCGTAGATCGACGGGATGTTGTCGGCGAGCCTCGGCTCGATGGCGACGCCCATCGCCTCGTAGAGCACCAGCACCTCGCGCACCAGGTCGTTCAGGTTGACCGCGCGCGCGTTCATCCGCGAGGCGTGCGCGTACTGGGTGAAGTCGTCCACCATCCCCTTGAGCGCCGAGACGTGCGTCACGATCGTCCCCGTGGCGCGCTTGAGGATGTCGGCCTCGAGCTCGGGCAGCTTGTCCTTGAGCTTCTGCTGCAGGCGCTCGGCCGAGAGCTGGATCGGGGTGAGCGGGTTCTTGATCTCGTGGGCGAGCCGGCGCGCAACCTCGCCCCAGGCCGCATCGCGCTGCGCCTGGATGAGGTGCGTCACGTCGTCGAACACCACGACGTAGCCGCTGTCGCCGCCGGCGCCCAGGGACCGGCCCCGCATGAGCAGCGTGCGCTGACCGTCGGCACGCCGGAATTCCATCTGCTCTTCCCACTGCTTCGTGCCGGCGGCGCCGAACTGGCGCAGCGCGATCTCGGCGAAGGGCGCCACCGCCGCCACGTGGCGCGGCCACTCGGGCAGCTTCAGTCCGTGGAAGGCGCCGATCTCCACGCCCAGGATGCCGCTCGCGGCGGCGTTCATGGTCTTCACGTAGAGGCGCTCGTCGAAGGTGAGCACGCCCGTCGTGAGGTTCGAAAGGATGCTCTCCAGGTAGGCGCGGGCATTCTCCAGCTGCTGCTGGTTGCGCTCCATGGCGTCGGTCGCATCGGCGATCTGCCGCGTCATCGTATTGAACGACTGCGTGAGGATGCCGAACTCGTCGCGGCTCTTCACCGGATTCAGCTTCGAGTAGTCGCCCTTGGCGATCGCGCGTGTCGATTCGGCCAGGGCCGAGAGCGGGGCGGTGAGGCGCTCGGACAGCAGGAACGCGAGCGCCAGGGCCGAGAACATCGTGAGGAGCCAGGCCAGCGTGAGCGTGAGGCCGAAGATCCGCTTCAGGGGCACGCGCGCGTAGAGCAGCTGCTTGTAATCCGTATAGCCCTTCTCGGCGAGCCGCGCATCCTCGACGATCTGGGGCGGCACTCGCTGCACCAGCTGGAGCGCTCGCACGTCGTCGGCGATGGATTGCCCGATCACGGGAACGACGACTCGCAGGTAGAGGCCGCGATCGCCGATCGATTCGATTCGCGACCAGCGCTGCTGCATGCGAATCTGGCGCATCACCTCGGGCGAGGGCAGGTCCGGCAACAGCGAGACGGGATCGGCGCTCGCCTGCGCGAGGATCCTGCCGCGCGTCGTGAACAGCGTCGCCTCGTCGATCGAGTGCGTGTCGCGCAGGCGGTTGAGCGTCGCCTCTTCGCTCCCGGGAGCGGCGGCGAGGCCCTGAGCCATCACTTCACCCTTCTGCTGCAGCTCCTTGAGCGAGTTCTCGAGGACCCGCCGTCCCAGGTTCAGGCCGCGCGTGAGCGGCTCCTCGAGCCTCACGTCGAACCAGGATTCGATCGACCGCTGCAGGAACTCGAAAGACACGGCATACATGAGTCCGCCCGTGATGAGCGCCATGAGCGAGAAGAACAGCATGAGGCGCCAGCGCAGGGTCGAGCCGAAGACGCGGCGGCGCACCTTGCGCCACACGACCAGGAACTGGTAGCCGATCAGCACGCCCAAGCCGATCGCGAGGCCGCCTCCGAGCCACAGCAGGAGCGTGTAGTTGTTCTGGAAGACCGCGTTGTTGGACGAGGCCTCCGACATCAGGTAGACCAGCGCTGCGCCGGTGACGACGCAGAGGAATACCAGGACCTTCATCGATTGAGCGAGGCCGTGGACTGGTCAGCCGGCGATGGCGTGACAGTCCAGCGGTACCAGTCCGACGCCAGGGACCAATCGTGGGAAGAGATGGCATCGAACTGGAAGGGTTTGGGCAACTGGGCGGTGTCGAGGCGCATTCGCACACCCGCCTGGTATGCCACGCCGTTCGCGAGCGCGCTCTTGGTGGCGACGGGCAGCCCGCGCAGTCTCGATAGGACTCGCGCGACCTCGTCGAACCGCGTGAAGTTCTGCGACGCGTTGCCGACCGAGATCCGGTATTGGCGCAGCAACGGCGTATAGCTGATCTTGTAGGTCTGGGTGAGCTGGATCGGCTTCTCGTCGAACCAGTACCAGCGAGGGCGGGCGAGCTCGAAGTCCACCACGAAGTAGAGCGGCACGCCCCGGTTCACCGCCTCCTCGAGGCGGGGACTGAAGTTGATGTTGAATTCCGCCGCAAGCTGCCAGCCGTCGTCCGTGGGATCGAGCGATGCGGAGCTGACAGTGATCCCATCGGCCGCCTGGGCCAGCGGCACGACGAGCGCGATTGTCGCGAGCGCAAGGGCGCGCCACAGCGTCATCGCAAGGCGGTGCAAGCGCGACACGAGGAAAGGCGCGATGCTCATCGGTACCCCGGGTGTGGTAAGTCCGATACAGTTGATGCGACAACGATACAGTTTACCACTTTTCTGCGGTTGGCTACTAGCTTTCCTCGCCAACGCGCCGGGCGGTATAACCTATTTAAAACATATAGTTACATAGATTCGATCACATTGCGCCCCGATTTGGCCCCTAGATCGCGAGGGGAGCGACTTCGAACCGCAGGCCCGGCTGCAAGTGGGCGCCCCGCAGGTACTCCCCCGCCGGGAGGCGCTTTGCGCCAGGCTTCTGCACCTCAAGCAGCTCGAGCGCCCCTGAGCCGCACGCAACGACGAGTTGGCCGGCCTCGCACCGCAGGATCTCGCCTGGGGCTCCCTCGCCCGGAGCCGGGCGCGCGCTCCAAACCTTGAGGGGCAGCCCTTCGAGGCGGGACTCCGCCCCGGGAGATGGATTGAAGGCGCGTATCGCCCGCCCGACCTCGTCGGCGGGTTTGCGCCAATCGAGGCGTGCCTCCGACTTCTGGATTTTCTGCGCGTAGGTTGCCCGCGAATCGTCCTGCGGCTGCGCTTCCAGGCGGTCGATGCGGGACAGAACATCGACGATCGCCCGCGCTCCGAGCTCCGCGAGCCGCTCCGTGAGCTGCCCCGCCGTCTCGTCCCGCCCGATCGGGATGCGCGACTCGAGCAACACGGGCCCCGTATCCAGCCCCTCGGCCATGCGCATGATGCAGACGCCGGTCTCGGAGTCCCCTTCGAGAATCGCGCGCTGGATGGGAGCCGCCCCGCGCCATCGGGGCAGGAGCGATGCGTGGATGTTGAGGCATCCTCTCGCGGGAATTTGCAGGACCGCCGAGGGAAGGATGAGCCCATAGGCCGCGACGACAATCACATCGGGATGCACTCGATGCAGCCATGCCTGCGCCGCAGGATCCCTCAGCGTCGAGGGTTTCTCAAGGGCAATCCCGCGTTCCGCGGCGAGTGTCGCAACCGCGCTCGCACTGGAGCGCAAGCCGCGTCCCGCGGGTCGGTCGGGTTGCGTGAGGACGAGAGGAACCTGGTGCCCCGCGGCGAGGATCGCCCCAAGCGCGCGGGCGGCGAAGGGCGGCGTGCCCGCGAAGACGACGCGCAAGGACGCGGGCCCGTCGAACTCAGGCCGCCTTGCGCTGGCGTTTCTTCAGCTTCGCGCGGACGCGGTTCTGCTTCAGCTCCGACAGGTAGTCGACGAAGATCTTGCCCTGGAGGTGATCCATCTCGTGCTGGATGCACGTCGCGAGCATGCCGGACGCATTCAGCGTGAATCGTGCCCCGTTGCGATCGAGCGCCGTGATCGTCACGCTCTCGGCCCGCTCCACGTTGTCATAGATCCCGGGAAGCGAAAGGCATCCTTCCTGGTTCACGGCGACGCCCTCGCGCCGGATGATTTCTGGATTGACGAACACCCGCAGGTCGCTGTGATCATCGCTCACGTCGATCACGATGATCTGCTTGTGAACGTTCACCTGGGTGGCGGCAAGGCCCACTCCCGGGGCGGCGTACATCGTCGCGGCCAGGTCGTCGATCAGCTTTCGCGTGGCGGCGTCAATTTTCTCGACTCGCTGGGCCGGCGTGTTCAGGCGCGGGTCGGGGTATTGGAGAATCTCGAGAATGGCCATAAAAGCTTGCTAATTGAAGAAATTATGTGCAGAATTTACCGCACTACTTGAAAAAGGGGGCGTAACCCTTTTTCTGAATATGGGTCTCCAACTCCATATCCACAAGTGAGTGCCGCCATGCGAAAGACAATTATAACTTTAGTCGTCTCCGTGGCCATTTTGGTTCCGGGCCAAGTGCTCGCCGACGGCATGCCGCCGGGCACGGACCAATCGCCGGGAAAGGCCGCGGACGCGTCGAAGGTGACGATGTCCGATCTGGCCGCGGACGCCCCCAACGACTACACCGTGGTCAAAGGCGACACCCTTTGGGGAATTGCCAGCCGTTTCCTGAAGGATCCCTGGAAATGGCCGCAGATCTGGAACATGAACCGGGAGCAGATCAAGGATCCCCACTGGATCTACCCGGGCAACGTCATCCACCTGGACAAGACCGGCGCCAACCCGAGGCTCACCCTGGAGGGAGCGGCGGGTGCGGAGGGCCCCTCCGGCGGCACCGAAGCCCAGGCCCAGGCCAACGTCGTCAAGGTCGATCCCCGCATCCGGACCGAACCCCTTGAGCGCGCCGTCCCCAGCATTCCGGGAAGCGCCATCGGACCGTTCCTCTCGCAGCCGCTCGTCGTCGAAGCCGGCGGCCTCGACAATGCCCCGACGATCCTCGCAACCGAGGAAAGCCGCGTCATCGTCGGAGAGGGCGACACGATGTACGCCGACCGCATCGCCAGCGATGCCGGCGTGAACTGGCAGGTGTTCCGGCCCGGCGAGGCGCTCCACGATCCGGACACGGGCGAGCTGCTCGGCTACGAAGCGAAGTACCTCGGGGATGCCCGCGTGAAGCGCTTCGGCAATCCGACGACG
>Ga0335082_10004813_pt1 | contig 14747 bp, 8 predicted proteins | sample Lox_Sample_41_FD_206718 | JGI IMG/M metagenome (GOLD analysis project Ga0335082, IMG submission 206718) | Soil microbial communities from Loxahatchee National Wildlife Refuge, Florida, United States - Lox_Sample_4.1 | ecosystem: Environmental > Terrestrial > Soil > Wetlands | place: USA: Florida...
GGACAGCCTGAAGTGACACCTTCGCCTGCAGAACGAACTCTACAGACTAGTCTGTCCCTTTCGCTAAATTGGGCATCTTGCTTGAAGATCAGCTGATCAGCAAAGCCAAGTCATTGAAATCGCTCAGTCACCTCCGGTGACCTCTCGTTCACGAATAACTGTCCCGGAGCACGGGGACAGTCCCCCGGGACGTAAACACTCTGGTTCGTATGAAAATTTCAGACAAGCCTGGCGCGTATCCCTGAGTTTGGGTCATTTCCCTGAACATACGAATGATTTCTGAATGCTGAAGCTCTCGAAGGGGACACTCTAGTCTGCTGTCTTCATCGTTATAGCGAAGGAGTCACTTCAGGCTGTCCCCTTCGAAGAAGTAATCGGCTCGCGAGTCCGCTATCCTAAAATTATTGCCGCCCGCCACGACCACAGCCCACATGCGCCAACTCGTCGAGACTCTTCATGAACTCGAAGAGCGCCTGCGCCAGGGCGGAGGCGCCAAGAAGATTGAAAAGCAGCATCGCGACGGTAAGTTAACTGCGCGCGAGCGCATCGCTAAGCTGCTCGATCCGGGATCGATGTTTCTGGAGATCGGGCTGCTCATCGCCTACGATCAGTATGACGGTCAGGCGCCCGCCGCCGGTGTCGTAACTGGACTCGGTAAGATTGAAGGCCGTCCCGCGGTGATCGTGGCCAACGATGCGACGGTAAAGGCCGGCTCCTGGTGGCCCGAAACGATCACCAAGATTCTCCGTGCGCAAGAAATTGCCATGCGCAATCGCGTGCCGATCGTCTATCTGGTCGACTCCGCCGGCGTCAATCTCCCGTTGCAGGATGGCATCTTCCCCGGCCAGTACGGTGCCGCGCGCATCTTCTATTACAACTCGCTGATGCGCCGCAAACTCCATGTTCCGCAGATCGCGGCAGTCATGGGCCCGTGCATCGCCGGCGGCGCGTATCTGCCTGCTCTGAGCGACGTCATCATCATGGTGGAAGGGACGAGTTTCATGGGACTCGGCGGTCCGAACCTGGTGAAGGGCGCCGTTGGACAAGTGGTCGATGCCGAATCGCTCGGGGGCGCACGGATGCATACGACTTCGAGCGGCGTCGCGCACTTCATGGCGCCTGACGATGCCGCTTGCCTAAACTTGATCCGCCAGAAATTCCGCGCCAAGCCTGCGCCGGTGACCAACCCGAAGGGCGCAGCGCCGCCCAAATCTGCCGAGGGCCTCTACGATCTGATGCCCTCCGACCACCGTTTGCCCTATCGCATGGAAGACGCCATTGAGCGCATCTTCGACGGCGACGACTATCTCGAGTTCCAGCCGGATCACGCCCCCGAACTTCTCTGCGCCGAAGCCAAGCTCGCCGGACGCCCTGTTGCTTTGATTGCGAATCGCCGCGGTTTTCTGAAGACTGACAGTGGGCCACGAATCGGCGGCATCATCTACACTGAATCCGCGCGCAAGGTAGCCTACTTCGTCGAAAACGCCGAGCGCAACAACGTCCCTCTGCTCTACTTCCAGGATGTCTCGGGCTTTATGGTGGGCGTCGAGGTTGAGCGCGAAGGAATCATCCGCGCCGGCGCGGAAATGGTTGAGACCATGGCGTGCGCGACGGTACCCAAAATCATCCTCACCATGAATCACGCGAGCGGCGCGGGCTACTATGCGATGGCCGGTCAAGGCTTCGATCCGAACTTCACCTTCGGCTGGCCAACCGCCCGCATCGGCGTCATGGAGGGCGACTCCGCGGTACAGGCGGTCCATGGCCCCGAACTCGAGAAACTCAAGACGGCGGGCAGCGCGATGCCCGACGATCTCAAGCAGCGCATCGATAAGACCCGCGCTGACTACGAGCGCTGGTTAGATGCCCGCTACGCCGCGGCTCGCGGCCACATGGACGCCCTCATCGATCCTCTGCAGACTCGCCGCATACTGGCCTTCGCGCTGGAAGTCGCGGCCGCCAGCCACCACCGCGAACACTTGGCGGTCGAAACAACGGCCACCGATCGCAAGCCGTGAAGAAGCGCGCGCCGAAATCGAAAGCGCTGATCCGCCTGATTTGCTGGAACGAAGAACTCGCCAAGGAACGAGCCCGCCTGCTCACGAATGCGGGGTTCAACGTAGACGCGTCGGAGTTTAAGCCCCAACGAATCATCGGCAGCATCCGCGAGAGCGATGTTGCGGCCATCCTGATTGATCTCGACCGGCAGCCGGCGCATGGCCGCGTCGTCGGTACGCTATATCACCGTGCCAAGTCGCTCCGCGAAATTCCCATAGTATTTGCGGGAGGGCCGCCTGAGAAGGTCGAGCGACTCCGCAAGGAACTGCCGGATTTGGTCTTCACCAGTTGGAATGGAGTCGCACCCGCACTCGAGAAAGCTCTCAAAAACACGATGCCAAGGCGGCCAGGTAAAGCGCCCGCATACATGGAACAGTGGGCGGGATCCACGCTAGTGAAGAAACTCGACTTCAAGCCGAACATGAGAGCGGCTTTGCTTGCCGCTCCTGAAGGTTTCGAAGAACAACTCGCGGATCTGCCGGAAGGCGTCAAGCTCCAGACCGCGATCGATCGGCAAACCCAGTTGGCGATCTGGTTCGTCCGTTCGTTGCGGGAACTGGAGATGGAAACGGATTATCTTAGCGCGCGGCTACCCGAGCGCGTTTCAGTCTGGATCGTTTACCCGAAAAAGACCAGCCGCTATAAAGTCGACTTCACTCAGTTCGACGTGCGCGCGATCGCTCTTCGCGCGGGGTTGGTCGACTACAAAATCTGTGCCGTGGACAACGACTGGACGGGTATGAAATTCACGCGCAAGAAACCAGCCGGCTAATTCACCAGAGTTTCGCTGGTTTCGCTGATCGCTTTCGAGAGCAAGCTAAACTCCCGGCTGACCCGTGCGGTCTTATGTCCCTGCTTGGTCTTATACATCCTGCGATCGGCGGCGGCCAACAGGTCCTCAGCGTCCTTGCCGTCTTGCGGATAGTAAGCCTCGCCGACGCTGACTCCCAGCCGTTCCTCATCGCAGTCGCGTCCGACCGTCTTCACCATCTCGACGATCTGCTCCATCTTGTGATGAACCGACTCGCACGGCAAATTGGGGAAGATCAAGACGAACTCATCACCGCCCATGCGGGCGACATAATCGTATTCACGGCAGTTCTCACGAAGACCTTGCGCAACTCGCTGCAGCACCCGGTTGCCTTCGAGGTGCCCGAAGCGGTCGTTGACGTCCTTGAAGCCGTCCAGATCGCACACGATGACGGCCAGCTCGCCGTCGTTTCGCTTCGATCGCGAGATCTCGCCGTCCAACTGCAGGAAGAGCGCCCGGGCGTTCGGCAAACCGGTCAGGTAGTCGATGGTCGCCGACGATTCCGCTTTCTGATACTTCACCGCGTTCTCAACCGAAAGCGCCACCTTTGCCGAGAGCGCCAGAAGCACGCGTAAATGATCCTTGCTGAATGCATCCTTTGCTCCGTGATACAGCGTGAGGACACCGACAGTTCCGTCCACGCCCTGGAGCGGAACAGCGAGCGCCGAGCGTAGAGTGCTGAACTTGGCAGGGTCGTTCAGGTATCCGGGTTCCACTGAGGGGTTGCCGTTTAAAATCGGTTTGTGGTTGTGGGCTACCCAACCCGAGAGACCCTGTCCAATCGGAATCTGCAAGGACGCAAACAGGCGGAAGTCGTCACCGTTGACGTACTCGGGGATCAGCTTCTCGCCTTGTACTAAATACACAGCGATGGCATCGTGAGGCACGATGCGATTCAGGCGCATGCCTAAGACCGAGAGCGTCTCGTTCAAGCTGAGCGAATTCCCCAGCGATTGCGAAAGTTCGAACAAGGCTTGTGCTTCATGCGTGGCAGCCGCAATCGAGGTCAGGAAATCCATCTCGCTCACCGCGGCGGGTTTAGAGGCTTCAAGCCCAGCGTCCGGTGCCTCGCCCCGTTCCACCTTCATGTCCGTGGACAGCTTCGGACGTTTAGTCGGCAGAGATTGCGCCTTTGCCTCCAACTCGCGGTATCGCTTCTGGAGAAGATCGACTACTTTAGGATCGAAGGCTCGATTCGCTTCTTCCGCCACGACAGCCATTGCTTCATCCAAGGGCAACGCTCGCCGGTACTGCCGGTCCGAGGCCAACGCATCGAGACAATCCACCGCCGCCAGGATCCGCGCACCGATCGGAATGTCTTCGCCTTTCAGTCCGTACGGATATCCGGTGCCATCCCATTTTTCATGGTGCGCCTTCACGATGGGCACCACCGGATACGGGAACTCGACTTGTTCGAGAATCTCCGCCCCGACCACCGGGTGAATCTTCATCTTTTCGAACTCTTCCAGCGTAAGGCGCCCAGGCTTCGAAATGATGTGTTCCGGTACTGCCAGCTTACCGATATCGTGCAACACCGCCGCGGCGCGCAGGGCATTCAGCTCCGCGTCCTTGAGGCCCAGGTCTTCGCCGATCGCGACCGCATACGTCTGCACGCGGCGCAGGTGATCGTGCGTGGTAGTGTCCTTGGCGTCAATCGCCAGCGCCAGTGCTTCGATCGTGCGCAGGTGGAGTCCGGCCATCTGTTCGGCGTGATTCTTTTCGTCCTCCAGCCGGCCCAGGTACAAATGGTACGACCGGTAAATGATGTAAACTACCGGCAGGGTGACGATGGCCGCCTGCCATCCCAACCGGTGGCTGAGAACGCTGAACCCGAGCGCCATCACTCCGCCCACTAAATAGTAAGGGAACGACCATACGTAGCACTCCTTCCAAATCTTGCGGAACGGCTTGCCATCGTTCAGCGCAATCACAGATGCAACGGGTACCGTGTTCGCCAGGAACTGGGTGCACGTAGCCATCGCCAGCAGCGGGATCTGCCCGACGCCGAGCGCCGCCAGCTTTTCCGAGTGATAAACCAGGAACGCGAAGGTCGCCGCGATGCACATGCACGCGACATTGAAGAGAACTTGCACCAACCTCGGACGGTCCTTCGCATGCCAGACACATTGGGTGACGATGGAGACGGCAGCGATGGCCAGAGCCTCGGGCAGGCTGAGCTCCATGATGCCGATGAGCACGAAGAGAAAACCCACCGACATGGTGCCCTTGACGCCAGGAAGCGCTACCTTCATCGATGAGCCAATTCCGGCAATCAGGAAGAAAACGATGAACCGCGCAGGAGCCGCCGAATTCCACTGGGGGACGGCAGCGATGATGGTGAGTAACCCGAGCCCCAGAATCGAGGCAATGTAGGTCCTCGGGGTGATCAGTCTGTCAGCGGCCGGGTGCATTGCTCCGGCGTTGTTAAGGCACGGAATCAACCACTTGAGCTTTCCTTTATAAATTATTGATAAGAAAAACGAATAGTACTCGATCTCTAAGCGGTTTAGAAGGACAACTTGGCGCAGAAATGGGACAATTTGTCTACTTCGCCGGAGGGAGGGTCTTTAGCCAATCCGGCTCAATCTCAGCGATCGATCGTCCATAGATCCGGCGAAACGCCTCTTGATTGCTGGCCGCCGCCGGCGAGCCGCTAACGAGCGACTGATAGCCCGAACGAAATTTCTGTACGCCGAAGTGCTCGATGAGATACTTGACCGCCGAACCGGCTTCCGGGTAGGCAATCTCAGAGCGACTCGCGTCCGATCCAAACTCGCTGTCCTTGAGGAGTTCTTCGAGCGGGATGAACTTGCCTTGCGAGCGATGAATGGCCACGGCTTCATCCAGCCGTTTGCCCGGTGAAGCCAGGTATTTCAGCGCGTCCCCACCCATCAATTCCGAGGCGTACACGGCAAAACCCTCATTGAAAAGCGCAGGCGGCTCCCCGAGTTGATTGGCGATGATGTGCGCCAGTTCATGAAACGGATCGAGGCGCGTGTCGACGTTGTAAACCTCGACGATATTGTTTCGAAAAGCCCATCCTGCACCCGTGTGGCCCGTTTCCTTGGTCTTCGTGGCCGCGTCCGGAAACAGAAAAATCCTCACACGCCCCGGATAGCGAACCGCAAGCAGCTCCAGAATTCGCTGATAAGCAGCTTCCCGTTCCTTCACGATGGAATCGATATCTTTGGCTGCGAGCGACGAAGGGAAGTAGTAGACGGAGAAGTGCTCCGTATCGCGCTTTTGAAAAAAGGACAATTCGTAGTCGATCGACGGATTCGCTACACCGACCTGGAACGACCGTTCGTAAAATGGGGCGCCAATCGTCGTCACTCCATCCTGCTGGACTTCAGGAAAAGCGAATCGGATACTTCTTGAGCCACAAGCCCGGATCGGCACGCAGGTCGAGCGAGACGGTGACGGGCTGCGTGGAATTGTTTTTGATTCTGGCAGTGAATCGATTCTCGCCGCGTTGGGCGGTCCCCAGATCGATCTTGCTGATGACGATGGACCCCTTGGTGATGACATCGTTCGAGGCAGCGCCGAGTTCAGTGCGGTCCCGGCTAGCTTTACGACCATTGTCCACAGGTTAACGCAAGGAAACCGGTGAATTGTCAGTCGGTGCACTCGTTTGCGCCTTCTTCACAGCCAACGATCAGAGCCTCAGTTCCGTCTATGCTAAGAGCCAGTACTGGCTCCTAATATGAAATCCGACCTCATCTTCGCTCTCCGCGCCCTCCGCCGCGCGCCCGCTTTCTTCGCCCTCGCGATTGCGACACTCGGCCTGGGCATCGCCGCCAACACTGCCATCTTTTCGCTTTTTTATCAGGTCTTGCTTCGGTCCATCCCTGCTCGAGATCCACAAAGCCTCGTCATTCTGCATTCGGACCCACCCAATCTTCCTGGCGGGTCGTCCAGCGACAACTTCGAGACCGTGTTCTCTTATCCGCTCTATCTCCGGTTGCGCGATACCAGCAAATCATTCCAAGGCCTCGCAGCCCGATCGGGGACGTCGGTGCAGATCACTGCCGAAGGTCCAGCGGAACGCGCTCGCGCCGAGATCGTGACCGGCAACTTTTTTGAAGTCCTGGGATTGCAACCTGCGCTCGGACGGCTCTTCTCCTCGGCGGACGACTCGGTGCGCGGGGGAAATCCGGTAACGGTACTGGCGTTCGATTTCTGGCAACGGCGCTTTGCAGCAAATCCGTCAATCCTTAACCGCACCATTCTCATTAATAGTCAGCCGTTCGTGGTCATAGGAGTAGCTCCGGAGCATTTTCGGAGCCTCATCGCCGGGGACTCGCCGGAAATTTTCATACCTATATCGATGCGTGCCTTGCTCACCCCTGGTTGGGACTGGCTTGAGAAGCCTTCCATGCAATGGCTGACGCTACTAGGACGCCTCAAGCCCGGAGTTTCTCGGGAACGTGCGGGCGTCGAACTCCAACCCATTTACACAGCCGTGATCCGCGAACACATCGACCAGATCGGGGTCAAGAATCAGGCGGCGCGCCAGCGGCTGACGGCGAAGCGTCTAGAACTTCGCGCGGGCGCACAGGGATTGAACGCACTCGAAAGGCAATGGCGTAAGCCTTTGTTCGTCCTGCTGGGCATGGTCTTGCTTCTGCTTGTGATTGGGTGCGCAAATCTGGCGAATCTATTGATGGCCCGCGCTGTGAATCGGGGTCGCGAGATCTCCATCCGTTTCGCGCTCGGAGCGACGCGCCTCAGAGTGCTGCGCTTGTTGACGACCGAAAGTGCGCTGCTTGCTGTAGTCGGCACACTCTGTGGCGTCGGCCTCGCGCCGCTGCTCACCCGTGCGATCATTCGCCTGATGCCGGCGAACGAACTCGGCGGGTGGTTGTCGGCGGGCGTCAACCTGCCGGTACTCGCGTTCAGCGCGGGCCTGATGCTGACCGCAACACTGCTGTTTGGACTTATGCCGGTGTTGCAGGCCATTCGGGGTGATTCCAGCACCCTCATGCAACGCACGCAAACCGCATCGTCCGGCCACATCGACTCTGGAGCACGCAAAATGCTGGTCGCAGGCCAAATCGCGCTCTCCTTGTTGCTTCTTGCCACCGCAGGTCTCTTTGGCCGCAGTCTGATGAACCTGATGAAGCACAACCCCGGCTTCCGAGTGGACCACCTTTTGAGCTTTTCGGTCGACGCCGGTAATGCCGGATACAACACTGACCGCGGCATGAGTTTTTATCGCGAGCTTGGCCAGCGCTTAGCTGCGCTGCCCGGCGTCGAAGCCGCATCCTTTACTAACAACTTGCCCCTTTCACACTCCGAAAGCTCGACCAACGTCACTGTAGAAGGCTACACGCCTCGAAACGACGATGAGATGAACGTCGACATAAACTCGGTCGCTCCGGGCTATTTTCGCACCATCGGCACGCGGATTATCGAGGGTCGCGAGTTCGATGAACGCGACCGGCGGGACGCTTCCAAGGTCGCAGTGGTGAACCAGGCCTTTGCACGACGATTCTTCGGTGATAAAAGTCCGGTAGGCCACAAGATGGCGATGGGCGCCGGTGGTCCGCTCGATATTCTGATCGTAGGTTCAAGTGCCAATGCCAATAACCTCAATCTGCGAGAGACCGTCCTGCCCACCTACTATGTCCCCTATGAGCAATCTCTGAGTCCGGGACCTCGGATGCGGTGGGCAACATTTTTCATGCGGGCGTCTTCCGGGTTCGACAGTCTGCCGGGCTCCATTCGCCGCGCGGTGGCGCAACTCGACGGATCGATTCCGGTCTTCGCCGTACAGACCATGGAAGCCAAGGTCGAGGAGTCCGTATATACCGACCGGCTCATCGCCGCACTCTCCATTGCGTTTGGTTTGCTGGCGTTACTCTTGACAGCGGTCGGACTCTATGGCGTGCTCGCGTATCTGGTCAGCCGACGTACGTCGGAGATCGGAATTCGAATGGTGCTGGGCGCGGCGCCAGCGACTATCCTGGCCATGATCCTGCGTGAAGTTGCTGTTGTATTCGTCATAGGCGCTGTGGTTGGTTTGGCCGGAGCGGCTGCAGTCGGCCGCGCGATTCAATCGCAACTCTTCGGGATGTTCGGTATAGATTTAGCCGTCTTCACCGTAGCTCCTCTTGTCCTTCTGACTGTGGCTCTAGTGGCCGCCTCCATTCCAGCTTTTCGGGCAGCGCGAGTACAACCGCTCGAAGCATTGAGGCATGAGTAAACCAAGCGGCTTGTGACGCGACCGGTCAGCCCCAGGGAGTAGCCAATTTGACTATCCCCTCTAGAGAATTGTAGTGTCCTCCGACGCCGGTTATCATCACAATGGAGATTCAGACGAGATGCGCTTGCTTACTCTATTGACGTTTACTACTCTTGCGTTCGCGATGGGCGCCTTTGGCCAGGATTCAAACGTTATTTCGTTGAGACCTGACGAGTTTCAAGTGCGGTACGCCTCCAACCTGAACCACGGCGATTCCGTAATTAACATCACCAATACCGGCAGCACGCTAACTGATCGGGGCTCCAATCTTTGTGCCAATGTGTACGCGTTTGACCCATCGGAAGAGATTGTGTCTTGCTGCGCCTGTCTGGTGACCCCGAACGCGCTCGTTTCATTGTCAGTTCAGGGAGATCTGATCAGCAACACTCTCAGCCCATCTACCCCAACAGCGGTGGTGATTAAGCTTGTGGCTTCGCTTCCAGATTCGGGCCAGTGCAATCCTGGCGTCGGCCTAAATACGGCATTCGGCATGCGCGCCTGGGGCACAACGCTGCACGTACTTCCTGGAACACCGACGACCTATGGCCTTACAGAGAGCGGCTTCCTGCCGGGCGGCTTGAGCCGCGCAGAACTCGATCACCTAACTTCGTTCTGTGGCTTCATCGAGGCCAATGGCAGTGGCTTTGGTATCTGTAAGTCGTGCCGCTCTGGTGGTTTGGGCGGCGCGAAACAGTAGGTAGGGCCGTCTCTTGAGACGGTCTGGAGTGATCCATGGCCGTTGCGCCGGAATGGTGACGGCTTCGATTGCAGGTCACATCACTGGCAGTTTGTCATCCGAAACCAACGCAGTCAACCCATTGGTCGACCTGTGTTCGGAATAGTCCACCGGAGCCCCCGGATGCGTGTCACAATCTGGAGAATGGAAAGTTCGGTGCGGTTGTCAGTTGTCATCATTAGCTTGACGCTCGCAGCGGCGGCAAGTGCGGAACAGAATCCCGCTGCTACAGCGGCGCGACAGTGGCGAGAAACGCACGAGCAGGCGATCCTTCTCGAGTTCATGGATCTTCTCGCAATGCCGAATCTCGCGAGGAATCAGGCTGACGTACGAAATAATGCAGCGCTCATTGTGAGACTGCTGGAGAAGCGTGGCGTGAAGACCCGATTGCTCGAGCAGCCGGGGGCGCCACCCGTTGTGTTCGGCCAGATCGATACGCCGGGCGCAACTCGCACTGTCGTATTCTACGCGCATTACGATGGTCAGCCACTGGATCCCAAGGAGTGGGCCACGCCGCCGTGGCAACCGGCGCTGCGCGACGCTCCGCTCGATAAAGATGGACGGGTGGTTCCGCTGCCAGCGAGTGGTCGCATCGATCCAGAATGGCGGATCTACGCGCGATCGGCTTCTGACGACAAGGCCCCCATCATCACCATTTCCTCGGCGCTCGATGCTTTGAAGGCAGCGCAAATCCCTATGCACTCGAATATCAGGTTCGTGTTCGAAGGCGAGGAAGAGGCCGGCTCGCCGCACTTGGCGAGCATTATCGAGAAGTATAAGGACATTCTCGGTGGCGACGTTTGGTTGATCTGTGACGGGCCGGTACACCAGAGCCGCAGACAACAGATTGTCTTCGGAGCGCGTGGTGTCACTACGGTTGATGTCACGCTCTATGGGCCGAATCACGAACTGCACAGCGGCCACTACGGGAATTGGGCGCCGAACCCGGCTATGATGCTCGCCCGGTTGTTGGCTTCCATGAAGGATGATGATGGCCACGTCCTGATCGAACATTTTTACGATGGCATCGAGCCGCTGAGCGAGACGGAGAAGCGGGCTATCGCGGAGGCGCCGGATGTCGACCGCGACCTGATGCGCGAACTGGCTCTGGGACGTACCGAAGGTAGCGGGAAAAAGCTCGTAGAGCTACTCAACTATCCGTCGCTCAACGTCCGTGGGATGAGCAGTGCGAGGACGGGTGCGGGGGCGAGTAATGTAATCCCGTCCACGGCCACGGCGACGATCGACATCCGGCTGGTGAAGGGCATCGATCACGACGTCGCGGCGCAACGAGTGGTCGAGCACATTCGCAAGCAAGGTTACTTCATCGTCGAGAACGAGCCCGATGCGCAAACGCGGATGTCGCATCCAAAGGTAGCGCGAGTGACGGTAGAACCGGGCGGCTACAATGCGGCGCGATCGTCGATGGATCTGCCAATTTCGCAGTTGGTTCTCCGGACTGTGGATTCCGCGCGTGGACCTGTGGTCAAATTGCCGACGATGGGGGGCAGCGTTCCGCTGTACATGATCGAAGGCATACTGCACGTGCCTACGATCACGGTTCCTATAGCCAATCACGATAACAATCAGCACAGCTATAACGAGAACATTCGGATTCGGAATCTTTGGGATGGAATCGAACTAATGGCTGCGTTGCTGGCGATGTAATATGCAATCTTCTAAACCCCTGGCTCACGTGCGCGGCTCGGTTGGGTACCTCGGAACAGGGGCAGTCTCACGAGAGCTGTATGAACGCGCTTCACGTGTTATGCCGGGTGGAAATACACGGCACTCCATCGCTCTCGCGCCGTATCCTATTTACGCGCAGAGCGGCCGCGGCTGCCGGGTGACCGACGTCGAGGGCGATGAGCGCATTGATTTTCTTAACAACTACACATCGCTCGTCCTCGGCCATGCTGATCCACAGGTGACCGCGGCAGTGCAACGGCGGGTCGCAAGCGGTACTGCTTTCACCATGCCGACTCCCGAGGATGTCGAGTTGGCCGAATTGTTGGTTGCCCGAGTTCCTTACGTGGACCAGGTGCGCTTCTGCAACTCCGGCAGCGAAGCGGTAATGCTCGCCGTGAAGGCAGCCCGTGCCTACACAGGCAGGCACAAGATCGCCAAGTTCGAGGGCGCATATCACGGGATCTACGACTATGTTCAAGTGAGCGAGGGTCCAAGCGCGGATGAGTGGGGAGAAGTAGACGCGCCGACTTCAGTCATCGAACGCGGCACCCCGCCAGGTGTGGCGCAAGACGTCGTGGTGCTGCCTTGGAATCGTTTGGAGGAATGCCGGCGACTGCTGGCCGAACATCAGGACGATCTCGCGGCGATCATCGTTGATCCCATGCCTCTTGGTATCGGGATGATCGCTCCTCGTCCCGGCTTTCTACATTTCCTTCGGGAGGAGACCGAACGCTACGGGATGCTGCTCATGGCCGATGAGGTGCTCAACTTTCGACTCGCGTATCACGGTGCGGCGCACGCCTTCGGAATTGAACCAGATCTTGCAAGCTTCGGCAAGATCATCGGTGGCGGATTCCCTGTGGGAGCGGTCGGTGGGTCGAGACGAGTCATGTCGGTGTTCGATCATACCGGGAAGTTGCGAGTCCATCATGGCGGCACATTCAACGCCAACCCGGTAACCGTTACCGCCGGGCTCGAGACCATGAAGCAGATGACTCCAGAAGCGTTCGACCGTCTGAATCGGATGGGCGACACGATTCGTGAAAAGCTCGCGCGCATGCTTCGCGATCGCGGTATTGCTGCGCAGATCTGCGGGTCAGGCTCGATGTTTCTGGTGCACCTTACCGGCGAGGAACTTATCGACTTTCGCTCGTTGCACGGGTTCTCGCGGAACAACCCGGCATACAGCGAGCTGTGCCACAAGATGCTGCAGCGAGGCATCATCATATCGCCGCGTGGCTTGTTCGGATGTTTATCGACGCCGATGAACGAGGGCGAACTCGATGCGTTCGTGGACGCTTTGAGTGGATCGCTTTAGCGATTGCCCAACGCGGCAGACGTGCTTGTCGCGCCTGCCGGCGCCGGCTTCAGCTGCAGTTTTTGTTCGGCGACGGACTCCACTTTCACTCTCGAGTAGAAAATGGGGAAGTATTTCCCGCGCGCCCATAGTTCGTAGAGATCGCGATAGTGCGGGCTATTGACATCACCTGACTGGCCCGGATTGTTCAACCCCACCGACCGATCCCAGTCTTCAGTATCGAGGATGATCTTGAATGATCCTCCGGATGTCTGATTGTCGGCGCCGCCCGTCGCTGTGACGGTGTAGCTATCGCCGCCACGCGACTGGTCGCCCACATTAAACTTCGCGCGAAGCTCTGGCTTGAGAGCCGCACTCATGGGATGGGGAATCAGCGCGTGATGATACGCACCGAGAGTCCACTTATCCATATCGGAACCAAATCGCTTGGTAAGTTCGGCCACCGACTCATCGAGACTGCGCTTGAGGAGTTCATCGCGGCCTGCAATCGGTTCACTGCCAAAACGGCCGTCGGGCGCATCGAGCCAACCGATTACTTTGGTTAGCTCCGGCATTCCGATGAAAGACTGCACATCCTTCGGGACCATGAGCTGCCGAACATTGGCTAGAAGCCGTCGCTGCCACATCTCGTAGATGCCTGCAGGTGAGGAATCCTTGTCCAGAACGAAGTTCCAGTGAAGCAATTTCGTTTGCGCCTGTTTCGAGACCTCACTGGTGATCGCAAGATCGCGCAACAGCGGCACGAGCGACCGCGCCGGCATGGACAGATCATTATTCTGCAGCTGGATCATGTCGGAGACTGTGAACAGCCGGCCGGAACCCAGAAACTGAGCCACGCTTGCGGCGCGGAATGGATCGGCCCAGGTGTAGTGCAGCGCTTCTTTGTACGGCCATCCCGGCGGTATCAGATAGTTGTTCGATGTGTTCCAGAAACCTTTATCCGGATTTAAGACGTGCGGCAGCGCTTTGATGGGCAGATAGCCATCCCATTCATAGCGGCCGTCGCCCGGCACTGGAACCAGACCGCTCCAGTTGGGGCGCATGGGCGCGATACCCACTGCCTGATAACCAATGTTGCCGTCCGTGTCGGCCCAGACCATGTTCTCGGCCGGTATCCGGCTGTAACTGCACGCGTCGAGAAATTCTTCCCAGGTACGTGACTGATCCATTCGCAGACTGGCCAAATACGGGGCGCCGCCAATCTCTCGCCACGCAGCGCGCACCGCGTAAGCCTTGTGATGCGCTTTGTCTTCGAAGACCACCGGGCCGTGCCGCGTATATTTCAGCTCGACCACAACGGGGGACTCGCCCTTCACCGGGATTGCGTCCTTGATCACGGTCATCGATTCCCAGCCACTGCCGTACTTGTATTTGGATGGGTCAGCCGGATTCGTGTCGTAGACGTAGAGGTCCTCGCTGTCTGTTCCGAAGATAGTAAGTCCCCACGCTCCGTGTTCGTTGTGCCCGATCGACACGCCGGGCAGCGATGGCTCGCCGCCGCCGATCACGTTCCACCCAGGCGCCACCAGGTGCACCCAATAGCGCAACGATGGTACGCCTTGGGCGCGGTGGGGATCGTTCGCCAGCAATGGAAAGCCGCTCGAAGTCAGCTTGCCGCTCACTACCCAGTTGTTGCTGCCGATGTCTTGTGTCCGCGCACTGAGATCTAGCGCCGAGGGAGACTCTGCACCTTGGTCCAATTGCGCCAAAGCCCGTGCGTCATTCCGATATTCCGCGGCCAGTTCCTCCGGAGCGAATCGCAGGGGTTCGCGGTAGGCCTGATACAGCTCGAGGATATCCTTCGAAAGTAGCGAAGTGTCGATCGCGGGATCCATCTCCAGCTTGGGGTTCGCTGGTTGAAAGTAGGTCAGGTCCTTGACGCGCTCTGTAC
>Ga0335082_10004814_pt1 | contig 14745 bp, 12 predicted proteins | sample Lox_Sample_41_FD_206718 | JGI IMG/M metagenome (GOLD analysis project Ga0335082, IMG submission 206718) | Soil microbial communities from Loxahatchee National Wildlife Refuge, Florida, United States - Lox_Sample_4.1 | ecosystem: Environmental > Terrestrial > Soil > Wetlands | place: USA...
GTCGCAATAGGCCAGGTCCGAGATGATGAACAGGTCCCGCGCCTCGGCGAACTTGACGATCCGCTCGAAGAGCTCGGGGGTGGCGACCGCGGCGGTCGGATTGGCGGGGAAGTTCACCACCAGCCCCTTGGGCCGGCGCTCCGCCCGCTCGGTGGCGGCCACCAGCGACTCGAAGAAGTCGACGCCCGGGCCCACCGGCACGGGGATGGTCTCGGCGCCGGCGATCACCGCGCCGAAGGCGTGGATCGGGTAGGTGGGGGCGGGCGCCAGCACCGCGTCGCCCTCGGAGAGGAGCGCCACCAGGGCGTGGCCGATCCCCTCCTTCGAGCCGATGGTGACGAGCGTCTCCTTCTCCGGATCGAGCTCGACCCCGTGCCGCCGCTTGAACCAGCGGGCCACCGCCTGGCGGAGCTCGGGGAGGCCGCGCGGGTTCAGGTAGCGGTGGAGCCTCGGCTCCCGCGCCGCGGCGGCGAGGCGGTCGACGATCCGGGAGGGCGTGGCGCCGTCCGGGTTGCCCATCGAGAAGTCGACGACGTCGATGCCCCGGGCGATCGCCTCGTCGCGCAGGCGATCGGTGATCGTGAAGACGTAGAGGGGCAGGCGCTTGACGCGCGCGAAGGTCTCGGGGTCGTTGAACGTTTTCATGCGGGCCGTCCAATTTGCCGGGTGCCGCAGCGCTTGGCAAGGGGCGGCGCGCCGTCAGGCGTCCGGGAGCCGGGCGCCGCAGGCGGCGCACCGGGAGCCGCGGACCGGGGTCCCGCAGCTGCAGAGCCGGGGGCCCTCCTCCGTGGGTGCAGCCGTCCCCGGGACGGCCTCGACGGGGAGCCGCATCCCGCAGCGGGAGCAGATCCGCTCCCCTGGCCCGGCAGGCGTCCGGCAGTAGCGGCAGATCGTCACCGTCGCCAGGGGCGTCGGGCCGTCCCCCGGGAGCTCCGCCGCCGTCCGCTCCAGGTCGGGGAGGGCCTCCGCCGCCACGTCCACCGGCGACGCGCCGGTCGGCTCCAGGTCGAGGGCCTCCAGGGCGTCCGGGGGGGCGAGGGGGACCGGGAGGTGCCGGGTGACCTCCAGATCGGGGAGGCGCTCCTCCTGCGCGTCGACCGGCTCGAGCCGGGTCGGCTCGAGCCCCTCGACCAGCGGGACGGGGGGAGCGCTCGCCTCCCCGCCCGCGAGGCGATGACCGCAGAGCTCGCACTCGGCGCCGGAGGACTGCGGGTGCTCGCAGACGGGGCAGACGATCATCGGGCCCGAGTGTACCTCAGGCGGAGGCCGAGCCGCCCGCTGCCGGCGCCGCCCGGGTGAGCGGGACGAACCGGACCGGCAGGAGGTCGCTCTCCACGGCCGCCCCGTCCCTCCCCTTCTGCACCACCCGCAGCACCTGGAAGTCGAAGGGCTCCCCGACCGGCAGGATCATCCGCCCGCCGGGCGCGAGCTGGGTGACGAGCGGCGGCGGGACCTCCGGGCAGGCGGCGGTGACCATGATCCGGTCGAAGGGCGCCGCCTCGGGCCAGCCGAGCGCCCCGTCGCCCACCCGCAGCTGGACGTTCCGGAGCCCGAGCCCTTGCAGCGCGCGCTCGGCCCGCTCCGCCAGCTCCGGCAGGATCTCGATCGAGAAGACCTCGCGGGCGAGGAGGGCGAGGACCGCCGCCTGGTACCCGGACCCGGTCCCGACCTCGAGCACCTTCTCCCACCCCTCGAGGCGGAGCTGCTCCGTCATGTAGGCGACCACGAAGGGCTGGGAGATCGTCTGCCCGAGGCCGATGGGGAGCGGACGGTCCTCGTCCGCCTCGGCGACGAGCGAAGGGGGGACGAACTGCCGGCGGGCGAGCCGCGCCACCGCCTCGAGCACCCGCGGGTCCGAGATCCCGGCGGCCGAGAGGCGGCGTGCGAGCTCCTCGCTCACGCCCCCATCCTATCCACCTCGGCGGCGCCAGGGACGCGGCCCGAGGTCGTGCCGCGCGCGGGCCAACCCGTGCGGGCTCAGCCGATCTGGGCCAGCGACAGCCGCTCCGCCCAGCGCTCGCGGAGGGCCTCGCGGGCGGCGGCGTGCTCGGGGCGGGAGAGCTCCGGGTCCGCCTCCACCAGGGCGAACGCCGCTTCGCGCGCCTCCTCCAGGATCGCCTCGTCCCGGTAGAGGTCGGCGACCTCGAGGAGCTGCTGGCCCGACTGGCGCGTGCCGAGGAGCTCGCCCGGCCCCCGGATCCGCAGGTCGACCCGGGCGATCTCGAACCCGTCCTGGGTCTCCACCATGGCGCGGAGCCGCTCCCGGGCCTCGTCGCCGCTCCGGCGGAAGTGGGCCAAGAGGAGGCAGTGGCTCTGCGCTGCCCCGCGGCCGACCCGCCCGCGCAGCTGGTGGAGCTGGGAGAGCCCGAAGCGCTCGGCGTGCTCGACGACCATCACGCTGGCGTTGGGGACGTCCACCCCGACCTCGATCACGGTGGTGGCGACCAGGATCCCGGTCTTCCCCTCCCGGAACCGGTCCATCACCTCCTGCTTCTCGCCCGCCTTCATCCGGCCGTGGAGGAGCCCGATCTCCCGGCCGGGGAAGAGCCGGCGGAGGTCGTCGGCCCCGGAGGTGGCGTCGGCCAGGTCGGTCTTCTCCGACTCCTCCACCAGCGGGTAGACGACGTAGACCTGGTGGCCCGCCTCGAGCTCCCGCCGGGCGAGGTCGTAGGCGGCCCTTCGCTGGGAGTCGCCGAAGAGGCGGGTCTGGACCGGGGTCCGGCCCGGCGGCAGCTCGCCGATCTTCGACTGGTCGAGGTCCCCGTAGAAGGCCAGCGCCAGGGTCCGCGGGATGGGCGTCGCGGTCATCACCAGCACGTCCGGCCGGCGCCCCTTGGAGATGAGCCGCCCTCGCTGCAGCACGCCGAAGCGGTGCTGCTCGTCCACCACCACCAGCCCGAGCCGGTCGAAGCCGACCTCCTCCTCGAGGAGCGCGTGGGTCCCGATCGCGATCCGCGCCCTCCCCTCCGCCACCGCCGCCCGGGCGGCGCGCTGGGCCTTGCCCCGGGCGGCCGCCCCCACCAGCGCCAGCTCGATCCCGCGCCCCTCCAGCCACCGCCCCAGCGTCCGGGCGTGCTGCGCGGCGAGGATCTCGGTGGGCACCATCAGGGCCGCCTGCCAGCCCGACTGCACCGCCAGCATCATGGCGGCGAACGCCACCGCGGTCTTGCCGCTCCCCACGTCGCCCTGCAGGAGCCGGCTCATGGGCTCGGGCCGGGCCATGTCGCGGGCGATCTCCCCGAGCGCCTTCTCCTGCGCGCCGGTGAGCCGGAAGGGGAGCGGGGCGACCGCCCGGGCGATCGCCCCCGGCGAGGCGTCGAAGGCGATCCCCGCCTCGGCCCGCACCCCGTGCCGCCGCAGCGCCAGGGCGAGCTGGAGGAAGAAGAGCTCCTCGAAGACCAGCCGGCGGAAGGCCGGGGTGGCCCGCCCGGCGGCGAGGAGGAGGTCGGTGCCGGCGGGCGGGAAGTGGGCCTGGCGGAGGGCTTCGGCCCGGCCGAGCAGGTGGCGCCCGGAGCGGACCGCGGCCGGCAGGTCGTCCACCGCCGCGGGGGCGAGCTCGTCCACCAGCCGCTTCATGAGCTTCCGCAGGGCCGGGTGCTGGTGGTCGGCCGGCCCCGGGTAGATCGGCACGATCCGCCCGAAGTTGGCCGAGTCGCCGGCCTGGACCTTCTCCACCTCGGGCTGGGAGAGCTGCCGGCGCCCGCCCAGCCCCTCGGTCACCTTCCCCGAGGCGAGCAGCGACTCGCCGGGCTGGAACTGCTTGAGGCGCCAGGAGGGCGGGTTGAAGAAGACCAGCTCGACCGCCGCGCCGCCGGCGGAGAGCCCCACCTTGAGGAGCGGGCGCCCGTTCCGCATCCGCTGGACGCGGACGTGGGAGACCGTGCCGAGGACGCTCGCGTCGTCGCCGACGCGCAGGTCGGCGATGGACTTCACCGTGGTCCGGTCGCGGTAGGCGCGGGGCCAGAGCTCGAGGGCGCTCTCGACCGTGAGGTGGCCTCGCTCCTCGAGCAGCGCGCGGGGGGCCGGGTGGGCCCGCGGCAGGTCGGCGAGGCGGGTCCGGAGCCGGGCGCGGCGGTGGGCGCGCTCCTCGGCGGTGCGCGCCTCGGGGAGGGGCTGCCAGGGGGGCTCCGGGGCGGCCGGTGCGCGGGGCACGTCGGGCTCGGCCGGGGGTGCCGGGGGCGCTGGTGGAGCGGGGGCGGGGGCGGGGCGCGCGGAGGCCGGCGGGCCAGGGCGCGGTTCCCGGCGCGCGGCGGGCGCCGCGGCGGCTCCTGCCGTCGGGGCCGGCGCGCCGGGGCGGACCCCGGGCCTCGCCCCCTCGACCCGGGCGGCGCGGGCCGCCGCGCGGAGCTCGTCCGGGACCGGGATGAGGGCGGCCAGGTCGGCCGCCATCCGGGCGATGGCGCGCCGCCGGCCGGCGGGGGCGAGGCCGTCGAAGCCCCTGGCCTCGACCTCCAGCCGGCGCAGGGCGGGCGAGTCGGCGGCGCCGAGGCCTCGCGCCCGGGCCACCGCGCCGCGCACGGTCTCCCCGAAGCCGGCGAGCCGGGCGACGCCGGCGAAGTCGTCCCGGAGCGCGAAGCGCAGGGGCGGGACCAGGGCCTCGAGCGCCCTGGCCGCGGCCAGGCCGGGCGTCTCCGCTGCGCGCCGATCTCTGCGCTCGCCGCCGTCCCCGCGCTGCATGCGGCGAGGCTACCAGCGGGGTCCGACTAGGAGTCGGACTCGGCCGGCAGCTCCTCCTCGACGAACTCCACGCCCTGGATCTCGTACTCCTTCGAGCCGCCGGGCGTGCGGACGGTGACCGTGTCGCCCTCGCTTCGGCCGATCAGGGCCCGGGCGATGGGGCTGGTCACCGAGATCCGCCCCTGCTTCAGGTCGGCCTCGAGCTCCCCCACGATGCGGTAGGTGACCTGATCGCCGGAGTCCGTGTCCTCGAGCTTCACCGTCGCGCCGAAGATCACCCGATCGCCGGCGTGCTTGGTGACGTCGATCACCTCGGCGCTCGCGATCCAGTGCTCGACCTGGAGGATCCGGCCCTCGACGTGGCTCTGCTTCTCCTTGGCCGCGTGGTACTCCGCGTTCTCGGAGAGGTCGCCGTGGGCGCGGGCCTCCGCGATCTCCTTCACGATCTTGGGGCGCTCCACGTTCTTGAGCCGCTTCAGCTCGGCCTTGAGCCGGAGGAGGCCGCCCTGGGTCATGGGAACGCGGTCGGACATCGTCGATCACTCCGCTCGCCCGTCCGGGGCGAAAAAAACGAGGGCGGCCGGCCCGGCACCCCGGGACGGCCGCTTCCCTCCTGTGAGTACGCGGCGCCGCGGGCCCTGTCAACCTCGCGGCGGGTGACGGCCGGTGCGCCCCTGCCCCCCGCTAGCGGGACAGGAGCTGGTACTCCTGGATGGAGCGGACGGTGGGCTTCCCGCCCCGGGCCGCCTCCATCGCCCCCACCGCCGCCCGCGCCCCGGTCAGGGTGGTGAAGTACGGGAGCCCCTTCATCAAGGTCTCCCGCCGGATCGCAAAGCTGTCGGCGATCTCCTTCTTCCCGGCGGTGGTGTTCACCATGAAGTGGACGTCCCCGTCGATGATCCGGTCGACGATCGAAGGGCGCCCCTCGTGCACCTTGCGCACCGGGGTGCTGGGGATCCCCTTGCCGGCGAGGAAGGCGCTGGTGCCGGCGGTGGCCAGGACCTCGAAGCCCAGGGCGACGAGCCGCCGGGCGATCTCCGCGGCCGCCTCCTTGTCGGGGTCCTTGACGGAGACGAAGGCCCGCCGCCCCTTCCCGTCGGAGGGGAGCGTGTTCCCCGCCCCCGCCTGGGCCTTGAAGAAGGCGCTGTAGAAGTCCTCTGCGATCCCCATCACCTCGCCGGTCGACTTCATCTCCGGGCCGAGGAGGGTGTCCACCCCGCGGAAGCGGGCGAAGGGGATGACCACCTCCTTCACCGAGGTGTGGGTGGGCCGGGCGGCCCGCGAGGCCCCCGCCTCGGCCAGGCTCTTGCCCACCATGCAGAGGGCCCCCGCCTTGGCGAGGGGGAGCCCGGTGGCCTTGCCCACGAAGGGGACGGTGCGGCTGGCCCGGGGGTTCACCTCGAGGACGTAGACGTCGTTCCCCTGGACCGCGAACTGGATGTTCATCAGGCCGACCACCCCGAGCTCGCGGGCGAGCGCTTCCGACTGCTTCTCGATCTCGGACACGATCGCCGGGGAGAGGCTGTAGGGCGGCAGGGCGCAGGCCGAGTCGCCGGAGTGGATCCCGGCCTCCTCGATGTGCTCCATCACGCCGCCGATCACCACGCCCTTCCCGTCCGAGACCACGTCCACGTCGACCTCGGCGGCGTCCCGGAGGAATCGGTCGATGAGCACCGGCCGCTCGTTGGAGGCCTGGACCGCCTCGCGGAGGTAGGTGGCGAGGTCGCCGTCGTCGTAGACCACCTCCATGGCTCGCCCGCCGAGGACGTAGGACGGCCGGACCATGGCCGGGTAGCCGATCTTCTTGGCCACGGCGAACGCCTCGTCGGCGCTCCTCGCCACGCCGTTGCGCGGCTGGCGCAGCCCGAGCCGCTCGATCAGCTCGGCGAAGCGCTCCCGGTCCTCCGCCCGGTCGATGGCGTCGGGGGTGGTCCCGAAGATGGGCACCCCGAGCTCGTGGAGCGGCACCGCCAGCTTGAGCGGGGTCTGGCCGCCGTACTGGACGATGAGCCCCTTCGGCTTCTCGACGTGGACGATCTCGAGCACGTCCTCGAGGGTGAGGGGCTCGAAGTAGAGCCGGTCGGAGGTGTCGTAGTCGGTGGAGACCGTCTCCGGGTTGCAGTTGACCATGATGGTCTCGAACCCGGCCTTCTCCAGGGCGAACGAGGCGTGCACGCAGCAGTAGTCGAACTCGATCCCCTGGCCGATCCGGTTCGGGCCGCCGCCCAGGATCATCACCTTCGGCCGATCGGTGGGGGCCGCCTCGCACTCCTCCTCGTACGTCGAGTAGAGGTAGGGGGTGTGGGCCTCGAACTCGGCCGCGCAGGTGTCCACCCGCTTGAAGACCGGGCGGACGCCGGCCGCCCAGCGGGCGTCGCGCACCGCCTTCTCGGTGGTCCGGGCGAGCTGGGCGATCCGCTTGTCGGAGAAGCCCATCCGCTTCACCGCCCGGAGCGGCTCGGCGCCCTGCGGCACCCCCCGGGCGAGCTCCGCCTCGGCCTGGACGATCCCCTCGATCTCGCGGAGGAACCAGGGGTCGATGGCGGTGAGGCCGTAGAGGTCCTCGGTGGTGAGCCCGGCGCGGAACCCCTCCGCCACCCAGAAGAGGCGGTGGGCCCGCGGCACCCGGGCCCCGGCCCGGATCTTCTCCACCTCGTCCGGCGCGTAGGCGTCGCCCGGGCGCTTCCCGAGCGGCGACTCCAGGCCGCAGCGGTCGATCTCCAGCCCGCGGATCGCCTTCTGCAGCGACTCCTGGAAGGTCCGGCCGATGGCCATCACCTCGCCCACCGACTTCATCTGGGTGGTGAGGACGTCGTCCGCCCCCTTGAACTTCTCGAAGGCGAAGCGCGGGACCTTGGTGACCACGTAGTCGATGGTCGGCTCGAAGGAGGCCGGCGTGGTCCGGGTGATGTCGTTCTTGATCTCGTCGAGGGTGTAGCCCACCGCCAGCTTGGCGGCGATCTTGGCGATGGGGAAGCCGGTGGCCTTGGAGGCGAGGGCCGAGGACCGCGACACGCGCGGGTTCATCTCGATCACCACCATCCGGCCGGTGGCCGGGTGGACCCCGAACTGGATGTTGGAGCCGCCGGTCTCGACCCCGATCTCCCGGATGATGCGGAGCGCGGCGTCGCGCATCCGCTGGTACTCCTTGTCGGTGAGGGTCTGGGCGGGGGCGACGGTGATCGAGTCGCCGGTGTGGATGCCCATCGGATCGAAGTTCTCGATGGAGCAGATGATGACGACGTTGTCCCGCCGGTCGCGCATCACCTCGAGCTCGTACTCCTTCCACCCGATGATCGACTCCTCGCAGAGGATGGTGTGGGTGGGGGAGAGGGTGAGCGCCCGGCGCGCCAGCGGCTCGAACTCCTCGAGGTTGTAGGCGACCCCGCCCCCCTCGCCGCCCATGGTGAAGCTCGGGCGGATGATGATGGGGAAGCCGATGTCGCGGGCGATCCGGCGGGCCTCCTCCCAGCTCCGGGCGTAGCCGCTCTTGGGCAGCTCCACGCCCACCCGCTCCATCGCCTCCTTGAAGAGGAGCCGGTCCTCGGCCTTCTCGATCGCCTCGAGCTGCGCCCCGATCAGGCCCACCCCGTGCCGGGCCAGGATCCCCGCCTTGGCCAGGGCCACCGCCAGGTTGAGGGCGGTCTGCCCGCCCAGGGTGGGGAGGAGAACGTCGGGCTTCTCGCGGGCGATGATCTGCTCGGCCACCTCGACGGTGATGGGCTCGATGTAGGTCCGGTCCGCGAACCCCGGATCGGTCATGATCGTGGCGGGGTTCGAGTTGAGGAGCACGATCTCGTACCCCTCTTCCTTCAAGGCCTTGCACGCCTGCGTGCCCGAGTAGTCGAACTCGCAGGCCTGCCCGATGACGATGGGCCCGGAGCCCACGATCATGATCTTCTTGATGTCGGTACGGCGCGGCATGGGGCCGGGAAACTAGCACAGAAATAGGCGTTCTTGGGGGCCCCGCCGCCCCTGACGACGGCCGCCGCGCGCGTCCGGGGAGCGGGCCGCCGGCTAGGGGGTGGGGGCGCCGGCCCCGCCCTTGTCCCGGGCCACCCGGACCGCCTCGAGGAGCTTGCGCATCCGGGGGAAGCGCTCGACCAGGGCGGCGATCATCGGGGCGGGGAAGACCACGGCGGTGACGTCGGTCCGGGCGACGAGCGTGATGGGCCGGGGGGCCCCGAGGGCCCGCCCGACGCCGAAGAGCCCGGAGCGCTCGACCTGGAACGTCTCGGCCCCGCCCGACACGGCCTGGGCCGCGCCCTCGACCAGGAGGTAGAAGCAATCGTCCCGCTCGCCCGAGATGGTCTCCCCCGGCGCCCAGGTGACGAGCTGGGCGATCTGCAGGAGATCGCGGATGGCCTCCGGGTCGAGCGACTTGAACAGGATGCTCGACTCCACGAACGCCGTGGTGGCGAGGTCTCCCCAGACCTCGCGGGGCGCGCTGGCCATGGCCCCGAAAGGTAGCATAAGCTCGGCCCGTCCATGAGCGGATTCACAACTGCCCTCGCGGCCTTGCTCCTCTCGCAGGGCGCGGCGCCGGCCCCGCTCCCCGACGCTCCGGCGCCCGCCCCGGCCGCCGAGAAGGCTCCCGCCCCCGTCGCCCCGTCACCGCGGCCCGAGCCCGCGCCGCCCGCCGCGGCGCCGGCTCCCCCGGCTCGCGCTGCCGCTCCCGCCGTCCTCCCGGCGCGGCCCGCTCCCTCGCCGGCACCCGCGGCGCCCCGGTCGGCCTCGGCTGCCCCGGCCCCGCCTGCCGCCGGAGCCCCCGCGGGATCCGCCGCCGCGGCCCCGCCGGCGTCCGAGCGGGAGCAGGTCGCGCGCACCGCCCTCGCCTTCCTCGACGCCCTCCTCGCGGGCGACGTCCCGGCCCTGGCCGGCCTCTCCGGCGACCGGTTCAGCTTCGACGGGGACGTGCAGAGCGGCCGCGACGCGGTCCGGCGCGCCTTCCGCACCGGGCTGTCCCCCCGGACGCCCGGCAGGGACGTGCTCCTCGACCTCGAGATCCTGCCCGGCCCGGACGCGGTGAGCCGGCTCGGCCCGCCCCCCGCCCGGCTCGCCCCACTGGCGGCGCGCGGCAGCTGGGTGGCGATCGCGAACGTCTCCGGGCGGCCGGTGGTCCTCTTCCTCTCGCGCGCGGAGGGGCGCTGGGTGGTGGTCGGCCTCCACGGCTGACCGGCCCCCGGCGCTCAGGGGCGCTGCGGCCTGTTGCCGAGCTTCTTCCGCAGCCCCTCGAGCACGTTCGGCGGGACGAAGGCGGAGACGTCTCCGCCGAAGGTCGCCACCTCCCGCACCAGCTGCGCCGAGACGAAGAAGTAGTCCTCGCCGGTCATCACGAACACCGACTCGAACTCCGGCAGGAGCCGCCGGTTCATGTTGGCGAGCTGGAACTCGTACTCGAAGTCCGACACGGCCCGGAGCCCGCGGAGGACGGTGGTGATCCCCTTGGTCCGCGCGTAGTCGACCATCAGGGCGTCGAAGGAGTCGACCTCGACGCGCGGGTCGTGCTCGACCGCGGTCGCGATCAGCTCCTTGCGCTCGGCGACCGTGAAGAGCGGGCGCTTCTGCGGGTTGTTGGCGACCGCCACCACCAGGCGGTCGAAGATCTTGAGCCCGCGCTGGATGATGGCGAGGTGGCCGTTCGTCAGCGGGTCGAAGGAGCCGGGGTAGATGGCGACGCGTCCCATGGCGGGCGCGCAGTATCCCTCACTCCCGCTGGTAGATCGAGATTCCCGTGTCCCCGTACCGGCGGCGGTCCAGGAGGGCGAGCGGGCCGGCCCGGTCGGGCGGGGGGCGCCGGACGTCGTGCTCGGCCACCGCCCTCCCCCCCGGCGCGAGCAGCCGCCCGAGCGCCTCGAGGGCACCCTCCGGCCCCTCCGCGTACGGCGGATCCACGAAGGCGAGGGCGAACCGCCCGCCGGCGAGCCGGCCCACCGCCTCCCCCACCCTCCCCTGCACCACCTGCACCCGGTCGCCGAACCCGCACGCCTCGGCGTTCCGGCGCAGCGCCTCGGCCGCCGCCCGGTCCGCCTCCACGCAGACCGCCCGGGCGCAGCCGCGGGAGAGCGCCTCCAGGGCGAGCGCCCCGGTCCCGGCGTAGAGGTCGAGCACCTCGCCGCCCTCGAAGAACTGGCCGAGGACGTTGAACACCGCCCCCCGCACCTTGTCGCTGGTGGGCCGGGTGGCGCTCCCGCGCGGCACGGTGAGCCGCCGGCCGCGCGCGCTGCCCGCGATGATGCGCGTCATCCCTTCAGCGCTCCGCCAGCCGGTCCTCGAGCGCCCGGATCAGCGCGGGGGCGCTGCCGGCCGCCCCGAGCCGCTCCACGAACCCGGAGACCTCCACGTAGGCCCGGGCCTCGAGGCGGTCGGCGGCCTCGGCGCTGAGCGCGGCGGCCGCCTCCTCGATCCGGGACCGGCGGCGCTCCTCCACCTCGACGCCGAGCACCTCCCAGGGCAGGAGGCTGATGGCGCAGGTGGCGGCCGCCCCGCCGTCCTCGCAGGCCTTGACGGGCGAGCCCGCCAGGAGCCCGAGCAGGTCGGGGATCACCGGCCCGCGGCGCATCACCGGCACGCCGGAGAGGGCGGAGCAGATCCGCGAGAGGGTCGCCACCTGCCCCCGGGCCTCGTCGACGTCGGCCGGCGCCCGGCAGCGAACCGAGGCGACGTCGGGCGGGACGCCGCGCCGCGCCAGGTCCTCGAAGAGGTCGACCGCCCGGCGCGTGGTGGAGCCCTGGAGCGGCTCCAGGGGGACGACGCAGTCGACGCAGATGCCCCGCTCGGTCGCCCCCTGCGCCACCTCGGAGAGGACCCGCCCGCGCTCGGCCACCTCGACCGCCCCCACGTCCACCGCCAGGTGCGTCACCCCCGCGTCGAGGAGGCGCCAGGCCTCGTGCCGGGCACGCTCCACCTGCATCGCCGCCTCCCCCTCCACCGCCACCTCGGCGGAGAGGAAGATGGGCAGCCCGGCCGCCACCTCGTCGGCGGCCTCGGTCACCGCCTCGAACCAGGGCTCCGGGGGCACGCCCGGCGGGAGCGCCAGGCCGAGGGCGCTCCGCGCCTCCTTGGCCGCCACCAGGGCGGCGCGGGCCACGCCGGCGATGGGGGCGCGCACCACCGGGAGGGTGAGCGGGAGCCCGGCGGCGGGCCCGAGCAGGTCCCGCAGCGAGAGAGGGCAGGCGTCGTTCCGCGGGCCGAGGCGCTCGACCACGCTCGCCGGCCGGAAGGCGAGGATCCGCGAGACCACGGCGACGGTATAGCACTCTTCAGTGCCGGTGAACGTCGTCCACGTGGGCGTAGGCGGCCGACTCGATCTGGAGCGTGGTGTGGTCGATCCCGAACTCCCGTCGCAGGCCCGCCTTGACCGCGGTGAGGATCTCGTCGTTCCGCCCCACGGCCTCGACGTGGACCACCAGGTGGGCGGAGAGCGCGTGGAGCCCGCTGGAGATGGTCCAGATGTGGAGGTCGTGGACCGCGATCACGCCCGGGCAGCACTCCATCCGCTTGCAGACCACCCCGGCGTCGAGGTGGCGGGGGACGCTCTCCATCAGGATGTCGGTGATCTCGAGGACGAGCCCGTACGCCCCCCAGAGGATCAGGAGCGCGATGGCGATCGACAGCACCGGGTCGATCCAGCCGAGCTCGGGGCGCAGGGCCATCACACCGGCGCCGCCCAGGATCGCCACCGACGAGATCGTGTCCGAGATCACGTGGAGGAAGGCGGAGCGGGCGTTGAGCGAGTGCTCGCCGTGGAGGAACCAGAGGATGGCCAGGTTCGCCACCAGGCCGATGCCGGCCACGATCGCCATCAGCCGGAGCTGGATGGGCGGCCCCGGGCTCCGGAGCCGGTCCACCGCCTCCCAGGCGATCCAGGCGGTGAGGAGGACGAGGGCGCCGACGTTGACCTGCGCCGCCAGCACCTCCGCGCGGCGGAACCCGAAGGTGCGCTTGTCGTCGGCGGGCCGGCCTGCGAGCCAGGCCGCCACCACCGCCAGCCCGAGCGCCCCGGCGTCGGTGAGCATGTGGCCCGCGTCGGAGAGGAGGGCCAGGGATCCGGACAGCCAGCCGCCGACCGCCTCGGCGACCATGATCGCGGCGGTCAGCCCGAGCGAGAGCCCCAGGCGCCGGAGGCTTCCGGCCGAGTCGCGGGCCTCGCGGGCGTGGTCGCCGGCGTGGCCGTGGCCGTGATGGGGATCGCCCGGGTCGTGGAGCTGGCCGGCCGGGGCTCGCGCTTCCCCGGCGTGCGGGTGGTCGTGCGACATTCCGCTTGAACCTCCGTGGCGCGCAGTCTACGCCATGCCACTAAGGCGGGACACCGGGTCCGCGCACGTGAGAAGCGACCCGCGCATCCCCCGACCCGTGGAGCGCATGACCGACGCCGATCGCCACGCCATCGCACCGGACGGCACCCGCATCGCCTGGGAGAGGAGCGGGGCCGGCCGGCCGGCAGTGGTCCTCTGCGACGGGATCGGCTGCGCCGGCTACATCTGGCGCCACCTCGCGCCGGCGCTCTCCGCGGAGCGCCGGGTCATCCACTGGACCTATCGCGGCCACGGCGAGAGCGACCCGCCCCGGGACCCGGCCCGGGTCGGGATCCCGGACTGCGTGGACGACCTCCTCGCGGTCCTGGACGCGGCCGGGGAACGGGCGGCCGTGCTCGCCGGCCACTCCATGGGCGTCCAGGTGGCGCTCGAGGCCCACCGGCGGGCGCCGGGGCGCGTGCGGGGCCTGATCCTGGTCTGCGGCGCGCCGGGCCACACCATCGACTCCTTCCACGACTCGCCCGCCCTTCGGCTCGCCCTCCCCTGGGCGCGCGCCCTGGTCGACCTCTTCCCCGGCGCGGCGCGCGCCGTCTTCCAGGCGGTGGTGCCGACCGAGCTCGCCCTCCAGTACGCGCTCGCCTTCGAGGTGGACGGGAGCCGCGTGGCGCGGGAGGACATGGTCCGGTACCTCGGCGACCTCTCCCGGATCGACCCCACCCTCTTCGTGCGGATGCTCGCCGCGGCGGGCGAGCACGACGCCACCGATCACCTGCCCGCGGTGGACGTGCCCACGCTGGTGGTGGCCGGAGAGCGGGACACCTTCACGCCCATGCGCCTCTCCGAGGCCATGCACCAGGCGATCCGCGGCAGCGAGCTCCTGGTGCTCCCCGGCGGCACGCACGTCGCGCCCCTCGAGCACCCGGCCCTGCTGCGGGAGCAGGTCCTCGCCTTCCTCCGCTCGCGCCTGCCGGTCCGGCGCCGGCGCGCCCCGGCGCCGATCGCTCGATCCCGGGCGCCCGGGCGGCGCCCCCGCGGCCGGAGGCCGGGAGCCGGCCGGTGACCGCCGCCGCGCTCCTCGCCGCCCTGGCCCTCGCCGCCGAGCCCATCGGCTTCGCGCCGCGCTACGACCCGGCGTTCCACTGGCGGACCATCGAGACCCCGCGCTTCCGGGTCCACTACCACCAGGGGGAGGAGGAGCTCGCCCAGGAGGTGGTCCGCCAGGCGGAGCGCGCCCACGCCATCCTCTCCCCGCTCCTCCGGTACGCGCCCCGGCAGCGGACCGAGGTGGTCCTCTCCGACGACACCGACGACGCCAACGGCTCGGCGACCCCGCTCCCGTACAACACCATCCGGCTCTACGCCGTCGCCCCGTCCAGCCTCTCGGAGCTGAACGACTACCGCGACTGGCTCGCGAGCCTGGTCTTCCACGAGTACACGCACATCCTCCACCTCGACGACATCGGCGGCGCCCCGGCGGTGCTGAACGCGGTGTTCGGGAAGATCCTGGTGCCGAACGGCCTCACCCCGTCCTTCATGATCGAGGGGCTGGCCGTGCTCCACGAGGGGGACGGCGAGCCGCCCGGCTCCGGCCGGCTGGCGAGCGCGCTCCACGACATGGAGGCGCGCGCCCTGGTGATGGAGGGGGGGCCGCCGCGGCTCGACCAGGTCGCGAACCCGCTCCCCGAGTGGCCCGTGGGCGACTTCCCCTACCTGCTCGGGAGCCGGTTCATGCGGTTCCTCCAGGAGCGCTACGGCGACGAGCGGATCGCCGGCTTCGAGGTCGAGCAGGGCACGCAGCTCTGGCCGTACG
>Ga0335082_10004815_pt1 | contig 14743 bp, 12 predicted proteins | sample Lox_Sample_41_FD_206718 | JGI IMG/M metagenome (GOLD analysis project Ga0335082, IMG submission 206718) | Soil microbial communities from Loxahatchee National Wildlife Refuge, Florida, United States - Lox_Sample_4.1 | ecosystem: Environmental > Terrestrial > Soil > Wetlands | place: USA...
TGACACTTTTTCCTTCTCTTCTGTACTTAGTGCCACTTTATGCTTCAAACGAGGGCTGCCGGCGCGGAGGACCCGCACTGACCTGAAAGGGATTACCAGCGCGGCAGTGCCATTTTATGCTTCAATCTGGTGCCACTTTATGCTTCAAGCCACAGAAATTGTGACTTGAAGGTTGGATTAGGGGCTGAGGCCGCCCGGCCTGGGTTTGCGGCAAACCCACCCGGGCGCTGGATTCTCACCGCTCGTAAACTAAAAACCGTCCCGGCGACGACTCGCAGAATCAATAACAGAAACCAATTTTCTTTCGAGGTGCTCGCATGCAACTCAAGCCCTTCCTGCTCGATGCCTGGCTCGACCAGTACGAACACGACATCGAATTCAACCTCGCTGCGAGCACTGGACCGGCGTGGACCGTAAGCGACATCCTCGCCTTGGCTGACCACGCAACGCACCACCGCTTCCTGAACCACAACCTGGTCTACAGCCGCCCGGCAGGTGCCGACAGCCTGCGCGAGGCGATCGCTGAAATGCAGGGTGTCCCAGTAGAGTCGGTGCAAATCGTGACCGGCGCCTCCGAGGCGCTAGTGGCCCTGATGTGGCTGGCCGCCGAACCCGGCGCGAACGTAATCATCCCGCTGCCCGGATTCACGACTTTCTCCGCGCTCCCGGAATCGCTTGGTCTGGAAACCCGCTACTATCGCGTGCGGCGCGAGAACGGCTTTCGCATCGATCCCGACGAGATCAAGCGGCTCGCCGACTCGAAGACCAAACTCATCCTGGTCAATAGCCCGCATAACCCAACTGGCGCAACCATCAGCGATGGTGAAATGGAGGCCCTGCACGAATTCACCGCCGAGCGCGGGATTCAGCTGGTGAGTGACGAGGTCTATCATCCCATCTACCACGGAAGGCCAACGCAATCGGCAGCGCGCCTGCCGCACGCCACGGTAATCTCGGACTTGTCGAAGGCATTTTCCATTGCCGGCGTGCGCACGGGATGGATGATCGAGCACGACGCCCGGCGCCGCCAGCAATACTGGACCGCGCGCGCCTACTTTTCGATCTGCAACACCACCACCGGAGAAATTCTCTCGGAAGTCGCCATCCGCAAACGTGACGTCGTGCTTGGGAAGACCCAGGAAGTTGCCACCCGAAACCTGAAGCTCCTCGAGCACTTCATGGCGGACCATCGCGACGTGCTCGGCTGGATTCCGCCGCAAGGTGGAATGACCGCGTTCCCCTGGCTGCTGAGTGGTGAGAACGAGCGCCCGTTCTGCCAAGCCGCGACCGAGCATGGAATCCTGCTGGCTCCTGGCGACTGCTTCGATACGCCCTCGCACTTCCGCCTTGGCTTTGCCGCCGCCGGAGACAATTTCTCCCGAGCGCTCGAACGCTTCGGAACATTCGTTAAGAGCTGGTCGGCAAAGATGGTCACAGCCTGACGGGAGCTTGCCGCGAGGCTTCTGGCTTGTGCCTGGAAGCGGCGAACCCTCTTTAGTCCGCTGACATATTCGGGTGCGGCTCCTTTTCGACCAGCGCGCGCTGCGTGTAGACGGCGGAGAGAACATCGTAGGATGAATCGCATGACGCAAGAATTGGAATTAGACTGCCTCGACCAGTTGGAAGCGACCTCCGCGATCCTGCGCGGATTGATGTGCGACCTGTCCGTCGAAGATACCGAATGGAAGCCAGCGCCCGACCGCTTTTCGGTAGCGGAAGTGCTCGCGCATCTTTCCCATTCTGAGGGCCACTGCTATCGAACACGCTTGGACCGGTTCCTGAGTGAGGAGCTGCCGGAGTTCGAACCGGATGATGCGCAGATGTACCTGGAGTTGTACCGCAATGCCAATGCGGAAGATGCCTTCGACCATTTTGAAGAGCAGCGCGAGGCTAACGTGGAGTATCTTCGGAGCTTGCCGCGAAGCGCCGGTGAACGCCGCGTCAGGCACCAGGAGGCCGGCGAAATCACCCTGCAACAAATGCTGCATGAATGGACCATGCACGATCTGGGACATATCCGGCAGATCGCTGAGCTGGTGAGAGCGCGAAAACACCTGCAGGCAGCGGGAAAACTGGGCGATAGTTACCACCTGAAACCATAGGGCCGGCCGCGTTGCGTGAAACCACACGTTTGATAGATTCTGGGGCCATTTCGGTTGATGTCACTGTGGAGAACCGAATCGGCCAATATGCCCCTCAGACCGGGACGGCCTCACTCCTGGCTTGACCAGAGCAAGAATCCGAGCTGTCAACGGCCCAATTCGGAAAGGGATTTCTACTTGAGGTCCGGAAGTCGTCGATCAGCCGCCGAACCATACAGCGTCGCTCCAACAGGCAATCCAGCAAGCGTTGCAGATCGGAGCGTTCGCCATACCACTCGCATGGGATCTCGTCCGCGATGCCTTGTAACTGCCGCGATGGGAATCTCTCGATCCTCGACAGCCACGGATCAAAGTCGTCCCACGATTCGATCCGCTCATAGACATCATTGAGCCCGTACACTCCCCGCAGCGGCGCGTCGGGGAAACTCCACTCGCCCGCGTTGAAGCAATATCCAAAATCAATGAATTTCGCGTTGTATTTCCGCTGATGTGCCTCCTTGTGGAATACCACCTGCCGGCCATCGGCGTTGCAAGTCCACTTATCAAAGGCGAGCAGACCAGCAAACTCCCTCAGGTTTCTGACCCGCCCAAGCATTGTCCCTGGCAGCCAGTCCAAGACCTCCCCGGTCACCAAGGCGGAACCAAACTGAAGCCCCGGCCGCGCAGGAACCGGGCGGCCGGCTAGGGTGAAGATAATTCCCTGCTCACGGATCGTGTCTTCGTCCACGACAATCATGACCGGCTCCGGCACGCTGAGCCCGATCATCCGCGCCAGTCGGCAGGCCAAGTAGTCATTGGCCAGCACCCTGGTGCACTGTGGGTTGCCCATCAGCTTGGTTACGTATTTCCTGCCGTCATCGGCCACCATGATGCGTGCTTGCGAGCCGCCGCGGACTTGAGAGATGTGTGCGACTGCCTTCAGAGACACGTTTCCGCCTCCGTATGTTTGTCGTGGAGTTTTTTTGGTATGGACGCCATTTCTGGCTGTGTTCAACGAGCGAAGGACACACGTATCCCTGTGCCCTCGCTTACGTGACGGTGGGGATTAGGCTGCGTGGTGTTGGTCGGAATCGGCGAGTTCTTCGAGGCCGAAGACAACGGTTTGCAGGATTTTGATGTCCGCGATTTCGTTCAGCGGTGGGACTTGCAGCTTATCGAGCAGCCCCTTCACCGTGTTCGGGTCGAGCCGTTGGGTAACAGCTTCCAAACGGTCCAGACCCCGCGTTGCGGACTCCAGCATCTGAAGGACCTTCCCTTTGATGGCTGCGTCGCGGATTAGCTTAGGCTGGTTGGCGCGCCCGTACTCCCGCAGAATGCCTCTGAATAGAGCCGTACCGACGGCCTTCTCCAGTCCCAGAATGCGCGCGTCCAGATCGTCGCCAGGCAGACTACAGGGCCAGGGTGACAATGCGACCGGCAAGTCTCGATGCATATTTCATAGTTTGTACCCTCAGCCGCAAATAATGCTGTTCACTTGCAGTAGCGCGTTGTTCGCGGCTACCGCATGCGATTGATGGTCGTACAACGGGTTCAGATAACGCATTCCGAACCGGTCGGGTTTCGTCTCGGTACATGACTTCTAGCATCTCGTCAAGCGTAAGTCTTAAACCTCATTGTGCTTCAGCGATGCAGAGTTGGCAGCTCTCCTACACTCGCTGACCGCTTTACAGCGATGCCGAGCCTACGCATCTTGTTGAGGAGCGTTGTGCGTTTCAGGTCGAGTAACTCGGCGGCGCCGCCCTTACCTGAAATCCTTCCGTTTGCGGCTTCCAAAGCAGTGACAATCGCGTTTCGTTCACTGTCGCGAAAATTCAAAACTCGGCCGACCCCGCTATTTGAGGGAGTCAACTCACCCAGAGGCGCACTCAAGGTATCACCCGAGCTGAGAATCACGGCGCGCTCAAGAAAGTTTTCTAACTCGCGCACGTTGCCGGGCCAATCCCACGATGTAAGTGCGTTCATCGTTTCGCGGGGAACTTTGGTTATCGACTTCCGCATGCGGCGACACAAGCGGGCGACGAAATGCTGCACGAGAAGTGGAATGTCTTCTCGGCGCTCGCGCAGGGGTGGAACCTCGATGGGGAAGACATTGAGCCGGTAAAAGAGGTCCTCGCGAAAGGCACCTTCACGGATCATCTTTTGTAAATCCTTGTGAGTAGCCGCTATTAAGCGAACGTCGACATGAATGGTGCGGGCACTGCCCAGCCGCTCAAATTCATGCTCTTGAGTAGCACGTAAGAGTTTCGGCTGAAGCTCGAGGCTAATGTCGCCGATTTCGTCAAGGAATAAGCTTCCCTGGTCGGCGAGTTCGAATCGGCCACGCCTTTGCGTAAGAGCCCCTGTGAATGCGCCCTTTTCATGTCCAAACAGCTCGCTTTCCAGAAGTCCGGAAGGGATCGCCGCGCAATTCAGGCGCACAAACGTATTACTCGCGCGAGAACTGCGCCGATGAATTGCACGCGCGATCAACTCTTTTCCGGTGCCGGTTTCGCCGTGGATGATGACGGTAGCGTCGGTGGGGGCCACGATGGGAATTTGATCCAAGACTTTGCGCAGAGCCCGGCTCTTGCCAATAATGTCCTCGAAACCGGATTCCGAAATGATCTCTGATTCAAGGTAGACACGCTGATCTTCGAGATGACTTCGTGAGGTGCTGAGTCGCTCGTAAGCAAGGGTATTGTCCAGGGCGAGGGCGATCTGGCTCGCGACCTGTGTTAGCAGATCCAGTTCTTCCTGGGAAAATGCATTGGCGCGACGGCTTCCCAGGCTCATTGCGGCGATCGGACCCTGCCGCGCCACTAGGGGGACGTGCGCAAAGCTGACGATCGATTCGCTTTTCAGCGGCGTCGATATGGCGGCTGGAAATTGCCTTTCGAACTCGGCCATGGTCTCGATGACGGGCTTGCCTGCACGCAGTTTCTCCAACAACTGCTCCGTAACTTCGGGAACGTCGAATCTGGAGAGCGCTGTACGGCGGGAAGGAAAGTCGAGTACAGCACAATTTAACCGTTTGGATTGCTCCGCCAAGAGCCAAAAGCCGGTGAAGTCGTTGCCGAAGAATTTCCGTATCGAGGCTGACGCCGCACGAAAAAACTCATCCATGTCCAGCCGAGTCATTACATGGTTCGTGATCTCGAGCAAAAGCTTCAGCCGGTCGTGCTCGTGCACCAGTTCACGGTGGTACGCGCCCGCAGTCTCCAAGGCGAGAGCGCCATCCAAGGCGACAGACAGGTGAGACGCCACGCTTCCCATCAGGTCGACATCATCCTTGCTGAACGCTACTGATCTTGCGGCAACAACAAGCACACCAAGCCTTCGGCGCGCTGTCGAAACAGGAAATACGTAGAAGCTGCGAATCGCCTCGCCTTTCAGTCGGTCCGCGAGTTCCGGAACTTTCTGCAGTTCGGCTTGCGCGTCTTCTACGAGGATTGGCTTCTGACGGTTGATGGCCAACCCGACAGCGTTGCCTTCCGGCGAGAACTCGGTGCCAAGATCAACAGGGGGCGAAGGTGAGTCCGTTTTGAGAGCGTGCAGCCTCGCCATCCCGCTCTTCTCGTCCAGCAGGACCAGGGCGATTACGCCAAACGGAACGATGCGTGACAGGAGCGCGAACGTTCTGTCCAGCACAGCCTGCAGACTTGGTTCGTACGCAGCGGCGCTGGAGAACTCCATCAGTGCGCGATACCGAGCGCCTAGTCGCCTCCCGGAATTCGACCGCTGACTCGCCACTTCTTCCTCTCTGTCCATATTAGGACAGTTGTCCTCTTGCCGACAACGAACAGAGTGCCATCGGTTGGCCAATTCACACAAGAAGCGCTGTATCAGCAGCTTGTCATGGCCGGAGTTTGGAAGCTTCCCTGCGATGTCATCGTGTGCTGCGAATTACCGCAATTACGAGCGACAAGGTAGTCGTGAAACTCGAAGGGCGACTGGTTGGTCCCTGGGTGAGGGAGTTGAAGAAAACCATATTGCGAACCAACGGCCGGTGCCAGCCTTTGGAGATCGACGTCTCGGATCTCACATTTGCGGATGAAAAAGGTGAAAGGGCGCTGCGCTGGCTTCATCGCATGGGCGCCCATTTTCAGGGTAAAGAACCATTCGCGGAATATCTATTCCAACGTTTGAAGATACCTCTCTTCGCGGCGTGCGGCGGCCTGAACCAGGGCGATGAGCTCGTTGTAGGTCGCCGAAGTGTACAGCGTAATGCTCCCGTAGTCGGCAAATCCGCAAGAACTCGAATGGAGGAACACTGAGGCATGTCTAACTTTTTTATTAACCGTCCGATCGTTGCCATTGTCATCTCGATACTAATGGTGATCGTGGGAGCGATCACGATCACCTATCTTCCGGTCGCACAGTTTCCCGATATCGTTCCCCCCGAAATCCGCGTCTGGGCCCTGTATCCGGGAGCCGACGCCGAGACTATGGAGAAGGCCGTAGCCACGCCGCTGGAGCAGCAGATCAATGGCGTGGACAACATGGATTACATGTACTCGCTGAACTCGACCAACAACTCGAGTATGGCGCTGATGGTCGATTTCGATCTCAAGACCGACCCCAATACGGACCTCATCCTCACCCAGTCACGACAGCAACTGGCGAATGGCCAGATTCCTCCCGAGGTGAATTGGATCGGTATCGATGTGAAAAAGTCATTGACCTCACCAATGATGCTGATCGCTCTGCATTCGCCAAAGGGCACCCACGATGCGAAGTTCCTCGCGAATTACGCCTATATCAATCTGAACGACCCGCTTGCACGCTCCTATGGCGTAGGGCTGACCCAGGTCTATGGTGTGGGGCAGTACGCGATGCGTGTGTGGGTGAAGCCAGACCGGCTAGCAAAATTGGGGATCACGGTGTCCGACGTCGTCCTGGCACTGCTATCGCAGAATACGGTGAATCCAGCGGGGCAAGTCGGAGGCGAACCCACTGTGGAAGGCCAGCGGTTCACCTACGCGGTGCGCGCGCAGGGCAGACTTGAGACGCCGGAAGAGTTCGGTGACATCGTTGTGCGCGAAGCGCCTGATGGCGGTGTGGTGCGCGTGAAGGATGTTGCGAGGGTTGAATTGGGCTCCCAGGATTACAGCGTGGTCACCCGCCTCAACGGGAGGCCTACCGCGGTGATTGGAGTCTATCAATTGCCCGGTTCCAATGCTGTCGAAGCGGCCAAAGGCGTTCGGAAGCTCCTGGCCCACATGAAGCAGAGCTTCCCGGCGGACCTGGAATACACCATAACTCTCGATACGACGGATGCCGTAAGAGCAGGCATGAAAGAAATCGTAATCACGCTGCTGTTCGCGTTTGTGCTGGTGATCTTGGTTGTGTACCTGTTCCTGCAAGACTGGCGCGCGACCCTGATCCCCATGCTTGCCGTGCCGGTCTCACTGGTGGGCACGTTCATTGTTTTCCCGCTCTTCGGTTTCTCGGTTAATACACTTTCGCTTTTCGGACTCGTGCTGGCGATCGGTCTGGTGGTGGACGACGCAATCGTTGTAGTCGAAGGCATACAGCGGCACATCGAAGATGGTCTCCGTCCGAAGGAAGCAGCCCGCAAGGCCATGGATGAGCTGACCGGCCCCGTCATTGGGATCGCACTCGTGCTTTCCGCAGTGTTTGTACCCACGGTCTTCATCCCGGGCATCACGGGGCGACTGTACCAGCAGTTTGCGTTGACCATCGCGATTTCGGTCATCGTTTCGGCATTCAATGCCTTGTCCTTAAGCCCGGCACTCGGAGGATTATTGCTTCGGCCCAGGAAAGAGGCGCACGGGCCACTTGCCCGATTCTTCGGCTGGTTCAATCGTGTGTTTAACAAGGGCACGAATTTTTACCTGCAAATCTCGGGCAGCCTCATTCGAAAGAGTGTCCTGGCGGTACTGGCGCTCGGTGGTTTTGCGGCTGCCGGTGTGTTCTTTGCGAAGGTGCTGCCGTCCAGCTTCCTGCCGGATGAAGACCAGGGATACATGTACATCCAAATGCAATTGCCGGAAGCTTCTTCCATTCAGAGCTCCTCGGAAGCAGCCCGAGAAGTGGAAGCTGTCCTGAAATCTATGCCAGGAGTCAAGTACTGCACGACGGCTGTCGGATTTAATATGCTGAGTCTGACCCGGAGCAGCTTCAGCACCTTCTTTTGGGTGACCTTGGAGCCGTGGGAAGACCGAAAACAGATCGAGGAGCAGTTCCAGGTCATCAAAGCGAAACTGAACCTCAAACTCCTCACGCTGCCCCAAGGAACCGTCTTCGCCATCTCGCCACCGGCAATCGCGGGAGTCGGCACATCAGGTGGATTTCAGTTTGTACTGGAAGATCGCTCCGGGAAGAAATCTGACTTCCTTGTGAGCAACCTGAACAAATTCCTGGAAGCCGCTCGCAAACGACCCGAAATCGGAATGGTCACCACCACGTACGTACCGAGCGTGCCGCAGAGATATGTCTATGTCGACAAGGAGAAGGTGCTCAAGCAGGGCGTGAACCTAAATGACGTCTATGGCACTCTCCAGGCTTTTATGGGCGGACAGTTCGTGAATTATTTCAATCAATTCGGTCGCGCCTGGCAGGTGTACGTGGAGGCGGAAGCGCCGTACCGCGCCGGCCTGGACAACATAGGACAGTTCTACGTCCGCAATAACAAAGGGCAGATGGTGCCGCTATCTACGTTGACCAGATTCGAGTCGCGCTACGGTCCGGAATTCAAGATGCGCTTCAACGAGTATTCCTCAGCCCAGATTATCGGCAACGCCGCGCCAGGCTATAGCTCCGATCAAGCCACTGCGGCGCTGGAAGAGGTCTTCCAGCAGACAATGCCGCCCGAGATGGGCTTCGACTATATGGGCATGTCCCGACAGGAACAGAAGGCTCGCGAGGGTCTGCCATCCTGGGTCATCTTCGGGGTCTCGCTACTGTTTGTCTTTCTGATTCTGGCAGCACTGTATGAAAGCTGGTCACTGCCGTTTGGTGTGTTGCTGAGCACGCCGGTAGCGGTGTTCGGCGCTTTCGGACTCTTGTGGCTGCGGCGCACCGTGCTCGGAATGATCTTTCCCGCCTTCATGGTGCAAATCGACAATGATATCTATTCGCAGATCGGCCTCGTGATGTTGATCGGACTGGCGGCCAAGAATGCCATCTTGATCGTGGAGTTCGCGAAGAGCAAGTATGAAGAAGGGACGCCACTTGTGGAAGCCGCGCTGGAAGGCGCCAGGTTGAGGCTAAGGCCCATTCTCATGACTTCGTTCGCATTCATCCTCGGCTGCGTTCCCCTGTTTATTGCCACGGGCGCTGGTTCCGTGGGCCGCCAAATCATGGGAACCACAGTCATTGGCGGAATGCTTGCTGCCACTGCGCTTGCCATCCTCATTATCCCGGCGCTGTACGTATTAATAGAACGTGTAAACGCCGCGTGCAGACAACCTGCGACGGCCGCAGGTTGCGAGCCAAGTGCAGCAGAGGGTGATTAATATGAAAGACGTTGATGATCGATACAGCCCGCCTTTCGAAGCGTCGAGCGCGAGCACGGAAAGTCCTAATCTGCAGGGAATGCGTGAGATCCTTTATCTGGAGAGTCTTTATGCTGACGAGATCGACTACAAATTGCACGTCAGGAGCAGCGCGCCCGATCTGCAGACGATGCGAGAGATTCTGTATTTGGAGGCCCTTTATGCGGCCGCCATCGACTACAGATCACACCTCCCGCAAACTCAGCTTGGCACGACCTTATCGATAATCTTTGCTCTTTGCCTTATGCTTTTAGCGGGAGTCACTATTAGCTGGGTGTTGCATTGGGTACTGCAATGGGCGTTCAAGGCCCTCGGTAACTGACGTGAATTACTGCGGTGGCAACATTGCGATGCATGTGTCTGGACAGTGCAGTGATGTGCTCTAGTGCAAGCCCAACTCATCCAAGAAACCAGTCCTTGCCGGCGAAGGACTGTCTCGCGCACAGTACTGCCCATTTTGGATCTGCTCCATGCCGGAGGACTGAAGGCATTGATCGTAGCGCTGCATGACGACCTGGTCGCGACGCAAGAACGATTGCCCTCTCGCGAGAGCGAGATCGAGCACCTCACGCCATTTCTGGCTGTGTTCGGAGAGCGAGGAGCACACGTATCCTTGTGCCCTCGCATTCGTGCGTGGCAGTGGTGATTAGGCTGCGTGGTGTTGGTCGGAACCGGCGAGTTCTTCGAGGCCGAAGACAACGTTTTGCAGGGTTTTGATGTCCGCGATCTCGTTCAGCGGTAGGACTTGCAGCTTATCGAGCAGCCCCTTCACCGTGTTCGGGTCGAGCCGTTGGGTAACAGCTTCCAGACGGTCCAGGCCGCGCGTTGCGGACTCCAGCATCTGAAGGACCTTCCCTTTGATGGCTGCGTCGCGGATTAGCTTAGGCTGATTAACGCGCCCGTACTCTCGCAGAATGCCTCTGAATAGCGCCGTGCCGACGGCCTTCTCCAATCCCAGACTGCGCGCGTCCAGATCGTCGCCGCAGCCAGCCGCCGCCGAGCCGTTGGACTTTGCGGTTTGGGCGTGACCGTTCCCGCCGCCATCAGTTGGCCGAGTTTGGCTTTTCGTAACCTGGCCATGGTTGCCGTTGCGTCCTCCGTTCGAACCAGTGTTCTGGTTCGATGCGTTGGCTGCACCGTTCCCATTCCTGCCCTGCGGCCGCATCCCCTTCCGCCAGTTCTCCGGCAGCGCCCAAGCCGATAACACCGGTGTTCTGACAGGTTGGCGGTTTGGGTCCAAATCGACCCACATTGGCGGGATATCGTGGAAGTAACGGCCAAGACCAAGGCAAGAGCACGCCCGCTTGAATGCCTGGGCGTCGGCTGAGGTCATACCGTTGTCATCGTCGGCCCATTCTTCGCCGGTGCCTGAATGCGACCCAATGCCAAGGATCGTGACCGTGCAGGTGACCAGCACCTTGCCCGACACGATGCTCTCGCCCTTCTTCACGCGGGTGATATTGGTCATCGTCTCGACCTTGTACTCGCGAGTCCAGCCCTGTGGCGTGAACAGCGCGTTCAGCCGGTCAGTGTAGGCACGGCAATCGGCGTACGGCACGATCTGACCGCGCTTTTTGTCGTTGGTTGTGTTGGTAACCCGCCATCGGACTTGGTCGGGTGAAAACGGGACTTCAAGCTCCGAAAGGAGCTTGCTGACATCCAGTCCCGAGGCAGATGTCGTTGTGTGTTCAGTTGGCATGGCGAGGCACCTCCTTCAGGTACCTGTGGATTTGTTGAACTCGGTTGTGATTTGAGGAAATGTGAGCCGGCCGTTGGCTGGAGTTGGGTTGGATACTGTGGTCGGCTGCTGGCCGATTGAGAGCGGAAGGATATGGCTTTTGCTGTGGCTAGTTATCGCGGTCGCCAGGGCAGGCTTGGGCGGGTTTTCTCAATCCGCACGGAATCAATCAATGGGGATCGACGGGCAAAGGCCGCGACTGAAGGGAGAGCCGGATTACCTACGGGATGGCGATTTCACGACAGCGATCGAGGACATGCTGGGTGAGAGGGCAATCCAGGACCGCTATCATAGTTTGCGACACCACAGCTACTGCGCCTCGCTGAACACAGACGCCGCTGTTTTGACGGCTCCCAGTGCGGCAGGGAAACCGGCGTACACGGCCATTTGCAGGATGATCTCCAGGATCTCGTTGCGGCTGCAGCCGACGTTCAATGCGCCTCTGATATGTTCCTTCAACTCGGCCTGGGGATAGCCCAGGACGGTGAGGGCGGCGACGGTGAGCATCTCCCTCGTCTTCAAGTCCAGACCGGGGCGGGGATAGACATCGCCAAACGGAAACTCGACGAGGCATCGCGCCAGATCAGGATGGGTTGCGGCCAGTTCGTTCAGGGCGGATTCGATCCCCGCTCCGAACATGGTTCGCATGGTGGCAAGCCCACGGTCGTACCGCGATTCTTCAGCCGGCATATCCATTACCTCCGGAGTAATGTTCAAAAAGCGCGGGATCTACCCGTGGTACTTCTGCAACGGCTCGCGCAGCGGCCAGCGGCTCGGTAGCAGCTTCCCAGCCGGTTCGGCGAAGCGGCAGCGGAGCGTCCCGAGTTGCTCGAATGTGACTTGAATCTCGGCACCGGGGTCGATGAAGTTATCGTGGTCACAGCCGGTACAGTCGGGAATGGTGCCGAACCCCATCACGGAGCCGGGCTTGAGAGGAGCAATGGAGCCCAACCAGGCGAACACGGCCTCAGCCTTGTGGCTGATCTCGGAGGTTGAGCCTTGGTACTTGACTTGCCCATTTACCAGCACCGACACCTTGAGGTTGTACGGATCGCCAACCTCATCTGCCGTAACCAGGTAAGGCCCGAGTTGGTTGCCCTTCGCCATGTCCTTCGTCAAGCAGAACCCGCCGACAAACTCCGTAGCTTGAACGTCGCGGGCCGACACGTCGTTAAAAATGCAGAAGCCGGCAACCGGTTGCTTTTCGTTTCCATATACGACGGCCAGTTCAGGCTCGACATCGAGCCGCGAGGTGTAAACCGGCCAGGGAACGGTTACGTCGTCACCGGCAATGGAGTTCATGTTGGATTTGTAATAGGACAACGGCTCCGGCTGGCCGGGTGCAGGCTTGGGTTTCGGAGCCATGACGGCTCTGGCAAACGCCTGCAACAGCGGCGCGGTCTGCGGGTTGTCCTTCTCATACTTCATGAGAATTTCGGCGGAGTTCTTCAGATGCCGCGGCGTCAGCCCGAAGTCGAACAAGGCCGCGACTTCCACCGGCTCCAGCAGGCGGACGGTGTTGAGAGGGAAATGTTCGCCATCACCCAGTTCTCCGAGGTGCTGTTCGCCCCAGACTAACAACTCTTTTGCCACCCGCTCGCTGTCGGGAAGATTGGCGAGATAGGATCGGCTGCCGTCCAAGTGGCTGTAGGACTTCCCTGCTTTGCTTTGCAGCGCGGCGAACGGGACGGCCTGGTCTCGAACGACGACTCCGAAACAAGGAATCTGGGAGTCGGCTACCGTGAAGCGAATCAGTTTCATGGCTGCCCACCTTTCATATGTCTGGACTGGATTAGTACTCGACTTCGATCCCTCTTGCCTTCGCTACGTCGCAGATCGCGTCGAAGCGCTCGTTCCGTCATGGTATTCCTGCACCCGGAACATCCACCTCGACAACTTGGAAGCTCGCGCTTGGATTTCGCTGGATCTGCGCGGGGTCGTGTGAACCTGACGCACTAATGAAGAGGTGTCTCCGCTCCGGCCCGCCCAACATCACCGCATACGCGTGGGTTTCCACCTTGATCCGATCCGTGATCTCTCCACCTTCGCGGACCCGCACCACACTGTCCTTGCCCTCGGGATTGGCGCACCATACGCCTCCTTGGGCATCGAGGCACACGCCATCCGGGCCAACGGACGTGGGTAACTGCGCCCAAACCCGGCGGTTGCTAAGAGAGCCGTCCTCCTGAATGTCGAAAGCGGTCAGGCGGTGACCAAGCGTTTCGCCGACGATGAGCGTTCGTCCGTCGGGGGTAATAACCATGCCATTCGGGAAGAAGAGCTTGTCGGCAACCACCGACGCTCGACCATCAGGGCCGACGAGAACGATGACGCAGGTCTCGACGGGCGTGGCCGCCGGGTCCACGAAGTTGTAGCCGATGTCCCCCACGTACATACGGCCTTTGCCGTCCACGATGCCGTCGCTCAAGCAGAATTTGGTGAGGTCGCTGATGTCCGCCACCTGTTGCAGGGCAGCTCCCACCCTACGGTGAATATGGCGTTGAAACGCATCACCAACCACGACAGTTCCTTCGGGGGTGAGCCCGAAGCCGTTCGGGATGAACGGCAATTCCAGTACCGTTGCGACGGAACCGGTGAGATCCACAGTCTTTATCCGCTTGTCGTGGATGTCGATGAACCACAACTTGCCATGATGCCAACGGGGACTCTCGGTGAACTTGAGGCCCGCGGCGGAATCAACCAGTGTTTTGACGTGGGTCGTCATGGCTTGCTTTCTCCTTGGTGTTGGGCTTCTGCCAACCTGCACCTGTTTCAGGATTGGCTCCGATTGACGAACGCTACGGTCAAGTCAGTCAGCGCCCGAGTCACATGCCCCTTGCCGGTGAGGTCGTTGCAGAAGAGCACTTCGCCGGGGTGGAATCGTCGTGATTCGCCGTCGCTGGTCACCACTTCGCCCTCACCCGACAGGATGATGGCAATGTAGGGCTGGGGGGCGGTGTGGGCGGGGGCATCCGTCCCGGCGGGAACCGAGAAGACGCACATGGTCGTGACAGCTCCGAAATCGCTCATCTCCCCCGGGGGGTTCGGTGGCGGGCCCATGGCAACCTCACGGTTCGGTATGTCGTAGACGCCGAAGTGCGTCTCGCCCCGTTCGTCCGCGTGGATCAGGGGGAATTCCATTACTGTTATCCTCCTAGTTTGTGGTGACTTGAGTTCCTTGAACGGTGTCAGTATTCGACTTCGATCCCTCTTGCCTTCGCCACCTTGTAGATCGCGTCGAAGGTGGCTGCCGTGTCCCATGGCGCGTCAGGGGGTTCGTTGCGGAACTCACGATAAGCGCGCTCGACGTTCATATACAGCCGCGCCGGAGCGCGCCACTCACCATAGGGTCCAAAGTCGATTCGCTTGGCAGCATCCAGCGATGTAAGACCCTGGTCGAAGCATTT
>Ga0335082_10004817_pt1 | contig 14742 bp, 14 predicted proteins | sample Lox_Sample_41_FD_206718 | JGI IMG/M metagenome (GOLD analysis project Ga0335082, IMG submission 206718) | Soil microbial communities from Loxahatchee National Wildlife Refuge, Florida, United States - Lox_Sample_4.1 | ecosystem: Environmental > Terrestrial > Soil > Wetlands | place: USA...
CGTCGGATCGTCGGTTCAACAGCAGCTCGCGAATGATCTTGGGTTGGAAGAGGGCGCCCTAGTCGTTCTTAAAGGCGGTATCAAGAGCTGCCTCGACGCGAGCGATAACGCAAGCCGGGAGCTTTTGGAACATATTTTGGTCGATGAAGAAGAGCATGTCGACTGGATCGAAACCCAACTGCATGAGATCGAAGAAGTCGGATACCAAAACTACCTGGCGCAGCAGATATACAAGAAGGACTAGCCGGTTTCGCGATTTACACTCGCCCATGATGTCCCGACCCGGATGGGCAGCGCCGGATCGTAAACGCTGACGCTTGGCATGAATTACACACCGTCGTCAATCGGAGATAAACACTTTTCGCCTTTGCTTGTTACGTGCCACAGCCGCGGATCATGACTCAACGTACAGGTTGGCTGGAGCGAGCAGCATTCGCATGATTGGGTACAGCTGAGCACCGTGCGCTCGATGTAGCCAAGCTGCTCCAACACTCGAACCATCTGCCGCACTTCATCGATGCTCACGCCGAGTTCGCGCGCTAGACCGCCCATATCGATCGTTGAGCGGTCGCGCGCAAGCCGCAAAAGTTTTCTAAGCATGGGGGATGCCTAAACCGAATCCGCGGCCCACCTGATACGCTATCGCACCGGCGAAGAGCGCAACGAAAAGCATTAGGCTAACACTGGCAAGGACCCAACGCCATTGGCCAGTTTCCTGACGCATGACGGCGATCGTCGCGGCACAAGGAATGAACAACATCGTTGCGGTTAAGAAAGCGAGCCCCGCGGCCGGCGACACGCGAGCCGTGAGAGTTTCCGCGAGTCCTCTTCCCAATTCGCCGCTGCCATAGAGGATGCCTAGGGTGGCAATCGCATTCTCCTTTGCTATGAAACCGCTGAGCAGTGCCACCAACATTCGCCAGTCCATCCCGAGTAATTCGCCGACAGGGCCAAGCGCATAACCGACACGGCCCAAGTAACTTTGCTCAAGATTCGGTCCAGGAAAATAACCCAGGGCCCAGATCAGCATCGACATCAACAAGATAATACTTCCGGCTTTCGCTAAAAATGCGCGGGTGTTGTGCCACAGGTAATGCAAGACGCTACGCGCATTCGGCGCGTGATAAAGCGGCAACTCCATGATAAAGGGCATCTGGCGGCCCTTAAAAAGGGTATAATTCAAAACCACGCCGACGGTTGCCAGCACTAATAAGTTCAGCGATACGAGCCCTACGGCCACGGAGAGCGCCCATCGGCCGAAAAACGGCGGAGCCAAAAATGCGAGCACGGCAAGTCGCGCGCTGCACGGCACAAATGGCGCGAGCAGGATAGTCAGCAGGCGCGCGGTTGGCGCTTCGATCACACGCGCCCCCATGACGGCGGGCACATTGCAACCGAAGCCGAGAAAGAGCGGCAGAAAGCTCTTGCCGTGCAAACCAATGAAATGCATGAAGCGGTCCATGACGTAGGCCGCGCGGGCGAGATAGCCGGTGTCCTCGAACAACGCTAGCACGGCGAAAAAGACAATCAGAACCGGCAAGAACGTCAAAACCGTGCCTGCCCCGCCCGCGACGCCATCAGCTAGGAACGCCGAAAACCACTGGGGAGCGATTGGTAGTCCGGTTCGAAGCCAAGCGCGCACCGACGCGACGATGTGCGCATCCAACCATTCCTGAATTGGGGTAGCGAGTTGAAAAGTCAGACCGAAGATTACGGAGAATACCGCCAGGAGTATTGCCATGCCCCAAACCGGATGCACCGCGTAACGGTCCAGCCGGTCGGTGAGACTTACCTGACCGAGGCGCGGCTGCTTCACCGCGGCCCGAACCATGCGACCGATCCACTCATAGCGCCCGCTGGCGATATCGAGCCCGGCATCTTCGTGGGCGTGGAGCAGCGCGCTGATCGGCTGCCAATTGTTGTTGGACATCCACGAGCGCGCGAGCTCTGTGATTTCCTTGTCGCCTTCGAGAAGCTTCAGCGCTACCCACTCGGGCGGATAGGGGGGCGGCACGGAGTTTCCCAATAACGCGCGCAAATTCGCGAGCACATCGCGATGGGCTGCGCCGATCTCCGGGCGCGTCGGCTTGAAGCCCTCCGGGTTTAGCGCCAAGCGCGCCGTTTCACTGAGGAGCGCCGGCACTCCTTCGGCACGGCTCGCAATCATCGGCACAGCGGTCAGCCCCAGCGCGGCTGACAACACGTGGGCTTCAATCTCGATGCCCTCAGCGACGGCTACATCCATCATGTTGATGCCCAGCACGATGGGCACGGGCAGGCACAAAAGCTCGGCAAGTAAATAAAGATTGCGCTCTATGGCAGCGGCATTGGCGATCATCACGACGACATCTGGTCGTTCCTGGAGGATAAAATCCCGGGCAATCTTTTCTTCGAGGGAATTGGCGGTGAGACTATAGGTTCCCGGTAAATCGACCAGACGGAGTGCGACGCCGTCGTGAACGCAGGCACCTTCGCGCCGCTCCACCGTCTTGCCCGGCCAGTTGCCGACATGCTGGCTCAAGCCGGTAAGCAAGTTAAAGACGGTGGACTTGCCGACGTTGGGCTGGCCGGCCAAGCCGACCGTTAGCGTTGGTGCCCCGCTTCGCTTGGGAGTCATCCCGCCAGTTCCTCAACCAGAACTTTCGTTGCTTCGTTGCGACCTAGAGCCACGCGAGTGTTGTGCACGCGTACCAACAGAGGGCCGCGACCCGAGTTCTGCAGTACCTCAAGGTGTGCGCCCACCACGAGTCCCAAGGCAGCGAGGCGGCTCATGAAACTTCGCCGGCCTTCCACACGCCTTACTACGCTTTGGACGCCGCTCGCCACTCCAGATAGTAACTTACATGATGCGCATTCGTCGGTCATAGCAAATCAGCTGATCGACCATACTTTAGCTCTTCCTCAAAAATTTATTAAGACCGTTAAGTCTCCCGCGCCGCCTTCGGCAAGGGCGCGCCTAACCCCTCGGTGACGCCATTCCTCAGCAACTGAATAACACCGGGACTCGCAATTCCTCACTCCGCAATGCCGCCGAACATCATTGATTTACGGTATCCGCGCTGCCAGTCTGATTCCACCGACAGATGTAAGGCAAGGAAAGGACGATCAGGTTTGGCCGGGCTAGCTGCTTGTCCTTGAGTAAATCCCACAAGCAACATCATGAGGACAAAAATCAATGGCAAGGTTGTTCGTATCATCACTTATTTCCTAATGATTAGTCGCAAGATCCCGCAGCATCTAATGGGTTTATGCGGTTCACCACGAGACGGTAGAGGGGGGCACGCGCATATCGCGCTGTCCCCCCATTTGTTGCTCACCGCTTCCTTGAGTGTGAGGGACACCCGTTAATTTGTGGTCTATCGCATCCTGATCATCCGATATGCAATTCAAAATACGCTTCGGAACCCCTCGAGGACGTTGTCGCTAAATTTAAGCGAGGTCGAAGCGATCCAGGTTCATCACCTTGTTCCAGGCCGCGACAAAGTCACGGACAAACTTCTCCTGAGAGTCCGCACATCCATAGACCTCAGCCAGGGCGCGGAGCTGGGAGTTTGAACCGAAGACGAGATCGACACGCGTGCCGGTCCACTTGACCTTGCCCGTAGCGCGTTCGCGGCCTTCAAACACGTCAGCGTCTTTCGAGACCGCCGTCCACTCCGTGCCCATGTCGAGCAGGTTCACGAAGAAGTCGTTGGTCAGCGCCTCCGACCGCTTGGTAAAGACGCCGTGTTTCGCGCCGCCGGCGTTGGTGCCGAGCACGCGCAGCCCTCCGACGAGAACCGTCATCTCGGGCGCGGTGAGCGTCAGGAGCTGCGCCTTGTCGATGAGCAGCGCCTCCGCCGATACCGTGTACTTGCCCTTGAGGTAGTTGCGGAAGCCGTCGGCAAACGGCTCGAGGACCGCGAAGGACACGACGTCCGTCTGCGACTGCGAGGCGTCCATGCGGCCCGGGCTGAACGGCACCGTCACGGTGACGCCGGCCTTCTTCGCGGCCTGCTCGACGCCCGCGCAGCCCGCGAGCACGATCAAGTCGGCGACCGACACCTTCTTGCCGCCCTTTGCCTTCTTGTTGAAGTCCGCCTGGATGCCCTCGAGCGTCTTCAGCACCTTCGCCAGCTGCGCCGGCTGGTTGACCGCCCAGTCCTTCTGCGGCGCGAGCCGGATTCGCGCGCCGTTGGCGCCGCCGCGCTTGTCAGAGCCGCGGAAGGTGGAAGCCGACGCCCAAGCCGTCGACACGAGCTGCGCGACCGACAGCTTCGAGGCGAGGATCTTCTTCTTCAGGTCGGCGATCTCCTTCCCGCCGATCAGCTTGTGATTGACCGCGGGAATCGGGTCCTGCCAGATCAGCTCTTCCTTCGGCACTTCCGGGCCGAGATAGCGGGCGCGCGGGCCCATGTCGCGGTGCGTCAGCTTGAACCAGGCGCGCGCGAAGGCATCGGCGAAGGCCTGCGGGTCGTCGAGGAACCTGCGCGAGATCTTGCCGAATTCCGGATCGAAGCGCAGTGTCAGGTCGGTGGTCAGCATGGTCGGCTTGTGCTTCTTCGACGGGTCGTGCGCGTCGGGAATGATCTCCGGCGCGTTCTTGGCCACCCATTGCTTGGCGCCGGCCGGCGACTTGGTCAACTCCCATTCGTACTTGAACAGGTTCTCGAAGAAGTTGTTGCTCCAGAGTGCCGGAGTCTTGGTCCACGTCACTTCTATGCCGCTGGAAATCGTGTCGCCGCCGTGCCCCTTGCCGTAGTCGCTCATCCAGCCCAGGCCCTGCGCTTGCAGCGGCGCGGCTTCCGGTTCAGGACCTTTGTGCGATTCCGGGGCGGCGCCATGCGCCTTACCGAAGGTGTGGCCGCCGGCGATGAGGGCGACGGTCTCCTCGTCGTTCATCGCCATGCGGCCGAAGGTGGCACGGATATCCTTGGCGGCGGCGATGTAGTCGCCGCTGGCGTTCGGGCCTTCCGGGTTGACGTAGATCAGGCCCATATGGGTGGCGCCAAACGGCGGAACCAGCTCGCGGTCGCCGCTGAAGCGCATGTCGACGCCCAGCCAGGCGATCTCGCCGCCCCAGTTCACGTCCTCGTCCGGCTCCCACACGTCCGGACGGCCGCCGCCGAAGCCGAAGGTCCTGAAGCCCATGGACTCCAGCGCGACGTTGCCGGCAAGGATCAGCAGGTCAGCCCAAGAGATCTTGCGGCCGTATTTCTGTTTGATCGGCCACAGCAGGCGGCGCGACTTGTCGATGTTGACGTTGTCAGGCCAGCTGTTGAGCGGGGCGAAGCGCTGCTGGCCGCGGCCGCCGCCTCCTCGGCCGTCGTGGATGCGGTAGGTTCCGGCGGCGTGCCAGGCCATGCGGATAAATTGCGGCCCGTAATGGCCGAAGTCCGCCGGCCACCAGTCCTGCGAGTCGGTCATCAGCTTGACCAGGTCCTTCTTCAGCGCCTTGTAGTCGAGGCTCTTAAACTCCTTGGCGTAGTCGAAGCCCTTGCTCATCGGGTCGGACTTCGAGGAATGCTGGTGCAGCAGCTCAAGCCGCAGCTGGTTCGGCCACCAGTCGCGGTTCGTCCTGCCGATGCCGGCGATGTGGCTATACGGGCACTTGTTAGTGTCAGTCATATTAACGTCAGCCATAACTTGTCTCCTTTTGTGGTTTAGATTTATTCACTGCGTTATCTCGATCTCTTCAACATCAAGTCCAGGTCTTCGGCCAGCGACTGGAGATCCTCCTCGTGCGCCACTTCGTCCTGGAGAATCTGCACCACTAGGTTGTAGGTAACCGGATCTTTGCCCTGTGTCGCCTCCAAGAGTTTCTTGTAGAAACCGATGGCGCAGCGCTCGCCCTTGATGTTTTGATTCAGGATCGTTTCGACAAACGGATCGTCCGGCGCGTCGTAGCCGCAACTGGTCACGTCGTACCATTTCTTCGGCTCCGTCACCGGCGTGCCGCCGAGCTGGATAATCCTTCCAGCGACCAGGCCAGCGTGACGGAGCTCGTCGGTGGCGTGTTGCAGCAACTCGGCCATGACGGCCTCCTTCATCGGGCCCTTAACGAGCTTGGCGCCAAGCCAGTATTGATAATAAGCCAACCATTCGTCGGCAAAAGCCATATTGAGAAGCTTAAGCAACTGTTCCACGTCCATGCCGACGATTTCTCTTCCCTTGGTGCCCATATCTTTTCCGCCTTTCTGTTTGATTTAAAATTCGATCACAGTGAGTTTCGCCGCTGCCGTTAAACAACCAAAGCCCGCGTTTCGCCGCAAATGCGAAACAACGGGCTCTGGGTTCGTGACCTCTGGCCTCTCATGGTGCGATAGAGCACTAAATGTGCCAGATCAAATCTTATGGATTTTCAACGTCGGGCGAAAAGGAATTCTCACTTTTGCAAATTGGCGCATCGCAAAAACGCAACTCTGATAAAACAGCGTCAGTCGTCGGCCTGCATGTTAACGAATCGCCCAGGCCTCAAATAAGCGCCGCCGAGCCTGGCAACACTCCTCTATCCTACATCTTGTCCGCGGTCGTTGTCGGGGTGGTTCACAGCGCCGTATTTCCAATAGCCTTGGGTGTGGGCATGGGTTCGGTCCATTCCACGCTCATTCAGAAGATGGCGGCGGATGTCACGCATGACGCCAGCTTCGCAGCCGATCCAGACGTGGCCTCTGCCCTGCGGAAATAGGAACTGGCGCACCGCTTGCTCCAGCTTTCGTCCAACCCGTCCGTTTGCTCCGCCACGGTGCAACCACGTCACTTGAAATTGCGCCGGCGATTGAAGCTTTAGTTCCTCGGCTATGTCCGTGACTTCGACGAAAACATGGGCGAAGCAGGAAGCCGGCAGGGCTTCAAGGAGTGTCCCTATTGCGGGCAGCGCTGCTTCATCGCCGCCTATCAGATACCAATCGGCTTCGCCGTCGACTTTATAGGCGCCTCCGGGCTGATTAGATACCGCCACTATCTGACCCGGCTGAGCCTGTTGCACCCAGTTTGAGCCCGGTCCCTCACCGTGAAGCAGGAAATCCACAGTCAGCTCCCCGGTTTCCGCGTCCCATCGCCGGGGAGTGTAGGTGCGATTCAACGGGCGCTGCTGCCCCGGAAGAAGGATAGGACCTTCGGTTCCCCACTTCGGTAACATCAACTTCGACTCGCCGGCTGGAGGGAAATTCACTTTCAAGTGCTCCGCGGGACCTCTCGTCGTAAAGCCCTGCAATTCTTCCCCGGCAAAAACCACCCGGACCATCCGGGGAGTGAGGCGATCCACCCGGACGACTTCGACCAGGCGAGGCTTGGCGCGAACGCGGCGGGGCTTTTGAGATGCAATTTGGCTCATCTAAGCTCCTTTCAAGAATTTGCCCATAACAAATTTAACACTTAGCTGCAGTTCTTCAAAATGCCCAACCCCGCCGTCTCCGGTCGAGTGAAGGTGGGGCAACCTACCACAGCCAACCGTTGCTGGGTGAAGAACCAAAGAGCGCGCCAATGTATTTCTCCACCTCTATATTGAACTTCACGACGACAGGATCGGAGCCGGTGGTGAGGCCGATGCCCACTCCGAAATTGTATTCGATTCCGTATGGCAGCGAGCCCTGGACGACAGGAAAGATGTAATGCTGCTGTTCGTGGCGTGGGTCCGGGTTGGTGCTGAGGCCGATCCCGCCGTAAAATTCCACGCCCGGCGAAATGGCCTTCATCCAGCGGTAGTAAATGCCACCTGAGTAGCCGAACTCGAAGCCTAGGTGCCGCTCCTCGCCTGTGACAGGCTTTTCGAAAATCGGGTTAAACAAGATGGAAAAGGGCCCAATATCCTTTTGCATCGGGATACGCATTTCGAACTCCAGTGTCTGGTCATCGAATTGCGGGTTCCTGTGATACTCCATTTCAAGGTACCATCCGAGATCGATGGGCAAGACGTCTTCGTCGAAGAGTCTTCCGCGCAGACGGAATTTTGAGCCCGCATACGTAAGACTGTGGGCATTAGGTTTGGCCAGGTCAATGTATCCTGCGGCCTCGATCCGATCGGTGAGCCCATAAGTAAACTCATATTGATTGAACCACATGCCGTAGCTTGGAAAGGTGCCCTGCGCAAGTCCACTGCCAGGTTCCTTGTGTCCCTTGGCCACGACGGCGTTGTTTGTCTCGATCTCAAGAACTCCCCGGCCTACGGTCTTATAAGGATAGACTTCGAATTCCCAGGGGTCCACCTGCGCGGCTGCGGGATTTGGACGCAAAAGAACGGCAATCAGTATGAAGAATGCCACTGTTGTTGAGCGCAAATAAAGTTTCACTGTGAACCCCCCTTATCCTCCGATTGTTTTTGCGGCTGGTCCGCAATTTCTGATTCGATCCATTTTTCCAGTGCGATAAGTTCATGCTGCGTCAGGCCAGCGCCTGGATGGAGCACGCGATAGGTCCAAGGCGGCATGGTTTCTTCGCGCAACGCCCTGTCCATCCACTGAAGTTTTCGCCTTCGCGTAGTGGGGTAGTAGGATCCCCACTCGGAAAAATTCAGTTCTTGGCGTCCTCGTTTTACGTCGCGTTCGACCAACCATGAGATTGGAGCGACATAGGTGTGCCAGGACCACCGGGTTTCGTTGGAATGACAGTCGTAGCAAGCGCGCCTGAGAAGCGTCTTGATTTGTGGTGGCGCCGTGAGATCACCTCTCAGCGGAGGGTTGGTCCGCTGGATCGTTATGAATTGTGCGATAAGCAGCGCTCCAGGGATTCCAACTAGAGCGGCGGCCGAGATTTTCTTCACCTCAATCGTCTCTTATTTCGCGATGATCGATCCCTCGGGAACGTCCTGGTGAAAATCATCGTAAAAGTCGTAGGTTCCCGGATGCAAAGCCGGTATGCGTACGATGATGGTCTCACCGGGTCCAACCACCTTTTCACGATTGAGCTTAAAACTTTCGAATTCGATGGCTTCCTTGCTCGCATTTGTGACCTTAATCGTTAATGGTTGGTTTGCAGGCACAGTGATGATCTGAGGTGTGAAGCGGCGGTTCTCAAAACGCAGTTCAATGACGGTGTCGTCGCCTCGCGCGAGCGGCGCGGAAAATAGGATTGTGACGAGAACTGTTAGCCTAAAGACAGGAATCAGATTTTTCATTTTTCTCCTCGTATTTCTGCTCAAAAAAAACCCGCAGCCACGTGTTTCACGTGACGGCGGGCTCTGGATTCAAGACCTCTGGCCGCTATTTCGATTCAGCTAATTCGTAGCTCTGTCTACATTGATATTCTCACTACACCTTTGCTCTCCAAGGGAAGAATCACCTGCCGTTTACATCTTCTGCATTTCAACTCTACTCCCTCTGATACCAAGCGTGCTAAAAGATTTCCGCAACCACAACGCACCGACGTTTCTTCCTTCGTAGCGCGGCACGGTTTGGTGAGGTTCTGTGTCTTGAAGCCCGATTCCATTGCCGGTCAAACCTTGCTGCGTTCTCTAGCTAGAAAAACCATCGTGATCATGAACGCCAAGAGCATAAAGCCCTGGGCTGCGAGGGTTTGGAGCGTGGGATAGATTCCCAGGAGCGGCACGTGGGGCGCAAAGCTCAGCGGCGTGCTGGATATCCATCCGGCGGCCTGGAGCTCGTTGATTCCGTTTCCCGCAAAGATGAACGCCATGATGTAAAGCAATGTGCCGGTGGCAGTGAAAAAATACCGCAGAGGAATTTTGAGTCCGAGTTTTAGAATCGCATAGGTAGCTAGTACGAGTGCGCCCAAGCCTGCGACAAATCCCCAAACGATTGCGCCGTGACTGCTGCCATTCTGCAGCCAGAGAGCTTGGTAAAATAACACGACCTCAAAAGCTTCGCGGTAAACTGCAAAGAAAGAGATACCCACGAGTCCGAGAATTTTTTTGCCGGAAACAACATTTTTCACCTTATCCTGGATGAAAGTTTGCCATTTCCTAGCTTCCGATCTTGTATGAAGCCAGAACCCCACATAGAACAAGGCGACAGCGGCGAAGACCGAAACAAAGCCTTCCATACTCTCCCGATGCTGGCCGCTGAGTGTCAGCACTGACTGCGTGGCGAGCCAGGTTATGCCTCCAGCGACCAGAGCGAGAATCCACCCCAGGTGAATATAGCGGATCGCCTCCGTCGCACCCATGACTCTCAACATAGCTAGGATAGCGGCGAGGATCAGCGCTGCCTCAAGGCCTTCTCGAAGAATGATGAGCGCGGAATTACTGAAGGAATAAATCTCAGAAAAACTTTCGTTGCTTGCCAAAATTTGCGACGCTTGTTCCAGCTTGGCTTCTAGCTCCTGCTGCTGCTTTTGAATCTCGTCGACGGAAACGCCCTGTTTGATCGCATTGCGGAACTGCGTGAACTGACCTTCAAGAGCGCGGCCAAAGGTGGCATCTCTAGAGAACAACGTCGGCTCGGCTAGCTCATAGCCGTCGAGATAGGCGTCTACGGCCTTTTGATAGGCCTTTTCCTTTTCTCCCCGAGTGTAGAGTTCCGAGGCTTCACGCAACCGCGTGCGTGCGATCAACAAGGGATCGCTGGGCGTCATTTCCAGAACCCCGCGTCGAAGGTAAGCAAGAGCGTCGTTGGCTTGAGACTCTTGCGCGGCATAGGGCTTGAGTTTTTCCAGCAGCTGTTCGTCGGAGCTTGTCGCTAAGGTGGCAACGGCTGTGAGGTCTGCGGGTACACGCTTAGATTGAAGTAGGGCCGCGCCCGCTTTGGCCGAATCCGCTGAAAAGCGCAGCGTAAAAATGTAAAAGGCTACTTGCCAGCGCTGCTCTTCAGTGAGGGCGGCAAAGGAAGCCATGGCCGTACCTTCAACCCCGAAATTCGCCGTGTTGAAAGCTTTAAAAGGCGATAGACCGGCCATTCGTTGAGGGTCCGTAAAGTTGGCCGGGGTTGGGGTTTTGGGGTTCATCGTCTCACGCCCAGACCCGTCGCCTTTGCCGGTTACTCCGTGACATTGGGCGCAGTTCTCATCATAGATTTGTTTGCCGCTTGCCAGCGACGGTAGCGTTTTTGGATACGGAATAATCTGGTAGGTCGAGATGAGTTTTGCCTTTGCGTCATTCGCCAGCTCCGCGACCGCCTTCGGATCGGCCTTGTTCGCGATCTTACTGGCTAGGGACTTAAGCGTCGGCTCAATTCCGGCTTTGTCGCCCTTATCGGCTTGCTGGAGCTGATCGAAGAGTTCCAGGCTTCGCTTCGAGAACTCCAACTGCTCTTGGTACTCGTTCTGATTGAGAATCTTACCCCCCTGGACCGCGTTTTTGTAATCGGTGCCAATATAGTCGACGAGAGCTAAGAGCTTTTTCGCGTTGTCGTCGGCGAGAGCGGAAGGAGTCGCCAAAGTCAAAAGTATTAAAACATAGATGCTGATCTGAAGCGCGAGACGATTTTTGGCAATTGGCCGCAGGGCCAGATTCGCAGTTATGCTCGTATAAAGGTTCAAAACCTTTGTCGGTCGGTAAGAGGTGCGTCTACAATCGAATTCTTTTGATTGCCTCCCAACGCTAGGGAACTCATACGACTGCATGTCCAACCCGTTGTTCCTTGATCTTCGGCTCTATGTCAAATATAAATCAACCAGTACAAAAGCAGCTATATCTCTAATAGACAAAAAGTTTGGTGTGACTAAGTTTCAAAGTTTCTATACTCGCATAAACCAGCATTGTCAATCCCATGGCCCATGCCAAAATTACCCCGGCTACTGAAGACTACCTAAGGACGATCTATTCCTTAGAAGAGGATACCGGACCTGTTATTGCCGCGCGGGTGGCAGATGAGGTAGGGGTCTCGGCATCGACGATGGTCAGTACTTTGCGCCGGCTGGAGCGCGAGGGCTATTTAAAAGTAGAGCGACGTAAGGAAATTCGACTCACGGCCGATGGAAAGCAGATCGCGGAGAGAATCCTCCGACGTCACTACTTAATCGAGAGGTTTCTCACCGATCTCCTGGGCTTAGACTGGGTCAAAGCCCATCAGGAAGCCCACCGATTGGAGCATGCAGTCTCTCAAGATGTCGAGGAGCGGCTTGCAAGGCTGCTGAAAGACCCTATCACCTGCCCGCACGGGAACCTTATCCCAGGCAAGACGCCACCTAGACAGAACAAAGGGACTCCCTTGCATAGCATCGCGGCGGGGAAAGAAGTTCAACTCGAGTATATTACTGAGGGGGGAGAACGGGATGCGCGGTTGCTAGGACTGCTGCAGCAACACCATTTGGTGCCCGGCACTAAAGTTCAAGTTGTCGATGTGGCCCCGTCGCTCGGAACGATGAATCTAAGAGTCGGAAAAGACGAGTTCACCCTGGGAATCGAAGCTGCGAAGAAAATTCGCGTTCACTGACCGACTGAGCGCAAACAGATAAAATCTCACCTCTCGACCATGTTGCGGGAATCTCGCTCTACCTGTGGGGTTTCACTCTGACGTTGAGCCAACTCTGCCGAGAGAAAATCGATCTGATCGCTGATGGGCGCGTCGCGATCAAGCAAAATCAGTTCTTGCCCGTTCACCCGACAGCGCCCGCTCCGCACCCGATAGCCTACGTCGCGGAGCAGTTTCTCCGTGCGCACCTCGATGTTCATTTGTTTCGCGGCGCCGAGTAATTCCTGCAGCCGGAACTGATGTTTCTTTGCCTGAGCCATAAGCTAAGTTCGAAGCAAGGCTAATTATCTCTCATGAATGAAATTTTGCAAGCCTACGAAGCAATTTCGCTTGCAAAATTGACTTAGGTTGCTAAGGTAGCGGCGGCTGAAAATGAGCAGGGAACAAGGAGTCATAAGGGCGCAAGGCGCACGCCATTCAAATGGCTGACTGCACGAAAGATCGGAGGGGACGATGATCAAGACTATTTTGATTCCTCTCGACGGTTCGGAGCACTCCGAAGCGGCGCTTGATTACGCTATTTGGATCGTCGAGAAATTCGACGGCACCCTGTTCGGCCAGCACATCATCGACACTATTTCTATCGAGGGGACTTTTTTCCACGACATTTCCGGCTCCCTAGGATTCGAGCCCTATCTAGATTTTTCTACAAAGATGCGCGAAGTGTTGGAAGAACGGGGTAAAACGATTTTAGACGAGTTCGCGCGCCGCTGCCAAAACAGACAAATCAAACACCAAACTTTCCTGGATGTGGGGCTCATTGCCAACGAGATCTGTGAACGATCCAAAATCGCCGACCTGGTTGTCATTGGTCATCGCGGAGTCAACGAAGAATTCTCGACCGGTCTTTTGGGCACCACGGCCGAGAGTATCACGCGCAAGTGTCCACGGCCGGTCTTCGTTTCAACGAAAAGTTTCAAGGTCGTGGAAAAACCCCTGCTCGCCTACGATGGCAGCCAGCGAGCCAGTTCGGCCATGGAATCGGCGGCGGAGTTTTGCAGCGTGCTGCATTTGCCGCTGACCGTGCTGACGATTGCGAAAGATGAAAAGATTGCTGAAAGCATGCAGCAGCAGGCGAAGTCGTACCTCAGCTCCTATTCCATTGAAACGCGCTTCCAGATCGACCGGGGATATCCTGAACAGAAGATCATCGACTACCTGACGAAGTTCGATTACGATTTGCTGTTTATCGGCGCCTATGGCCATAGACGGATCATTGAAATGGTCCTGGGCAGCACGACGGAGTATGTGCTGAAAAAAGCTCCCTGCCCAGTTTTTTTGAACCGCTGATGATAGATGGTTCAAGGGTTCTAAAGTTCAAGGATTCCGTAGCAATGAAATTCCTCGCCGCCGCAATTCAAATGCTTGCTCGTGACAACCAAGCAACCAACCGTGAAGAAGCCGCGCGCTGGGTTCGCGAAGCGGCGGCCAATGGCGCGCGTCTAGTTGCCCTGCCCGAAGTTTTCATTTGGCGCGGCAATAAAAGAGAAGAGAAAAATGCCGCCGAATCGATCCCTGGGTCAGCGAGCGAGTTCTTAGGCGGTTTGGCGCGTGAATTTGGGGTATATCTTCTCGGTGGTTCGATTCTTGAGGCGATCTCAGGAAGCCAAAAAGCCTACAATACGAGTCTATTGTTTGGTCCGCAGGGCAATCTACTGGCAAGCTACCGTAAGATTCATCTTTTCGATGTCGATCTAGAGAATGGTGTGACGGCGCGGGAGTCGGACACCCGCGAGTTCGGTCAAGCCATAGTTGTCACCGAGACCGATCTCTGTCCGATGGGGTTGAGTATTTGCTACGATATCCGCTTTCCGGAGCTCTATCGCACGCTAGTTATGCAAGGTGCTCAGTTGATTTTTGTTCCGTCGGCATTCACGGCTTACACGGGCAAAGCACACTGGGAGCCGCTGCTTCGTGCGCGCGCTATCGAAAATCAGGTTTATGTCATTGCGCCCGATCAGTTTGGCAAAAATCCAAAGAGCTTTGAGACCCACGGCCATTCCATGATCGTCGATCCGTGGGGTAAAGTCGTGGCTGAGCTTCCTGACGGCCCGGGAGTAGTTATGGCTGAGATCGATCTCGATTACCTCGCGAAGGTCCGTGCCGAACTGCCCGCCCTAAAACATCGCAAGCTAACATGACTTTGAGACTAAGAAGCTTGCTGCCCTTAGTTGCCGCGCTCCTTTTGGGAACTACATACGCGGGGCTTATTGGTCTAGTTACTTATCCGTTGAGAGCGTCCCTCATATCTTGGCCGATATGGATCGTCTTGTTCTGGTTTCTCTTCCAAAAGTTCAAACTGACGCAGGTTGCAGGACCTTTGATGATTCTCCCGGTGTTGATTCTTAGTTTTGAAGTGACGCGAACGATCCTTCAGCCACCTCAGTATGCATTT
>Ga0335082_10004818_pt1 | contig 14739 bp, 17 predicted proteins | sample Lox_Sample_41_FD_206718 | JGI IMG/M metagenome (GOLD analysis project Ga0335082, IMG submission 206718) | Soil microbial communities from Loxahatchee National Wildlife Refuge, Florida, United States - Lox_Sample_4.1 | ecosystem: Environmental > Terrestrial > Soil > Wetlands | place: USA...
TCACGCACGGCGTCAAGCGGTCCCGAATACCCGCTTGAAAATGGTGTCGACGTGCTTGAAGTGATGGTCGAGGTTGAAGTTTGCCTCGAGCTCCTTGTCGGAAAGCTTTGCGCGAACGTCCTTATCGCCTTTGAGAAGGGACAGGAAATCGTCTTCGCCACCCCAAACCTTCATGGCATTGCGCTGCACGAGGCGGTAGGCGTCCTCGCGCGGAACGCCCTTCTGCGTCAGCGCAATCAGCACCCGTTGCGAGTGAATGAGGCCGCCGAGCTTGTCCAGGTTCTTCTGCATGGTTGCCGGATAGACGACGAGCTTGTCGACGATGGATGCAAGCCGCGCCAGCGCGAAATCAAGTGTCACAGTCGCATCCGGTCCGATCATTCGTTCGACGGAAGAATGCGAGATATCGCGTTCGTGCCAGAGTGCGACGTTTTCCATGGCGGGCAGGGCATAGGCCCGCACCATGCGTGCGAGACCTGTGACGTTTTCCGAAAGAACCGGGTTGCGCTTGTGCGGCATTGCCGAGGAGCCTTTCTGCTTCTCGGAGAAGAACTCTTCCGCTTCCAGGACTTCGGTACGTTGGAGGTGCCGGACCTCGGTTGCGAGCCGCTCGATCGAAGAGGCGACGACGCCGAGCGTCGCGAAGTACATCGCGTGGCGGTCACGCGGAATGATCTGCGTCGAGACGGGTTCGACGTCTAATCCCATTGCCTTCGCCACATGGGCTTCCACGCGCGGGTCGACTTGCGCGAAGGTGCCGACCGCGCCGGAAATGGCGCAGGTTGCGACCTCCTTGCGCGCCGTAACGAGCCGGTCCCGCGCCCGTGCAAATTCCGCATAGGCGTAAGCGAGCTTGAGACCAAACGTCGTCGGCTCAGCATGAATGCCGTGCGAGCGGCCGACGGTCGGCGTGAGCTTGTGTTCGAGAGCGCGGCGTTTAAGCGCCGCGAGCAGGGCATCGACATCGGCGATCAGGATGTCGGCGGCACGTACGAGTTGCACATTGAAGCAGGTATCGAGCACGTCCGATGATGTCATGCCGGAATGTACGAAGCGCGCTTCCGGTCCGATGATTTCGGAAAGATGCGTCAGAAAGGCGATGACGTCGTGTTTTACCTCCGCTTCGATCGCATCAATGCGGGCAACGTCGAACTTTGCGGTTTTGCCCTTGTCCCGGATTTTCTTTGCAGCATCCTTCGGAACGATCCCGAGGTCCGCCATGGCTTCAGCCGCATGCGCTTCGATCTCGAACCAGATGCGGAATTTCGTTTCCGGAGACCAGATCGCAACCATCTCGGGGCGGGAATAGCGAGCGATTGTCACGCCGCTTCCCCGCGCGCCAACGCCGCCGCATTGCGGATCGCGGCGATGTTCGCCTTGTAGGTGCCGCCCTTGAATACCGCGGAGCCGGCGACCAGCACATTGGCGCCCGCCTGTACGACACGCGCAGTGTTCTCGGGTGTCACGCCGCCATCAACTTCTATATCGATCGGCCGCGCACCGACCAGCGTGCGTACTTCGCGCAATTTGTCGAGCGCCGCCGGAATGAATGCCTGACCGCCGAAGCCGGGATTGACTGACATGATGAGGATGAGGTCGACCATATCAATGACGTGTTCGATGCTCGACACCGGCGTGGCCGGGTTCATGGTGACGCCGGCTTTCTTGCCGAGCGCGCGGATGGCCTGCAGCGAGCGGTGCACGTGCGGTCCTGCCTCAACATGCACGGTGATGATGTCGGAGCCGGCTTTGGCGAAGGCTTCGAGATAGGGATCGCACGGCGCGATCATCAGATGCACGTCGAGCGTTTTCCTGGTGAGGGGACGGAGTGCCTGCACCACTGCCGGGCCGATCGAAATGTTAGGCACGAAGTGGCCATCCATTACATCGACGTGGATCCAGTCGGCCCCGGCGGCCTCAACGGCGCGCACCTCTTCGCCCAATCTGGCGAAGTCGGCGGAAAGGATCGACGGCGCGATGATGAGCGGACGCATTGCCGGTCTCCAGAAGCCCACCGGGTATCATGCGGCGCGATAGCGGGCAATGTTGGACGCCGCAAAGTGGCGCCGCTGTTAACGCTTTTCCGCCAGCCGGCGCGCCAGCGGCCGCAAGATCGCAGGCATCAGATAGATCGGCACTTGCGCCATGGCGAAGTAGAACCAGGCCAGGTCTGGGAGCGATGCTCCAAGCGTCGCCATGACGAGGCCGATATTCCGGAAGCCGGAGAGCAGGCCAATCACCAGGCCACGGTCGGTCCCGGCACGCCGGAATACCAGCACGCTGAGGCCAATCTGCGCGCAGGTGAGAACAACGATGAACGCGACGAGCTCGATCGCAAATAGCGGATCGGCCGCCACTTGGCGCGGCACACCGTCCATGGCTGCGATGGCGAACAGGAAGACGGCGATAACGTTGAGCCCATCAATGTGCTCGCTCTGGCGTTCGATCCAGGATTGGCCGGCGAACCGGCGGATGGCGAAGGCCAACGCTCCGGCGCTGCCGAAAAAGAGGAACAGTTTGATACCGAGCTCGAGCGGCGAGAACAGTGACGAGCCGAGGAACAGGTAGCTGAACGCAACGCTGGTCAGCGGTGAAAGCGCGTTGCAGACGATCAGCGCCGCAAGCGAAAGGGCCACATCGAGGCCGATCAGCGCCGCAAATGCCGCCGAGGACGTAATTGGCGTAATCGCAAGTTGCAGGATCATAATGGTATAGAGCGCCGGCAGCGCTTCGCGGATGCCCGACAGCACATAAACTGTTCCAAATATCAGCGGTATCGCCACCATGACCCAGAGCGAGACCACAACGATCAGGCCCGGCGACCTGAGATGGCGGCTGAAGGCGGCGGGGTCGGTGCGCAGATAGGAAAACAGCAGCAACACGAATACGGATTCGCCGAGGTACGGTTTGACGTAGGCGGCGAGCGGGGGGACGGCGAGGCCGAGAAAGATCGAGGCCGCCAGCGCGCGCGTGCCCTGCCGGCCCAGCCATGCCAGCGCGGCGGCAAGCCCATTTAAAATTGGCATGGACAAGGGGTCTCCGGCACCGCGCGGGTCATAGCGTGCGGGCCCGATCCGATCCATATAAAAGACAACCGGCACCGAAGTTGAACAACAGGGCGACCATGGCACGCACCGACGCGATTGTTCTTGGCGCAGGCATCGTCGGCGTGTCGGTGGCGCTTCACCTCGCCAAACGCGGGTTATCGGTGGCCTTGATTGACCGGGCCGGCCTCGGCGAACAAACGTCCTACGGCAATGCCGGTATTATCGAAGGCAACACGGTATTTCCGCCGGCATTTCCTTCCGGTCTTGGCGCGCTGGCGCGCATCGCCCTCAAGCGCACGGGCGAAGCCAATTACCATTTGTCGTTCCTGCCAAAAGTGATGCCCTGGCTGCTCGCGTTCCGTGCTGCTTCGCAGCCGCAACGCCTTGCGGAGACGGCGCGGTTGATCCGGCCACTCTTTTCGCGCGCGGTTTCGGAACACGAGGCCCTGATGGCGGAGGCGGGCGCTGCCCGGTATTTGCGCAAGACCGGGTGGCTGAAAATATATCGCGGCGAAAAAGGCTTCGCTGCTTTGTCGGCGGAATTCGATATCGCCGCGAAATTCGGGTTGCCACTGCAAGCCCTGGATACAACCGGCGCGCAGGCGCTCGAGCCGACACTCAATCCGGTATTTGCACACGCCGTGTTTTGGCCACAGGCGGCGAGCGTGAGCAATCCGCTCGGTGTGACGCGGGCCTACGCCGCGCGATTTGCCGCGCTCGGCGGCGTCACGCTTGTTGGTGATGCCCGGTCGCTGCATCGCGCCGGCAACCATTGGCGCGTGGAGACCGACGAGGGTGCGATCGACGCACCGGATTGCGTGATTGCGCTGGGTCCATGGGCGCCCGATGTGCTTGGACCGCTCGGGATAAGGCTTCCGCTCGCCATCAAGCGCGGTTACCACCGGCACTTCCGCGGGCAAGGCAATGCCGGCTTGTCGCGGCCGGTTCTGGATGCCGAAGCTGGGTATCTGATTACGCCGATGGAGCAGGGTATTCGCATGACAACCGGCGTCGAATTTGCCGCGCGCGATGCAACGCCGACGCCCGTGCAGTTCGATCGCGTCGTACCGGCCGCGCGTGAATTGTTTCCGCTAGGCGAGCGCGCGGACGACAAGACCTGGCTCGGAAGCCGGCCTTGTTTTCCCGATTCACGCCCCGTGATTGGGCGCGCTCCGGGCCATCCCGGGCTTTGGCTGACGGTCGGTCACGCACATTGGGGTCTCACGCTGGGCCCGGCGACCGGACGCATGATCGCAGAAATGATGGCGGGCGAACCGCCGTTTTGCGATCCGGCACCCTACCGCGCAGAAAGGTTTAACTAACGCGCCGGTGTGAGTTCCCGGAAGTCGTATCGATCGCGAATATAGCTGTTGAAGAACGTCCCTTTTGAAAACGCTGACTGGAACGATGCCGCGACCTCGGAAGGCACGTCGACATATTCGTAGATCCGTCCAGTCACAAAAGTAATGATCAGACGCTCGCCGATTGGGTCGTATTCGATGTTTGCGATGGCGATCGAAGGCATATCTCGACAACGCGCAAGTCGCGTTGCAGTTCGCCCTTAACCGAACCGATCGCGCCAGCTCGGTATCGCGCCGGGAAATGGTAAAGCCGTTGCTTCGTAGATGCCGCGAGCGATGGCGCGGGCCAGCACATTGGCGGCGAGCATGCCGAGCTCACTGAGTGCAAAGACAGGATCGGATAGTTGCTTCACGCCGGTGCCGGCGGCGAACACCACATCGCCGTCAAGCGGCGTATGGACAGGGTAGATCGCGCGCGAAAGCCCGCTCTGCGCCATGACTGCCAGGCGTTTGGCTTGCGCTTTGGTGAGCCTGGCGTCGGTCGCGACCACGGCGAGCGTTGTGTTTTCCCCCGAGACGCCTTTGCTGCGAAAAGCCAAAGCCTCGGCCGGAAACGAGACGGGCCAGCCACGCCCGCCAAATTCCTTTCCTTGCTCGAAGGGAGCCGCCCAAAAATGCGGACTATCGCCGATGATCATGCTGCCGGCTGCGTTGGCTGCCGCAATTGCACCGACGGTAATGCCGCTGCGAGTCCGCGCGCTGGCGGAACCAATTCCGCCCTTGAGATTGACTGTAGTGGCGCCCAGCCCTGCACCGGCGCTGCCGAGTGTGAAGTCCGCACCGGCACCTTTCGCGGCTTCGTAGCCGAGTTCCCGGTAGGGCGGATAGCGGCCCCAGTTCTTGTCGCCGCCAGACAGCAGGTCGAACAAGATCGCGCCCGGCACGATCGGTACGCGCGCTTCGCGGACCTGGAAGCCGCGTCCCTGTTCGCGCAGCCAGGCTTGCACACCCGAGGCGGAGTCCAGGCCAAATGCCGAGCCGCCTGACAGCACAATGGCGTCGACGCCTTCCACAGTCTGCGCAGGATCGAGAAGGGCGGTCTCGCGGGTCCCGGGGCCGCCACCGCGAACGTCCACGCTGGCAACAACAGCGGCGTCGAACACAACAGCGGTGACGCCCGATCCAAGCTTGGTATCGCCGGCCTGGCCGACCCGGACGCCTGAAACATCAGTGATGAGATTGCGGGCCATGATATCCCCTTGGTTGGGAGCCTATCACGTCCGATCACGTTCCGGCGAAGCGCCTGAACGGCGCTTGCAAGCCGGCGCAATGCATCGCATCTAGAGGCCCCATGAGTGGTGACGTAACCTTCCTGGCCGCGTTGATCGCCGGCCTGGTCAGCTTCCTCTCTCCCTGCGTGCTCCCGCTGGTGCCGCCTTATCTTGTTTTTTTGGCCGGGACATCACTTGAGCGTTTCGCAGACAAGGAGCCGGAGCCGCGGGTCAAGCGCGAAACGGTTGCCGCTGCGGCTCTGTTCGTGCTCGGTTTTTCCACCGTGTTTGTTGCACTCGGCGCCAGCGCCAGCGTCATTGGTTCACTGATCCGGGCCTATTCCGGTCCTCTCGCGACGCTGGCCGGCGTCGTCATTATCATTATGGGGCTGCATTTTCTTGGCGTGACACCGATTTCGCTTTTGCATCGGCAAAAACGGCTCGACATTGCGAAGCCGGTCGGGCTATGGGGCGCTTACGTCATCGGCCTGGCCTTCGCCTTTGGTTGGACGCCGTGCATCGGCCCGATCCTCGCCGCCATTCTGGCGGTGGCCGCGTCCGAACAGACGGTCACGAAAGGCGCGAGCCTGCTGGCCGTTTATTCGCTCGGCCTCGGAATTCCATTCATTGTTGCGGCTTTTGCAATCGAGCCATTCGCGGCATTTCTGTCGCGCTTCCGTAACTATCTCCATCGCGTGGAACAGGCGATGGGCGCGCTGCTGGTCATGACCGGCATTGCGTTTCTCACCGGAAGCCTCAACCAGGTGAGCGTGTGGTTGCTGGATGCGTTTCCGGTATTGGGCAAGATCGGTTAAGGCGTTTCAAGCGATACAAAAGAAAAGCCCGCCGTTGGGCGGGCTTTTCGCGAAGCGTGATGCGTTCCGGACTATTTCACCTTTGAGCAGTCGGAGCCCGGGCATTCGACGTAGGTGATCTTGCCGCTGGCGTCCTTTTTCCAGATGTACATCACGTAATCGAGTTTCGTGATGTCACCCTTCTTGTCATAGGAAATATCGCCAAGCACTGTCTTGAACTGCATGCCGGAATGCATCTTCTCGGCCACCTTCTTGGGGTCGAGCGACTTGGCTGCTTCCGCTGCCTGCTTGATGATCTGCACGCCGGCATAGCTGTAGAGCGTGTAGGCTTCCGGTTCGAATTTTTTGGCGCGGAATTCTTCCACGACTTTCTTGGCGTTGGGTTTATTGCGCGGGTCGGGACCGTAAGTCATCAACGTGCCTTCGACACCCGGTCCTCCGACAGAAGCAAACTCGTCAGATGTAATGCCGTCTCCGCCCATCAGCGGCGCCTTGACGCCCTGATCGCGCATCTGGCGTACGATCAATCCGCCTTCGGTATAGAGGCCGCCCCAATAAATCAGGTCGGCGCCGGACTGTTTGATTTTGGATACAAGCGCTGAATAGTCTTTTTCTCCGGTGTTGACGCCTTCGTAGAGCACTTCCTTCATCCCGCCTTTGCTCATCGCCTTGCGCGTCTCGTCTGCGAGGCCTTTGCCGTAGGTCGTCTTGTCGTGGACGACCGCGATTTTTTTGCCCTTGAAATGCTTGACGATGTACTCGCCCGCGACTTGACCTTGCTGATCATCCCGTCCGCAGACACGGAAGATGTTCCACATCTTGCGCTCGGTGACCGTCGGGTTGGTCGATGCTGGCGTGATCTGGAGGATGCCGTTTTCCTGGTAGACCTCCGACGATGGAATCGTGACGCCGGAATTGTAGTGACCGATGACGAATTTTACGCCGTCGGCTGCAAACTTGTTTGCGACCGACACACCCTGTTTCGGATCGGAAACGTCATCGCCGTAAGAGACGACGATTTTCTGGCCGAGAATGCCGCCGGCCGCATTGATATCAGCGGCGGCCTGGTCGACGCCGTTCTTCATTTGCGCGCCGGTCGCTGCGCTTGGCCCGGTAATCGGACCGCCGACAGCGATTTTGACTTGAGCCACGGCTGTGCCCGCCATTGCCACTGCAATACCGAACGCGACGCCGAGCGTGGTGATCCTTTTCATCGGTCGTTCCCCTCCACAAAAACCGGCAAACTTGCCCGGTGGCAATATTACGTCAGGGCAGTTTGCGGCGCCAGCGCATCAAGCCGTCGGTTTCATTGAGCCATCGATATTGGGTGACCATTTGCGACGCACGCGCGGTGCGGAAGCCGAGAAGCCCGAACGCTATGCAGAACGCCCCGTCGACCAGATAGTAGTGGAGCGACAGAAAGGTGCCGCCAAACAGACTGAAATGGATAAATCGTACCGCCGCGGCCAGGATGAGGCCATAGGAGGTAACCTGCCATTCCGGCCGCCAGGTCATCGCGATTGCGCGGCCGGCGAGGAGGGCAGCGCCGCCACCCAATATGATAGTGGCCAGCAGAAACACCCCGAATGAGCCTTCCTCATAGAGGAACTCGGGTATCGAGAAGGCGCTGGAGAATTCGTTCAATGCCGGCCTCCCTCGAGATAGGCCGCTTTAATTTCGGGCCGCTCCAGCAATTCGCGCCCCGTCCCGGACAGTGTGATCAAACCATTGACCATAACGTAGCCGCGATGGGCCAGCTTGAGCGCATGATAGGCGTTCTGTTCGACAAGAAATACCGAAAGGCCGTTTTCGGCATTGAGAGTTTTGACGGCGTCGAAGATCTGCCGCGCCACCAGCGGAGCAAGGCCGAGCGAGGGTTCATCCATAAGAAGCAAGCGCGGCCGGCTCATGAGCGCGCGCGCTATCGCGAGCATCTGCTGTTCACCGCCCGAGAGCGTGCCGCCACGCTGACCAAGGCGCTGCTTCAGGATCGGGAATAGTGCGAGTATGCGGTCGAGATCGCGATCGAACTCCTTCGCGTCGGCGACCGTCGCGCCCATTTGCAGGTTTTCAAGCACCGTCATGCGTGAAAATATGCGTCGACCTTCGGGCGCTTGCGCCAGCTTCAGCCGGGCTATTTCGTGGGTCGGCAGATGTGTGATGTCGCGGCCATCAAAAACGATCGAACCGGCTTGCGCGCGCGGATTTCCGCAGATGGTCATCATCAAGGTGGATTTTCCGGCGCCGTTGGCGCCGATCAATGCGATGATTTCGCCATCGTTGACGTCCATGTCGATCCCTTTGAGCGCCATCACGCGGCCATAGAAGGTCTTTACGTCGCGCACGGTGAGCAAAGGCGTGGTCACAATCCGACCTCCGCTTCGATTTTTGCGACTTCCTTGTCGGCGACACCGAGGTAGGCAGCGATGACCTTAGGATCATCGCGGACCAACGCGGGTGATCCGTCGGCGATCTTGACGCCATAGTCGAGCACGACGAGGTGGTCGGAAATTTCCATCACGACAGACATGTCGTGCTCGATCAATAAAATCGAAATCCGATGATCGTTGCGAATCTTCAGCAACAATTCATTGAGTTCGGCGCTTTCGTGGGCGTTGAGGCCGGCTGCAGGCTCGTCGAGGCAAAGCAGCGCGGGTTCGGTGCACATGGCGCGGGCAATCTCGAGCCGCCGCTGTGCGCCGTAGGGCAGCTCACCGGCCCCGTCGTCTGCGCGCTCGGCAAGTCCGACGCGATCGAGCCAGTCCCGCGCCTTGTCGATTGCCGCTCGCTCGGCGGCTGCATAGGAGGGAAAACCGAGTATGCCGAGCAACGTGTAGCCCGAGGCGAGCATGAGCCGGTTGTGCTGGGCGACTAAAAGGTTTTCCAGCACGGTCATTCCCGGAAACAGGCGAATATTCTGGAACGTTCGCGCTACGCGCGCCTGTTGTGCGACAAGATAGTCCGGCATGCGCTCTAGCAGATAAAGGGCCCCGCCGGCGCGCGCGCGACCGCGCTCGCCGCCGTTGGTGAGCGCCTCCAGCTCCTCCCAGGCTGTGATATCACCATGGCGCAAGGCGATACGGCCTTCGCTCGGCTTGTAAAACCCGGTGATGCAGTTGAACACCGTGGTCTTGCCGGCGCCATTGGGGCCGATCAGCGCGGTAATTTCACCTTCCTGCGCGGTAAACGATAGATCGTCGACAGCGACGAGCCCGCCGAAGCGCATGCTGAGATGATCAACCCGCAGCAATGGCTTGTCTGCGCTCGCCATCAGCCGTGCCCCTCCTTGACCAGGTCGGCGGCGATGGCCTTGCGCTTTTTCAGAACCACCGACGGCTCGCGCGTGGCAATGAGCCCACGCGGTCGCCAAATCATGATCAGCACCATGGCGAGCCCGAACAGCAACATGCGGTATTGGGTCGGATCGAAGGTGGGGCCGAATATCGCCTTGAGGAAATCAAGCTCGCGCATGATCTCGGTGCCGCCAATCATCGCGATGGCTGCGATGGCGACGCCGATCTGGCTGCCCATCCCGCCGAGCACGACGATCGACAGGATGGTCGCAGACTCCAGAAACGTGAACGAGTCCGGCGAGATGAAGCCTTGCCGTGCGGCGAAGAACGAGCCGGCAAAACCGGCGAACATCGCGCCCATACCGAAGGCGGTGAGCTTGGTGTTGGTGGTGTTGATGCCAAGCGAGCGGCAGGCGATCTCGTCCTCGCGCAGCGCTTCCCAGGCGCGGCCGACCGGCAAGCGCCGGAGGCGCACCGTCACTAAAGCGGTGAGCAGCGCGAGGGCGAGGATGACGTAGTAAAGGAAGACCGTTCTGTAGATCGGCGAAAATTCAAGACCAAATACAGCGGCAAATCCATCCTCGTTGGCGGTGAACGGAATGCCGAAAAAGGTCGGGCGTGGAATGCTGGTGATACCGGCATAGCCGTTGGTCAGGTCTACCCAGTTGATCAGAACAATCCGGATGATCTCGCCGAACGCGAGCGTCACGATGGCGAGATAGTCGCCGCGCAGCCGCAGCACCGGAAATCCGAGAAGGATGCCCCAGAACGAGGAGAGGATGCCGGCAAGCGGCAACAGAATCCAAAACGACAGGCCGAACGTCTTGGCCAGCAGCGCGTAGGAATAGGCGCCAACCGCGTAGAACGCGACATACCCGAGGTCGAGCAGGCCGGCGAGACCGACCACGATATTGAGTCCCCAGCCGAGCATGACGTAAATCAGGATCTGGATGCCGAAATTGTCGATCCATTTCACCGCGCGGCCAAGGCCCGCGACGATGATGACGATTGCCGGATAGGAAATAACAAAGCCGATGGAAAAGTGGACAAACCATTTTCCGGTGACGGAGCGCCATGCAGGCTTCGCGTCGGGTACCGGTCGTAGTGCTCGCTGTCTGAGCCACGGCACGAAAAACAAAGAGTAGGCGAGGCGGCTGATGCTGACGATACCGACAATTGTGAACAGCAACGGCCAACGCGTGGTCAGGACCAGTTCGTTGCGGAAATCGGTGACAGTCTGAAAACCGATCAGCGGCAGGAACAGGCCGAATGCGAGAAGGGCGGTGACACCCGCGTCGCGCAGTGCGCGGGCGATATCGACGCGCTCATCCTGCGCGCCGCTCGCCATGTCAGACCTTTTCGACATCCGGCCGGCCGAACAGGCCTTGCGGCAAGAAGATCAACGTGATCGCCAATACCGAAAACGCGGCGACATCCTTGTAGTCGATTGAGACATAGTTCGACCACATGGTTTCGATCAGGCCGATGAGCAACCCGCCGATAACCGCGCCGGGCAGTGACCCGATGCCGCCGAGTACCGCCGCGGTGAATGCTTTTACACCGGGGACGAAACCATCGGAGAAACTCACCACGCCGTAGTTCATCAGATACATGGTGCCGGCGATCGCGGCGAGGGCGGCGGCGATCACGAAAGTCGTCGAGATGGTGCGGTCGACGTCGACGCCGACCAGCGCCGCCATCTTCTGGTCCTGTTCACATGCCCGTTGCGCGCGGCCGAGCCTGGTCTTTGCGACCAGGTACCAGAAACAGGCCAGCAATACAGCGGTTACCGCCCAGATGATGAGATATTTATAGGGCAGCGTGACCTGGAAATCGTTCTTCGTGAACAGCACGAATTCGCCTTGCACCATGGGGGGGATCGATTTGTTGCGCGGTCCCTGCGTCACCTGCACGAAATTCGAGAGGAAGATCGACATGCCGATCGCCGAGATCAGCGGCGCCAGCCGAAACGAACCGCGCAGCGGGCGGTATGCGAGGCGCTCGATCATCCAGTTGACCAGCGACGTGAACAGCATCGCAACGATCAGCACGATAAACAAGGCCAGCGCAATCGATGAGACGCCAAGCATCGTCACCAGGATCAAATAGGCGACCAGCGCGATGAACGCCGACACCATGAACACGTCGCCATGGGCGAAATTCACCATGCCGATGATGCCGAACACCATCGTGTAGCCGATGGCAATCAGGCCGTAGATCGAGCCGAGCGTAATGCCGTTAATCAGTTGCTGGAGGAAGACTTCCATCCCGTCCCCTGCGCCTTCCCGAAGTCGTCCGGCCGACGACCACTGGGCCCCTCGTGTAAAGGCTTAACAGGGCATCGCAGAAGCGGCAACGCCGCAGGGGCAGCGTGTTATTAAGTCTGCATCCTGGAAGCGTGCCCGTCGCGGGCAGCGCCCGCAAATGCGGCAATTTGCGAAAGGCCAATACCGTTGGACCGTCGCGGTGACCGAGCGAGAGCGTGGTCATGCCGTAGCGACAAGGCCTCGACGTGTTGTCCTCAATGCAGCCCGCCGAATATCCAGATCAGGACGAGAATCGGAATCGGCACTCCCAGCACCCACAGCAGCAGATAGCGTCCCATCGTCGGTTCCTCCCAATTGTGAGAGGGAAACTCGCTGCGCCACCGGCGAGTTCCGGACACAGTTTCTTCAAAGTTGAGCGGGTGCGTGAACGGGAACCAATGCAACCGCCACGCATTGTCTCTGGCCATGGGGGTGCAAACGATCGCGATGATACTTCAAACCAAAGTTGGAGAGGAAAGTACGATGAATCAGAATCCAAACCAGAAGCCCGGTCAGCAGCAGCAAGGTGGTCAGCAGCAGGGCGGACAGCAGGGCGGCGGACAGCAGAAGCCCGGTCAGCAGCAACAGCAGCAGCCGCCGCGGCCGGGGCAGGGCGGTCAGCAGGACCAGCAGGGTCAGCACAGCCGCTAGGATGTAACTGATCTGATGCGTTCGGAAAGGCCCCGCCTCGCGGCGGGGTTTTTCATTTTATCGTCGATGCAACTGACGTTGGCGTTTGGAATTCCGCTCGCATATGCTTTGCGCATGGGAACGGTATCGGCGCTACCGCTGTTTCATCTGTATGGCGATCCGCCTGACGATTCCGCATTCGATTTCATCCATATCGAGACGATTGCTTCGCGTTCTGCGGTTCACGACTGGACGATCCGCGCCCACCGTCATCGCAACTTGTTTCAGTTGTTGTTGATCGAGAGGGGCGGCGGCGAGATGAGTTTCGAGACAGCGACCGTGGCGTTCACGGCGCCGGCCGCCATTCTCGTGCCGGCAACGACAGCGCACGGCTTTCGCTTTAGCCCGGAGGTGACCGACGGTTGGGTTGTGAGCTTCACCGAGGATGTCGCCAACGCGCTTGGCGATCAGTCTGGAGAGGCCATGGCAAGGCTGAAAGCGGTTGCGACCAATCCGGTCGTGCCGCTTGCGGATGACTCGGAAGCAAAGCGGCTGTCGGCGCTATGCGCGGATCTTAACGAAGAAGCATCACTCGCGCGCGAGGGCTTTCGTCTTGCCATGCGTGGGCTGTTGACGCTGATCGCGATCGAAGTCGTCAGGCTCGCGGTCAGCCGCGCGCGCTCCGGCACGGTGACACTCACTCGCAAGGATGCGCGGGTGGAAGAATTGCGTCAGCTGCTCGACGAGCACTTTCGCAAGGAGCGGCTTATCAGTTTCTATGCGGAAAAGCTGGCGATGACCGCCGATCGCCTCAATGATCACGTCAAACGTGTGACCGGGGTGACCGCGGGGCACATGATCCGCCAGCGTGTTTTGACTGAAGCCAAGCGCCAGCTCGTCTTTACCAACCAGGCGATCCACGAGATCGCCTATGATTTGTCATTCTCCGATCCCTCGCATTTCACCCGTTTTTTCCGCAAGCAGACCGGCATGACACCACAGGCCTTTCGCGGAGGCCGTGGCGGCTAGGCAGTGCCGTATCAGTTGGCGATCCGCGCCCTGTTGGAATTTTGGGGCGAAGTTGGTTAATTGCGTAGGGTTAAACGCCTAACCGGTAAGGTAAAATTTTGGTTTCTTTTGAAATTCACATTTGAACGGCCTACGCATGGATCCACGCGTGAGGAGGAATCCGTGCCAAAACTTTCAACAGCCACCGTGGCCATCATTGTAGCGATTGCGCTCTATTTCACCCTGTTTTGGGGCTACGACGCCTTCCGCGTTCTCGCATCGCCATCCTTCGGCCTCGACGATGTTTGGCGTTCGCAATACATCTTCGGTATTGGCCGCCTCTTTGGCCTCGGACCGATCGGGCTGATCAAGCTTGCTGCCTTTTTCGCAACTCTCAAGCTCGCTGTCGCCGGCATCTGCGCCTACCACATCGTGGATCGGTTCCGTCACATGACTCGTGGGCAGGCGGACTCGGAAATTCTGGAAGCCGGTTTGATTCTGGTCGTGCTGATCAGCATTGCGTCAGTCGGCCCCGCGGCCTGGTCGCACAGCACCGACCTGATGCGCGAGCACACATTCCAGCTCTTGTTTGCCGGCCTTGCCGTCGCGCTCTGCATCGTCGAGCGAGTTTATATTCGCGGAGAGGAGTCGGTCGCCACGGTATCCGCTGCTCCGCAGAAATCGCACTGGTTCACGATCTGGCGCTGAACGTCAGCTGAATCTTCTGCCCGCTATTTCGGACGGGCTTCATGCAGACCGCGATCCGGCGGCTGCAATTTTCCACTGCGTCGATCCTTGACCGCCTGCACGAGTGCGCGCGCCGCGTTGCGCACATCGTCTTGCAGATCGGTGTCGCGGTCGAGATCGTCATGACTCGTCGCATAAGGCGTCAGATAGCCGAGATATCGGTCGATCAGCGCCAGATGGCCGGACGGGATCATCCCGATGTCCATCAGCCAGTCGGTCAGGATGCGGCGCAGGTTCTCAGTGCCGGCGGCATCACCATGCACGACGACGGAGAATACGCGGCCTTCAAGGTGACGTGGATATGGCCAGCCTGCTAGCTCA
>Ga0335082_10004819_pt1 | contig 14739 bp, 14 predicted proteins | sample Lox_Sample_41_FD_206718 | JGI IMG/M metagenome (GOLD analysis project Ga0335082, IMG submission 206718) | Soil microbial communities from Loxahatchee National Wildlife Refuge, Florida, United States - Lox_Sample_4.1 | ecosystem: Environmental > Terrestrial > Soil > Wetlands | place: USA...
CCTGGCCCAGCAGCTTGCGCCAGGCCGTGAACGTGGTCTCAGGGAGCTGCCTGATGCTGTCCCGCAGCAGGTCGTTGCCGCTCACGTCGCGGGGGACCGGCACCGGCGGCATCGGCCGCGGCTCCGGGTCCCGTTCGGTGTCATAGACCTGCTCGAACAGGGCGATGCCGCCGAGCCCGTCGGTGATCGCGTGGCTGAGCTTGGTCAGCAGCGCGGATTTCCCCCCTTCCAGGCCCTCGACGTACAACGCCTCCCACAGCGCGCGCGAGGTGTCGAGCGGCGACTGCAGCGTCAGCTCGGCCAGGTCGAGCAGCTGGCGCAGCGTGCCCGGGGCGGGCAGCGCGACCCGGCGCAGGTGGTAGCCGAGGTCGAAGTCGGGATCGACGACCCAGCGCGGCGGCGTGGCGGGCAGCGGCGGGATCACCACCTTCTGCCGCATCCTGATGACCACCCGGCTGGCCCGGTCCATGGCCTCGCGCAGCCGGCCCCAGTCGGCCGGGCCGTCGAGGATCTCCAGGTTCAGGAACGCCGAACGCGTGGCCGGATACGCCTCACCGCGGTGCAGCAGGTAATCCAGCGGGCTGAGCTCGTCGGCCATAAATCCCCCAGGGGACGCGGACTATATGCTGCAAACTTCCCAGCCGGCGCCCGCCTTACGCAAGCGGCGCCTTACGTCGGCGGGCGGGACACGCACTGGGCGAGGTACAGCTGCTCGCCCAGCGTGCTCATCAGCTCCAGCTGGGTCTCCAGGTAGTCGATGTGGAGTTCCTCGTCCGCCATTATCGTCTCGAGCAGGATCGCGCTCGTCGTGTCATGGCGTTCCCGGCACAGCGCGATGCCGGGCCTGAGCCGCTCGGCCACTTCCACCTCGATGGCCAGGTCGGCTTCGAACTGCTCGCGGATGGTCTGCCCGATGCGCACCGAGAACAGGCGCTGGTAGTTCGGCAGGCCGTCCAGGATCAGGATCCTATCGGTCAGGGCCTCGGCGTGCTTCATCTCGTCGAACGACTCGGCGCGGGTGTGCGCGGCCAGTTCGGTGTAGCCCCAGTTGTCCTGCATCTTCGAGTGCAGGAAGTACTGGTTGATGGCGGTCAGCTCGCTGGTGAGCTGTTCGTTCAGCAACTGCAGGACTTCAGCGTCCCCGAGCATGTCGTCCCCTCAAGTATCTGGGTGTCCGGAGCCTATACCGTACAGTCATCCGAACCTTCGCTAGCTGAATGGCCACGCCGAGTGTCTCTCGTCCTTGCCGCCGACTACCGGGTGCCCGATTTCGACCACTGGTGGGCCGCGCTCACCGCGGGCCTGCCCCGGCTGCCCGGCCTCGGCGCGCACCACGTCGTGGTCTACCGTTCGCTCGCCGACGCCAGCCGCGTCTTCGTGACCATCGGGTTCTCCGAGCGCCCGCCGGTCGACGCGCTGCTGCGCTCGCCGCTGATGTTCTCCTGGTTCGATTCGGCCGGGGTGGACGAGCTCCCGCCGATGTTCGCCGGCGAGGCCGTGGAAAAGCTCGACCTGGACCTGCTGCCCGGCGCGGCGGCCGACATCGCGGCGGCGGGCGCGGTGTTCGTAGCCACGATCGCACCCGTCGGCCGGCGCGACGGGGTGGCCCGGCTGCGTGCCAGCGTGCACGCCGCCGTCACCAGGCTCGCCGATTCGGGCGTGCGCCGCTTCTGGATCTACCGCGCCCTGGACGACCAGGCCGAGGTGATGATCTTGCAAGAGATCGCCACCGAACGGCAGGCCGAGCAGTGGATCCGCCACCCCGACGCGGCCGCTGGGTTCATGGCGGAGGCGGGGGTCGGCGCATACCCGCCGCTGTTCGTCGGCCGCCTGGTCCAGGCCCTCGAGGTGCCCGGGACCTGAGATGTACATCTGTCTCTGCCTCGGCGTGACCACCGGCACCGTCCAGCAGGCCATCGACGCGGGCGCGCGCTCCACCAGGCAGGTCGCCGAAGCCTGCGGGGCCGGCTCGATCTGCGGCCGCTGCGGCCACACCATCCGCACCATGATCGAGGCCGCCGCGCCCGACCCGCCGGTCAGCAAGCCCGCCCGCCTCCGCCGCCGCTGGGGCCGCAGCTAACCCGCCCCGGGCGTGCTTTCATGATCGTGAACAGTTTGCGGCAAATAGCACCGGAAACTGTTCACGATCATGGTGTCAGTCCCCTGGAGGGTGCGGTGCGAGAGCAACGGCGCAGTCGGGTGATCGCGATGAGCGCGGAGGAGCGCGACGCCTTCCTCGGCGTGCAGCGTACCTGCCGGCTGGCGAGCCTCGGGCCGGGCGGCCCGCACGTCTCGCCGGTCTGGTTCGTCTGGGACGGCGCCGCCCTGTGGGTCTACTCGCTGACCCGCAGCCAGCGGTGGACCGACATCCAGCGCGACCCCCGGGTGGCGGCGGTGATCGACGCGGGGGAGCACTACCACGAGTTGCACGGCGTCGAGATCGAGGGCGAGGCAGTGGTGGTCGGCCCGGTCCCGCGCGCCGCCGAAGCGGCCCCCGCCGACACGCCCGAACTAGCCGGGCCCGAGCGCCTGATGGCCGCCAAGTACCAGCACCCAGCCGGCGCGATGATCCACGACGGCCGGCACGCCTGGCTGCGGATAACCCCCGCCAAGATCACCAGCTGGGACTTCCGCAAGCTGGAAAACCTGCCCGGACGGAGCTAGCGGCCAGAGCTAGCGCACGGAGCGAAGCCGGAAGGCGAGCACGCATTCCATCACGCCGAAGACCACCAGCCAGATCCCCAGGATCACGGCCAGGGTGACCAGGGTCAGGCCCGGGTAGGCGAGCACGATGATGCCGGCGAGGATGCTGAGCACCCCCATGAACGCGGTCCAGCCCCGCTGGGGCATGCCGCTGTGGGAGATCGCGGTGAAGAGCTCGATAGCGCCGTTGACCACCCAGAAGATGCCGAGCAGCGCGGCCAGCACGAGCAGGGTCAGGTCCACGTGGCGGACGGCCCACAGGCCCACGATGATGGACAGCACCGCCAGCAAGGCCAGCAGCACCCGCGCCCCGCCCGACAGGTCGTCGATCGCCAGCGCGGCCACGAACCTGAATATCCCGGACACGATCAGCTGGATGCCGAACAGCACCGCTATGACGAGCAGCGTCTCATCGGGCCAGACCAGCACCGCGACCCCCGCGGCCAGCGTGATGATGCCGTAGGCCAGAACCCAGCCCCACTTCCGGCCGAGGCGGGTGAGCATGTCGGCGGGTTGCTGCACGGTCTCTGTCATGGCGTCCCCATCCGGATCCAAGGGCTGGCGGTACCACGATCCCCGCTAGCTACAGCGTCACCAACCTCGGCCCGGCTCAAACATCGCGGGCACGGTCTACGCAGGTGATGGGGCATTCGATACAATCATCGAACTATATTCGGAGCTAGCGTACGGGACGGAGGCGCGATGAGCGACGAGGTGCTGGTCGAGCGCCGTGGCGCGGTACAGGTCATCACCATCAACCGGCCGGAGGCCCGCAACGCCCTGAACGGGGCGGTCGCGGCCGGAATCCGCGACGCGGCCGACGAACTCGACGCGGACGGCGCGCTGCAGGTAGGCGTGCTCACCGGGGCCGGCGGCACGTTCTCGTCGGGCATGGACCTCAAGGCGTTCCTCAAGGGGGAGACGCCCTCGTTCCCCGGCCGCGGGCTGTGCGGCATCACCCAGACCCCGCCGCGCAAGCCGCTGATCGGCGCGGCCGAGGGCTGGGCCCTGGCCGGGGGCTTCGAGTTGCTGCTCGCCTGCGACCTGGTGGTCGCGGGTGCCTCGGCCAGGTTCGGCGTGCCCGAGGTCAAGCGCGGGCTGGTGGCCGGCGCCGGCGGGGCGCTGCTGCTGGCCCGGCGTATCCCGCGGGCGCTGGCGCTGGAGATGATCCTCACCGGCGACCCGGTCGACGCCCGCCGCGCCGCCGAGATCGGCCTGGTCAACCGCGTCGTGGAGGAAGGCCAGGCGCTCGAGGCGGCGATGGGGCTGGCGGAGAAGATCGCGGCCAACGGGCCGCTGGCGCTGATCGCCAGCAAGGAGATCTCGAACGGTGGCGGCGACTGGACCGCCGGGGAGCGCTGGGACGAGATGACCAGGGTGATGAGGCCGGTGTTCACCTCGCAGGACGCGCAGGAAGGCGCGCGGGCGTTCGCCGAGAAGCGCGCTCCGGTGTGGAAAGGCCAGTAAGACATGCGCCGCGCCGTCGTGATCACACGAATCCCGGTGACGCTGGGATCGTACGTAGCGTTAGCGCCTCACGTCGCCTTGACCACGCTCTCGACCTTGGCGAGCACTTCCGCCGTCCGGCCAGCATCGGGGTCTTTGTAGGCGATCAGGGCCTGGACGACCTCGTTGAGAACCGCGAGGGACGATACGGGTGAGTTGGTGCGGGCCCGGGTGGCGAAGTCCTGATAGGCCGAAACCGCTCCGATGTCGTCGCCGAGGAGCAGGCGTACGTCGCCGAGATCCGCCCACAGCCAGGCGTCGTCGGCGGCGTGTTCGTCGGTCGACAAGCGCTGTTCGAGCGTGTCGCGGAATTGGCGCAGCGGCTCGCGAAGCTGAGCCAGCGTCCGGTCTCCGACGATGATCGCGAGCTTGAAGGCGTTCGTGCGGTTATAGGTCTGAGGCAGATCGTGGCTGGTCTCCCACACCGCCCCGCTCCGGTAACTCTCCAGTGCGTCGTGCGTCCGGCCCAGCCGGCGCAGGAGCCCGCCGCGCACCCCCATCAGCTCCGCGGCCTCGGAGGCTACACTCGCGGCGTAGTCGCTAGCCTGGGCTGGGGTCACCTCGGCTGGTATCCCTAGCGCGGCGAAACATTCAGCGGAAGCCGCCAGCCCGGCTTCCCACGCCTCCTCGGCGGCATCGTTATTGCCCCGCTGGAAGGCGGCGTCGCCTTTGCGCCGGTGCAGCGTAACGGTCCGCATGATGTCCTGCGTGCGGGAAATGTCACTCATGTCAGCCTCTGGGTGATCACTTCGGCGAGGGCCTGGTCGGCGCCGTCCTTGGACTCATATAGCTCGCCTGCGATAATTTCGCCCAGCTCACGCCACACGCGTTTGCGCTGGTCGGCGTCATCGAGCCGGGCCGCGCCGACTCGGTACTCGAGGTACAGCCAGGCCGCGAGGCGCCGCTCGAGTGCGGCCTGCTCCTGGTCTTCCTTGATTTCGGTTATCTCGTAGAAGAGTGCCTGGGGAACGTTGTCCCGTGCCCGGTTCTTGTGGTCGAGCGCGTCGGCCTCGTCCACCAGGTGTCCTGACAGGTGAGGCAATCGCTCCTGGGTCGGGCCCAGCGCCGCGGCCGCTACCTGCCGCAGCCGGTGTCCCCAGGTACCCTCGCTGCGTCCGCGGATGCTGATCAGCTGCCGGGCCATGCGAGTACCGATGTCGTCATCGGCTTCGTCCCGGTAAAGGAGCGGATCAAGCAGCGCACGCATGCGGTCGATCTGCTTCGCATAGGACGATTTCCCGCCTTCCTCGCGGAGCCAGTTCTCCTCGGCGACCTGCACCACGCCCCACTGGCTCACCGCGAGGCGTACCCCGAGTTCGAAGAACGTCGAGGGGCTGGCGAGGGTCCAGTCGGCGACACAGCCGGCACACCGGCGGATTCGCTCGTACAGGGACTGCGACACCAGTTGCGGGGTGGCCACATCCTGAAGTCGGTTGACGTCGGTGCTGATGCCTCCTTCAGCGTACAGCGCACTGCTGAGCTTCTGGCGAAGGCTCTGCCATGTCTCGAAGTATTTCCCGTCGTAGGAGCACAACATGAGTACCTGATCCTTGAGCGGAACCGATCCCCACGCGTTCTCGTGCGGCCCCAGCTGGCGCAGCGCCTCGTAGACCGGCAGGTCCAGGTAGTGAGGCTGGAATGCGAGCTGGTGGAAGCCGGTGCATATCCGTTCGACGAGCCGGGCAATCCGGGGGTCGTGGCCGACACTGGGGCCGACCCAGGGGGTGTGCGAGGAAAGGGAGAGATCAGACAGGTTGAACGGACGGTTCAGCGGTGCCCCTTCCAGCCATTTGCCTCCGTGACTGTTGATCGTGACCCCGCGACGCGTGGCCGCGCGGATACCGAGCAGCAGCATCACGCCTGGCTCGAAGTCGGTCACGTCGAACAGGGCGAGATCGGCCTGGACGACCAGCCGGACGACTCGATCGAACCCCGTGCGGCTGATGAACGCATCGGTTATGCCGAACGACGCCACCCGGAGGTTCGCGCCGCTGAAGTCCACCGGGATCACGCGCGGACCCGAGCGCAGCAGTTCGCGGCCGTTCCAGGCCTGCCGGAAAGAACTCCACAGCGTCGGCCCCCTGGGGCCGTACAGCATCGCTTTCACTAGGGCCGGCAACGAGGCGCCCGGCCCGCTTCCCGCCAGGCTTTCTGAACCAACCACCAGGCAGTGGAACGATCCCGGATCAAACTCCTCCCAGCCGCCCCGAGTCACGGACGCTGGCGCGGCCAGTTCCGCGTAGACCGGTGCCGTACCGTCCGTCGACGCGGGCAGGCCGGGCCAGCTGCGTTTCACCTCCTCGGCGAGGACGGCGAAGGCCTCGCTCTCCCTGATATGCAGGACGCCGATGACCGCGTTGGTATCGGCGTCCACCGCCGGCGCTCCCGACATTCCCGGCCTGAGTTCGGCGTCGAGCGCCAGCGTGCGGACCGGCTGATCTCGCCCGACGCGCCTGGGCTCAGCGGAGACCCGCGCCGGGGTCATGGGAAAGCCGTCGGGAAACCTGGAATGCGGGTAGCCCCGCAGAAATCCCCTGGACCAGATGTCGTGACCCGCCTCCGCGGGCCGATCGCTCAGCGCCACCCAGTGCCGGCCGGGTCCGGGCGCGACCCGCAGGAGAGCGAGCCCGAGATCCTCGTCGCGATCCACATCGACGATCGATTCCTCGGCGCTGCCGTCCGCCGGTTTCAGCTTCCAGGCGGTCTCATCCGCAGCGTCCAGCACGTCGAGGCTAGTGAGGGCGACGTCGCGGCCGACGAAGAACGCTGTCCCGTGTATGTCGCCGTTGGCGTCGATCACCGCCGCTATCGCGTCGGCCCAGTCTCCCGCGCTCCTGGCCGCCGGCGCGCCAGGGAACTGCGGCGCATCAGGCACCGCACGGACCACCTCACCGGGGAACTTGGGCGCGACCTGGGGCTTCCGGCGGCCCTTCACCGCTGATTCGGCCATTTCCAGCACTATGACCCTGGCGTCAGCCTCGGTCACCCCGAACAGATCGACATCGACCACCCCGGCCAGCAGTCCCGTCCGGTCGCCCTGAGCTATCCGTACGATCAGCAGTTTCCGGTGGCTTCCCGTTGGGTCAAGACGCCAGGCGGCCAGCGATTCGGCCATACCGTAGTCCGACTTGAGGTAGGCATCGGACAAGACGGCGATGGTGCGATCAGCCTTCCGCGTCCCGGCGTCCATGGCGTGAATCCAGTTGGCCCCCGGTACGATATCCCAGGCTTGAATCAGGACCCGGTAATCATTTTCCTCCAGTACCCAGGCGATCCACTCGGCCCATTCGCGGTCCGCCTGCGTGTAGGAGACAAAGAAATCCCACTCACCGGCGGGCGCCATGGCCTGACCTCAACCGGAAATGGGCACGCGAATCATGGCGGGGTCCCGGGCATTCATGGCCGGCGTCGGCGCGGGAGATGGACAAGCCGGCCGACGGCAAGGTGCCATCGAGAACCTCTTGTGCCGGCTCGTTCATACCCGGATTATGCCAGAGAGGCTGGCCGGCCCGATGACACCGCGGCACGCGTCCACGGATCATCCCCGTAAATCACCTTATATCGGTATAAATGAGACAGGCGGATTACAAAACCCGGCTTGTCTTATCCTCGTTAACGCTATGACCAGGCCGAGTGGCCGGGCATTATGGGTAGCGCGCCGATGGCGGGGAGGTCATCGCCGCGATTGACGGAGGGGAACCATGGGAACCGCACGGCTGTTCAGCAAGGTCCTGCACAAGGAGATCGACGTCCACGCGGCCTGGATGCCGGTGACGAACAACTTCGGGCTCGGCGACTACGGAGTAATCAGCGACGGCGTCTTCGTCAAGATGGGCAACATCGACGAGTACGGCGTCTCGTTCACGAAGGCGACCGGCAAGCCGACGCGGATAAAGTTCCGCTCGGACGGGACCAGCGTCCGGCGCTTCGTCGGCGGCGCGGAAATTAACGCCCTGCCCGAGGACGACATCGACGCCAAGCTGACGATCGGGTTCACCGCCGCCGATTCGTTCTATATCGACGCGCACCTGAGCGTCGAGGAAATCGCGAACCTCGCTCAGGTGGCCCGGGCCCTGCGCGACGCCGACGGCTGGCCACGCAAGTACCGGGTCATCTCCGCCATCTACACCGGGCACAACTGCACCATCATCTCGTCACGAAAGGCGGACTCCTCGATCGAGATCAGCGGCAAGGCCAGCGCCCTCAGGCAACTCGAACTCGGCAAGGCCGAAGCCGGCCTGACCGTTTCCGCTGAAGACTCGGTAGGCCTCGAGGTGGTCGGGAGGACCGGCGTGGTGGGCCTGCGCATGTTCAAGCTCCGCGCCCTGACCGGCGGCCCCCGCATCCTGGGCCAGGACGAGGAGGACACGGATGCGGGGCAGGAAACGCTGCTGGAACAGGAAACCCCAGAAGAGCTTTCCGACGACATCTGAGCAGGTGCGCCATGCAGTCGGAGCTGATCGAGTTCTTCCGTTTCAACAGGCAGACGAAAGGCATGTTGCGCAAGGGCGACAGATACCTGCTGGCCCGGGGCAACGCTCCCGCCCGCGAGGTCAGGATCACGATAGATCACGATGATTTCATGGAGCGGCTCGAGCGGCTCCGTTACGCCAGCCAGACCAATGAGGCAGAGCGAAGGCAGGCGCTGGACGAACTCTCCGGAATCGTCACCGGCATGCTCGGTTTCGGCAAGAAGCCGGTGAGTGCGGGGCAGATCGACCTGGTGACCAACGCGGCCGAGCTCAGCGCTCTGCCCTTCGAGCTCGCCACCGGCGCCGACGGCAGGCCCATATTCGTCCTTCCCGACCAGCCGCTGGTCCTCACTCGGCGGGTCCGGCGGGAAACGCACGGCGAGCGCCCGGCCTGGTGGTCGAAGCCGCGGGTGCTCTTCGCGTACGCCTCGCCGCCGGGCGCCGGGCCCAAGGTTCCCTCCGATGACCATCTCGACGCGCTGCGCGCGGCCCTCAGGCCGTGGATCGAGCCTCTGGCCGGATTCGAGCATGCGGTCCCGGACGAGCGCAGCGTCCTGCAGATCCTGCCCAGAGCGAGCCTGAAAGCGATCCGGCTGGCCTGCAGTAAGGCGATAAAGGAAGAGCGGCCGTTTACTCACCTGCACCTCCTGGCGCATGGCTGCGCGATCGGGCAGGGCTTCAAACGCCGCTTCGGGCTCGCGCTGCATACCGACGCCGACGCCAGCACGATGACCGCGGTTGCCCCGGAGCAACTCAGCCGGCGGCTAGCGCCCATCGCCGGAGATCTGGTGGTCGTTACCTTGGCGGCCTGTGACGGCGGCAACCAGGCCAACAGCATCGCCGGCGGCGGCAGCATCGCCCACGAGCTGCACAGCTCGGGCATCCCGGTGGTGGTCGCCTCCCAGTTCCCGCTGACATTCGAGGGCTCCGCCGTCTTCACCCGCGAGTTCTACCGGGACATACTGGCCGGCCATGATGTCCGCGACGCGCTATACGCGACCCGTTCAGCCCTTTACCAGCAGGCGGAGCTCGGCCACGACTGGGCCAGCCTGATCGCCTACGTGCAGCTCCCCGAGGACTACGATGACCGGCTCGTCGCGGTGGGCCTCCAGGCGGAGATGGCGTCGCTCAACACCGCCCAGCTGTGGTCAGACCACCTGACCGTCAACCACGTCAGCGACCCGGCCGCCTTCGAGGAGGTGGCCAAACGACTGAGAAGCCGGATCGATAACCTCGACCATTTCCAGAGCCGCCACCGGGAACAAACCGCTGGCCGCGTCAGGAACGAGAACCTCGGGCTGCTGGGAAGTGCCGAGAAACGACTGGCCGAACTGTACTTCCACCGAGCGCAGCTCGGTGACGGCCAGGCTGACTGGATACGCCAGGCCGAGCGGGCCCTCCGGCTGGCGCGTAGCTGGTACGAAAAGGGTTTCGTCGGTAACCTGTCCCACCACTGGACCGGTGTCCAGGCCCTTTCGCTCGAGGCCGTGCTCACCGGCGGTATCGGCCGGGTCGGCCGGTGGTATGCGGCCGTGGAAGCCGCCGAGACCGACAGCCAGCGCGAGGGAGAGCTCTGGGCTCTTGGCTCGCTGGCCGAGCTTTACCTGCTCGCGCCCCTCGCCGGTCAGGGCTCCCGCCTCGATGACGCCGGGCGCCAGCTTGATGAGCTGGCGCGCCGCATGTACCGGGCCGGCCCCGATCGCTTCCCGGCGCAGTCGACAAAACGCCAGCTCGAACGCTACGTCCAGTGGTGGACTAAGGAAAACGGCTATTTCGGCGGATCGCCTGACCTGGCCGGTGAGGCGAGCCAGCTCCTCGAGGTCCTCAGCCGCGCCAGTAAACGGCCTTGACCCCCGCCGCGTTGCCGTACCACCGGGCCCAGACAAGATACAACTTGACACGAGAATGCGATAGTACTTATTGTCGCCTTGGCCAGGCCGGCGTGTATCACGCGGAAGATCAGCTCGCACTCGACGAGAGGGCCAGGACAATGTCCGGCGACCAGCTCTTCGACACGATCGGCGCTACGTATGCGACGACGCGGCCGGCCGATCCTCGGATCGCGGCCCGGATCTGGGCTGCTCTCGGTGACGCCCGCACGGTCGTCAACGTGGGGGCGGGGACCGGATCGTATGAGCCGTCCGACCGTGAGGTCACGGCGGTCGAGCCGTCGGCGGTCATGCGGGCCCAGCGGCCGGCCGGAGCGGCGCCGTGCGTGCCCGGCGTGGCGGGCAGCCTGCCGTTCGCTGATAAGTCATTCGACGCCGCGATGGCCGTGTCGACCGACCAGCACTGGCCGGACGTGATCGCCGGCTACCGGGAGATGCGGCGCGTCGCCCGCCGCGTCGTGACCTTCCATTTCGACATCAGCCGTCTCGAAGGTTACTTCTGGCTGATCCGCGACTACATGCCCGAGCACGCGCGGCTGAGCGCCGGCCGGCCTACGCTGACCGAGCGGGCCAGCGCGATCGGCGCCCGGCTGGAGCCGGTACCCATCCCGTGGGACTGCCGCGACGGCAACTTCCCCTCTTACTGGCGGCGGCCGGAGGCGTACCTGGACGAGCGGGTCCGGCGTCCGGTATCCGTCTGGCACCTCCTCGGCCGGGCCGTCGAGGAGCGGGTGGTACGCGACCTGCGCGCCGATCTCGAGTCGGGCCGGTGGGCCGAGCGCAACACCGAACTGCTCGACCTGGACGAGATTGACCTCGGCGGCAGGCTCCTCATCGCCTGATAGGCGGCGTCGCCCGGCCGTCGGACGCTGACCGTGACCTCCAGCTACGCCGCGGACATCGTGCCCGGCGAGGCCCGGGCCGCCGATCCCCGCTGAGGCATGCGCGTCACGGTGGCCTCGCGGGTGTCACACTGTTGCGGTGGTGATGTGGCGGGTGCGCGATTTTCACGCGGATGACCTCGATGCCGCGGTCCGGTTGTGGGAAGACCCGGCGGCGAGCAGCGAGGCGCCGTTGTTCGGGCTGTCGGACCTGATCGCGGCGGTCCGGTCGCACCAGCCGGCCGTGGCGGCCGTGGTCGGGGAGGAACTGGCCGGCGTGGCGGTGGCCACGGTGACCGGCGATCAGGCCTGGGTGATGCGGATCAGCCTGGCCGCGGCGTGGCGGCGCCGGGGGATCGGCAGTGCGATGCTGGGTGAGCTGGAACGGCGGCTGGTCGCGGCCGGGGTGCGCCGGATCGTGTGCCTGCTGGCGGGGGACAGCGAGATCGGACCACTGGCGCTGGAGCATTCCGGGTTCAGCGCGCGCCGGGAGATGGTCCTGTACGAGCGGGTGGAGCCGGTCGGCCCGGGCAGCGCCGGGATCCTGGATCAGCTCGGCGGGCGCATGGTGCGGGCCGGGTCCTGGGACCGGCTCGGCGGCATGGCCGAGGAGAAGGAGCTGATCGAGCGGCGGGTGATCCTGCCGCTCGCCCAGCCGCAGCTGGCGGAGCGGCTCGGCCTGGTGCCGCCCCGGGCGATCGTGCTGTTCGGGCCGCCAGGAACGGGCAAGACCAGCTTCGCCAAGGGCGCCGCGTCGCGGCTGGGCTGGCCGTTTGTCGAGCTGTTCCCGTCGCGGCTGGCGGGCGAGTCCCCGGCAGGCCTGGCCGCCGCGCTCCGTGAGGCGTTCGCCCTGGTCGCCGAACTGGACAAGGTGGTGCTGTTCATCGACGAGGTGGAGGAGATCGCCGGATCACGCCAGCCGCGCACGGTTTCGGCCGCCCAGGGTGTCACCAACGAGATGCTCAAGCTCATCCCGGCGTTCCGCGAGCAGGATGAGCGGCTGCTCATCTGCGCTACCAACTCGGTCCGCGCCCTGGATAGCGCATTCTTGCGGCACGGCCGGTTCGACTACGTCCTGCCCATCGGGCCACCCGATCCGGCCGCGCGGCAGGCGATCTGGGACCGCTACCTGGCCGCCGTTCCGCACGGCGAGCTGGACATGGCCGCGATCGTCACCGAGTCGCGGCTGTTCACCCCGGCCGACATCGAATTCGCCGCCCGCCGCACCGCACAGCTGGCCTTCGAGCGCGTCCTGTTCGGACACGGCAGGGAACTCGTCACCACCGGCGACATCCAGCACGCCATCAGCCAGACCCGGCGCACCCTTACCCCGGAACTCGTCGCCGAATTCGAGCAGGACATCACCGAATACGCCCGGATGTAAGCCAGCCGCGTAGCATGAGACCACCCATTCCCCGGCCGGTAACGTGATCATGAAACGTCTGCTCGATCAAGACACGCTGCGCGCGATGGCGCGGGGCTGCGCCGTGCTCGGTGCGGGCGGAGGCGGGGACACGTACTACGCCCTGCTGCAGGCGCTGCAGGCGACCGAGGACTTCGGCCCGGCGGCGCTGATCGACGTGGACGAGCTGGCCGGCGATGACCTGATCATGCCCTGCGGCGGGATCGGCGCCCCGCTCGTCGGGCTGGAGAAGATCGAGGCCGGTGACGAGGGCGAGCGCCTGCGGGATCTGATGCAGCGCCAGACCGGACGGACGGTGGCCGCGCTCATGGCGGGCGAGATCGGCGGCGGCAACGGCCTGGTCCCCGTGACCTGGGCCGCGCGGATGGGGCTGCCGGTGGTGGACGCCGACGGCATGGGCCGCGCCTTCCCCCTGGCCTCGCAGGTCACCATGGAACTGGCCGGGATCTCGCCGTGCCCGGCGGTGATGACCGACGAGCGCGGCAACGTGGTGGTCTTCCGGGCGATCTCCGGCGACTGGGCCGAGCGCCTGGAACGGGCGGCCGCGGCCGAATTCGGCGGGATGGGGTCAGCAGCCGACTTCCCGCTGACCGCGGCGCAGGCCCGCAAGGCGACGGTGCGCGGCTCGGTATCGCAGGCGATCAGGATCGGCGAGGCGGCGGCGAGCTCGGCGGGCAGCCCGGTGGCGGCCGTGGTCGCGGCGGCCGGCGCCTTCCGGCTGGTCGGCGGCAAGGTGCTGGACGTCAGCAGGGAGGTGACCGGCGGGTTCATGCGCGGCTCGGTGGTCATCGAGGGCCTGGACGAGGACGCGGGACGGCTGATCCGGCTGGAACTGCAGAACGAGCACCTGGTCGCGCTCGAGCGCGGCCGGCTGCTCGCCTCGGTGCCCGACCTGATCACGGTGCTCGACAGCGAGACCGCCGACGCGGTCTCGGCCGATCGGATCAGGTACGCCCAGCGGGTGGTGGTGATCGCGTTCGGCTGCGACCCGGTCTGGCGGACCGAACGCGGGATCGCGGCCACCGGCCCGCGGGCGTTCGGCTACGACTTCGACTTCGTGCCCGTAGAGGAACTCGCCGCGGCGCCGGGACAATTACATAGCGGCGTACATAATTCGCGCGATGTGGCGAAAGGGTACTAATCGCTACTTTTAGCGTGGCGGTGCGTTGAGGGCTGCCAGGGGCGGGAGCAGCAGGAGGGGACATGAGTTCAGCTGGACTCAGCCAGGTCACGACGGCGCCGGCGCAGGATGACACGAGCGGCAATGCTCAAGTTCTGCCCGGCCCGGCACCGGAGGAACGGTTCGAGGTCGCCCGGCGCGGCTATGACCGGCGGCAGGTCGAGGAATTTGTCGCCAGGTCCAGGCGTGAGGCCGTCGGCATGCGGAACCGGCTGGTCAAGGCGCTCCGCGAGGCGGAGCAGCTGAGGGTCGACCTGGCCGCCGCCCGGCAGGCCGCCTGGGAAGCCGCCGCGCAAAAGGAGCGTGCGGCCCGGGAGCTCGCCGTGCTGCGGACGCACGCGGAGATGGCGCTGGCGAGGAACCTGTGGTGGCCGTCGCCGCCGCAGGACGGCGGATAAGCCTGCCGTAGCGCCGGACGCCGCCGCCGTGACCGCGCGGGATCGGCGGGTTTCTTGCGGTCGCGGGCATACCGGCCAGATCCCGGGGGAACGAGGCTACGACAAGGACCAACCGAGGAGGCTTCCGTGAGCGTGTACCGGGTCATCGACGTCATCGGCACGAGCACCCAGTCCTGGGAGGACGCCGCGGTCACCGCGGTGAATACCGCCCGCAAGTCGCTGCGTGACCTGCGCGTCGCCGAGGTGGTGGAGCAGGACCTGCACATCGAGGATGGCGGCGAGATTAT
>Ga0335082_10004821_pt1 | contig 14738 bp, 13 predicted proteins | sample Lox_Sample_41_FD_206718 | JGI IMG/M metagenome (GOLD analysis project Ga0335082, IMG submission 206718) | Soil microbial communities from Loxahatchee National Wildlife Refuge, Florida, United States - Lox_Sample_4.1 | ecosystem: Environmental > Terrestrial > Soil > Wetlands | place: USA...
TATTGTTGTGACAGATATTGATGTTCAGAAACACCGAGTAACCGTACTTGTACTGTTTCTTGATCAGGTAGTCGAAGTACCTGCGAATGGGCACCATCGCTTTCGGCAACCCGGGCTTGATGTCCCACGCATCCACCGCAAGATTTACGGTTGCGACACCCGCATCAGCGATCTTGTCGATCACTTCTTCGCGCATCAGCCGGCCATTGGTCGGCAGATAGACCCAGAAACCCTTCTTGGCAGCGTAGTAAATAATCTTGTGCGCGAAGTCGGGGCGCAGTAGCGGCTCGCCGCCCATCAGTGCCAGCACACCGGCTCCACTGTCGCGCAGCCAGTCAATCGAGCGCTTGGCGACATCTTCGGTCATGCCGCGAACGCTGTTATCGAAGGCCCAGCAATAGTGGCAATCGAGGTTGCACTTCCACTCGTTGAACAGGTACGCGATGATCGGGTGGAACTCGCCCGGCATGATCCGCGAGCGGAAGAATGGGAACGCCCAGCCTCGGGCAGCCCGGTAAATGTGCTTCCAATTGTGGGTACGGTGTCCGTTGTGGGTCTTCTTGGGAAGGTAGTCCTCGTCCCGCGCGGTCAATAGCTCGGGATGCTGGGGAAACACGGGCGTCGGCAGCTTCTGCTCCTTGCCGTTGGGCGGTGGAGGCAGAAGCCGCGGCGTCTCCGGCGGCTTCATCAGCAGATCATGCAGCTGAACATCGAGACGATGCGATGGGGGCGCTTCCTTAAGTACCTCCAATTCGGGCATGAGGCGAATGACCTTTCTTCCTGAGAATGTTTACCCTGATCGAAAGCTTGCTAATCACCAAAGGCCGGAGCGACGGCCAGTTGCTTGGGCGCAGTCGCCGGTACCCGGGCCAGGCGCTTCTTGCCGTTCATCAGATCGTTGACGTGCAGCACGAAATTCGCCGCCACGCCTGCGTACCCGTGAACGTGCGGCACCGGATAGAACAAGTTGCGCAATTCCGAATGCTCGGCCACGTACTCCTTGATGTCTTCCAGCCGCTTGCCGGTTGACTTCAAGGCCTGATCGAATTCCATGCGGGCCTTCACTTTGGCCTCGCCGAGGGCCATCTGCACTCGGCTGTGGGCGTTGATCTCGCCCTCGCCGGAGGTTTCGATGGGCAGGAAGATCATCTCCTTGAAGTGATTGGCTACGGCCGACTGCACTCCGTCCGATTGCGACGAAGGCATGCACCCAAACGGCTTCAGCGCCAGCACCATGTGGCAGAGATGGTTCTTGGTGTAATAAACGTTCTTCCCGACTTCTAGATGACCCTCACCGCCGCGGGCAAATTCGTTGTAGAAGGGATTGGCCATATCGGCCATTTCCTTCTGGTTGATCAGATGGTGGGCAATGTTGCCCAGCCGCTCCACGATGCGGTGATATTGGCGGGCGTAAAAGCGCTCGCCGATGCCGAAGAGCCACTGCTTCTGGCGGAACTTCAGCTCATTCACCGCCATCTTGTGCAGTTCGTACCACTGCACCTTCTTGTACGGCGCGTCGAGCGAACGCCGGGCGGCGGCACGCGCCTTGGCCTGATACATCATGTACATGACCCAGGTAGCAATGGGCTCCACCAGTACCTGCGCCCCTTCGCGCTCCAGGAACTCGAACATGTGGAAGTTGCCGTCGCCTTCCGTCGTCTGCGCCCAGAACTCGCCGATGATCTTCACTACCGGCTTCACGCGCAGGCGATCGACCTCGATGGTCGCCAGTTCCTCGCGAACGGCCGTCAGAGCGTCCTTGTAGGGATCGCCGTAGAGTTGCTCGCGGACTTTCAGCAAGGAGTTGACCCATACCTCCCACTTCTTGCCTTTGTTGGCGCGGATTTTCTTCGCCATCCAATCCGGCAGGTCCTCATGGTCCTCAAACGGTTTGCGCTCCCGCAGCATGGTGCAGAGCGTGTCCACAGCCTCGTGGAAGACCCGGTCGGTGGTGCCCTTCTCCACCTCGTAGGGCCGGACGCGGAAGATCATCTCGTTCATGATGTCGCCGAGGTTCAAGGCGTTGAACATGCCCATGCCGAAGTCCACAGTGAACTTCAGCCCGGCCTCACCCGAGGCCGCCTTGACGCCATCGTTCTGCTGGAACAGCAGCACGCGGAATCCGTCAAAGCCGGCGTTCTGCAGCGCCAGGCGGTATTCGGATTCGTACATGCCAAAACGGCATGGTCCACAGGAGCCGGCGGTGAAGAAGACGTGATTGTTGATGATCTCGTCTTTCGTCATGCCCCGCGCTTCCAGGCTCTGCAGGTACTGCACGAGATTGCCCACAGTAAAGTACGTGGGATTGCACTGCCCGTTGTTGCCGTACTCCTTGCCTAACTGGAAAGCCGCCACATCCGGCACCGGCAGGATTTCGCAGCGATAGCCGCAGCCCTCGAATACCGCCTGGATGACCTTCTCGTGCTTCCAGGTCAACCCGCCAAAGAGGATGGTCACCTTGTTACGCTCTTCCGCACTGAAGGGACGCTCAACCGGGCGTTTGAAATGGCGCACCGGTCCGCTATCCAGGCCCATCATGCTGGCCAGGCGCGCACGTTCCTGCGCTACCTTGCGTTGAATTTCTTCTTCTGTGTTAGGCCCCGTCAATCTATCGAGGGGAAAATCGATGTGAGTCACCGGCATTGAAATCTCCCTTTAACAGTGGAATGCTTTCCTGGGTGCCCGTTCTTGATTGTATCTTGATTGTATTACGTGAACTTGGATGCAGCGAGGACAAACCGGGTGCACTAGATTACAAGGACGGCAAATGCGGGTGAAATCTCTCACGGCAAAAGCAATCTTTTGTAAAAGTGCCGGACATAAGAGGCGTCGTCTGAAAGGTGACACTACACCGCCCTCTCCCCGGCCAATTTGTTGATTATCTAAGCTGACCGGCGTCGCTGGCAAGTGCAACCGAACAATTGTTGGCAACATATTTGCTCGGTAGTTTCGGCCCTGCCGGCTATGTTCAACTCGCGGCGCCATGATTGCACGGTTGCGAAAGTGCGCAACCGTAAACAGCAAACAGCAAAGTTGAGCCTCTGAACGGCATCATCCTCACCTCCAAGTGTGAGGTTTTGCATCGGACCCTGCCTGATTTGTAGCGCACCGGTCGGGAACCTGGTTTCGTGCGGCACTTTATAATCCTTTGGTTGTTTTCTGCTGGCTGGTCAGACGGGAGCACGACGAAGTGGCCTACTACGACCTGAGGGAATGGATCTCCGCTCTGGACAAGGCGGGAGAACTTCAGCACGTCAAGGCTGAAGCCGATCCGGTGCTGGAGATCGCCGAGATCACCGACCGCGTCTCCAAGTGGGGACCGCGTGGCAAGCACGGCACCGGTGGGCCGGCGTTGCTGTTTGAAAACATCAAGGGCCATCCGGGCGCGAAGGTGCTCATTAACCAGTTTGGTTCAGAGCGCCGCATGCGCCTGGCCCTCGACGTCGATTCGCTCGATGAGATCGCCGACCGCATCAAGTACTTCATGGACGTCAAGTCACCGCAGGGCCTGCTCGACAAAATCAAGATGCTGCCCATGCTGGCCGAGATGGGCAAGTTCTTCCCCAAAGAAGTCTCCACCGGGCCGTGCAAGGAAGTCATTAAACGCGACAACTTCTCTTTGCTCGACTTTCCCATTCTGCAATGCTGGCCACTCGACGGCGGACGCTTCATCACTCTGCCTTCGGTCATCACCAAAGATCCCAAGACCGGCAAGCGCAACGCCGGCGTCTATCGCATGCAGATCTACGACGGCACCAGCGCCGCCATGCACTGGCAGCGGCAGAAGCACGGCGCCGAACACTACCGCGAGCAGATGCGCAAGGCTGCCGCTGAGGGCGAAGCGCATCCCGTGACCGCAGCGCTCGACATGATGGCGCGCTCCGGCGGCGGCTCGCGTGTGGCCGAAGGCAAGCAGGTTGCCGGACGCATGGACGTCGCCGTCGCCATCGGCACCGAACCGGCCATGGCTTTCTCCTCCATCGTGCCCGCCCCGCCTGATATCGAGGAGTACATAATCGCCGGCTTCCTGCGCCAGAAACCGGTGGAGCTGGTGAAGTGCGAGACGGTGGACCTTGAAGTCCCGGCGGCCTCGGAGATCGTGCTCGAAGGCTACGTGCAACTCGACGAGCTCCGCATGGAAGGCCCCTTCGGTGACCACACCGGCTTCTACACTCCGCCCGATCTTTATCCGGTCTTCCACGTCACCTGCATCACCCATCGCAAAGACCCGATTTACTCGACCACCATCGTCGGCAAGCCGCCCATGGAAGACGCCTACATGGGCAAAGCTGTAGAGCGCATTTTCCTGCCGCTCATGCGCGTGACCATTCCCGAGATTGTGGATGTGAACCTGCCCGTCGAGGGCATCTTCCACAACCTCATGATCGTTTCCATCAAGAAGTCCTATCCCGGCCAGGCGCGCAAAGTCATGAACGGCATCTGGGCGCTGGGCCAGGCCATGTCGACGAAATGCATACTCGTGGTCGATGATGATGTGAACGTGCAGGACCTCGCCGATGTGACGCTCAAGGTGCTGAACAACATTGATCCCGAGCGCGACATTCAGTTCACCCTCGGCCCGGTGGACTCACTCGACCACGCCTCGCGGTTGCCCGACTTCGGCTCCAAGATGGGCGTGGACGCCACCCGCAAGTGGCCCAGCGAAGGCTTCACCCGCCCCTGGCCGGACGAGATTCGCATGGATGAAAAAACCAAAGAGCAGGTGACCGTGCGGTGGAAGGAGTTTGGGTTGGAGTGAAGGTTAATGAGCTACCTGGTCCGATCGAGTCGTGATGGTCGGATTCCGCACCCTATCGCGTTACCGTATGCGTTTACCTCGAAAAGTTGAAAGGCGCCGTCATTGCACTTGAAACTTGAAACTAAAAACTGGAAACTGTGCTTATGCTTACCCGTCCTGACCGCTCCGAATACGCCGATTTTTATGCCGACTACATTGCTAAAGTTCCTGACGGCGACGTGATCGCATTCCTGTCCGCGCAGCCCGCAGCCTATCGCAAATTGCTGGGCTCGCTTTCCGACGAAGCGGCTTCCGCGCGCCCGCAGCCCGGCAAATGGAACGTCAAGCAGATCATCGGACATCTTTGCGACGCCGAACGCATTCAGAGCTATCGCGCGTTGCGCTTTGCACGCGGCGACGAGCAGGAACTGCACGGATTCGAGCAGGATGACTACGTCCGCGAGGCCCGCTCCGACGTGCGCAGTCTCGCCAATCTGCTGGACGAATTTGAGGGCATCCGCAAATCCACGGTGGCGCTGTTAGGATCCCTTCCGCCGGACGTTGAAAAACGCTCGGGCGTGGCCAACGGCTCCCCGGTGACCGTGCGCGCCATGGCGTACATCATTGCCGGGCACACTCAGCATCATTATGCTTTGCTGAAGGCTCGGTTCGAAGGTATTCCAGCCTAGGTTCCTGAGGTCCGGCCGGTTGATATACTAGGAGCATTAGTGGGAATCGTTAAGAACATCGCGGCCATCGCCAAAGGCATGAGCATCACCTTCATGGAGATGTTCAAGCCAACCATCGTCGAGAATTATCCCGACGGTCCGGGCCCCCTGCGGGGCGCCATGTTCCAGGATCGCTTTCGCGGCATGCATGTGTTGCAGCGCGACGAGAACGGGCTGGAAAAGTGCGTGGCCTGCTTCCTGTGTGCTGCTGCCTGCCCGTCGAACTGCATTTACATCGAGGCCGCCGAAAACACCGCCGAGAAACGCATCAGCGGCGCCGAGCGCTACGCCAGGGTTTACAACATCGATTACAACCGGTGCATCTTTTGCGGCTATTGCGTGGAAGCCTGCCCCACCGACGCCATCACCCATGGCCATGGCTTTGAGCTTGCCGCCTACAACGCCAGCAGCCTGGTTTATCGCAAAGAGCAACTGCTTGCCGGGACGCCCGCACACGAGGGCGCGAACGCCGTCTTCAGCCAGTACGAGAACACCCGCCTGGTACCGAAGAAGTAATTCATCGCCAGCCGCCGGCTCTCGCGCCATCCCTCCCAGGGTGCCCGCCTGGGCGCTTCCGCCGGCGAAAAAATAATTCCGCAAAAACCTGCCCACCTCTTGACATGCGCCGCGTCAGTATTAATATACATTCTGCTGTATATTTATACTGATGTCGAAATTGTCGCGCCATGCCGCTATTCGTGATGTGATTGCCGGCCGTGATGTGTCCAGCCAGGATGAGCTGCGGCGGGCGCTCTACCGGCGCGGACATCGCGTAACCCAGGCGACGCTGTCGCGCGACATTCACGAGCTCGGGCTGGTGAAGACCGCCGAAGGCTACAAGGCGCCCCAGGGCGAAGAAACGGAGATTCACCTGCCCTCGATCGAGCGCCTGATTCAGGAGTTCGTGTACGACGTGAAGACGGCGCAGAACCTGGTGGTGGTGAAGACCGGCCCCGGCAGTGCCCAGCCGGTTTCGGCCGCCATGGATGCAGAAGAGTGGAACGAAGTAGTGGGGACCATCGGCGGCGACGACACGATTCTGGCGATTACGCCGAATGTCAGGTCGGCCGCCAGCCTGGCGCAGCGCATCCGCGCCTATCTTGCATAAAAGTGAATAATCGCATCCAACCCGCTGTCTTCGGCGCTACCGGCTATTCCGGACTGGAATTGGTGCGCCTGCTCTCCCGCCATGCGGGTGCAAAGAAACCCATACTGTTGCGCCGCGACGGCGAAAGCGGATCATCCGCCGATCCGGCCGATGTTTACCCGCAGCTTAGCGGCAACGGCGGCTTCCCATTCCAGAGCCTCTCCCCGCAACAGATGAAGGATGCGGGAGTGGATGTCATGTTTTTCGCCACGCCGCATGAATTTTCCCGCGAAGTCGTTCCGCAGGCGATCGGCGAGGGTTTTCGCGTGATCGATCTCAGCGGTGCGTGGCGGCTGAAGCAAGAGGCAAATCGAAAGGTTTACGGCTTCGCGAACAGCGCGGCAACGCTTGACCAATCGGCCGTCTATGGGCTGCCCGAACTGCGCGCCGCTGAAATCAAGCAGGCCACACTGCTGGCCAATCCGGGATGTTACTCGACTTCCATCATCCTCGCGCTGGCGCCGTGGATTCGCGCCGGGCTGGTTGATGTGGCGCAGGGAATTATCTGCGATTCGAAATCCGGGGTTTCCGGGGCAGGGAAGCAGCTCACGCCGAAGACGCACTTTGTAGAGGTCGCTGGCGATTTCTCAGCGTACAGCGTTTTCGGCCACCGGCACACTGGCGAGATGCTGGAGCAGTTGGAACTCGAGGGTGGTTCTTTGCAGTTCACGCCTCATCTGCTGCCGATTCCGCGCGGCATTCTCTCGACCATTTATGTCAGGCTGGCGAAGCCTGCAACCGCCGAAGAGTTGGAGCGGGCGCTGCGCGAGTTCTACGCCGGCAAGCCCTGGGTGCGCGTCTTCGGCAGTGCGCGCCTGCCCCAGATCAAGTTCTCCGTAAACACCAACTACTGCGACATGGGCTTTGCGCTCTCGCCCGACGGCGGGCGGGCCGTGCTGGTTTCATGCCTCGACAATCTACTGAAGGGCGCTGCCGGACAGGCCGTGCAGAACATGAACCTGATGTTCGGCTTCGACGAGAAGGAGGGACTGCAATGAAGCTCGTCGTGAAAATCGGCGGGGCCGCGCTCGACGACCAGGAGCTGGTCGTCAAGTTCGCCAAAACCATTCCCGACCTGTGCCGTGAGGGCCACAGGCTAGTGATTATGCACGGCGGCGGCGCCGCACTCAGCCGCACTTTGAAACAGCTGGGCTGCGAGACGACCTTCGTCAATGGCCTGCGCGTGACTGACTCGCAGACCCGCGACGTGGCCATGATGGTGCTGGCCGGTCGGCTCAACAAGCAGTTAGTCGCGGCCATTGGCGATGCCGGCCAGCCGGCCCTCGGCATTTGCGGCGGCGACCTGCGCATCTTCCGCGCAACCAAAAAGAAGCAGCCCGACCTGGGCTACGTCGGTGAAGTCTGCGCCGTCGATTCCCAATGGATCGAGCGCCTGTGGGGCAATGGTGTGGTCCCCGTGGTTGCCAGCCTGGCGCTGGGCTTCGACGGTGAATACTACAACGTGAACGCCGACCAGATGGCGTCGGCTTGCGCTGTGGCCTGTGGCGCCGACGCGCTCGTGTACCTCACCGACGTTGCCGGCGTGAAAGACGCCGAAGGCTCCGTCATTCGCTGGCTCGACGTCGGCGCCATCCAGGAGATGGTCGCCCAGGCGACCGTCAGCGGCGGAATGTTGCCCAAGCTGGAAGCCTGCACGCGCGCGCTGAAGAAAGGCGTTACCAGAGTGCGCATTCTGCCGGCCACACGCGCCGAAGTGTTACCCGGATTCTTCACCCATCCCATCGACTGTGGAACGGAGGTGGTCCATTGATTGCCACAACTATTCCCCCAGGCGTCAGTCTGTATCTTGACCGCATCACGAGCGGACGCGACCTGACCTCCATCGAGGATCTCATGCCCGACGAGCTTGCCTCCGCGCTGGCGCTCGCCAGGGCCATGAAGCTGCGGCCTTCCGGCTACCGCGACATTCTCGCGGGCAAGCAGATCGTGCTGTTCTTCGAGAAGCCGTCGCTGCGCACGCGGCTTACGTTCGAGGCCGGCATCAACAGCCTCGGCGGCGTCTCGTTCTTCGTGGACCAGACTCAGTCGCGCCTGGGTGCGCGGGAAAGCCTCAGCGATGTGGCCCACAATCTTGAACGCTGGGTCGATGGCGTAGTTCTGCGGACCTTCGCGCACGAAACCGTCACCGCGATGGCGGAGCATGCGTCCATTCCCGTCATCAACGCCCTCAGCGATCTGGAGCATCCCTGCCAGGCACTGGCTGACATGCTGACGTTGCAGGAACACTTCGGCGACCTGCGGAACGTGCATCTCGCCTACGTTGGCGACGGCAACAACGTCGCCCATTCACTGATGCTCGCGGCCGCAAGTCTGGGCGCGACGATTATCGTTGCCACTCCTTATGGATATGAGCCGAGTGCGGAAATCACCGGCTCGGCCCGGGCCCTGGCGGCCATTTCGGGCGGCAGCGTCGAAGTCGTGAACGATCCTGTGGACGCCGTTGCCGGCGCCGACGCCGTGTACACCGACGTTTGGGCCAGCATGGGGCAGGAGTCCGAAGGCGAAGAGCGCCGCAGGATTTTCGCGCCTTATCAGGTCAATGAGAATCTGTTTTCGTGTGCGGCGGAGCATGTCGTGTTCATGCACTGCCTGCCGGCGCATCGCGGAGACGAGGTCACGGAGGCGGTCATCGATTCGCCGCGTTCTGTGGTCTTCGACCAGGCGGAGAACCGCCTGCACGTTCAGAAAGCCATCCTTGCTTTGTTGCTGGGAGGCGGTCTTCGCCGCTTCACGCCGAGGAGTGCCAATGCGTAACAAAGTCGTCGTTGCTTACTCCGGAGGTCTCGACACCTCCATCATTATTCCCTGGCTCAAGGAAAACTATGACTGCGACGTCATCGCCTACGTGGCCGACGTCGGCCAGGGCGATGATATGGATGCCGTCGTCGACAAGGCCTACAACACCGGAGCCAGCAAAGTCATCGTCTATGACCTGCGGCAGGAGTTCCTGACCGACTACGTCTTCCCGGCGATCCAGGCCGGGGCGGTGTACGAGCACAAGTATCTGCTGGGCACGTCGCTGGCCCGTCCCATCATCGCCAAGCATCAGGTGGCTGCGGCGCTGCGCGAAGGCGCCACGGCGGTTGCCCACGGCTGCACCGGGAAAGGCAATGACCAGGTGCGCTTCGAGCACGCCTATCAGGCGCTGGCGCCGGAGCTGAAGGTCATTGCTCCCTGGCGCGAGTGGACACTGCAGTCGCGCGAAGACTGCCTCGACTACGCTGAGGCGCACGGCATTCCGGTGGCCGCGAGCCGCGACAAAATCCATAGCCGCGATCGCAATCTGCTGCACGTGAGCCACGAGGGTGGTGAGTTGGAAGATCCCAACAACCCACCGCTGCCCACCACGTGGACGTGGACCAAGTCTCCTCACGACGCACCCGATGCGGTGGAGAAAGTGACCATCGAGTTCAGGCAAGGTGTACCCATCGCCGTGAACGGCGTTGCGCTCGACCCGGTGGCCGCCATTGAGATACTCAACGAGATTGGAGCCCGCAACGCCATTGGCCGGGTGGACCTGGTGGAGAACCGTTTCGTCGGCATGAAGTCGCGTGGCTGCTACGAAACGCCGGGCGGGACACTGCTGCTCACCGCTCATCGCGAACTGGAAGCGCTCTGCCTCGACCGCGACCTGATGCACTTCAAGCAGCACATCGGGCTCAAGTACGCTGAGCTGGTGTACTTCGGCCTGTGGTTTACGCCGTTGCGTGAATCGCTGCAGGCCTTCGTGACCAGCTCACAATCCGATGTGAGCGGCGCCGTCACCCTGGCCCTGTACAAGGGCAACATCGACATCGCCGGCCGCAAGTCGGAGAGCTCGCTGTATCGGCCGGATATCGCCAGCTTCACCATGGGCGCCGCTTACAACCAGAAGGATGCGGAAGGTTTCATCCGCATTCTCGGTCTGCCGGCGCGCTCGCGCGCACTCGTCCATGCGGAGACCGTGAAATGAAAATGTGGTCGGGCCGTTTCAGCCAGTCGCAGAATGCCGGCTTCGAGCAGTGGCAGCGCTCGTTTCCCTTTGATCGCGTGCTGTTGCCCTTCGAGGTTGTTGCCAGCCAGGCGCATGCGATGGCAATCGCCAAGGCCGGCGTGCTGACCAGCGACGAGCTCGGGCGCACGGTGCTGGCGCTGGAGCAGATCGCGCGCGAGCCCATGCCCGCGGCTGACGATCCTGCCATCGAGGATGTACACCACTATGTGGAGTCGCGCCTGGTCGAACTGGCAGGAGACGTGGGCTACAAGCTGCACTCAGGACGCAGCCGTAATGAGCAGATTGCCACTGACCTGCGGCTCTACGTGCGCAGCCAGATTGATGCCGTAAGCCAACTTCTGCTGGAGTTCACCGGCGAATTCATCAAGCAGGCTTATGCGGCAGGCGATAACGCCATGCCTGCCTACACCCATCTGCAGCGCGCGGAGCCGGTCCTGGTAGCGCACTGGCTGCTGGCTTACTTCGAGATGTTCACTCGCGATCTCGGTCGCCTGGCCGACTGCCGCCAGCGCTTGAATGAATGTCCGTTGGGCTCGGGCGCGCTGGCCGGAACTATTCTGCCACTCGACCGGGAAACCATGGCGCGGCAACTGGACTTCGACGCGCCCACGGCGAACAGCCTCGACGCCACCAGCGATCGCGACTTCGCCATCGAGTTTGTACAGACGCTGTCGTTCGTCGCTTTGCACTTGAGCCGCTGGGCCGAGGAGCTGATTCTCTTCTCGACCACCGAATTCGGCTTCGTGAGATTGCCGGAGGAATTCTCCACCGGCAGCAGCGCCATGCCGCAGAAGAAGAATCCCGATGCGCTGGAGCTGATTCGCGGCAAGGCAGGCGCGGTTTGGGCCTGCGTCACCGCGCTCGTCATGAGCGTGAAAGGCCTGCCCCTGGCCTACAACAAGGACCTGCAGGAGACGCAACAACCCGTTTTCGAGGCATGCGAAGAAGTGTCGAACATGTTGCGCGTCGCCACCGGTTTCATGGCGGCGGTGGAGTTCGACTACAAGCGCATGGAGCGCGCCGCAACCCGCGGCTTTATGAACGCCATGGCCGCAGCCGCTCACCTGGTGCGCCAGGGTGTGCCGTTCCGCCGTTCTCACGAGCTGGTCGGCCGGGCCGTGCGTGCCTGCCTGGAGAAGAGTTGCGAACTCGAACAACTGTCGCCGGAGGATTTTGCTCATTGCGGCATTCGAGCCGATCAGGCGTTTTACGACGCGCTGACCCTGGCCAACGTGCTGGCCATCCACAATGTCGAAGGCGGCACTGCGCCTGCACAGGTGCGGCAGGCCCTGTACGCGGCAAAAGAAAAATTATCCATGTACTCAGGAGCTGCCCATGCGTGCGCGTAACGCCAAACTTCCCGATGCTTTTGCCATCGAGCAGTTGATCCACGTGCACGTGGGCGATGGCACCCTGCTGCCGCGGTCGCTACGCGACATCTGCGAGAACATCCGCGACTTTATCGTGGTGGAAAACGACGGTGAGATCGTCGGCTGCGGCGCGCTGCATCTTTACGGAATGCATCTCGCCGAGATCCGCTCCATCACCGTTACCTCGAAGGCGAAAGGCAAGGGCGCAGGACGAGTGCTGGTTGACGCGCTGCTGAAAGAAGCCAGGCACCAGAGCGTAACCTGCGTCTGCCTGTTCACCCGCATCCCCGATTTCTTTGCGCGCATGGGATTCCGTGAGGTAGAGAAGGAAGCGCTTCCTGACAAGGCGCTCAAGGACTGCCAGCTCTGCCCGCGCCAGCATGCCTGCGACGAGATTGCGATGTACCGGGGAACTCTGCCGAAGATTGCGACGGCTTCGCGCCGCCCGCGCGCCGCGCAGCCCTACGTGCAGATTGCGACCAGCCAGTTGTAGGCTGCTCTCGGCCCGGACTTTACGTCTAACATAAAGGTATGCCGTGCCCTTTTGCGTGCCGCTGTTTGCTTCTGGCAACGTTCTTGTTTCCCGTCTTTTGGACTCCGTCTCTTCCGATCCGCAGTGCCAGCAGGCAAGCCAGTTCCGGAGGGATTTGCCGCCTCGCAGCTAAGTATCCCGCATCCGCGGTGAACAAGCTGCGCTGGCACCCGTGACGCTCAGATTCGGTAATTTGAGGGATACTTATACGCACAGGATTCTTCGCAACCTCTTTCTCGGATAGGGGGTTCCTCGACCCGGGCGCCGCCGGCCGATCAGGTGTATGGTGTTGGGCGCATTCAGGGCCCCTAAATGTAAGTCCCCGTTGAGGAGTTAGCTGATGAAGCGCCATTTCGTCCTGGCAGTATCCATCCTGTCGATGATCTTTCGTGGCGTAGCACCTGCTATAGGAACCACCACCACCACCACCCTGCCGTGGGAGCGCGGGGCGAACTTCGCCAGCGCGATCGCTTGCGCAGTTGCTTTCTGCTGCTTGATAGGTCGGTATCGATCTCTCCAGAGCTGCCGTAGCAGTGAATCCGGGCATCATAGACCTTGCCTCCTGTAAGCCAGCATTTCCATTTTGGCACCCTAGGCGGCCAACACTATACACCGAATCGCCTCCGCTTCTGGGGTTTTTTTATCTTTTTCATCCTGGCGACTCCCGCCCCCCCGACCTCAGGGTCTCGTCTGGCCGTCACTGGCACCCGCGATCGCGATCACTACAGCAGCGACGCGGGACAGAATTTGCCGGATTCCGCGTCTACGGCGTAATCCGCCAAATCACGCCATAGAACTTCGATCCTCCGCTCTCGGCAGTGCCATAGAGGTCGCCGTTTGCGTCCAGTACGACGCCACCGTACGGATGCCCACCGTCGAGGCCACAGTCAAACTGGTGCAGCAGACTGTAGTTCCAGTCGCTACCGCTCGGCGTCAGCTCGTAAGCGGTACCGGTCCCGCAGCCGCCACCCCCGACATAGGTAGTGCCGTAGACATTGCCCGCGGTATCGAATACCACGTTGCTAGCGGCATAAAGGCCATCATTACCAACACCAGTGAACCGGTAAAGCACACTCTCATTCCAACTGCACAGAGCGTTCCGGCAGGCCGTCGATGCAGGTTTCAGATTGAATACTGTTCCACAGCCCAGACCGGTACAACCCGTTCCCCCACCCAGGTAGGTTGTGCCGTATAAACTGCCGTCCGGTCCAAAACTCACCCCGCTGTACGGCAAGATACCGTCATTGCCTCCCGCGAACGTCCAAATCGGGCTGAAGAGCCAACTCGAGTTGAAGCGTCTAAGCTTGAAAACTGTGCCATTCCCCGGGGAACCGAGACCCCCATACGCCGTGGTTCCATACAGGCTCCCGGTCTTGTCCATCGCCAACGTCCCCATAGGCTGACCGCCGTCTGTTCCGCCGCTGAAGTTGTAGAGCACCTTGAAAGTCTGCGCCGTCGCTGATTGAGCAAATGTCAGGGTCAACGCGAGAAGGAAAACTAATGCCAGCTCGACCGTCGCCGTGCGCTGGTTCGTGCGGAATTGCGAAGCTCGAAGTAGCCTTGAGGTCATCATCGATGTCTTCCTTGCAGTAAAGGTAGCGTCTCGCAATTGGAAACAAGACGTCGTGCCCGGTTTGCGAACGAGTCAGGACACGGTGGGGGATTGGAAATACATCGCGACTCTAGCACGGTAAATTGGGTCTTGGAACAGTAATCGTCACAGATGGGTGTGATCTGCGCTTAGGTGTTCCTCGCCGGCGTGATGTGGCTTCCGCGGTTGACGTACGGACGTTGTAATTCTTGGCGCGGCCGCGTATGAGCGTCACTGCGGTTCGTGACCGCCATCACCGACAAACGGCGCGCTAACCTGTGACACTACTCACCAGTGGCTTAGTGTCTCTACCCGGCGCAGCTTCCCCTTCGGATGAGGTGTCGGGGTGCCGGTCTTTGAAAACAGAGTGGCGAGTGGCCAGTTGTCGGGCGGGCGGCTTCGCAAGAGTTATCCATGGAGGTAACCACAGGCCCAGCACGGTGCACTAATCGTGGCCCAAGGGTAAGTGTAATATTATGAATAATTTGCGATAAGCCCCGCGCTTTGAATACTTTGCGGCCGAGATCGCAATGTATTGATAATATCGCATTTATCCATAACATTAAGTTCAATGTTTTGAATACTTTGCAAGTAAAGTATTCAAAACAGAGACTATG
>Ga0335082_10004824_pt1 | contig 14730 bp, 10 predicted proteins | sample Lox_Sample_41_FD_206718 | JGI IMG/M metagenome (GOLD analysis project Ga0335082, IMG submission 206718) | Soil microbial communities from Loxahatchee National Wildlife Refuge, Florida, United States - Lox_Sample_4.1 | ecosystem: Environmental > Terrestrial > Soil > Wetlands | place: USA...
AGCGGTGCTCCACATACGGCTTCGCCGCCGATCCGGGCGAGTACTTGCTGATCACGAAGGCGGTGGAGCGGTGTGCGTCAACGTGGTCCGCACCGTCCTGCGCATCGTCTTCGAGGACCATGATTGCGGTGTCGTCCCAATACGGGCTGTGAGAGACGGCATCCACTACTCGGCCGAGTGCAAGATCGTTGTCCGCGACATTCGCAGCCGGGCGGGCGCGATCCGGACGTGTGCCGCCGGTGTGATCGTCGGGAAGATAGAGCAGGATGAATGATGGCAGTTCGAGATCCGGCCCTTCATGCGACTCGCGGGCCCGGACGTATGCGCCAAATTCGTTAAGGAATTCATCGGCGCGAAGCTGATCGGGATAATCAGTGTTGAAGTCGGGATAGAGCGGATCGAAATGATCGCGCAATGCGGCCTTCGTCGGCTTCACGCCACTGAACAAAGGAACCGGCCATGGCCAGGGACTCGTGCCGCCATGCGGGTCTCCGACATTCGGTGGAAGCGTGCCTCCCTGCGCAACTTCCGTACGTGGGCAAGTTGCTTCCTGTCCGGAAGGAGTACCCTGCTTCGGACTCGCAGCCTTGCGCTTCTCATTGCACCACTGCGCGTTCACGAACTCGCCGTAAACGCGGTAGCTGAAGTGATTGCGCGCGAGATTATTCCAGATATATCCCGTCATCGGTTCGTCGATGTCCGGGATGTTGTGATCGAGCGGAAATTCGTCGGCGTTCTGTCCCTGAAAATCGTAGGTGCGTTCTTTGCCGCGATAGGCGACCTGCCAGGTCTTCTCGTTGTAGTCGGATGTGATGGCCGCGGTGGACCAGACATGCCCGTCGCCAGAAACTTCCCCACTGTCGTAGAAATTGTCGAGCACTCCGAATTGCAGCGCGAGTTTGTGCTCGTTCGGCGTGATGTCTTCGCCGTACATGGTGAGCGAAGGATCGCCGTCCCCGACTTTGAGATCTCCGAGGATCTGATCGTAGGTGCGGTTCTCTTTCATCACATAAATCACGTGCTTGATGAGATTCTGGCCATTGGCGAAAGTGATAGTGCCGGGATCGCTGTGAAATAAATTGTCACGCTCCACGATCTGCGTGTATTCGGGGAGTTTCTTGATCGCATCGGGAATGTTCAGTCGCGCGATCGATCCTTTGAGCAGAGTCGGAATGTAAGGATGATCTTTGTGCTTGGTCTCATAGACGGTCTTGCCCATATCTTTGTTGCCGCGCGTGCCTTCACCCTTGCCGGTGGCGATGAGTAGGTCGTCACCGTGAACCGCGAGGGCGGTGGGATACCAATCGGTGGGGATGAAACCAAGAGGCTTCAAGTCCAAAGGCCCTGAGGCGGGGACCGCGGCAGCAGCCCGTGTCGCGTCAAAAACCGCTACGGCGTTCAGGGATGCCAGACTGGCGAAAAGGTAGCCACTGCCCGAACCGCTGGACGATACGGCTAAGGAAACTGGTTGAGCCCCATACATGTTCTTTCCTGTAGTTTGGATCCAAATTTGATTGACCACAGAACCGGAAGACGTATCTACAACGTCGATGATGTCGGCGTTAGACTCAGCGATAAACAGCGTCTTCTCATCGTTTGTCAGGACCATCGCCGTTGGGTGAGAGCTAGGCTCGGTGGGCTTTTTGCTGATATCTTCCCCAATCCAATGCAGTATTTTTCCCCCCGTAAGATCCAATTCCGCCACGAGCCATGTGTTCCACAAACTACACCACGCTCGGCGTCCGTCCTTCGTTGCCACACAGCTGTATGGATAAACCGTTGGTACCAGATCCCTCGTACTCAGATCGAAGGTTTGGAGAATTTTGTCCGTGGTTGAATCGATCAGCAGAACGTTGTCTGACAGATTATTCGCAATCAGCAGCTTGTCGTGTCCACTGTCTGCAATGAGTGCTATCCCAGCGGGATAAGGGATCGCCATGTGCGGCGGCGCTTTCAATCCGACAGCCAGACGTTTTCGTGTCGGTAGTGGCTGCAGAGGAATTGGAATGAATCTCTCAGGCGCAACTTTGCCCGCCGCAAAGCTGTACACCGCAATGCCGTTTCCTATGTCGCCTTTTCTCTCACCTGTCGGATCTGTGATCGATCCGATAGACGCGTACAGATGTTTGCCGTCTGAACTGAATACCATGCCTATGAAATAGCTCTGATGCGCCTCGTCTCCGAGTCGCGCATCGGGGAAATCGGTAATCTTGTTCGAATCGAGGTCGAGGATGGCGATCGACTGATGCGCCAGCGTCTCTTGCGTGCCATAGCCGTAATTCAGCAGGGCGGCATAGTGTCCGTCCGGACTGAGGACCATCGTCCCGGGAAAACTGTTCGTGCTGCCGATTTTGCCGGGAGATGGAACCGTCAGAATCTTGCTCGTTGGGAGATCGACGGTCTTGCGGTTGTTGCCGGAAGTCTGGGCGTTCAGGGAAACTGCAGCGGTGAGGCAGAGAACAGTAAACACGCGACCGAACTGGGGAATCACTGGGCCTCCAGGACTGCCGTTCAGGATAATGCGAGTGGAGGCTGGAAGGAAAGCATTCGCGCAGCGATGAGGCAGCTTTAACGCGAAGAGGTCCTTAGAACAACCTTTGTGGTCTTTGCTTCTGTGGTCTTTGCTTCCGTGGTCTTTGCGCTCGCTCCACTCGCGGGACAGCCGAGGCGGTTGTCCCTAAGTAGGACGTTTATAGACCTGAGGCTCTGGGTACGGAATCGGAGGGATGGGGCTCGTCGGGATGGACGTTGTGGCGCACATCGGATCCCTGGACCCAGAAGATGACATCTTCCGCGATGTTCGTAGCGTGATCGGCGACGCGTTCCAGATTACGGGCGACGAGCAGAGCATCCAGGGCTTGGCGCACGACCTCAGGGCGTTCATTCATCTCCTTAACGAGCTGAATGAAGGCCTCATCGCGCATGCGATCGATGACATTGTCCATTTCGAGGACGGCCTGCGCGAGTTCAACTTTTCCTTCAATAAACGACTCCAAAGCGCGGCGTACCATTGCGCTAACAGCTGTTCCCATGCGAGCGATATCGACCGGCAAGTCGGCAGGGTTCAGTTCCACCATGTCCATGACGCGCTCGGCGATATTGACCGCCTGATCTCCGACACGCTCGAGGTCGGCATTGATCTTGGTGACTGCGAGAATAAAGCGAAGGTCGACAGCCATAGGCTGCTGCATGGCGAGGAGATCGAACGCGATCTCATCGATCTCGCGCTCGGCGGCGTTGATCAGGCTTTCGCCTTCGAGCACCATCTGGCAGCGGCTCAGGTCGCGCTCGGTATAGGCCTGGCGCGCGCGGTCTACGGCCTGCTCCGCCAGTCCTCCCATGCGAAGCAACCGACTCCGCAGATCGTCGAGCCCTTGCTGAAAACGCGTGCGCATTCGAACCTTCCTTATCCGAACCTACCGGTAATGTAGTCTTCCGTCTTCTTGTCGGATGGCTTAGTGAAGATCTTTTCGGTCTTGTCGAACTCAATCATCTTGCCCAGCAGGAAAAAGCCAGTGAATTCCGCGACGCGGGCCGCCTGCTGCATGTTATGAGTCACAATCACGATGGTATACCGTTCTTTAAGTTGGAAGATCAACTCTTCGATCTTTCCCGTGGAGATCGGGTCAAGGGCCGAGCAGGGTTCATCCATGAGCAGAACTTCGGGCTCCACGGCAAGCGCGCGCGCGATACACAAGCGCTGTTGCTGGCCACCTGACAGACTGGCGCCGGACTTCTTGTGGAGATGATCCTTCGCCTCCTCCCACAGGGCGGAAGATTCTAACGATCGTTGCACGACTTCATCGAGTTTGCGGCGGTCCCGGAATCCGTTGAGCTTCAATCCCGAAGCGACGTTGTCATAGATCGACATCGTGGGAAACGGGTTCGGCTTTTGAAACACCATGCCGACACGGCGGCGAAGCTGAGTGGGCGAAGTTCCGTTATAGGCATCAATTTCGCCGATGCGAACGCGGCCCTCGACGTGTGCCTCGGGAATCGTCTCGTGCATGCGATTCAGGCAGCGAATGAACGTCGACTTGCCACACCCGGAAGGGCCAATCAATGCTGTGGCGTGATTCGCGGCCACATTCAGATTGATGTCGTACAAAGCCTGGCCTTTGCCGTACCAGGCATTTAGTTTCTCGACTTGAATTCCTACGCCCATAGATTATGCCGTTCCAAACGAGCCCCGGCGGACAACATAGCGCACGGCGGCGACGGAGCCCACGATGAGAATGATCAAGACAAAGGAACCTGCCCAAGCCTGGCGATGCCAATCTTCGTAGGGAGAATTCGCATAGACGTAAATTTGCAGAGGCAGAGCGGCAGTCGGTTCGCCTGGACGTGTATTCCAGAACTGATTGCCGAGCGTGGTGAACAGTAACGGCGCGGTCTCACCAGCGATTCGCGCAAAGGCCAGCATGATGCCTGTAATTACTCCCGACGTCGCAGTTCTCAATACAATCGACAACGTCGTACGCCAGCGCGGCACTCCAAGGCCATACGCCGCTTCTCGTAGGGCTTGGGGCACCAGCAGCAACATCTCTTCGGTCGTGCGGGAGATGGTCGGCACCATCATGATGGCCAGGGCAACGCCTCCAGCCAAGGCCGAGAAATGATGTTGGTAGAGCACGACGATCGCATATCCAACGATGCCGATTACGATCGAAGGGACTCCGTTCAGGACATCTGCAGTGAAACGGATAATGCTGCCCAGTCTGTTTCTGCCGAACTCAGCGAGGTAAATTCCGGCACCCACGCCGAAGGGCACTCCGATGATGCTGGCGATGGCGAGAATCATCATCGATCCGACGATGGCGTTGGCCATGCCGCCGCCGAGTTCGCCAACTGGCTTCGGTGTCTTCGTCAGAAAATCCCAGTTGATGGATCCAATGCCCCGGTAGACGAGGTACCCGAAGATGGCGACCAGGGGCGCGAGGACAATCACGACTGTCAGAACTGAGGCAGCCGTCATGGCATGATCGGTCAGCCTTCTACGAAGGCTGATGGGTGGAACCGACGTCTTGCTGGAAGTGGTTTCAGACATTTGCCCTCGCAGGCTGGCCGCGGGTTACCGTCCACACCATTAGTCGGGCCAGGGCATTCACGACGATTGTCACGAGGAAGAGCGCGAGTCCGATTTCGATCAGGGCGGAGAGATATACGTCACCGGTGGCCTCGCTGAACTCGTTGGCGAGAACGCTGGCCATGGTGTATCCGGGTGCGAACAACGACTTGGCGATCTCGGGCCGGTTTCCGATGACCATGGTGACGGCCATAGTTTCGCCCAGTGCCCGGCCGAGGCCAAGAATAATTCCGCCGACGATGCCGGCGCGAGCGTTGCGAAGAACTCCAACTCGAATCATCTCCCAGCGAGTTGCGCCCAGAGCGAGTACGCCCTCGCGCTGATGCTGCGGCACAACCATCAGCACTTCCCGCGTAATCGAGGAGATGATCGGGATAATCATGATCGCCAGAATAATTCCTGCGGCGAGCATTCCGATGCCGTAGGGCGGCCCCGTGAACAATCCCGTCCAGCCAAGGGTCTTTCCCAGAAAAGGCTGAACGTATCCGCTCAAGAGAGGGACAAGTACGAAAATTGCCCAGAGCCCATAGATCACACTGGGGATTGCGGCGAGGAGTTCCACGAAAAACGAAAGCGGCCCCCGCAATTTCTTCGGACACATCTCGGTCGTGAAAACGGCCACGCCAACGGCAAGAGGAACGGCGATGATGAGCGCTACGAGCGACGAAACTAACGTGCCGTAGATGAACGGGAGCGCCCCGAATTGCTCGTTGACCGGGTCCCACTCGCTGGCCGCGAAGAACTTAAATCCAAACGCATGCCACGACAACCCCGATCGCAGCACGAGTTCGTAGACGATGAGTAGGAGCACTCCCAAAACTGCCAGACCGCAGGTTGTGATGGTGTACCGGAACACGCGATCTGCCGCGGCCCCGTCGGAAGCGTGAAGGAGCGGCGACCGCGTCTCCTCTGTTGACATAAGCCTTGCGCTATCAACGGGTTGCGGACCTGGCATATTCGGCCGTGGGAATGCAGGATTGGCCATCCCATAAACGCTAGCAGACGGTTGTTACAAAGATGTTAAAATGAGCAGCGCTTTTTCTATACCCTACGTTCGGGTTCCCTCAAATGCTGTTGGTTTCCCCAAAGAGGAACGCATGTCTCCCTCTCATGGGCTGGGCATATTCATGACGATTGCTGCGGATCGCGTCAAAGTGATCTTTCGCAAGATGGAGCGAGATCTTCTCGGTGTAGCGTCTGGCCAGCGGCCTGATGCAGTCCATCGATTCCGCACAACAACCCGCCGCCTGCAGACCCTCTTGCAAGACGTGATCCACACAGACGACCGCAATCAAAAGAAGCTTCTGAAGGCGTTGAACCGTATTCGCAGGTTAGCGGGCCAGGTACGTGATCTTGATGTGCAACTAGAGGCCTTGCGGAGCTTGAGGGTGCCGCAAGAACCGAGACGAAAGACTCGACTGACGCAAAACCTGCTCGAGCTTCGCGCACAACATGAACGAAAGTTGTGCAAGTTACTGAAGAAGGAAGATGTTCACGAGCTAACCCGCCGACTGAAAAAGGCTGCGTCCGAAGTACGCTTTCATTCGAAAAGTGATCCGTTGGGAGTCGCGCGAAATATGCTTGTGGCGGCGACACTCCCCACTGATGCCTCCCAGGAAGAAGTCCTTCATCGGTACCGGATCGTAATTAAGCGGGCGCGTTACGCTGCGGAGTTCTCTCCGAAATCCAACGAGAGAACCCAGTTGCTGGCTCAGTTGCAGAAATTGCAGGATGCAATTGGAAACTGGCACAACTGGATGACCCTAACGCACTCTGCAAGGGAACGTCTGGGCGACATTACGCAATCATCGTTGGTCGCCGCCCTCCACAATGTGACCCGCGCAAAACTGCGTCAGGCGGTCGCGGCAGTTTCGGCTGCCCAACTGAGGCGACCCACGGTCGAGCGAAAGCCCACCTCTTTGGATCGCTCCCGCCAGTCCGGAATAAAGAAACCTGCATCACCCGGGCGAAGTGCCGCAGCCTAACTTTTCATTCCGATCTCGGTGACTGGATCCCCGCCTGACATGTAAACTGTGTGGCTTCGCATGCCCACGTTCGCCGCCGTCGACATCGGTTCCAACTCAGTCCGGTTGAAGATTGCCCGTCTGCAGGCCGGACGTCTGAATCCCTTGCATGAGGATCGTGAAGTCACCCGTTTGGGGGAGGGCGTCTTTGGCACTGGGTTCTTGACTCCTGAATCGATGGCGGAGACGGTCCGGGTGCTGCGGAGGTTTCATCGCACGACACAGCAAATCGTTATCGATAACGTGCGGGTGGTCGCCACGAGCGCCCTGCGCGACGCGCGTAATTCGCAGGCATTTCTCGAATGGGTGCGATCCGCGACGGGCTGGCGCGTTGAGATCGTTTCGGGCGTGGAAGAAGCCCGTTTGATTCATTTGGGATTGGTATCGGGACCTCGAGTTGACCGTTCTCCGACCCTGATGATGGACCTTGGAGGCGGAAGTTGCGAACTTACGGTTTCGCACCGCGGCCACATTCGTGATGCAGTGAGCCTCCCGCTGGGGGCAGTCCGGCTGACCAATGAATTTCTTCGGCATGACCCTGTGCGCAAAGGCGAGTTGAAACGACTGCGCGGCTTTGTGACTCGCGAAGCCAATCGTGTGGTGGACCGGATTGGCAGTGCGCGAGTGCGGAATGTGATTGCCACGTCAGGCACGGCGGCGGCACTCGCAGGAGTGGCGAGTCACCTGCGAAGGACACGAAGCGGTTCGAGGGTACTCGTCACGCGAGACGAGATGAAGCGTATCGCGCGGCGGCTGGCACGGCTTCCAGTGGCGGAACGGCGGAAGATCGAGGGCATTGGCCCACGGCGCGCGGAAATCATCGTTGCCGGTGCGATTGTTTATCATGAATTACTCGAGCGTCTGCGCCTGAAAGGGTTTCGGTATTCTCCGCTCGGCTTGCGCGACGGCGTTCTCGCGCAAATGGCTGCAGACTACGACCGCAGCACGCGCTCGGGACGGCAGATCGAATCAGAACGCTGGGAATCGATTCTCAAGGCTGTCGATCATTACCACATTGACCGCAAACACGCGGTGGATGTGCGCAATGCGGCGACCTCGCTTTTCAACGCGCTCCGCTCCGTCCATCGCTTGCCGGCGGAATATGGAGAGTGGCTGTCGGCCGCGGCAATGTTGTATGAAGTGGGCGACTACGTGAATCGCAACGGCCATCATCGCCACACGCACTACATCATCTCCAACTCTGAAATTCTCGGTTACACGCCGCAACAGCGGCGCATCATCGCAGCCATTGCCCGCTATCTCGGCAAGTCGCGTCCGACGGTGGAAGATGGGCCAATGAAAGCGATCGACAGCGCTGACCGTCCCGACGTACATAAGGCTGTCGTGCTGTTGCGCATGGCGCGAGCCCTAAACCTCAGCCGCAGCCGAGCGGTAGAAAAGGTGCGCATCCGCGTACACGCAGCGGAAGTCAAGCTGAGCCTGGTGCCGCGGCGGCGCGTGGGGGTCGACCTGGAACTCTGGGCAATCGAAAAAGAACGCGACTACTTCCGCGAGGTTTTCGGACGAGAGCTTTCGACGGCAGTATCGTAAAGAGTGCGCAGGAGCTTTGGGGTCACGCACCACTGCAGGGTCCCGGACGTGCGCCGCATCTCTACCTTGGCCACCGCGCCCTTCTTGAGTTCCAGCGAGGCTTCGCAGCCGGAATCGCTGATGAGCGCTCCCAGGAATTGACTGAGGTTAGGGTTGTGTCCTACCACCATCACAGCTTCTTGCCGGCTGTATTTCTCGAGGATCTTGCGGAAATCGGCTAAGCCCGCTTCTGGACGCAGACCGACATCAAGCTGAAGTTTGCCCTCGTATCCCAACTCGTTTCCAACCAGTGAGGCCGTTTGCGTACAGCGCTTCAATGGGCTCGAGACAATCATGTCGACCTGCACGTCAAGAGCAGTAAGAGCGCGCCCGATGTATCCACACTGCTCAATTCCTTCCTTATCGAGAGCGCGTTTCTCATCTTTCTTGGGGCTGGCAAAATGCTCGCCCGCGCTCGCGTGGCGCAAAAAATAGAGGATCATAATGGCTTATTGTTCCTTCCCAATTGCGACTCTACGCTTTTTCGGCGGAGCGGGCGTGGGAAATACCGGGACCTTTCCTTCGGCGACGGACATCAGAAAATCCTGCGCACAGAAAGCCGGGGTGCCCGAAGGCTGCCTGCTTCGTTTGCCCTGGGCCGGACGCCATATGCGTGAGTAGCTTGCATCTTTGAGGAGAATCCGCGCCTTGCGGTTGTCGGCCAGATACGCGTCGAGGATCTCGTGGCGTACCCGCTCCCGCAGCATCTCATCGCGCAATGGCACCAGCACTTCTACGCGCTCGTATAGATTGCGCGGCATCCAGTCGGCACTGCCGATGTAGATCTCTTCCTCGCCTCCATTCGCGAAGTAGTAGATGCGGCTATGCTCCAAGAAACGTCCCACGATACTGCGCACCCGGATGCGATCACTGACGCCACGAACACCGGGACGCAAAGCGCAGATTCCGCGCACAATCAGATCGATCTCTACGCCAGCCTGTGATGCCCGGTACAGCGCCTGCACGACACTCTTGTCGAGCAGCGCATTCATCTTGGCAACAATGCGCGCTGGATTTCCCTGACGCGCGTGTTCAGCTTCACGATCGATGAGCGCGATGCACTTTTCCGCCAAATCCAGAGGTGCGACCAGAAGCGGGTCGTAGCTGGGGTTCTCGGAGTAGGCAGTCAGGAAACTGAAAACGTCGTGGACGGCGCGCGTGATTTCTGGGTTTGCGGTAAACAGGCTCAGATCGGTGTAGATGCGCGCGGTGGTGGCATTGTAGTTTCCGGTGCCGATATGGCAGTAACTCCGCGTGACACCGTCAGGATCGCGCCGGACTAAAAGCGAAAGCTTGCAGTGTGTTTTGAGCCCGACCAATCCGTGGAACACTTGCACACCGGCATCTTCCAGATCGCGCGCCCAGCGAATATTAGATGCCTCGTCAAAACGGGCTTTCAACTCGACGACGGCCGTGACCTCCTTGTGCGAGGCGGCCTCGATCAGTGCCGGGACAATTAACGAATGTTCGCTCGTGCGGTACAACGTCTGCTTGATAGAAAGGACTTTGTCGTCTGCGGCTGCGGATTCAATGAAGGAAACGACCGCATCGTAAGAATCGAAAGGATGATGCAGCAGGATGTCGTGAGTGCGCAACTCCTCAAACAGATCCTTCGTCTTGGCGGTCAGGCGCAGTTCTCTTGGAGTAAACGGACGATACTTCAGATCAGAGCGATTCACCTGCTCATAGACATTGAACAGCCGAACCAGATTCACCGGGCCATTTACGGGAAAAACCTGCCACGGGTCGAGTTCGAAAACGGTTCGCAGCCGCTCGATAATCTCGGGGTCCGCGTCGGCCTCAATCTCCATGCGAACGGCATCGCCCTTGCGCCGGTTGTGGAGCTCAGCACGTACTGATTCCAGCAGGCTGCGCGCTTCTTCTTCCGCCAGATAGAGATTGCTGTTGCGCGTCACCCGGAATGGGGCTGACGACACAATGTCATAACCGTGATACATCTTCACGGCATGATGGGCGACCAAGTCAGCCAGAAAGATGAAGTCTGCCGTGTCGGTGGACGGAAGGCGAATCAAGCGCGGCAGCACACGCGGAACCGAAACGACCCCGGTATAGGTCAGCGAGGAGCGCCGGCGACGGCGGAGAAGGAAGGCGACGCAGAGCGCTTTGTTGATGACGCGTGGAAACGGATGTGCCGGATCAACGGTCACCGGCGTCAGCAACGGGTCCAGTTCCCTTTCGCAATACTCGTCGACGAACCGAAGGGCGTCCGCATCAAGTTCATGCAAGCCCAATACACGGATGCCGTTTTCCGAGAGGGCGGGACGCAAGCGTGACCAGCAATCGTATTGGTCGTCGACGAATTCGTGCGTCAGCTTCGACAGGATGTCACGCTTGGCCATGAGAGTCAGGCCGTCGGGTCCAGACTCGTTGTAGCCATCCTCGATCTGCTGCATCATCGCGGCTACACGTACTTCGAAGAATTCGTCCAGATTGCTGGCAGAGATCGATAGGAACTTCAGCCTCTCCAGCAGTGGATTGCCTTGGTCCTCGGCCTCCTCGAGCACACGGCGATTAAACGCGAGCCACGAGGTGTCGCGATTGAGAAAGTACTGAGGATTGTCGAGCGAAATGCGAGCCATGGAACGTGAACTGCCGTGAAGTGTTCAGAGCCTCGACTGAACCGGCTCTGTCAGGCTGTTGGAGCCTCAGTATAGAACAACTTCGTGGGGTTCGTCGTGCGAGGACTCACCCCCGGTCACGACTTCGGCAACAAAGAAAACCGGCACCCAAACATCACTGCTTCGGGTGCCGGAATACCGTCTGTCGACTTATTTCTGCTTACGGGAGGTAGTAACGGAATGAAGTGAAGACCATTCCGTCGATTCCGTGCGGCTCAAAGCCCAGTGCACCCGACCAAGCATTGCGGGTCACGTACGAGTACTGTGTGCCAAACTGGACGCGGCCTTTCGGTCCGTTGTAGAAGCGGTACCAGAAGCCCGCGGTGCCTTCGATCAGCGCGCGCGTGTCAGCCGTACAACTCGAGAGGCCGCCGGGGAGGAAGCCGCTGTTGTTGACCGGTCCAGTCTCCGTGAAGCACCCGGAATTGCTGAATTGCGGCGAACCATAACCCACCGCTTTATTGGTGACCGGATCCCAACTGGCCGTCCGGCTAGCGTACTCGGCGCCGGTGTTGAGGTAGATATCCAGTTTGGGGGCGTGCCATTCCAGAGTCGCCAGCCCTTGAGAGCTGCGAACCAGATGGTACGTTCCGATCTCGGTGATAGAAGCGTCGGGCAGCGTACTTGTACCGTAGCGTCCAACACCGCTTCCGTAAAGGGCATGCAACCCGAAGTCAACCCTGTGGTTGTTCTTCTTGAAAAGAGCCCAACGGGCGTTGCCACCGATACCGCCGCCGTTCTTCGAAGCGTTATAGGCACCGAGCGCATTGGGACCGGGTGCGGCGGCCCCCAGACACGTGTCGGTTGCGGCAACATCTTCGCAGGGGAAGACTCGATCGCGGAAACGGCTGTAGATTCCGAACACTTCGTAATGGCCAAATCCGGGCTCGAAGGCCGCCTTGACGATGATGTCAGGCGAGGGATTGAAGGAATAGTTTGCCGCGTTGGAGCACGTAGTCAGGTTCGTAGTGGAGCTGTAGGTACAGCCTGTCACGGCGCCGTTGTAGAGTCCGCCACCCGCGCCGGCGGAACCGATCAGGAAATTATTCGCATTGTTGTGGGTCGTAATGGTCTCCTGCGAATTTTCCACCGCGAATCCCAACCAGGCTTTGTTGTTGAAGTTCTTGACGACGCGCAGGCCGAATTGACGAGCCCAACTGAAACCTACGTGGTATTGGGCGTCAATGGTCATCGGCAAAGCTTCAGTCCGGTTATCCATGCCGCGAGTAGTTTCGGTCACGAGACTCCACATCTGGCCGCCGGTGATGCTCCAACCGTTCTGAAATGCAGCTTGTCCCCAGAACTGACGTTGACGCATCGTGTAGCTGTTGCTCTGGTTATTGTTCGAGGTAACGCCGGCGGAGAGGAAGTCGGCCTCGACATATCCGGTGAGCTTCACGTCTTTAAGCGTCCCTTCCGCCAGCAAGCCGAGTCGAGACTGACGTCCGGAACTGAAGAACTCCGACATCGCGCTCTGGGAGGCGCCGGGCATCGTCAGGGAGTTGAATGGAGTGTTGATGTCAGACGCCAACGCCCGCGAACGGCGCACACCTTCTGCCGCGAAGAATCCCACAGGAGTAAGCGTCACCCCTTTGTAGCGAAGGGTTAGAGGAGATTCCGAAAGGTTCTTCTGAGTTTCCTGCAAATTGACCACCGTGTTGGCGACGGTCCCCTGCAGATCGGTCACATTGCCCTTCAATTCGGTGACGGACTGCTGTTGCTGGTTAGCAAGGGCCGCAGCTGCGTCGGCCTTTGTCGCCGCGTCGGTGGCAGCGGCTTGTGCCTGTTGTGCCGAGGCGTCCTTACGTTTCAATTCATCACGCAACTCCTGGATTTGTTGCTGCTGCTGCGCCAGGGCAGACTGCTGCGATGCAAGCGCATCCTTCAGAGCTTGCACATCCGCCGCCGTAATTGCCGGCGCCGTTGTTCTCTTCTTTGCTGTTTTCGGCGCAGTGCTGGTTTGAGCAACCAGTCCTGTCGCCAGCAATACGATGGCGCACAATGTCCACGCAGACTTCATCTTCCTCTCCTTTTTCCCCTGATGAAAGGGAGCTCCCTCACGACATGAGGGGCGCTATTTTACTTGCTTGATTGCTTCTTTCACTTTGGCTGCCACGTTATCGGGTAATGGCGCATAGGTGAGTGATGCGGTCATCTTCTGGCCATCAGTCACCATCCAGTTGAGGAAATCGCTCAGAATTTTGCCCTTGGCGGGGTCCTTGGATGGCACGGGAATCAAGAGCCAGGTGAAGCTCGCAATTGGGTAGGCGTCCTTGCCGGGCGCGTTAGTGATCGATACGCGGAAATCCGCCGGCATCTTCGGAGCCGAAGCGGCGGCGGCTGTGACGCTTTCCAGCGACCCTTTCACGAAAGCACCAGACGAATTCCTCACGGTGCCGTAAGGAATGTTGTTCTGCACGGCATAGATGAGTTCGACATAGCCAATCGCGCCAGACATCTGACGGATCAGGCCGGACACACCTTCGTTGCCTTTGTTGCCGACCCCGACCGGCCACTTGACGGAAGTGTCGCTGCCAACCTGAGTCTTCCAATCCGGGCTGACTTTCGACAAAAAATCGGTCCAGATGAAAGTGGTTCCGCTACCGTCGGAACGATGCACGACGATGATGTCCTTGTCGGGAAAATTGATGCCAGGATTTGCAGAAACGATGGCCTTATCGTTCCATTTGGAGATCTTGCCGAGGAAAATTCCGGCCAGGGCTTCGGGAGTGAACTTTACTTCTCCCGTGACGCCTGGGATGTTGTATGCGGGAACGACCGCTCCCAGAACGGTTGGGATATTCAGGATTTTGAACTTGGCCTCCTGCAATTGCTTGTCGGTCATCGGCATGTCGCTGGCGCCGAAATCGACGGTGCCCGCGGTCACCTGACGGATTCCACCGCCGCTACCAATTGGCTGATAGTTCACCTGAACGTCGGGATGGCTCTTGCCATATTCGCTGAACCATTTCGAGTACATCGGATTGGGAAACGTCGCGCCGGCTCCGTTGAGCGTGGTCTGTCCCACGACCGGCAAGGCCAGAAGCACACACACACACAGCAGCACAAGTTTGCGCATCACCAGATAATTCCTCCTTTTGGGATCAATGACCTCGTTCTATCGGCGGAGTGTTAAAGGATGGTTACAAATGAGTGAATTTCTGATGAATGGGTCCTGTAGATGGAGCCATCTTGCAGGAAAAGCAGAAGGTTACGGACTGAGGAGTCAGTTCCGCTGTGCCTTGCTCAAATGCGAGATCTCGCAGGGAAACAGCGTATCTCTTGGGAATTCCTGGTGTAGATCTGCCAGCAATCGAATCGCTCGCGATCATGCACATGTTCTCCGCCGCCGCGATGGTCTATCATCCTTAAACTTTCGAAAGTTGGAATC
>Ga0335082_10004825_pt1 | contig 14729 bp, 16 predicted proteins | sample Lox_Sample_41_FD_206718 | JGI IMG/M metagenome (GOLD analysis project Ga0335082, IMG submission 206718) | Soil microbial communities from Loxahatchee National Wildlife Refuge, Florida, United States - Lox_Sample_4.1 | ecosystem: Environmental > Terrestrial > Soil > Wetlands | place: USA...
CCGCTATGACAGGCACATCGCCCAAGGACGGGTCGGCCTTGATGCGGCGGGTGACTTCATACCCATCCAGCCCCGGCAGTTGGATGTCCATGAGAATCAGGTCCGGGCGCTCGCGCTGCGCCAGTTCAAGTCCCTGTTCCCCGGTGACGGCCTCGATCGGCTCGTACCCGTTCGTCGTCAGCAGGTCGCGCAGGATCTGGCGATTGTCCTCCTGATCTTCGATGACCAGAATGCGTTTGCTCATTGCATCACCTCGCTGCGCTCGACGCGAATCGGGATGCTAACGTAAAAAGTAGCACCTTTTCCAAGCGTCGACTCGACCCAGACGCGCCCCCTATGCATGTCTACGATACGCCTGGCGATCGCCAGGCCCAGCCCGGTGCCGCTCTTGCTCTTAGTGGGGGAGGCGTCGCTCTGCTGGAACTCCTCGAATATCTTCTCCTGATCTTGCGCTTCGATGCCGGGTCCGGTGTCGGCAACTGCGGCCAGGAAGGCGTTCTCAGTGGCGCTCACTCGCAATGCGACCTCGCCTCGATCGGTGAACTTGATCGCGTTGCCGACCAGATTCAGCAATACCTGCGTGATGCGGCGCTCGTCGCCGCGACCGATCGGCAGATCCGCGGCAACGTCGAGGCGCAAGCCCAGATGCTTTTCGGCGGCGAGCGAGCCGAGCGCGTTCGCCACGCCCTGCATGACTAGGGGAGATATTCGCGAATCTTCGCGAGCAACTGACGCGGGCTGAATGGCTTGGTCACGTAAGCGTCGCAACCCGCCTCGAACGCCTTCTGGTCGTCCCCGCTCAATGCGTACGAGGTGACTGCGATGATTGGAATGTTGCGCAATGCCTCGTTGGCTTTGATGCGGCGCGTGACTTCGTAACCGTCGATGCCGGGAAGCTGAATGTCCATCAGGATGAGATCGGGGCGCTCCCGCTCCGCGGAAGTCAATCCCTGTTCGCCATCGACCGCTTCGATCAGCTCATAGCCGCTGGCCGTCAACAGGTCGCGCAAGATGCGGCGATTGTCGTCCTGGTCTTCCACCACCAGAATTCGCTTGCTCATAGCTTGACTGCCTCCTGTTCAACCTGCACCGGCACGCTGAAGAAGAAGGTCGATCCCTTCCCCGGTGTGGACTCGACCCAGATGCGCCCGCCATGCATCTCCACGATGCGCTTCGCGATGGCGAGCCCCAGCCCGGTGCCGCCTTTGGTCTTGGTGGATGAGCTGTCGCTCTGCTGGAACTCCTCGAATATCTTTTGCTGGTCTTCCTCCCGGATGCCGGGCCCGGTGTCGGTCACTGAGGCCAGAAATGCGCCGCCGGAATTGACCACGCGCACGCTCACCTCACCCGCCTCGGTGAACTTGATCGCGTTGCCCACCAAGTTCAACAGGACCTGCGTAATGCGTCGTTCATCGCCGCGTCCGACGGGAAGATCGCGCGCCACGTTGACGTTGAGGGGCAGCAGCTTCTCGGAGGCCAGCGATCCCACCGCGCTTACCACGGATTGCACGACATCGTTGAACGAATAATCGTCTACCGACAGCACCAGCTGACCGGCTTCGATCTTGGAAAGATCGAGCACGTCGTTGATCAACCCGAGCAGATGCCGTCCGCTCTTCTGCACGCGCTCGAGTACCTCGCTCACCTTGTCCGGCAGATCGCCATAGATCCGATCCACGATCAGCTCGGTGTAGCCGAGAATTGCATTGAGCGGGGTGCGCAGCTCATGACTCATGTTGGCGAGGAACTGCGACTTGTGCTTACTGGCGACCTCGAGCTCGCGGCTCTTGTGCTCGATTTCGCTGAACAGACGTGCGTTCTGGATCGCAAGAGTGGACTGGGCCGCGAAGGTCTGCAGGATGTCGATCACCTCGGGCGGGAACTCGCCCGGTGTGCTGTTGCCGACGGCGAGCCCGCCGAGGATGCGCCCCTCGCGCAGCAGCGGCACCGCAAGCAGGGCGCGAATGCCCGCCCGGTCGGCCGCATCCCGGGCGCGGCCGCCATACGAGTCATCGGCGCGCACGTCGGGAATCTGCACCGGGGCTTTCGCGACGGCCGCACGGCCAATCACGCTCTCGCCCAGCAACAATGGTTTGGCCGCGAGATCGGGTCGATAACCGAGGCTCGCGCGGGGATACAGCGTGCCGCTGCGCTCATCGAGCTCGTACAGCACGGCGCTGTCGGCCGAACAGAGCTGGGCGGCTCGCGCAACCACCGTATCCAGAACCTGGTTCAAATCCAGAATCGAGCTGACCGACTGACTCACCTCCGAGAGCATGCGCAACTGTTCTACGGAGTGTGCCAGCTCTTGCGTGCGAGTTTGCAGCTCTGTGAACAGACGCACGTTCTCGATCGCGATCACGGCCTGGTCGGCGAAAGTCTTAAGCAACTCGACCTGTTTGTCTGCGAATGGGCGCACCTCGGTGCGCCGGAGGAGGATCGTGCCGATGGCTTCGCCTTCGCGCAACATCGGCACTGCAAGCGCGGTTCGATAGCCAAACTGCCCCGCGTAGATCCTTGATTCAGTGAACTCGGCAGCAGAATCGGCGAGGATGTCGGCGACATGAACGATGCAGCGGTCAATAACGGCGCGTCCGGACATCAGGTCGCGGCGCATCGGGATAGATTCGCCGGGCGAGAGTTGTGGAATGGTACCGTGTGATGCGACCTGTTTAAGGGAATTGCCCTCGACCTGAAACAGGGTCGCATCTCCGGCGTCGCACAGACGCGCCGCGCTCTCCGCCACCGCATCCAGCACCGGCCGCAGATCAGTTGGCGAGCTGCTGATCACGCCTAAGATCTCGCTGGTTGCGGTCTGCTGTTCCAGGGCCTCTCGCAGATCGCGGGTGCGCTCTTCCACTTTCTGCTCGAGGCCCGAAGTGTATTGCTGCAGCTGCCCGGCCATGCGGTTGAACTCATCGCCCAGCGCCTGCAGCTCATCCCCGGTTTTGACTTCGATGCGATGATCCAAAGCACCTGCACCGATCTTCGTCGCGCCCGCCTGCAGCGTTTGAATCGGCCGCACCAGCCTGCGCATCAAAAGCAGGCTCGCCGCTACCGAAATCAGGATGCCGACCAGCAACAGCACGGCGGTGCGCGAAATGGAGGCATAGAGCGGTGCATAGGCCTCGCTGATCGGCAGATCGACCAGCACCAGCCAATTGAGAGGCGCGATGCGTGCAGACGCAGAGAGCACCGCTTTGCCGTGCTGGTCGCGGCCGATCGTCGCCTCTTCCACGGCGTCCCCGGCGCCCGGGGGCGGCGCGCTCGCGGGCTTCACCTGGGGCAGTGTCGACAGATCCGTCTTCTTGAGCACCAGACTGATATCCGGGTGCGCAATGAGCCGGCCCTGTCCGTCCACGACGTATGCATAACCACCCTTGCCGACTTTCAGATTCGATACCACGTCCCAGATCAACTTGAGGTTCGCTTCGGCGGCGACTACGCCAGCATCCTCTCCGGTTCCAGCGAGCGATATCGTCATGTACGGCTCGGATTCCTTACGGAAGTACACCGGACTGAAGTAGACCTTGTGCGCGATGGCTTCGCGAAACTTCGCATCCTGCGATAAGTCGAGCTTGCTGCCGACTACATCCATCGCGAGCCGCGATACACGCAACTGCTCGTGCCCGGTCGGATCGATGTGGCTGACTTCAGTGATCGTGGGGGCCTGCCGCAGCAGGCGCAGGGAATCGAGGCGCCGCTGATCGATCGGCACCGCGCGCGGACCCCAGGGTGTTTGCGCGACCCACGCGAGCTGATGCTCGAGCTCGCGCACGAACTGCTCGATGCGGATCGCCGCCGCGAGCGCCTTCTCGTGCTGCACGCGCGCGAGCGCAGCCTTGTTCTCCTGGTACGAAAAGTAGATACTGACTAGGCCGCTGACGATGAGCGCGCCGCTCACCAGGATGACGAGCGGTATTGCGTATTTCAGGAACAACCCACCTCGGCGCACTCAGGCAAGCTCCATTAAGGCATACGTCCGATTACTTCAGAAGCACTGAATCGGCCCGCTCGCTACCCACGCAATCTGCCGGCCGAGGCGCTCGCTGATCGCTCATCTTATCACCTCAACCGCCCACAGCAGGCTCGACTGCCTGCGGGGGTCCGCGCCTCGTCATCAAGGCGTTTGCGAGCGCGAGGATGGCGAGGATCTTCACCGAATGACCTCGTCCGCCCCCGGAGTGCCGCCGGTGATGATCAGGTCGACCTTTTGTTCCAGTAGCTGCGCTACCAGGGCAGGCAGACGCTCGACTTTGCCTTCGGCCCAGACTTGCACGGCCACGAGATTCTGACCCTGGATCCATCCCAGGGGCGCCAGATGCTTCCAGAAGTTCGGCTCTTCGCGAATCTCGCTGGCCGGTGAACCCATACCGAGATAGCCCACGCGCATCATGCGAGGTGTGGGATCGACGGCCTCGGTAGAGCTTGAGAATGCAGTGGCGAAAAGCAACAAGGCGAGGCATCTGAGCGGCAGTCGATTTCTTCTGGGCCTCAACGTAGCACCTCATCCGCGCGCAGCAGCAGGTCTTGAGTCACTGTGATCCCCAGCTCGCGCGCCACCCGCAGGTCGACGACCAGCTCGAACTTGGACACCTGCTCGATCGGGAGCTCGGCCGGCTTGGCGCCCTTTACGATCCTATCGACGTAAGCCGCGGCGCGCCGCATCGACTCCCTGAGGTCGATCCCGTACGACATCAATACGCCGTCCTCGTGATATTCGCGGAGCGCGACCATAGCGGGGAGCCTGGCTTTGCGAATCGCTGCGGCAATCTTCGACTTGTTCGCCAGAAACAAGAGATCGGCGGACACGATTATGGCGCGCGCATCGGGGTGCGCGAACGTGCGCAAAGCGGCATCCAGCTCAGCCTCGTTGCGCGCGTCGAGCGGTACCAGCTCTACAGCCAGCGTGCGCGCGGCTTGCGTGGCCGAGCTCACCCGCTGGTGCTCGACCGGGCTGGATGAGTTCATCAGATACATGATGCGTCGGACCTTGGGCAATGCCAGCTTGAGGAGCTCGAGGCGCTTCGCGATGAGCTCGTTGCCTTCTGCTGTGACACCAGTGGCCCTGCCGCCCGGTCTGGCGAGGCTCGCCGCAAAGCCATTCGCTACCGCATCGCCAACCGGCGCGAAGACCACCGGCAAGCGGGTAGCTTCCAATGCTGCCCGTGTGGCGGGAGCGCCCGGCGTGACGATCACCTGCACGTTCGCCCGCCCGAGCTCGACCGCCAGGGGACGCAACTCCTCGACGCTGCTGCCCGATCGCCGCCACTCGATCACGAGGTTCTTGCCCTCCACGTAGCCGAGGTCGCGCAGACCCTGACGAAGGCCTTCTTCGGGTGAGGTGGCAAGTGGCGGCATGAGCACACCGATGCGGGCGATTGCGGCCGGCGAATCCGCGCGGGCGTGCAGTCCGGGCAGCGCACAGAGCGTGACCAGCAGCGATGTGATGCGGATCAGGTGAAGACTTCGCTGCATCACGAATCGTGCGTGATGGTTGTCGTCGACGGCGCGCAATGCGAACAGCGGTGCCGATTCAAGCCGCACGCAGCTTTGCCCTTACTTTGCTCGAGACATTCTCAGACGCGTCCGGCTTTCCCATCGGCGCGCGGCTGCGTACCGCACGCAGCAACTTGGCAGGGTTCTTGACGCCCAATACTCGCTCGAGGGCGTCCTTTACAAACTGAGACTTGCTTATTCCCAGGCGTCTGGCTTCTGCGTCGATCCGCGCCTCGAGCGCAGGGTCCAGTCTCACGGATATGGTCATGTACTGTATGTCTGTATGGCGGTCACACAAGAGATCATACGCTTGCGAGTCAGACTTGGCTGGCGCGACAGACGTGGCGCATTGTCATCGGATCGCCTTATCCGCGATGCAATAGCTCCGGAGACATCGAGCAGCTGTCCGCTAAGTGCTTTACTGTAGAACCTCGTCGGCACGCAGGAGCATTTCTTGTGGCACTTGGAGACCCAGCGCACGCGCTTCGCGCAGATCGATGATGAGCTCGAATTTGGCAGCCTGTTCGACGGGCAAGTCGACCGGCTTGGCGCCTCTCAGAATGCGGCTCACGTAGAAGGCCGCCTTGCGTCCCATCTCCCGGGCGCTCAACCCATAGGAGATCAGCGCTCCATGGTCGTGATACTCTCTCCAGGGAAAACTCGCCGGCAAACGCGCCTCACGCACTGCACGGGTGACTTTGGCCGCGTTCGCCATGAATACGGGATCTCCGCCTACCAGGACAGCATCCATCCTCTTCTTCGTGAGTCCGGCCAATGCGGGATTGAGCTCCTGACTGGTGTGAATATCAATACTCAACACCTGCAGGCTGAGTCTCGTTGCTGCTCCCTGAACCTCCTCGAGGTGCCGTGCCGCCAGCGGGTTAGATGAATTCCTCAGGTAAGCGATGCGGCGTGCCGTGGGCACCAGCTGCTTCAGCAGCTCCAGGCGCTTTGCTTCGAGCTCGGGAGATGGCACATACAGACCCGTGCCATTGGCTGTTGGATGAGCCAGATTGGAAGCGAAGCCGGCGGTAACGGGATCGCCGGATACGAACACCACCGGAATGACCGAAGTCGCACTCAACGCCGCACGCGAAGCGGCGTTCCCTGGAGCCACCATGACGTCCACGTTCGCTGACGCCAACTCCTTGCTCAGCCTTTGCAGCTCTTTATCGGGATTGGCAGTGCGCCGCCAATCGATCGATATGTTCTCCCCCTCTCGATAGCCGGACTCCGCCAAGCCCTCGCGCAATCCGTCGTCGAAAGCATTCGAGCTCATTCCGACATAGAGCACGCCAATGCGCGGAGTCCTAGGGATATCGGCGGCGTACGCGTCGACCAGGGGGACTGCGAGAGCAATCAAGGTGAGAACTGAGCGTGTCAGGCGCGATGCCGGGTTCATCGGATGACCTCGTCCGCACGCACCAGAATCGATTGCGGAATCTCGATGCCGAGTGCTTTGGCAGTCTTCTGATTCACGACCAGCTCGAACTTGGTCGGTTGCTCGACGGGAAGCTCCGCCGGTTTGGCGCCCTTCAAGATCTTGTCGGCGTACATCGCACAGCGACGCCAAACGTCGGCGAAGTCCGGCCCGTACGACAGCAGGCCGCCCGCCTCTGCAAACATGCGGTAGGAGAAGATGCTCGGTACCCCGGCTTTGAGCGCGTGTTGCGCGATCTGCGCGTTACGCGCGATCAGTACGGCATCGGGCAGGATGATGAGCGCGTCGGCGTGCTGGCGATCGACGAAGGCAAGCGCGCCTGGTACGTCATCCGCGCGGCGCACGGCGATCGTGCGCAGCTTGATATTCAACTTGCTTGCCGCCTGCTCGATGGCTGTTTGCTGCACGCGGGTGATGGGGTTGTCCGGATTCGACAGCACCACGACGCGCGCGGCATGCGGCAACAGCTCCTTCAGCAGCTCGAGTCGCTTGGTCCCCGTCTCGGCGGCGAGCGACGCGATGCCGGTCGCGTTGCCGCCCGGTCTCGCCAGGCTCTTGACCAGGCCTGAGCTCAGCGGATCGGCGACGTAGAAGATCAGCGGAACTTGCGGGCTTGCACGCTGCACGGCCAGCGCTGCCGTAGTGCCAGGTGTCACGATCAGATCCACACCGGACTCGCGCAGGGCCCGCGCTGCGCTGTCGAGCTCATTTGCGGCCGCCATTCGTTTCTCGTACTTGATCGTGCGGTCTTCCACATACCCGAGCTCGTGCAGCGTCTCTTGAAATGCTTCGATTCGCGTGATGAGCAAGGGATCCTGGTAAAGAATGCCAATGCGCTTCATGCCAGCATTGGGCTCTGCTGCCTGCGCAGTCGCGCTGATGACGAACACGAGCAGTGGAAGGCAACTTCTCACCGGATCACCTCATCCGCGCGCAACAGAATCGATTCGGGGATAGTGATCCCGAGCGCTTTGGCGGTCTTGAGATTGATCACCAGCTCGAACTTGGTCGGTTGCTCGATCGGCAGGTCAGCCGGTTTGGCGCCCTTGAGAATCTTGTCGACGTAGTCGGCAGCTCTGCGGTATTGGGCAACCATGTCCGGCGCGTACGCCATGAGTCCGCCTTCATCCACAAAGGGGCGCACGTTGTACATCACCGGAATGCGATACCTTGCGGCAAGCGACGTAATCTCCCTCTGGTGTGCGAGCGTGACTGCATCGCCGAAGAGCAGGACCGCTTGCGCATGCCGATGAGCCTGTGCGAACGCACTTTCGAGGGTTCCCGCGTCTGGCACATCGATCAGTTCTTGCTGCAGATGTCGTTCGGCTGCCAAAGCCGCGACGTCCCTGTTAAGAGGACGAAACGCCGGATTCGCCAGATTCGCGATCACTGCGACCGTCTTGAGCCTGGGAACAGTTTCCTGCAACAGCTCCAGCCACTTGCCGGGGAGCTCCGCGGAGAATCCCATCGACAGCCCGGTGAGGTTGCCCCCGGGTCGCGCCACGCTGGCGACCAGGCCGTTGCGTACTGGATCGGCCATGGTCGTTGCAACAATTGGAATCGTGCTGGTCGCATTCCTGGCTGCCATCGCACCCGGGGTAGCCCCGGTGACGATGACTTCGACCTTGCGCTCAACGACCTCGGCCATTAGGCCGGGCAGCCGATCGGCATGACCGTCTGCCCAGCGCGCTTCGATCACGAGATCGCGCCCTTCGACATAGCCCAGCTCTTTGAGGCGCTCACGGAGCGCCGTGAAGTATCTCTCGACACCCGCAGCTGATCCCTGGTGGACGAAAGCGATCCGGGTCGCCCCCTGCCTTGGTTGCGGCACGGCCTGTTCGGCGCTCACTAGGCGATCGGGGATAACAATACCTGCGGCCATTGCCATGAAGGCAAGCACGAGCGAGCACTGTCTGAGTATCACCGGATCACCCATCGGCACATGAATCCGGAATGCTACATTACTGGTTCCGCGCTCACAGATGCGCGCTGCGACACCCGCTATAATTGCCAGCATCGGCTGGATTGAGATCGCATCATGCTGACGCACGAGTACACACCGCTTTCGGAAGACGAGTACCTTCGGCTGGAGGTGCAAAGCCCCGTCCGCCACGAGTATGTGAATGGCGAGATCTTCGCCATGACCGGGGCGACCCTGCGGCACGCTGCCATCGCTGGGAACATATTTGCCGCCCTGCGCGCGCACCTCCGCAATACACTGTGTAGAGCGTTCGTCAATGATGTGCGCGTACGAGTGAAAAGGCAAAACGCCTACTACTATCCTGACCTGGTGGTTAGTTGCGGCCCTCACATGCAAGCGCTGGATGCAAAAACGTCGACCATCGAAGATCCCGTATTGATCGTCGAGGTGCTCTCCGTGACCACCGAGGGTACGGACAGGCGGGAGAAGCTCCTCGCGTATCGCACATTATCGTCACTGCAAGAGTACGTGCTGGTAAGCCAGGAGCAGGCGCATGTGGAGATTCACCGCCGCAGGGGCGATGTCGGCTGGGAGCGTATCGAGTACTCCGGGATCGAGCCAGTGCAGTTCGCTTCGGTGGGGCTCACCGTAGACATGCGGGACGCCTACGAAGGAGTCGCGCTGGAGGCGCGCGACCCTGACGAGGATGCTGCACGCTAAGCGCCTGCTAGCGATTTTCGTCGGTCGACAGCGCGGCGGCCGGTCAGCGTCTCAAGGATGCATCCATGCGATCGGATCGTCGACGATGTAGAGCGCCTGAGCCTCTCAGAGATCTTCGACGACCAGACTGCGGCGCGACCCGGAGTAACACCTCAAGGATTCGGAAACACATCTCGAACTGGCAGCGACCAGCCCGGGATTGACTCGGCAGTCAGTACCGCATCGGCACCGAGCTCGACCTCTTCTGCGTAACCGGACGCCGAAGGGCCGTGGAACGCCAGCACTCTTCGGGTATTGACGTCGAACACCCAGTACACTGGCACTCCTGCTGCTGCGAAGAGCTGGGCCTTTGCGCCGCGATCATAGGCAAGAGAGGTATCGGCAACTTCGATGATGGCCAGAATATCATCTGGTCCGGGGTGTGTAGTCGAGTAACTGTGTTCCCGAGCGCGGACTAATGCAATGTCCGGTTCCGGCAAAGTGTGCTCCGCTAGAAACACGGAGCTTTGTATCCAGACGATGACCGTCTCGGGCAGCGTCTTGTTCAGCCGCCGAGCGAGCGTGGAAACAACACTTGCGTGCGGTGGGCCAATCGGAGCCATCTCGATCAGATCTCCCTCGATCAATTCCATCCGCGGCTTGCCGTTGAAAAAGCCGGCGCGGGCCATCTCCAGCACGTCGCCCACTGTGAGACGGTGCCGCTTGATCGGGCTCAACGCCGGGTCTGAAAGCCGTTCTGATACTGCTCCCATCCGATGCTCACGAAGGCATATAAGAAGTTACTTGCTAGTCTACGTCACTGCAGCCGACGTCTCAAGGACGGCGCAGCCCTGCGCAAGGCTTCTGGTGGGGCCGCATTCGGATCCTGCAGCGCGCATCACAGGATAGAACGGCGTATCACCGGATGACCTCATCGGCGCGCTGCAGAAGTTCCTGCGGTACTTTGAGATCGAGCTCTTTGGCCACTCGCAAGTCGATCACCAGCTCATACTTGGAAATCTGTTCGATCGGCAAGTCGCTTGGCTTGGCGCCCTTGAGTATTTTATCGACGTATGTCGCCACCTTACGCCCCGCGTCTCTCAGGCCTACTCCATACGACATCAACACGCCGACGTCATGAGCATCTCGCCATGGAAACACAGCCGGGATCTTCGACGTACGCAGGGCGGCGGCCAGTTGCGCTCGGTTCGCGTACAAAAGCGGAGTGGAGCCGACCAGGACTGCTTGCACGCTGCTACGCGTCAACGCTGTCAGTGCGGTTTCGATCTCGCCTGGATTACGCACTTCCACCCTCACCAACTGTACGCCCAGTATCGGGGCCGTCCGCTGCGCCTCTTCTATTTCCAGCGACCCCGGCGGATTGGCAAAGTCACTCAAGAACGCGATGCGGCGGGCTCGTGGCGCCACCAGGTGAAGGAGCTCCAGTCGTTTGGAAGTCAGTTCGGTCGTGATGATCGAGATACCGGTGGCGTTGCTGCTCGGGCTCGAAAGGTTGCGTGCGAGACCGAAGTTCACCGGGTCGCCCGATAAGAATACGACTGGGTTTGTCGTTGCCTCCATTGCAGCGAGCGCAGCGCGAGTGTTGAACGCGACGATCACATCCACCTTTCGTTCGGCCAGCTCTCGCGCGAGTTGGGGCAACCGGTCCATATGACCCTCGGCTCCTCGGTTCTCGATTCTGATATTGCGACCTTCGACATAGCCAAGCGTCTGCATGGCGTCGTGAAACCCATCCACGATCGGGTTGTTCGTCAGCGTTACGGTGATAACGCCAACGACCGGCATCCGATCGGGCTGCCGCGCCCACGTAAAGGCACCACGCAGGGCGAGACTCAAGGCGACGCTCAGCACGAGGATGTATCGGCTCATTGGATCACCTCATCGGCGCGGTACAGCAGTTCCTGCGGCACCTTGATGCCCATCTTTCTGGCAATGCGCAGATCGACGATCAGCTCGAACTTCGACCACTGCTCGACCGGCAGCTCCGCCGGCTTGGCTCCTTTGAGTATTCTGTCGACGTAGTAAGCGGTACGCTCGTAGACCCGCTGGAGGTTGGGTCCATAGGACAGCAACGCACCGAACCGGTGGTATTCACGGTAGGGAAATACAGCCGGAACTCTGGCCCTCTGGACCACTCTTGCGATCTCGTCTGCCTCCTGCAGCTGGATTGTATCGCCGCCGATCACGATGCCACCGATGGATCGCCACGGGATCGAGCGCAGCGCGCGATGAATTTCCTCGGCCGTGTGCACGTCCACGACCTCCAGCGTCATCCCCATGGTCTTGGCGGCTTGACGCAACGGCTCGAGCTGGGGAGGGCCGCTCGGGTTGGCGAGATTAACGAGATAGACCACCCTGCGGGCGCGCACCCCCAACTGGTGCAGCAGATCGAACCGCTTGACGGCAATCTCTGTTGCCTGGATCGATATGCCGGTTGCGTTTCCTGCCGGTCTTGCGAGGCTGGTCGCCAGACCCGTCGCCAAGGGGTCGCCGGCCGCCGCGAACACCACGGGGATCGTGTTTGTCGCCTCCAACGCGGCGACCGCCGCCGGGGTGGAAAATGCGACGATGACGTCGACCTTCCGGGTCACCAGTTCGGCCGCGAGCGACCGCAAATCCGCCAAGTCACTGGAAGCCCGGCGCCATTCGATGAGAACGTTCTTGCCGTCGACATACCCGTGCTGGCCAAGCCCCTCCAGGAGCCCGTGCTCGCCTGGCCAGTTCGCGGCGACGCGCATCAGTACGCCGATCTTGGGAACTGCGTTGTCCCCGATGCCCACGCTCGCGAACGTCAGCGCGAAGAGGGTCCAGAGAAGACAGAGAGCGGGCCGTGAGAGCATCGTGTCGCCCTGATCAAACCAGCTCGTGGGACCGCAAAATGGCTCGGACCCGTTTCAACGGATCACCTCGTCCGCGCGCAGCAGGATCGATTCTGGAATCGTGAGTCCGAGCGCTTTGGCAGCCTTGAGATTGACAGCCAGCACGAACTTGTTCGGCTGCTCGATCGGCAGGTCTGCGGGCTTCGCGCCGCGCAGGATCTTGTCGACGTACTCGGCTGCGCGGCGGAAAATGACCCGAAGGTCAGGTCCATACGCTATGAGCTGCCCGGTCTCCGCCAAGTCAGGCCAACTGAACATGGCGGGCAGCCGGTTCTTGGCAGCGAGCGTTACGATCTGCTCCCGTTCGTTGATAGTGATCGGATCGGGCAGCACCACGATCGCCTGTGCCGCGTGCCGTGCCTGCTCGAACGCGTGATCCAGCTGCTGCGACGCACGCACCTCCACGAACTTCAGCTTCAGGTGCTGCGCAGAAGCCGCTGCTTTGAGCTCAGCGACTAGACCTCTCACCATCACGCTGTCGGGGTTGGTGAGAACCGCGACGGTGGAGAGTCGCGGCAACATTTCCTTGAGCAGCTCGAGCCATTTGCTGCTCAAGCCGCCACCGTATCCCAGCGACAAGCCAGTCAGGTTACTGCCCGGATGTGCGAGGCTTGCTGCGAGCCCGTTGCCGACCGGATCGCCCATGGCTGCAACGACGATCGGAACGGTAGTAGTCGCCCTCTTGGCGGCGACCGCAGCCGGCGTACTATGGGTGACGAGCACATCGATATGGCGCTCGATCACCTCACTCATCAGCGCGGGCAGCCGCTCCATCCGTCCCTCGGCCCAGCGCCGCTCGACGATCAGGTTGTCACCTTCGGTCCAGCCCAGCTCTCGCAGGCGCTTCCAGAAGGCGGCGACCGCGGGTACAGCGTTGGAAGGGGAAGTTGCACCGACGAAGCCCAAACGCATGACTTTCTGAGCGGGCTCGACGGCGCGCGAGTCGTTGGACGCAATGAGAACTGCAGCCAGCAAGAGCACGGTGGGGACGAAGCGCAGTCCGGCACGCGTCGTCCTCACTCGATCACCTCATCGGCACGCTGCAGGATCGACGGCGGTATCGTGATGCCGAGCGCTTTGGCTGTCCTCAGATTCACGGCCAGCTTGAAGCTGGTGGTCTGCTCGACTGGTAGTTCACTCGGTTTGGTTCCCTTGAGAACCCGATCGACGTAGTATGCGACGCGGTAAAACGAATCCAAACTCAACGGATCACCTCGTCTGCACGCAGCAGGAGCTCCTGCGGCACATCGATCCCGAGCTTCCGCGCCTCGCGCAGATCAACGATCAACCTGTACTTGGTGATCTGGTCGATCGGCAGGTCCGCGGGTTTCGCGCCCTTGAGTATCTTGTCGACGTAGATCGCCATATGGCGGCCGACTTCAGTCAGGTCGGACCCGTAAGAGACCAATGCACCGTCGGCGTGGAAATCCTTCACGGGAAACACCGCTGGCAATCTGGCCTCGCGGATCGCGCGCGCTAGCTTGGCTCTACTCGCCAGGAAAAACAAATCGCCGGAGACGAGCAGCCCATCCGCGGTGCGGCGCCGGATGGCAGACAACACTCGATCGATCTCGGCATCGTTGCGAGCATCCAGCTTCACGAGCTGCACTCCCAGCGCCTGGGCGGCCTTCTGCGCCTCCTCGAGCTGGGGTGCAGCCACCGGGTTGGACGAATTGGTGAGGTAGAAAAAGCGCCGCCCCTTTGGCGCGAGCTGGTGGAGAAAGTCCAGGCGCTTAGCGACGATCTCAGTCGTCATGCTTGATACGCCCGTCGCCCGCCCGCCTGGTTGCGCAAGACTTGCAGCGAGTCCAGTGGCCACGGGATCGCCCGAGAAAAACACGACTGGCGTATTGGTCGCCTTCATTGCGGCGCGAGCAGGACCCGAGCCGATCGCGACGATGACTTCGGCCTTCGCACGCTCCCGCTCGGTGGCGAGCGAACCCAGCTCGACGTTCGCCGCGCTTCGCCGCCACTCGATGACCAGGTTCTTGCCTTCGATGTAACCGAGCTCAAGCAGTCCGTCCCGTAGACCTTGGTCGGTGTCTGAACGTCCAAGCACAACTGTCAAGACACCGATCCGGTGTACAGCTAAGGACTCCTCAGCCTGCACCGTCCAAGCGTGCAAGGTGGCGCCGACCACCGCTGCCGCGACTGCCCAACGCTCGGGCGCTGATGTGCCGCTCACCGGATCACCTCGTCCGCCCGCAACAGCAGCGACTGCGGAATCGTGAGCCCGAGCGCCTTCGCCGTCTTCAGGTTTATCACGAGT
>Ga0335082_10004826_pt1 | contig 14726 bp, 6 predicted proteins | sample Lox_Sample_41_FD_206718 | JGI IMG/M metagenome (GOLD analysis project Ga0335082, IMG submission 206718) | Soil microbial communities from Loxahatchee National Wildlife Refuge, Florida, United States - Lox_Sample_4.1 | ecosystem: Environmental > Terrestrial > Soil > Wetlands | place: USA: Florida...
CCCCACCGGAGGGCGATCGTCGCGAACAGGTCGGCCAGGTTGGAGACCTCCGGGGAGCGGATCACGAACCGACGGAGGCTCTCGACCCGAGACAGATCGCCCACGTCGAGATCGTAGTTCAACACCGTGCCGCGCCCCCACAGCGCCTGGGTGTCGTACTGCCACGAACGGCGCACCCGATCCACGGCGCCGGGGTCCGCGCCCGCCGCGACGCGCTCGAGAGCGGACGGCGGGCGAAAGAGGGACTCGCCGAGGACGCGGAACTCTCCCGCCGGATCGCTTCTTCGGACGACGCGTGCGAAGGCCGTCGGCGCGAGGATCTCTGCCGTCGGAAAGGTCTGGGCGATGGAGCGGTCGGGCAGGACGACGGCCCCCGACAGCAGGACCGCCGCCGACGCGAGGGCCCCCGTTCCGGGCCGACGCAGCAGCTCCAGTCCGATGGCCGCGCAAACCCAGCAGAGACCGGCCTCGGCGAAAGCGAACGGAAGGCTCGCGCCGGCGCGGCCGGAGAGCCCGCTGCCGGCGCCGACCAGGGCAACGGCGAAGGCTCCGGCCCGCGCGGGCCAGAGCGCAGCCGCCGCGGCAGCGAGCGCGAGGAGGCCCGCCGCCGCGAGCGGCCAGGCAGGCCGCTCTCCCGTGCGCCGCACCCGATCCAGAGCCAGCCCCGCGAGCAGGGCGAGGGAGAACGCGAGCCCGACGGCGAACTTCTCCGGAAACCTCAGGGGAACGGGCGATGGCCACGAGAGCGCGCTCTCGGGAAGCAGACTCCAGGCCATCGAGACGGCCGCGCAGAGCACGAAGAAGCCGCGGCCGAAGCGAGCGCCCGGACCCGACAGGCGCCGCGACGCGATCCCCACGACGGCGAGCGGGCCGGCGAAGAGCGTCGCGTAAAGCCCGAGCGACTTTCCGTTGTAGATCGGCGACGCCCAGAGCAGGGATTCGTCGGCCGTCCAGGCAGGCCCGAAGGGATACGGAACGAAGAGCTCCAGGAGGCGCAGCGGCGAGATCGCGAAACGCGTCACCTCGGCGAGCTTCATCCCCAAGACCGCCCGATGCGTCTCGGATGCCCAGAGCGCGGTCGCGGCGAGCTGCGGCAGGGCGAGCAGGAGCGCCAGCCCGACCCCGACCGAGATCGCCAGAGCCTCGTGCCGCCTCAGGGCCGGCTCGACCTCGAGCACGACCCAGAGCGCGGCCGCCGCCGCGCCGAGGCCCACCGTGAAGACGTCGCCCGCCAGCAGGTCCAGGCCGAAGAGCAGGCCGAGCAGCGGCGCCTTCCGGCCGATCGGCGCCGCGCGGCGCGCGGCCCAGACAATCCAGGGCAGCAGGGTGACGCCCGGATGAAGGTTCGTGTACACGCACTGGGAGACGCCCACGCCCGAGAACACGTACGTGACGGCACCGAGGAGGGCCGCCGTCCGCGAGGCTCCCAGCGAGCCGAGCAGGACGATCATGCCGAATCCCGACACCGCCCAGTGCAGAACGGGAAAGAGCCGCATCGCCAGGGGAAACGGCACGATCGCGAGCGCTGCGCGCGCCGGGTAGAGCGCTCCGGCATTCGGGTTTGCCAGAAGCGGTCTTCCGCCCGAAATCTCCTCGATCCAGACCGGCAGGCGGCCCCGGCTGTACGCGTCGTGGATCGCCTTCTCGATCGGATGGTTCAAGGCGATGAGGTCGCGGCCCGAGAACAACCGTCCGGTGAACAGCGGGTCCGCGTACACGGCCGCGACGAGCAGGGCGAAGACAACGGCCGGCAGCGCCCGTCTCACCGAAGGGCCCTCTTTCGCCGGAGAATCCAGGCGGACGCGAGGGCGAAGAGCGCCGGCCCCCAGCGCGAGACCTCAAGGCCGGGAAGCCTCTCCTCCCACTCCACACGGTGGCGGCCGGCGGGCACCGGCACCGCCGAGAAGGCGAGCTGCGCCGGCAGGGCCTCCGACGGGCGGCCGTCCACCCGCACGTCGCGGTACGGCCAGTACCCCCGCAGCACGAAGAGCCACGCTTTCTGCGCCGACTCCGTCTCGACGACCAGGCGCTCCGGGCTCCTCGTCGTGACCCGGGCCGTGCCGTCGCTCTGCCCGCCGCCTAACTCGCCGGTCTCGACGACGACGGCCCCCGCGGGCACGCCTGCCGTCAACAGCCCCAGGGCCTCCGGCGCCGAGCGCGCCTCGCGCCACGCGGAGGCCAGACGCACGTCGGGAAGAGCCGACGGGCTCTCGTCCCAGTCCTGCACGCGATCGCCGCCGACTCTGTGGTAGCCCGGCAGGGCCGGCTCGTCCCGGTATCGAATGGCGAAGCGCAGGGAGAGGGACGAAAGGAAGGACGCCGGGTCGGGGAGGCGCCCGGTCTGGACCACCAGCCGGCGCAGGCTGTCGAGCCTCGAGAGATCGGCCCGGTCGAAGTCGTCGTTGAAGACCGTCCCTCGGCCCCACAGCGCCTGGGTGTACTCGATCCAGTTGCGCCGAGGGTACTCGAGCGCCGCGACGTCGGACGTCAGGTCCAGAAAGCCGATCGGCGAGGACGCCGGCCGGAAGATCGAGGCGCCGAGCACCCGGTAAGCGAACTCGGGATCTCGACGCGCCGTCATGCGGGCGAATGCGGTCGGCGCGAAGACGGCCTCCTCCCGGAAGGTGCGCGCGATGCGCCGGCAGGCCACGACCGGAACGAGCGAAAGAAGCGCCGCGGCCGCGACCTGCCGGCTGCGCCCGCCCCGGTAGAGCTCGAGGCCGACGAGCGTCGCCACCCAGAGCAGTCCCCCTTCGGCCAGTGCTCCCGGCAGCTCTCGTCCGGCCGTCGCGGCGTAGGACGGATCTTCGCCGGTGAGGCCGACGGCCGCTCTTCCCGTCCCGGCCGGCAGGAGCGCCGCGAGCACCGAGGCAACACCGAGCGCGACGGCGGCGCCGAAAATCCACCGCGGCGGACGCCGCCACGTTCTCGACGCGTCCAGGCCCAGGCCGGCAAAGAGCGCCAGGGCCAGGGCGATCGCCACGGCGAACTTCTCCGGATACCGCAGGGCAATCGGAGCGGACCGGCCGGCCAGGCTCGCGGGCACCAGGCTTCCGGGCACGGAGAGGGCGAGCCCGGCGACCAGCAGGGCGCGCGCGAGCCGTGCGGAGGTCTCGCGCGAGCGCCAGAGCGCGATGGCCCCGATCAATCCGAGAGCCCCGGCGTACAGCGAGGAGAAGAATCCGGCCGAGGAGCCGCCGAAGATCCGAGCGCCCCAGACTCGCGAGGGCTCGATCGCCCAGGTCGCGCCGAACGGGTACGGAACGACGAGCTCCAGCAAGCGCAGCGGATGCACACAGAAGGTCAAAGCCTCACCGAGGGTCAGGCCGGAGATCGCCCGTCGCGTCTCGGGAATCCAGAGAACGGCGGCCACGATTTGCGGAGCGGCGAGCAGGAGGCCCAGGGCCAGCGCCCCACCGGCCAGCGCCGCCGCCCGCAGGGGCGCCGCGGGCTGCCCGGCGAGAGCGAGCGCGAGAAACGCGGCCAACGCTCCCAGGCCGGCCGTGAACGGATCGCCGGCGAGCAGGTCGAGGCCGAGGAGGAAGGACAGCCACACGAGCTTGCGCCCGGCGCCCGTGTCCCGGCGGCACGCGGCCCAGGCAATCCACGGGAGCAGCGTCACTCCGGGATGGTGGTTGGTGTAGAAGACCTCGGAGACGCCGACGCCCGAAAAGACGTAGGTCGCGGCGCACAGGAAGCCCGCTGCCCGCGAGGCCTGCGGCGCCGCCGCCTGCAGCAGGAGCATGGCGCCGAGGCCGGCGAGGACCCAGTGCAGCACCGGGTAGATCCGCGCGGCCGCCCGAAACGGAACGAGGGCGAGCAGCGGGCGCGCCGGGTAGAGCGCTCCCACGTTCGGATTGGCGGCGAGCGGACGGCCGCCCGAGATCTCGGCGATCCACACCGGCAGCCGCCCCCGCGCATAGGCGTCGTGGACCGCGCTCTCGACCGGCAGGTTGTAGGGCGCAAGATCCCTTCCTCCGAAAGCGCCCCTCGTCCAGAGAGGGTCCGCATAGGCGCCCAGAACGAGGAGAGCGAAGAGCAGCCCTGGCAGGGCGCGCTTCATCGCCTGGCCCGCGCGAAGAGCCAGGCGGCGGCGAGAGCGAAAACAACCGGTCCCCAGCGCGAAACCTCCCAGCCCGGGAGGCGCTCGACCCACTCGACGCGGTGGCGGCCGGCGGGCAGCGGCACGGCGGAGAAAGCCAGCTCGGCCGGCACGGCCTCGACCTCGCGGTCGTCCACGCGCACGCTGCGGTAAGGCCACCAGCCGCGCAAGACGAACAGCCAGCCGGGAGCCGCCGACTCGGCCTCGAGAAGGAGCCGCTCGGCGCTCCTTTCGAGCACGCGAACCGTTCCCCCTCGCGCCGAGCCCTCCGCGGACTGTCCCGTCCCTTCGAGAACGATCTCTCCGGGGCCGCGCCGGGGAATCTCCGAGAGAGCCTCGGTCGCCGTCAGGCACTCGCGCCAACGGGTCAGGAGCCGGATGTCGGGGAAGGCGCGCTCGTGCTCGTCCCAGTCCTGGAGGGCGTCGCCCCCGACGCGGCGGTAGCCGGAGAAGGCGGGCTGCTCACGAGCCCGCAGGCCGAATTTGAGGGCCAGGGTCCCGAAGAACGCGCTCGAGTCACTGTGGAGCGCGGCCACCATGAAAACCTGCCGCAGACTTTCGGTGCGCGAGAGGTCGCCGTTGTCGAAATCGCCATTGAAGACCTGGCCCCGGCCCCAGAGCGCGGGCGTGAAGCAGATCCAGACGCGACGGTCCATTTCGACTGCCGCGGGACTGCTCCCGAAGAGGCGGCGCCGCGGCTCCGGAGGCATGGCATAACCCATCGTCCGGTACTCGCCTCGGGGGTCCTGGCGCGCCAGGAACCGTGCGAAAGCCGTCGGCGCAAAAAGGTCGTCCTGCCGGAAGGTCTGCGCGATCCGCCGGTTGGCCGCGATGGGAACTGCCGTCAAGAGAATGAGAGCGAGAAAAGGAAGAGCCTTCCTGCCGGCGCCCAGCCAGTCGAGGGCCACGACGGTCGCCATCCAGCAGAGTCCGGCCTCCGCCAGGGCCGGCGCGAGCTGCCGCGCGGCCACCGAAGACGCGGGTCCCGCGGCGCCAACGGCCTCCGCGGCCGCCCGTCCGGCCGCCTCGGGCCAGAGCGCCACGGCGACGGCGAGGAAAGCGAAGAGCCCGCCGACCGCGAGAAGGCTCCAGAGCCGCCGGCGCGCCGAGAGGGCGCGCTCGCAGGCCAATCCCGCGCCGAGAGCGAGGGCGAGAGCGGCCGCGACGGCGAACTTCTCGGGATAACGCAGAGGCAGCGGCGCCGTCTTCTCCGCCCAGCCGGCGGGGACGAGGCCGGGGAGAATCGAAAGCGCCAGGCCCAGCAGCAGGAAGGCGCGGGCGAGCCGAGCGCCTTTCTCGCGCGCGACGACGAGGAGCGCTACCCCCACGGCAGCCAGAGAGCCCGCGTAGAGGCTCGCGAAGAAGCCCAGAACGCGCCCGCGGAACACGGGAGCGGCCCACACGACCCCCGGCTCGAGGGCCCACGTCGGACCAAACGGAAAGGGCACGACGAGCTCGAGCAGCCGCCAGGGGGAGAGCGACATCGCGACGGCTTCCCCGATCTTGATTCCGAGGACGGCCCGGTTGGTCCACGGCGCCCAGAGCGCCGTGGCGAGAAGCGTGGGGGCCGCGACCAGCGCCGCCAGGACGAGCGCGCCGGCCAGGTGCCCGGCCGCGGCGAACCGGCGCGGCCTCTCTTCCTCGAGGAGGATCCACAGTGCGGCGCCCGCCACGGCAAGGCCCGTCGTGAAGACGTCGCCGGCGGCCAGGTCGAGGCCGAGCAGCAGGGCGAGCAGGATCACGCGCGAGGCGCTCGTCGCCGCCGGGCGCGCCGCCGCCCAGATGACCCAGGGCAAGAGCGCCATCCCGGGCTGGATGTTCGTGTACACGGCCTCCGAAACGCTCACGCCGGAGAAGGCGTAGGTCACGCCCACCAGCCACGACGACGCCCGTGAGAGCGCGAGCAGCCGGCCCAGCGCCATGGCGCCGAGTCCGGCCAGGGCCCAGTGCACGACCGGAAAGAGCCGCATCGCCAGCGGGAACGGCACGCGTGCGAGCAGCGGCCGGACCGGGTACAGCGCGCCGCTGTTGGGGTTGGCGGCCAGCGGCCGGCCTCCGGAGATCTCCGCGAACCACGTCGGCAGACGGCCCCGTCCCCAGGCGTCGTGGATGGCCGATTCGACCGGGAGGTGGTAGCCCAGGAGATCGCGGCCGCCGAAGTTCCGCCGGAAGAAGAGCGGGTCGGCCCACACGGCGGCGACGAGCGCGAGGAAAAGAATCGCGGGCGCCGCGCGTTCGAACGCCGTGCCGTTGCGGACCGGTGGCCGGGCGCTTGCCTGATCGATGCGGGCTAGGATAGGGCATCGAACCGAAAGCGCCAAGCCGGACGCACCTCGCCGCCGTGCTCGCCGGCGCCGCGGTCGCCGCAGCCGCGCTCGCGCGCCTGTTTGCGCTGCTCGCCCGCCCGCTCTGGTTCGACGAAATCTTTACGGCCTGGGCCGCGAGAATGCCGTGGCCGCGGCTGCTCGACGTGCTCCGCCTCGACTCGGGCCCGCCTCTCTTCTACGTGCTCGAGCGGCCCGTCGCCGCGATCGGCGGCCGACTCGGCGCGCCCGACACCCTCCTGCGAGCCCTCTCGTTCGTGGCGGCCGCGGCCCTCTTCCTCGCGGCGAGGACGCTGCCGGACGCTTCCGCGCGACGACGTTTCCTCGTTCTGACCGCAGCCTCTCCCCTGCTCCTCGTCTACGCGGCGGAGGCGCGCCCCTATGCGCTGCTCTCGGCCCTGGGAATGGCGCTCTTCCTGCTGTCCCTCGCCGCCCCCGAGCGCCTGCCGCGCCTCGCTCTGGCCGCTCTCCTCTCGGCGGCGGCCCTCTTCACCCACTACCTCGCGATCCTTCTCGTCGCGAGCCTCGCGGCCGTCGCGCTCGCTCGCGGCCGCCGGCGCTCGGCGGCCGCGCTCCTGCTCGGCGCGGCCTTCTTTCTTCCCTGGGTTCCCGTGCTGGCGCACCAGCCCGGCGAAGCGATCGCATGGATGCGCGAGACCGCGCCCTCCTCCGCCGCGGCAATGCTCTCGGCGGCGGGCGGCGCCGGCCGCGTGCCCGACCCCTTCGGCGGCCCTCTGCCGGGATGGCTGCTCTGGGCCGGGGCCGGCGTCGGCTGTGTCGCGCTCGCCGGGGCCACGACGAGCCGCTCCGGCGCGAGCCCGGCCAGGGACGCCGCTCTGGTGACGGTGCTGACGCTCTCCGGGGCTCTCTTCCTCTCGCTCCTCCGGCGCCCCGTCGCCTTTCCGGGACGCACGGAGCTCGCCGTGCTGCCCATCTGGCTCTGGGGTCTCGCGGCTGCGACGTCGACCAGCCGGCTCGCCCGCGTCGCCTCCGTGGCGGTCGCCGCCGTGGGAGCCCTCTCGTGCGGAGCGCTCCTCTCAAGAGTCCCGCGAGAGAACCCGCCCTATGTCGAGGCGGCGGCGAAGCTCGGCCGGGAGGCGGGACCGAAGGATGTCGCCATCGTCGGCGGCGCCTTCTACCTGCCGGCGCGACTCGCCTCGGACCGCGGCCTGCTCGCCTCGCGGCTCGTCGCGCTGCCGGAAGAGCTCGCGGCGCATCCGGGCTGGATTCCCGCGAGGCTGCCGGGGCCACGGGACCTCGACGGTCTCGAGAGGGAGCTGACGCTGCTGCCGCCGCAAAGCCGGGCGTTCGTGCTCGTGCCTGCCCTGTTCGACAACGCCGGGCTTCGGGCTGTTCTTTCCGGCGGGGGGAAGGTCCGTTCTCTCGACGCGGGCCCCGGCGCCCTGCTGCTCGTCCGGGAGTCAGCCTCTCCGTAGACTTCAAGAGCGGGCGGCCGAGATGTCAATGAGGAGGGGCGCTGTGAGCCCCGGCGACGCCGACGCCTCCAGAGGAGGCGATGAGCGAGGGAGCAAGGCATGCGAGGGCTTTCGCCTAGGGTGATGCTGCGACCGAGCGACCAGCGACGGCCCGCTCGGGCTCAAGAGGCAGGGCCGGAGCGTGCCGATGAGGGAGGCGCCGGTGGCGCCGGGGCGCCTTCATGAGAGCAACGTGTTGTGAGAGGCGTCACGCCGGCTTCCGGGCGATGGCGAGGAGCGACATGCCGGACGAAGGCGGCCGGCTTTCCTCCCGCTTCAAGAGCGGCATCAAGAGCTTGAAGGCCGCGAGCTGCCCGCGGGGAAGGACGCGCCGCTTCAGGAGCCTGCCGTTGATCCACCAGCCGATGGCGCCCGGCCGGTTCACGAAGCGGCAATCCTCCAGGGCAAAGCCGGCCTTCGCCAGCTTCTCCGTCAGCTCCGCCTTCTCGTACCGCCGGAAGTGCCGCAGGTGCTCGTCGAGCGAGCCGTAGAGGCGTTTTTGCGCCGGCACGAGCAGGACGAGCCGGCCTCCGGGCGCGAGCACGTCCTTCATGTCCACGAGCGTCGCCTCGTCCTGCTCGATGTGCTCGAGGACGTTCAAGCACACGACGGTGTCGGGCGCGAGGGCCCGGATCTCCTGGCGGGAGGCCGGGTCCAGGGGGAACCGGTAGGAGGCCACGCGCACGTTGCGCTGCTCTCGAAAGACGCCCTTGAGGTACTCGATGCCGACCGGGTCGAGGTCGGACACGACCAGCAGCTGTGCTCCCGAGAGGTGCCTGCTCATGTTGCCGAACCCGGCGCCGATCTCGAGGATCCGCCGCCCCAGCGCCGGGCGGAAGCGCTCCGCGAGCCAGCGATTGTAGGGCTCGAGCCGGGCCATGCGCGCGAGCGTCACGTGCCCGATGTTCTTCGGGTCCTCCGCCTCGCGCATCGCGTGCCTGAGGATCGTCCAGAGCGCCGAGAACGCGTCCCTCCAGCCGATCTTCTTGCCTTCTTCGTAGGTGCGCCCGTAGTAGGCGATCGGGACCTCGTAGATGCGGTAGCCGCGCCGGGCCACCTTGGCCGTGATCTCCGGCTCGATGCCGAAGCGCGGCGACTCGATCGTCATGGACTGGACGACCTCGCGCCGGAACATCTTGTAGCAGGTCTCCATGTCCGTCAGGTTCAGGTTCGTGAACATGTTCGAGGCCAGCGTCAGGAACCGGTTGCCGACCGTGTGCCAGAAGTAGAGGACCCGCCGCGGCCCGCCGCCGAGAAAGCGGGAGCCGTAAACCACGTCGGCGTGGCCGTCCTCGATCGGCGCCAGCAGCTTCAGGTACTCCTTCGGGTCGTACTCGAGGTCGGCGTCCTGGACCACGACGACGTCGCCCGTCGCGTAGCGGAAGCCCACCGAGACGGCCGCGCCCTTGCCCTGGTTGACGGGCTGGAGGAAGACCCGGACGCCGCCCTTGCCGTCCATCTCCCGCAGGAGCTCGCGCGTCCCGTCGGTCGATCCGTCGTCCACGATCAGGATCTCCTTCTCGACCGGCACGTCGGACACGAGCTTCACGATCTCGCGGATCGTCTGAATCTCGTTGAACACGGGCATGACGACGGACAGCTTCATGGGGCCGCGGCGGCTCCTTTCGGTTCGTTCGGAAGCTCCCAGAGATCGAATGCATAGCCTACACGCCCGGCGCGCCGGCCGCGCCGCGCGAGATCGTCAAGCAGCGACTCGAGCGCCCGGGCGCTCTCCGGGGCCCCGTGATAGGTCAGGAAAGCGGGCCCGATCGCGGCCTGCACCGCGGAGACGGCGACGAACTCCGTGCGCCGCTCCGGCGCCGAGAGAAAGTCGGGCACGCCCACCCGGTACGCCACGTCGTCGCCGCCGAAGTAGACGACCGTCGGATCCGCCACGCCGCGGCGCTTCAGCTCCAGGGCCAGGCGCGTCAGCTCCAGCCCCCAGTCCACGTTGGAGTCGGTCAGGATCCGCCGCCCGCCCTCGGGACCGCCCACGAAGGGATTGAAGTAGGACAGCTCGTGCGGGTGGATGCGCTGGAGCTCCACGGCCGACACCAGCGGAAGAATCGCAAGAGCCAGCACGAGCCCGCGCCGGGCAAAGAGGCGCGCGAGCAGGCCGGCTCCGGCCAGCGCCAGGAACGGGTAGACCGGCAGAAGGTGCCGGATGCCGATGTTGTACGCCGAGCCGATCGAGGCCAGAAACAGCACGAGCACCGGCAGCAGGAAGAGGCGCGCCTCCTCCCGGGCCCGCGTGCCGAAGCGCGCGAGAGAGGCGGCCAGAGCCCCGACGAGGACGAGGAAGCCGGGCGCCGATTTTGCGAAGAACGCGACGAAGAAATACTCGGGGAAGCCCTCGGCCACCCGGACGCGCCCGGAGAGGAAGTTCACGCCGCCGCCCACGGCGTTCTGCCGGAAGACGGACGCGAGGCCCCCCAGGTAGTGCGCGAGCGGCGGGGACGTCTCGGACAGGCGCTCCAGGGCCGCCGAGAGCCCCGGGGCTCCCCGAAGGCCGACCATCTCGTGGATCACGGCGCGCTGCGCCGCGGCGTCCATCCGGGCGGTCGCAAAGGCATACACCGCGAAGACCCCGACGAGCGCCCCCGCCGCGACGAGGCCGAAGGCGGCCGCCATCCTCCGGACCGCGCGGCCGGGCTCTTGCGCGTTCTTTGCCGAGAGCAGCCCCTGCAGCAGGAGGATCGGCAGCAGGTACACCGCCGAGAACTTCGACAGGAGGGCGGCCGACAGCGCGGCGGCCGCCAGGGCCAGCCGGCCCGGCCCGGGCTCCCGGAGGGCCGCGTCGAACGCCAGCACGGCGGCCAGAAAGGTCAGGGCGGCGCCCAGGTCCGTGTGCACGACACCGGCGTGCGCCACGAGGTTGGGGTCGAAGGCGCAGAGGGCCGTGGCGAAGATCGCGGGCCCGTCGCCCCAGCGGCTCCGGGCGGCGGCGAAGACGAGGAGCAGGAGAAGGCCGAAGAGAATCGGGAACGGCGCCCGCGCCGCAGCCACGATGCGATCCACGGGAACGCGGTTGGCAAAGAGGTAGGCGTGGCCCCAGCTCCAGAACGCCGTGCCCATCGGCACGGTCTCCGGCAGCGGCGAAAGGGACAGGCGCCCGGCCGCGAAACCCGCGAGCAGTTTCAAGAGCGGCGGATGCTCGATGTTCACGATGGCGTTGTGGCGCCCCGCCATCAACAGGCCCGACAGGATGTGCACGGGCTCGTCGGCCGAGAGCGAGTCCTCGCGCGCGTGATCGTAGACGAAGGACGGACCGATGCAGGCGAGCAGGATGGCCAGCGCCACCGACACGCGGCCGCCCCGGCGCGGCGGCCCGCCCGGCTCCGGCTCCCGGCTCAACGCGGCGGCCGACCCGCCGACAGCGCCCGTCGCAGCTTCACGGCTTTCGATGATGATACGCGAGGCTCGAGCCGATGCCCACCGCCCTCCCTCATAATGGGTCGCCGATGACGTGGCGGCGGGCGGCGTTCTGGATCGGAGTCGCGCTCGCCTGCGCCGTCGGGTCCCGCCTCCGCCTCGCCACGCGCGAACAGCTCACGCAGGGCGAGCGCGTGCGGCCCCTCGCCTCCGACGACGCGTATCACCTGCGCCGCGCCCGCTTCGCGGTCGCCCATTTCCCGCGCACGATCCTGTTCGACCCCCTGATGAACTTCCCGCACGGCGGCGTTCCCATCTGGCCTCCTCTGTACGACCTCGCGCTTGCCGCTCCCGCACGGCTGCTCGAAGGACGTGACGCATCGGCCGGAAGCGTCGAGCGCGGCGCGGCGTACGTCCCGCTCGCGTTCGGCCTCGGGGCGATCGTGCTCGCGGGCCTCGTGGCCCGCAGGCTCTTCGGTCCCGTCGCCGGAGTCGGGGCCTCCCTCTTTCTCGCCGTCTGCCCGGGGCACCTTCTCTGGACGCAGTACGGCCACATGGATCAACACGCCGCGGAGTCCTTCTTCGGGCTCCTCGTGCTCCTGGCCTTTCTCTCGGCTCGCGACCCGCAGGGCGCGGCCGGCTCGTGGCGCCGGGAGGCGGGAACCGGCCTCGCGCTCGGCTTCGCGGTTCTCGCCTGGCAGGGCGCCATCGCCTGGGGCGCCGTGATCGCCCTCTCGCTCTTTCTCGAGGCCGTGCTGACGCGGCGCCCGATCTTCCGCGAAGCCGTCCTGTCTCTGGGTCTCTCCGCCGCCGTCGCCGCCTGCGGCACGGCGTTCTGGCTCGGAGGGCGCGAGGTCCCCTTCACGTACATCTCGTTCGGCTGGTTCCAGCCGGCGTTTCTTTCGGCCCTGGCCGCCGGAACGGTGCTCCTGGAGACGCTGCTCTCGGCATTCCGGCGGGAGCTCGACCGGCGCGGCGCGGCCCGGAGGCTCGCCTTCGTGGCCCTCGCGACGGCCGTGCTGCTGCCGCTGGCTCCGGGGCTCGTCGCCGGATTCGCGCGCGGCGTCTCGTATTCGGCCGGCTCGACGCCGCAGGAGATCATGGGCCACGGCGGCTACATCGCCTACCCGAAGGGCTTCCTGACGACCATCTTCGAGGCGCAGCCGCTCCTCTCCGGAGGTCCCGGCCAGGCGCTGCGGCAGCTTTCCGCCGCGTTCTTCCTCGCGCCCGTCGTGCTGATCGCCTGGGCCCGGCGGGCCCTGCGGCGGGAGCGGCCCGGCACGTACGTCCTGCTCGCCGTGTGGGGAACCGTCACGCTTTTTCTGGCGCTCTCCCAGAAGCTCGACGTCTACTACGCCGCGGTCCTGGCGGCCCTCTGCCTGATCGAGGCGGCCCGATGGGCGGCGCGCCTCGCCCTTGCGCGCGCGCCCGGGAAACCGCTGCTTACGCCGGTTGCCGCGGCCGCGTGCGCCGCGGTCCTCGCCGCCCCGATGGCGCCGGGCCTCGCCCGGGAGCTCTCGACCGAGCGCGTGCCCGGCTCCGAGCTCTTCGCCGCCCTCGAGTGGATGGAGAAGAAGCTCCCGCGCGACGTCGAGCCCTACGACCCGCGCCTGCTCGAGTCCCCGCCGGCCGTGCCCGAGCTCTCCCGCGCCTCCTCGGTGCTCGCTCCCTGGTCGCTCGGGCACATGATCCTCTACGTGACGGGGCAGCCGGTCGTCGCCAACAATTTCGGCTACGGCTTCACCGAGGGGCTGAAGTTCTTCCTCGCCGATTCCGAGGAGGAGGCCCTGAAGATGGCGCGGGCTCGAAGGGTGCGCTGGGTCATGACGGCCGACCTCCTGCCCCGCATGAACGACTATGCCCGGATCCTGGACCGCCCCGCCCTTCTGAAGGAGGACAACGGAGCGCTGGTGCCTTCCGCGGCCTACTTCCGCACGCTGCAGTCGCGGCTCTACGACTTCGAGGGCGGCGGCGCCGAGCTGCCGGGCGGCCTCCGCATCGAGCCGCTCACCCACTTCCGCCTGCTCTACCGCTCCAAGTCCGCCATCCGACGCGGCGACCGCTGGGTCGCCCAATGGAAGATCTTCGAGATCGTGCCCTGACTCGCCGACAAGTCGCCCCGGTCCGGCGGGGTTGCCTTCCGGGACACGCGGCGGCACACGGAGGTGGGAGCCTGATCTACCCGGGCCGCCGCTCTGCGAAACTGGTGCAAGGACCTCTGCCTCTCCTGTACCACACGGCCTGGCACACTCACCCAGTTTCGAAGGTCCCGGAAGGCAACCCCGCCGGCCCGGGGCTCACAGGTTGGCGCAATCGCCGAGCTATGAGCCCCGGCGCTGCGGGCTCCCCGCGGGGACCCTCGAAAGCGCGTTGGTCTGCACCGGACGAGTAGAGACAGGCGAGAGACTTTCCCTTGCAGCGCTTTCGCGGAGGGCCGCGCATGGACGGTCTCCCTCAGGGATAGAGAGGCGCGGCGTGTGTCCCCGCGGGGAGCTCGCAGTGACGGGGCGGTCTCGCTTCGGAGGGAGGGAAGCCCGCGGACCGGCGTGGCTTGGACAGCCTAGTGCGCGTCCGGGCCGAAGAGGCGCCAGGCGTCTTCGGCGCGCTGCCTCTCCGAGGGCGTCGAGGCTGTCGCGGCGACGGCGCGGAGTTCCTGGCGCGCGGGATCGAGGCCCGAGTACTTCCCGTAGACGGCGGCGCGCCAGAGCCTGCCGCCGAAAGTGAGCTCGGGAGGGCGCACCAGAAGCAAGGCGAGCGGCGCGAGGCCGAGGGCTGCCCAGGCGAGGGCGCGCTCCCGGCCCTGCTGGAAGCTCGAGAGGCCGGCCGCGATCCCGACGGCGGCCACGGCCACGCCGACCGCGACGGCGGCGGCGCGTCCGGCCGCCGTGCCCGGAAGCAGGCTCGGCGCAACCCAGCCGTGCGCGAGAAACCAGGCCGAGCCGGTGCCCGAGGGCCAGGGCACGTTCGTCGGAAAGTGCGGCCACGTGAGCGCCAGGACGCAGTGGTTCGCGATCGAAAAGACCGCGGCCGCGGCAAAGAGATGCCGCGAGAGCGGGCTGGCGAGAGCGCGGGCCGCCGCCAGCGCCAGGAAGAAGAAACACGGCACGAGGTAGCGGCTCCCGAGGGACCAGCCGCCGTGCCAGTTGGGATACCCGCACATCAGCACCAGAAACGCCGCCGTCCCCGCCGCCGCGAACAGGCAATCCGGGCGCTCCTCGCCCGACCGCCACCACTGGATGAAGCCGGCGGCGGCCCAGGCCAGAAACGGCGAGAAGACGAGCAGCCCGCGCGCGGGGTGAAACAGGTAGTCGAAGAGGAGCGCCGGGCGCGGAAGGGTCAGGCCGAAGAGGGGCTGCCGGGCGAGCTCGGCGTACGCCGGGAACGCCTCCTTTGCGTAGGAGGGCGTGAAGGGCGAACCGAAGCAGGCGGCCTGGTACGCCGCGAGCAGCGCGA
>Ga0335082_10004828_pt1 | contig 14720 bp, 4 predicted proteins | sample Lox_Sample_41_FD_206718 | JGI IMG/M metagenome (GOLD analysis project Ga0335082, IMG submission 206718) | Soil microbial communities from Loxahatchee National Wildlife Refuge, Florida, United States - Lox_Sample_4.1 | ecosystem: Environmental > Terrestrial > Soil > Wetlands | place: USA: Florida...
CCTGCACCGTCACCGATCCCGCGGTGAACACACTTGTGAAGACCGCTCCCTGCGGGTCACCCACGTTTAGCCGATCCGCGTTCACCTGATAGGTCCCGGGCTGCGCGTTCGGATTGATCCGGAACTTGCACGACACCAGCGGTCCCTGGTCGAACGCGGTAAGCGGATATGGCGGCTCCGCCGGCGCCGGTCTACACAGATCGGTGTTGCCGACAAAGAGGCGCAGGCGCGCGATTCCCGGCGGCGTTTCCGGCGTCTGCGGCTCGTACGTGTAGGACGCTTCCGTTGCCGGCACGCCCGGAGCGAGGGCACAATCCTTGGTCACATCGGGCAACTCCAAGACCGACGTATCGATTAGGAGATCGAGTTGTGCGGTCGCCACATCGGCGCCATTGGGAGCGGGACACCCCGGACCCGGGCAACCGAGAGCGACGCCGAGGGTAACGCTGGCACCTGCGATTCCCGTGGCGGTACCAATGTCGAGGCTGCGGGTCTCATCCGTTCGGTCGCGCACGAGCGGCTGTCCTTCCCCCGGGCAGCCGAGCCCGAGGTTGCTGAGCGCCAGACACAGATCGCTACCCGTGATTTCTCCGTCACCATTGACGTCGCCAGCCGGACAGTCCGACAACTCGCACTGGCCACGGAGGACGCATGTCATAATACTGGTCTCGTTCCCGAGCACCTTGCCGTCGAGATTACAGTCACCACCGCATTCGCAGAGGTGGTCGACGCACGCCTCGCGCACGCCGCGGCACTCCTTGCGGTCGATGTCGGGGTTGCTGTCGTCACACTGGCGTTCCGGGACGCACACACCCGATCGACAGTGGAATCCGGGCCCCTCGAGGTCAACGCACTGCTGGTCCGTCGTACACGTCGGCAGATGCGTCGGCGTGGGGGTGGGTGTCGACAGATCGCGGCAGACGTTGGCCACGCACTTGAGGCCGTCGGGACAGTCCTGATCCTGTACGCACGGGATCGTTGGTGTCGGCGTCGGCGCCGGCGCGCAGACCTTGTTCTCGCAGACTTGCCCGCGCGGGCAGTCCTGGTCGACGAAGCACGGGATGGTCGGCGTCGGCGTCGGTGTGATGGTCGCGGTTGGTGTCGGGGTCGCCATCCTGATCACCCCGGGGCTGACGGTCACGTGGACCGTGGGAATGGCGTCGGGAGGATCTGCGGTGTCACTAGCCGATACTCGCGACGGCACCAGGGAAACCTGTTGGCCGGGCTGCGCGTTTGCTTGGACGTGGAAAGTGCACGTAGCGAGCTCTCCCTCATATGTTGGGGTCGTGTTCGGATGCGCCAGGTCACCGAACACCGCCAGACGCAAGCGATTCGAGGGCGGCTGATCGGGCGGACGGATCGTGTCGGGCAGGTCCGCCGTAAAGTTCTCCGAATTCACTCCGGTGCTGGGGACGCAGTTGGGCACAGCGACGCAGGTGCCACAGGCGGCATCATTTTCGGTTTCGCTCTCGATACAGGCCGCTCCACCGTTCGAGCACGTACCGCCGAAGTAGATCTGCGTCGTATCGTACACAATGTCGGTCTGCACTCCGCCGACGAGCGGATCCGTCGGCGTGCGCTCCACGCCCCAGGTCAACACCAGGTTCCCGCCTTGCACGCCGTCGGTGCTATCCACCGTAACGGTTACTACGGCAAACGCCTGTGCTCCAAGCAGCAGAGAGACCGCGACAGCGCAGCACCCTACCAGCCAACCGCTCGATGCTGCGCGCTTCAACCGCTTAGCTTCTGCCATTCCAACGTCCCTCCTGTGGCCGTCGCAGAGCGCGGCGCTCACCTTGACCGATCGTGATCCGATCTGCCTCAGCACGTTTCTCAGCGTCCTGACCGTTCGCACACCGCCACTCACTTCCTGTCCCTACTGCGGGCAGCCGCGCCCCAAGCTGAGGGCCGCACGGGTCACGTCCGTGACGAAGACCTCGCCGTCGCCATCTGCATCCGCTGCCGGGCAGGCCGACAACGGCATTTCGCCCGCCAGGATGCGCAGCGCCATGGTCACCTCGTTCACGAACACCTCACCGTCACCGTCGCAGTCGCCAGGACACGCGGCCCCAGGGGTTGGCGCCGGCACCGGGGTGGGAGTGGCAAGCAGGATGGAGACGCCACCACTGATCGCCTGCGACCCAAAGACGTTGCCGCGCGCATCGCTGACGTTGAGGCGGTCAGCCGCAAGCGCGACCGGCGCCGCTGCCGCTCCGGACTTGATGTGGAACGTGCATGTCGCGATCGCGCCGTCGGCAAACGTGGCAATCGGCTCCGTCACGTCGCCAACGAACAAACGCAGGCGCCGCTTACCCTCCGGCGCCGGGGGATCATCGGGCAGCGTCACCACGAGAACGTCCTGCGACAAGCGCGAGTCCTTTGCGCACGCTGTGCTCGGATCGCCTACGTCCAAAACGCTTGGGTCAAACAGCAGGTCGAGCTGCGCGGCGGCGACCTCACCACCACCGCCACTCATTGCAATCGCAACGCTCGCGTCCTGGCCGGCCGAGCCGCTGACGGATCCGACGCTGAAAGTCACCATTCCGCCGCGGTCGTGTGCGAAGATCAACGGCTGCCCCTCCTGCACACAACCCTCACCGAGATTGATGACCTCGAGCATGACCTCATTGGCCATCACCGCTCCGTCGCCGTTGATGTCGGCAGCAGGACACTGCCCGAGCGGATTACCGCCAAGGATCTTGATCGCTCTATTGATTTCGTTAACCAACACGTAGCCGTCGAGGTTGCAGTCGCCACCACACTCGCACAGGTTGTCGATGCAGGCTTCGCGCACCCGGCAATCGTGCCGGTCAACAGTTGCGTCGGTATCATCACAGGGGCGCTCGATCTTGCAGAAGCCGGTGCGGCAATGCAGCCCTGGCGGACACTGGTCGTCCGTCGTGCACGGCTTGAACGTCGCCGTCGGGGTCGGCGTCTTGGTCGGTGTCGCCGTTCGCGTCGGCGTCGCCGTCCGCGTCGCCGTTCGCGTCGGCGTCGGGGCCACACAACTGCCCCGGACACACACCTGGTCATCAGGACACACCCCATCGGGACACATACCGGGCCCGTAGAAGGGGTTGACCGCAGCGAACACAGACGACACCTGGTTGGTGTTGACGGGCACCAGGTTGGTCGCAAAGGACACAAAGCCAATCTGCTTGCCGTCGCTGCTCAACGCCGGCACCACATCTGGCGAGCCGCCGTTCGCTTCCTCGCCCTTCTCATTGACGTCCGCCTGCTTGGTTACCTGAATTTGGCGGTCACGCACGAAGACATCTGACACCCTGTTGGTGTCTCCAACCACCAGATTCGTGGCATAGGAGCCGAACCCCACAAAGCGGCCGTCGGTGTTGAGTGTTGGCGGGAACGAGAAGTCGTTGGCATCACCCTCAGTGATGTTGACACTGATACGCTCGGTCATGTTGGTCGCCCGGTCGCGGACGAAGACATCGACAACGCCGTTGGTATCGTTCGGTACCAGGTTATTTGCCAGCGACTTGAAGCCGACAACCAAGCCGTTGCCACTGATCGCGGGCAAAATACTATCGCCGTTTCCTTGCGATGTGCTGCCCCCGGCAAGGTCACCAACGCTGACGCGTTCAATCTGCCCGGAGTTGCGATCACACACGAAAACGTCGAGGGCGCCGTTCGTATCATCGGGCACCAGATTCGTCGCTGCCGACGCGAAGGCCACGAAGCGCCCATCCGCGCTGATGCTCGGACTGAAACTGTAGCGGTTCGGCTGCACACTGTCGCACACCCGCTCCGTCATGTTGTTCGTTCGATCACGGACGAAGATGTCAGCCGTGTTGTTGGTGTCATCCTGCACCAGATTGGACGCACGCGATTGGAAGGCGACGAAGCGCCCGTCGCTACTCATGCTGGGATTCACGCTTGGCCCATTGCCTTCGGTCCCGTCGCTCGCGACGCTGACACGCTCCGTCGTGCTGCTGCCACGTAGCCGTACAAACACATCGGACGCATGGTTGGTGTCGTCCGCGACGAGATTCGTGGCATCGGAATAGAACGCAACCACTTGGCCGTCCGCACTGACCGCTGGCGAGCTGCCTGTCGGGTGGCTCGGCCCGTTCGCCTGCTCGCCGGAACTGCTGATGCTCACCCGTTCGGTCGTGCCTGCGTTGATATCGCGGAGAAAAACGTCTCGAAGTTGATTCGTGTCACCCGGCACGAGGTTGTTGGCATTCGAGTAGAACACGACAATGCTACCGTCCTGGTTCGTTGCCACACCGTTGCTGGTGCTGGTGCCGGGCGCGCCACTGTTGTTGACGCTGGCAAGATCGACCGCGCTTGCCGGGTGGACAACGAGGAGATACGCGCCGAGGCCAGCGGCCACCAGTCCTGCCACACCGCTTCGGACCGAGCGAAACAGGCGGTTACGCGCACCCATCGCAACTTGGAACGCTACCCGGTTGATGGAATTCCCTACCCTAGGCGTATCCATGCGTGCCTCCTCTGTGCGCGCTTCCGTTGCCACCGCTCGAACGGAGCAAGGTCCACGCCGCAAGTGCATCGACTGCGAACTCAAGCGCCACGTTCGCCAGCTCAAACAACGGTCCCATCGGCAGAATCCAGGCCTGTCACTGGATCGCATCGGATGGCGTCGCTCCGTCGACAGCCACGAATCGAGAAAGATGACCCCGGCACCTGGCTCTTGAGTTCTGTGCCAACCCCTGGACTTTTGCGCCGGACCCCATTCCGCTCTCCCCTCGACAAGGCAGCTACAACGGCTGCTAACGGTGCCAGTATCAACAGGAAAAGTCAAGTGTTTCTGGACAAGAGATTGGCGAGCACTGCGCCTGGCAGCCCATGAGGTTCGTCACGGTGCTGACGCGACAGGTGTCACTCGGTCCCAACCACACCACCCATCAGCCGACTACGCGGGCAATTTCCTCTGGAAGGTTGGTGAATTGGAATGCCGGCTTGCTGAGGAGCTGCAGCGTGGTGGCGGTGAAGAACGGATCCTCGCGGGGCGCCGGCGCCTTGTCCAGGAGCACTAGCAGCGGCAGGTCACGGGTCGTCTCCGTACTGCGCAGCCCGGCCAACGCGCGCGGTGCCGACGCGCAGCTCGGCGACAGGTGAAGGATCGCCGCCTCTGGCTCCACCATCGTCGCAAACTCGAGCGCTTGCTTGCCATCAAGGACGATCGACGTTGAGATTTTTGCCTGCGCCAGGGGCTCGCGCAGCAGCCCCATGCCGTCGACGTCCGTACTCAGCGTCAGCAAGCGCTTGAGCTTCGGCCGCAACCGTCCCAGGCGCTCAATCAGGCGCGCTGGGTCCATGGGCCAGAGTCCGAAGTCTGCCCGGCCGAAGCAGAAGCCCGCGGCTGCATCCTTGGCCATGATGTAGGCAAGAATGGGAAGGTTGCGGCTGCCGACGCGCTCGCGCAGGACCCGCAGCGTGTGCCAGGCGGGTGTACCGCAACCAAGGTTGAGCATGACGCACTTCACCTTGCGCCGCAGCATCTCATCCACGCCCGCCTCCGTGGGCGGGAAGGCTCCCACTTCGAAGCCAGCGTCCCGGAGCGCTGCGGACGCGGCGTCGCGCGTTGCCCCCTCGTCGAGCAGGACCAATTCGCCACTCGGTACAACCGCCTTGTGCGGACGCGCTGCCACGGCCGCCGGCGTTTCCAGGGGCTCCGGGGCGCCGTCCAGCGCGGCACCGAGCGGCGCAGAGCGCTCGATTTCCAGGGGACCTTGATAGAGTCGCGGCGCCTCGGTCGCCCCTGCTTGCGAGGCGCCGGCCGCCTCCTCCTCCGTTCCGGGCTGGACGACGGGCTGGGGCGGGCTCTGCGAGAGGTCACGGGTCCGCATCACCTGTTCTTCCGTGCCTGCAAAGCGTGCTTGTTCCAGCTGGTTCGTCAGTTCTTCCACCGTGCGGCGCAGCTCGTCGCGCTCACGCGACAGCTCCGCACTTGCACGTTCGGCGGTGCGTGCGGCGGCGGCGAAACGCTCGCGCTCCGCGTCGACGCTCTGCAGGCGTGCGTCGCGTTGCTGCAGCTGCTGACTCAACTGCGCCATGCGCTGTTGCGTTTCGCTCAGGCGCTCGGTGACATCTTGCCTTTCTTCCCGGACGCGCTCGCGCTCCACGGTGAATTCTCCGACCGTCGACCGCAGTTCCGTCAGTTGGCTGCGCAAGGTGTCGGCGGTGTTCGCCCGTTCGGTGCGCTCCGTTTCGAGCTGCCGGCGCTCCTCCTTCAGCCGCGCCAGCATCTCCCGGAGCTCCGCCTGTTCGCGCGCCGCCGCCACCGCGGCGCTCTCTTGTTGTTCGCGCGCCGTGTGCAGCTGCTCTTCCAGGACAGTCCGTTGGCGTTCGATGCGGGCACTGTCCGCCTGCTGTGCCGCCAGCTGTTCTTCGAGTTGCCGCACGCGACCGGCGAGCTCACCGGTTTGCTGCGCCAGCGCACCGCGGTCGGCGCTCTGCTGCCGCAGCGCCTGCACTTCGGCGCGCGCTTTCGCCAGCTCGGCGTCGAGTCCGGCCCGCCGTGCCTCGGCCGCAGCCACGGCCTGCTCCAGCTGCTCCCGACGACCGTTGAGCGCGGCCACCTCCTGGCGGTCTTGCTCCGCGCGCTTCGCCTGTGTGGCGACGAGCTCCTCGGCATGCTGCAGGCGCTCGCTGAGCGCGGTGCGCTCCGCCGCCGTTGCAGCAAGCTGGTTGCGCAGCGCCGCGACGTCGCCGCGCAGCACCTCGAGCGCCGCGGCGTGCGCCGCCTGCGCGTCGGCGCCCTGCCGGTGCGCGGCATCGAGTGCGTCGCGCTGCGCGCCGCGCTCTCCCTCGAGCCGACCGATCTGCTGGCGTGCAGCCTGCAACGCCTGCGCGTCGCGCTCGCGCCCGGTGACCGCCGCACGCAGCTCGCCCTCGAGCGCTTCACGGGCGTCGCGCAACTGCTGGGTCTCGGCACCACTCTCCCGAAGCTGGGCGGTGAGCGCCGCCCCCTCGGCACGCAACGCCGCCGTCGTTTGCTGCCACTCGGCGTCGCGCACACGGGCCGCTTCCTGCTCGCGCCCGAGCGCCGCCAGCTGCTCGTCCCGTTCGAGCAGCGCGGTCCGCTGCGTCACCGCATCGTGCGACAAGCGCTCTACTTCCGCCTGCACCGCCGTGAGATCGGCCCGCAGCGTGGCTTCCGCCTGACGGTGACTGTTGCGCGCCTCCTCCAACGCTCGGTGGAGCGCAGCACTCTCCGTGGCGCCGGTACTGCGGGCGGCCTCCAGCTGTGACGCCGTGTCGCGCAACTCGCCGGCGAGCGCGGACAGTCGCTCCACCTCGACTTGCGCCGCCGCTGCCCGCGCTTTCCACGTATCGCGTTCCGACTCGGCGGCGGCGCGCTCGAGCGCCGTGCGACCTTCCAATGTTTGCAGCGCGTCCTGCGCCGCGCGCAGCTGGCTGGTCAGCTTTCCGACCTGCGCGCTGAGGCGCTGGCGCTCGCTGGTCGACGCCTCGACCGCCGCCTCGCGTTGCGCAAGCCGCGCGCTGAGCTCGTCGAGCCGGCGGTGCATCTCACTCATGCGGCGCGCCGCGTCCTGTCCCTCCTCCTGCGCCCGCGTGCGTTCCGCCCGCAGCTCATCGAGCGCGGCGCGTTCGCTGGTGAGCAGCGCTCGCAGCGCGTCCGCGTCGGCCAGGCGCGCCGCGCTTTCGGCTTCGATGCGCTGCTGGTCGTCGCTGAGACGGTCCACCATCGCCTGCAGGGCTGTGTGACGCTGCTCGGCGGCTGCGTCAGCCGCCGCCTGCAGGCGCCGCGCCTCGTCCAGTTCCTCGACAACGGCGGCGCGTTCGCGTTCGGCGCGCGCCACGTCGCCGCGCAGCGCCGCGAGCTGCTGCTCCAACTCCACCACTGTGCGTCCCAGCTCCGACGCCTGATGCGCCAGCACGCCGCGGTCGTCGCTCTGCTGGCGCAGCGCGTCGATTTCGGCCTGCGCCTGTTGCAAGCGCGCTTCCAGCGCGGTGCGCCGCTCTTCCGCGTTGCTGAGTGACCGCTCGAGCTGCGCGTCCCGCTCGGCGAGCTGCGCGGCACGCCGGCCGGCCTCCTCGACGCGGAGCACTTCGGCCTCGCGTGCCTGTTCCACCTGTTTCAAGCGCTCGGCAAGCGCGTCGGCGGAGGCCGCCACGCGTTCCATCTGTTGGCGCGACGCCTCGGCCTGCGCGCGCGTCTGCGCCAGTTCCTGCTCGTACGCCGCAGCACTGTCGGCCATGCGCCGCTGCGTTTCTGCCAAGCTCACCTCAAAGGTCGCCCGCACCTGTTCCAGTTCGGCCACCTGCTGCTGGGCCGCCTGCTGTTGTTGGATGAGGGTCTGCTGCTGTTCCTCACGGCCGGCATGCGCCACCGTCAGCTCGCGCTCCAGGGCAGAACGTCCGTCACGCAACACCTGGCAGTTGGTTTCACTGTCCTCCAACCGTGAAGCGAGCGTCCCGACCTCCGCATGGGCACTGGCCAGGTCCGCATCGAGGGCGATACGCTGCGCCTCGGCGGTGGCCAGAGACTGCTCGAGCTGTGCACAGCGCTCGCCCAGCCCGTGCACACGTTGGCGTTCGTCCTGCAGCTCCTCGGCGTGGCGCGCCAGCGCTTGCTCGGCCTCCTGCAGCTGCTGGGCGTGCTTGCGGCTGGCATTGCCCAGGGATTGCAGCTGCCGCCGCAGCTGGTTCGCCTCGGCGTCGGCGCGTGCCAGGGCGTCGTCGTGCGCCACCTGCGCCTGGCTCAGCCGCTGGCGCGATTCGGCAACGGCGGCGTTGAGTGCGACGCGCTCCTGTTCCAGCTGCGCGATCTGCGCGCGCGCTGCGTCCAGACCTTGCGCCAGCGCCTGCTCGGCTTCGCCCTGGCTGGCGGTCACCAGCATCAGTTGGTGTTCCAGCGCGGCTCGGCCGTCCCGCAACTGCTGGGACTCCGCGTCGCGTTCCTCGAGCCGTGCGCTCAGGGCGGCGATCTCGGCACGCAAGGCGGCACGTTCCTGCTGCCACTGGCGCGCGGCGTCTTGACGCGCGGCGTCTTGGCCCGCAGCCTCGCGCTCCCGCAAGGCGTCGACCTGGGCGTCGCGTTCCGCCAGCGCAGCGCGCAGGGTCGTCGCCTCACTGACGACGCGGTCGACTTCCGCGCGCGCACTCGCCAGCTCCGCACTGACGGTATCGGCGGCCTGGCTGTGTGCGGCGCGTTCCTGATCGAACGCCTGCCGTAACGCCGCCAATTCGGTCGCCAGAGCGCCGCGCTCCCTGTCGGCGTGCACGCCCTGGCGCCGCCATTCGTCTTGCAACGCCGCCAACCGCTCCACCTCGGCGCGCGCCGCGACTGCGTGCTGCCTCCACGTGTCGCGATCGGCTGCGAGCGCCTCCCGCTCCTCCCCGGCCGCGAGGCGGGCGGCCGCGAGGGCCTCCTGCTCGCTCTGCAGTTGCGCGCTCGCGGTGGCCAGCTCCGCGGCGAACCGCTGGCTCTCCGTGCTAGCCGCAGCCAGGGCTGTCTCCCGTTCCCGCAGCGCAGCGTCGAGTTCCTCGACGCGTTGCTGCGTCGCCGACCAACGCTGGGTCGCCGCGCCCGTCTCCTCAATGGCCCGCGAGCGTTCCGCACGCGTCGCGTCGAGCGTCGCCTGCAGCTCGGCGACGGCGGTGCGCAGCCCGTCGATCTCGCCGCGCAAGGCCGCGTTGCCGGCTTCCGCCTGCGCGCGTTCCTCCGTGCGCCGCTGGAGCGCCTCCTGGAGCGCGGCGCGTTCCTGGTTGGCGGCGGCCAGGCTCTCGGCTTCGCGGCGGCGGGCGGCTTCGAGGCGTTCCTCGTGCGCGGCGCGTTGGCGTTCCGCGCGTGCCGCGTCGCCGTGTGCCGCCGCCAGCGCTTGCTCGAGCTCCACAACCTTGCTGCCGAGTTCGCTCGCCTGGCGGGCCAAGACGCCCCGATCCGTACTCTGCTGGCGGAGTGCCTCCACTTCCCGACGCAGCGTTGTCAGCTGCGTGTCGCGCTCGGCAAGGACTTGGGTGCCTTCGTTCAGCTCGTGCTGGCGTGCCTCGAGGGCCATCGACAGGCGCTCGACCTCGGTCCGGGCGCTCGCCAAGTCGGTACGCAGGGCGCGTTCAGTCTCGGCGCGTGCGGCACGCTCGTCGTCGAGCGCGCGCCGCGCGGCGGCGCTCTCCATGGCGGAGGCGGCGCGCTCCGCCTGCAAGTGGGTCTGCGCATGTTTGAGCTCATCAGCGAGCCCAGCCAGTCGATCGATCTCCGCCCGCGCGGTGTGCAGCTCGGCGACCGCCGCGTCGCGCGCCACGCTGGCAGCGCGCAGGTCGTGCTCAACGGCTGCGAGGCGCTCCGCACGTTGGCCGAGTTCGTCACGCGCCGTGGTAGCCTGTTCCTGCCACTCGTTGCGCAGCGCCTCGAGCGCCATCCGCTCCTGGGCCGCCGCGGCGCGTGTCCGCTCCAGGGTCTCTTGAGCCGCCTGCAGCTGCCCCGCGGACGCAGCCGCCTGCGCCGTCAGCGTCTCACGCTCGCTTGCCAGGTGCTCGAGTGCATCGTCGCGCTGCTGCAGCAGTCCGTGCAGGTCGCCGTTACGCCGCTGCGCCTCGGCGAGGCGGACAGTGAGTTCGCGCCCCTCCTCGACCGCACGCTGCAGGCGCTCGGTCACGGCGTTGCGCTCGGTGGCGAGGGTCTCGACCTGGCGGCGCAGCTCGACCGCCTCGGCTTGGATCTGCCCCAGGGCCGAGGCGTGCGCGACGTCGGCTTGGCTGGCTCGCTGACGGGCGTCGTTCAGGGCCGTGCGCAACGCCGTGCGTTCGTCGAGAAGCTGCTGACGCTCGGCCGTGCCGTGGTCGAGCCGCGCCATGAGCGCCGCCACCTCGGCGCGCAGCTCGGCGGTGGCTTGCTGCCCGTCGGCGGCGGCCTGCCGGGTCGTCTCATGCTCGACGCGGAGGGTGGCCAGCTGCTCTTCCCGCGCGGCCAAGGCGCGCTGGCGTTCAGCCACATCGGCCGCCAAGGTTGCAGCCTCGGCGGCGCTGCGTTCTGCTTCCTGACGCGCCGTCGCCAAATCGGTGCGGAGCGCTTCCTCCGTGCGCTGGCGTGTGCCGCGCTCTTCTTCCAGGGCGCGCTGCAGCGTGGTTGCTTCGGCCAGCACTGCGGCGCGCGCCGCGTCGAGCTGCGTGGCGCGTAGGCTCAGCTCTTCGCCGAGGGACGCGAGCCGATCGATCTCGGCGCGTGCCGCCTGCAGCTGGCTGACGGCGGCGTCGCGCGCGATGCTGGTGCCACGCAGCTCACGATCGAGTCCGGCCAGGGTCTCCGAGCGCTCCGCCAGCTGCGCGCGCAGGGTGATCGTTTGTTCCTTCCATGCATCGCGGTCGGCCTCCGTCGTGCCGCGCTCTTGCGCTTGCTGGGCCTGCGCACGTTGCAAGGCCTCGGCCCCGGCCCGCACTTGTGCAGTCAACAGCTCGACCTGCGCGGCTAGCCGTTCGCGCTCCGCGCCCTCCGCAGTGAGCTGGCTTTGCAGCGCCGCGGCGCGTTGCTCGGCGGCCGCGACGCGCTCGGTGAGCGCGTCGCGCTCACTCTCCAGTTTCTGGAGCGACTGTGTGGCGGCGGCGTTGCGCGCGTCCGCCACGCGCTGGTAGCGGGCGCGCTCCGAATCGACTGCCAGCAAGCGTTCTTCGAGCGCCGCTACCTGCGCGCGCAACTCGGTGGCTTCAACCTCGCGCGCGCGCTCGGCATCCGCCAGCTGCTGCGCCATGTCGTCGCGCTGGCGCGCCGCAGCGTTCGCCGACGCGGTCAAGGAACGCACGGTGCGGGCGCTGCGCTCCGCTTCCTCGCGCGCGCCGCGCAGCTCCTCTTCCAGGCGCTGCACCTTGGCGGTGAACTCGGCGGCCTGTTGCGCCGCCTCGGCTGCTTGCGTGGACGCGGCGGTCGCCCCCTTGCGCTCGGCGGCCGCCGCCGCTTCGGCGACGGCGCGGGCACGCGCCTCGGCGCTCTCCTCACGCGGCTCCGGCCGGGCGGTCCGCGCCGGAATAATGCTGTCGCGCAGGCCGCGGGCGCAGACGCGCAACGCCTGGCTGAGCGTTTGCAGATGCGCATCGGGAAACGCTCGGCCGCTGGCCGCAAACAACAAGACAACACCGACAGGGTCGTAGTCGTAGTAGAGGGGAACCGAGGCGATGCACAGGCCGGCGGGGGAAAGCTCCACCAGGGACGGAGGGACAAACGGATTCTGGTGTGCCGCTTCAACAACGGCGATGCGCCGATTGCGCAAGGCGCGCATGGGAATGTCCCAGGTGCAATCGGCGCCGCCCCCGAGGACGACGCGGGCTTCGGGCCGCAACCCGTGCTCCGCCAAGAGCACCAGCCGGTCGCGCCGCCGATCGTAGCCGAGAACAGCGACCGCCCGGACCCGAACCGCCATCGCAATCAGCCGCGCCGTCTCGACCGCGAAGGTGCGGCGCGACAGTTTGCGACCGAAAAGCTCAACGAAGCGATTGCCGAGCCCCGTCAGCCCAGCTGGCGCGGTAGCTGCAGCGTCGTCGGCATGGCGCGCGCGTCCAGGGCTGCTGCTTGAGGCCATCGAGTACCTTGCCTTCTCCCATCTGCCGCACCTCTGCAGAGCTGCGGAATGGCATAGGAGGTCGCAAGAGGTGTACCAGGGAGACTCGATTTGCCGGCTGCAAGCCGTCAGACCAGAACGCTGGGATGTGGGTGCAGGACCAACGCACGCCACGGGCGAAAACACCGTTGTTTACTTGGCTTAGTTCGCGGATTCGACCGTGAATGAATTGGGCCGTGAGCCGCCGGCGCCGCGGCCGTCGCGCTGGCATCGGCGCGGAAGCGACGACGAGGATTCAGCAAGCGGCGCTTTTCCGACGCTTGGCGCCCGACGCGACTTTTGCGCGACGCCGGCGCGCTTCGACTGCTTACGCTACTTCGACCTGCCGGCGTAGATATCCATTACATCGTGCAGGAACTTGATGGCCTCGTCACGCGGCCGCTGGAACGAGTTACGGCCGATGATCGAGCCGAAGCCGCCGCCGTCACGAATGGCGCGCACCTCGTCGAAGATCGCCGACGTCTCTTTCGCCTCGCCGCCCGAGAAGATGACGATGCGCCGTCCATTGAAGGCGCTCTGGACGACGTGCCGCACGCGTTCGGCCAAGGTCCCGATCGCCACGCGCTCCTTCTCGTAGACCTTCTTCGCCGCCGCCTGCTCGATGTGCGCCGTCGGCGGCTTCACCTTGATCACGTGCGCGCCGAGCTGCGCGGCGATCTGCGCCGCGTAGGCGACGACGTCGATCGCCGTCTCGCCCTCCTTGGAAATTCCGGAGCCGCGCGGATAGGACCAGACGACCACGGCCAATCCCTTGCGCTTGGCTTCCTCGCCGAGGGCGCGAATCTGCCCGTACATCTCGTTGCGCGCCGCGGAGGCTGGATAGATGGTGAATCCGATGGCGACGCAGCCCAGCCGCAAGGCATCGTCCACGCTGCCGGTGATGGCCGGGCAGGGATCGGTGCCACCGGACAGGCTGTCGGAGTTGTTGAGCTTGAGAATGAGCGGAATCTCGCCGGCGTAGTCGGCCGCGCCGGCCTCCAAGAAGCCGAGCGGCGCGGCGTAGGCGTTGCAGCCGGCACCAAGGGCGAGCTCGAAGTGGTAGCGCGGATCATAAGCAGGGGCGTTCGGGGCGAAGCTGCGCGCCGGGCCGTGTTCGAAACCCTGGTCCACCGGTAGGATCACCAAACGTCCGGTGCCACCCAGTCGCCCGTGATTGAGCAACCGCGCAATATTGGTCCGCGTGCCCGGCGTATCGCTCCCGTACCAGCCTAAGATTTCTCGCACTCGCTCAGTCATCGTTTACCCTCCTGCGCACGTCATCGGCCCGTCGTCGGTGCGCGCTGTTTCCATCTCACACATGCCATATTACTCCGCACACCGAAAGGGTCTACACGCCGACCATGGCGGCGGGGCGCGCATCGCAGTCATTCGACTCGCGCGCTGGAAGACCACGCAGATGGAAGCGGATTGATCTCTACAAGTTGTGTGCTTGCATATTGCTGCGGTTCAGTGTACCTACCACATATCGCAGAAGGCCTATTCAGCTGCCGTCGTGACTCGGCAAGCGCCCGTCGAGTCGACGTGCTCTTAGGAGAACTGGGACTCGGACCAACTAAGGCGCAGGCAGGGTGGTAGACATACGGGCCGCCCGACGAAAGGGGACAGCGAGTCATGAGGCGGGCACGCAAGGCACCGGACGTTCCGTTGAATCAGCTGCGCTTGGCGGATCTGCTGTATGCGCCCATCCCACCAGGCAATCGCAGGGTGGTGAACCTGAAGGTCCCGGCCGACACATTGCGGCGCGTCCACGAGTTGGCGCGCAAGCTCGGCGTGTCCAAGACTGCAGCAGTCGTCGCCGTGCTCAACGAGGGCCTGCAGGCGGCCTACCGGCGCGGCGTGGGTCGGCGCAGGTAGCGAGTTAGTTCCCTCTGGGTAACCCGAGCACCTGCATGGCGATGATGCCGCGCATGATCTCGGACGTACCCGAGGCGATGCTGGCCGCCGGCGCCGCCAGGAAGCCGCGCTGCACCCACTGCTCGGGATTGCCGGCATCGGTCCCTGGCGCGGGCGTGTCATACCGCAAGCCGCCCGTCCCGAGGATGGACATCCCGATGCGCGGCATCGCCTGCGTCAGCTCGGTCCAATGGAGCTTGATGATCGACGCCTCCGGACCGGGCATGCCCATACGCAGCAGCTTGTCCAACGTCCGCTGGCAGGTGT